>Ga0302314_10002056_pt1 | contig 37586 bp, 24 predicted proteins | sample III_Palsa_N2_3_FD_200533 | JGI IMG/M metagenome (GOLD analysis project Ga0302314, IMG submission 200533) | Peat permafrost microbial communities from Stordalen Mire near Abisko, Sweden - III_Palsa_N2_3 | ecosystem: Environmental > Terrestrial > Soil > Palsa > Peat permafrost | place: Sweden...
GGAAGGACTGTGAGCAGCTGCAGACGCCACACCCTTCGCCATCAGGCGAGCTGTAACCGAATTGGGCAACAGGGTGATCGAGACCTTCGGCAACCGCCGCCGGCTACGCAAACACCCCACCTTGGGCTACCTCACCCCACACGAGACCCGACAAGGACACACCCTCGCCGTGCAAGGACGAGTATCCAAGATCACGGGGGCACCTCAGGCTGATGTACCTGCCATTCCGGAGCAACTGACGGTTTTTCACTCAACGGGAGAGGGATTTCCCATGCACATGCGCAGCTCGCCCGTCCAGTACCGCTTCCTGGCCGCCCTGGCCAGGAGTACCTTCCTCACCGCGCTCCTCGGCACCGGCATCGGGAGGGCGCGCTTCGGCCGCGCCAAGGCCGGGGTCAGGCCGGCACGGGTTCGACGACTTGCCTGTCCGGTGCTGGCCGCCGCGCTGCTGATCGCCGGAGTGTGCGTCGGCGGCCCGGCCTACGCCGCCTCGGCCGGCCAGGCCGCGCCGGGCGCCTGCAAGGCGTCTGCCGCCTCGGACGCGCGGTCGCCGGCGACATCGACCGCCGGACACGCCGCCGAGTCGGACGCCGTGCAGACGTCCGCGCCCGAACCCCAAGTCGCCGGAAACGACGGCTACGGAAAGCTGTACTTCACCCAGGGGTGCCAGGACAAGAACTGCGCCGCGGTCTCCCTGGCCAGCCCCAATGCCAGGTTCGGAATCATCGAGACCGCCCGGCACTGCGTCGAGGACGCGGACCGCGGCAGCATCTACTACTACCCGGGCTACGACGGCGGAAGGGCCCCCAACGGTCGCTTCCAGGTCCTGGACACGTACTACTTCTCAACAGCATCACGTCCAGGGCATCAATGGGACTACGCCTTCGCCGTGGTCGGACGCGGCAGTACCGGGCGGTCGCTGGCCAGCGTCGGCGTGTACAAATTTTTCCCCATTCTCAACCTCACCTCGATCTCCGGCGTCGCGACCCTCGGCTACTACACGCCGCAGAACCGTCAGGCCACGTGTGCCAACCGAACCATCCAGAACTACCGCTACGCCGCACAGACCTGGCAGATGAACAACTGCGACATCAGGGCTGGTGCGAGCGGCTCGCCGCTCTTCCAGCAAGTGGGTCCCGATCACCAGTGGGCGGTGGTCGGCGTGCTGATCGGCTTCACCGGCCCCGGCGGGATAGACGCCTTCGGGCACTACAACGAGGCAAACGCCCAGGAAATGTACGACGACGCGTGGCAGCGGGCTGCCGGCTGACCCGCCGGCATCCGCCCACGCCCGCTCCTCTCCCCGGCGCAGCCCAGCGCGGCCGGTCCGCGAGGAGGAGGCTGCTGTTGCAAAGGCGGTCAGCGGCAAGTACGGCAACTGCTCACCGACCCACTGCTGGCCGTTACCACCAGGCCGTGGTCGGGCTCGCCTTCAGGCTGGCCGGACGCCTCCGCGGGAGGCTGCGCGCCGGTGAGGAAGCAGCGGCGGTGGCCCGGATTTCGGCCGTATGAGGATGAGAAATGATGGAGAAGGCTAGAGCACCCCTGTCTCCATCACCCGCTGGCCGAGCTGGAACCTGCTCTGCGCACCCAGTTGCTCCATCAGATCGGTGATCATGCGCCGCTCGGTCCGCAGCGACACTCCGAGCTGGCGCGCCGCCGCCTCGTCGGTGAGTCCCTTCGACAGCAGCCTGAGCAGTTCCCGTTGCTGGTTGCTGATCTCGCCCTTGGGCGTGGAGGAGATCTCCCCGAACGGCTCCGCCGCCTCCCACACGTACTCGAACAACGCGCACAGCCCTGCGAGCACCCCCTGCTCCCTGATCACGGCCGCGCCCTTCGAGCTGTCGTCCGGATCGAGCGGGACGACGGCCACTTTCCGGTCCACGATCTGCATCCGCATCGGGAGCGCCGGTCTGGTCCGGGTCTGGGCTCCCTGTTCGGCCAGCCAGTCGGCATGGGTGATGCTGCCCGGGTCGTTGCGGACGCTGCTGAGGTAGATGGTCCTGACCTTGACCCCGCGCGCGAGCAGGGCCTCGGTCACCGGACGGCTGGCGGCGCGGTTCTCCGGGGTCTGCGGTCCCCCCGGGGCGAACGAGAGCGTCTCCTCCTGGGTCTGTCTGCCCAGCTCCTGGAACAGGATTCTGATGTCCTCCATGCTGTGCAGCCGCTGGATGCCGTCCCGTTCGGTGCCCAGGTCCGACGCGGCGTACTCCTCCGTCAGCGCGGCGATGACCGCCCGGCTGACCTCCACTTCCTGGAGCTGGCGGGTCAGGTCCGCCTGGCGGCGCGCCAGCAGGACCTCGAAGGCCACCTGGGGGTTGGCCATGCGCGGCAGACCGTCTGCCGTCCAGGACGGTCTGAGCAGTTCCAGGTCGGCCAGTTGGTCCAGGGCTGCCCGCACCGAGTCGACGCCCCAGTGCAGTTCCTCGGCGAGCTGGGCGACCGTCCAGTCGGGCTGGGCAATCATGAGCCGGTAGACGGCCTCACCCTCGTCGGTCAGCCCAAGTGCACCCAGCATTTCAGCGTTCCCCCCTTGCTCTCGTCGTCCTGCCCGGCCGTTCGGCGACTGCTCGGCCGGCTGCGGGCGTCCGGCGTCCTCCCTACCGTCCTGGCGATCACCCGTCAAGATCCGGATCCGTTCGACCGGCTCCGCTGGCACGTATGAGCCATGTCATTTAAGTGACTCCGGATTGCCTTCACTGGGCCCCCGGTGATGCGCGACAGTCGATTCATGCACGCAATCTCATTCTCCATGAGCTGTTCTGATGGGACGTCAGAGGAGGCTCGGAGGATCCTCACCTCTGCGCTCACCCGGTCCGGGGAGGAGCAGGAGGGACTGGAGCACATTCGGGTCCACACGTCCCGGGCCGGTGCCCGCGGTGTGATGTTCCTGATCGCACCGGACGTCGACCAGGCCCGCCTGGGCTGCCTGGCCGTCTGCGAGCGGGCGATCGCCACCACGGCCGAACTGGCCGGCTGGACGGCCGTCCTGCACCCGACGGCCACCCTGCACCTGCCCGACCCGTCCTGACCCGTCCCAGCCGCTTCGACTACCGTCCCCTCGCCCCTGACCTGGAAGGACAAACCATGGGTGACCTACTCGCGCAACCGCGGATGCGCCTGTACTTCCTCGGCAACACCCTCAGCACCATCGGCGACTACGCGCTCTGGCTGGCCGCCGGTGTCTGGGTCAAGGAGCTGACGGGTTCGACCTCCAGAGCCGGCCTGTGCATGCTCTGCCTGATCGCCGGAACCCTGCTCTCCCCGTTGACCGGGGTGGTCGTCGACCGGGTCCGCCGCAAACCGCTGCTGATGGCGACCAACGCGGCCACCTGCCTGCTGGTGCTGTCGCTCACCCAGGTCCACCACGCCGGGCAGGTCTGGCTGATCTACACGGTGATGTTCCTCTACGGCCTCTCCAGCGACATCACCAGCTCGGCCATGTCCGCCCTGCTGCCCACCATGGTCCCGGAGGAGCAGCTCGGCTCGGCCAACGGGCTGTCCCAGTCGCTGACCCAGGGGCAGCGGCTGATCACCCCGGCCATCGGGCTCGGCCTGCTGGCCGCCTACGGCGGTGGCGCGGTGGCCGTGCTGGACGCCGCCAGCTTCGCGGCCGGGCTGGTCTGCTGGGCCCTGATCAAGGTCGACGATCCGAAGCCGGCCCGCACCGAGCAGAGCTGGCGCGCGGAGACCACCGCCGGGTTCCGCTTCCTGGCCAGGACCCCGGTGCTGCGCCAGTTGACCACCGCCCTGGTGCTGGGCCTGTTCGTGATGGGGCTCTTCGAGACCCTCGGGCTGGCCGTCGCCACCGTCGGCCTGCACCACGCGCCGACCTGGGCCGGGGTGATCGTCACCGCCATGGGAGTCACCGGCATTCTCGGCGGGCTGCTGGCCGGCCCGGCCATCAACCGGCTCGGGCCGGGTCGGCTGACCGCCATGGGCATGGCGCTGCTGAGCGTCTCGGCGGTGGCGATGGCGGTCCCCTCCGACGTCGTGGTGGTGGCGGCGGCCCTGGTGTTCGGACTCGGGCTGCCCTTCCTGATCGTCGGCTCGATGACCGCGGTCCAGCTGAACACCCCTGGTGAGCTGATGGGCCGGGTTGCCGGAGCCGACGGTTTCCTGATCACCCTGGGGCAGTCGGTGGGCATCGCCAGCGGATCCGCGCTGATCGCCTTCCTGCCCTACCGCGACCTCGCGTACGGCGCCGCCGTCCTGCTCGCCCTGGCCGCCGGCTACCTGGTGACCCGCCCGGAGCAGCGTCAGCAGGCCGAGGCTGACAGCAGCTCCGAGGCCGGCGCTCCGGAGCCGGTGAGCAGCATGGCGTGACTCCCGGGCCCCCGCGGGCGCAGTGCGGGCACACCGGGCTGCGCCCGCAGCACGTCCGCCGAAAGCCACCGGACCGAGACGGACGACGGTGGGCCGCCCAGCACCGCCGCGGCGGCGGCATGCCGCGGACCGCAGCTGATGTCCAGCACCGTCCAGCCGGGCGGCCGAGCCGCCGGGTCGGCCCCCAGGAAGTCGGCGGCCGGGTCCCGGGCCAGTCCGGTGCCGATGCCCTTCAGATAGGCCTCCTTGCGGGTCCAGATCCGGGCGAACGCCGCGCTGCGCGCACCCGGTGGCAGGGCCTGGAGCTCCTCCTGCTCCCGCGGGTGCAGCGCCGCCGAGCAGGTCTCGACCGTCTCCGGGTCGGGCACGGCCTCCACATCGGCCCCGATCGGGACGGGTGCCACGCCGACCAGCACCATTCCCCGCCCGTGGGACAGCGAGAAGTGCACCCCGGGCGGGTCGGCCGCAACCGCCGGGCGGCCGTGCGGCCCGTCGCAACAGGGGCAGGGCTCGCGGACGAAGTCGATGCTGCCGGGATGGATCCCGAGGTAGGAGCCGAGCACCCGCCGCAGGGCGATGTGCGCGATCGCATAGAGCCGCCCGTCCTCCGGACGCCGGCAGGCCCCCGCCCGCTGCCGCTCCTTTCCGTCCAGCAGCGCCAGGTCCAGTTCCTCCCCGACGCGCCGGGCGTCCGGCTGGCGGAGCAGCCACAGGTCCACCTGTCCCGCCGCCGGCACCTGCCGCCTCCCCTCGTCGAGGCGCTCCGCCTGGCCGCGGAGGCCGTACCGGATCATCCGAGTGCCGTTGCCGTTGCCGTTGCCGTTGCCGCTGTGCGGATCCGACCGGTCCATGTCCTCATTCCCTTCTTCCCTCTGCCCTCGGTCCGACCGCTGCCGCATCCGCGCCGGTCAGACCCCCACCAGCTCGCGCTGCCGCAGGAAGGTGCCGTCGAGCGGGCTCAGCGGCTCGGTGTCCCGGCACACCACGTAGTCGGGGCGCGGCTCCCCCTGCCAACTCGGCAGGTTGGAGACGTCGTTGTAGGTGGCGATGAGCAGCCGCCGGGCCATCGGGGACATGTTGGGGGCCGAGCCGTGCACGACCTCGGAGGAGAAGAAGACCACCGATCCCGCGGGGCCCTTGGGGCTCACCATGCCGCGCCGGGCGACATGACTGGCCAGCTGCTCCGGCGTGAGCGCGATGTCGTCCGGGTCCAGGTGCTGCTCCGACTTCGCCCGCTCGGCGCGCCGGTCGTTCAGCAGGCCGCCGCGGTGCGATCCGGGCAGGTAGATGACGGGTCCGTTGAACTCGGTGACGTCGTCGAGGAAGACCCCGATGTTCACCTGGAGCGGCGCCGGCAGGTTGTCCGCGATCTGCCAGGCCGTGTAGTCCTGGTGCCAGGACCACTTCTCGCCGCCGAAGGCCGGCTTGGCGTTGATCTTGAACTGGTAGACGTAGCTGTCCGCGCCGAGCAGTTGCTCCACCGGCAGCAGCAGGCGCGGATCGCGGATCAGGTCCGCGAACTCCGGCTGGCGCTGGTGCGACGCGTAGACGGCGCGCACCGCGGCGCCGTCGTCCTCGGCGATCCGCTGCGGACCGGGCACCGCGCAGTCCCGTACGAAGGCCGAGCACAGCGCGTCCACCTCGGTCTGCTCCAACAACGACTCCACCAGCAGGAATCCGTCCCTGCGGTAGCTCTCAAGCTGATTGCGGTTCAACAACATGGTGGTACTCCCTGGTCATCAGAGTTCGGAGGTCGTCAGGTACGGGGGCCAATGCCAAGAACTGGGGGCTGCTAGTCCCGCAGCCGGAGGGTGCAGCACTTCACGCTGCCGCCGCCCTTGAAGAGTTCGGACAGGTCGACGCCGATGGGGGTGAAGCCCCGCTCCCGCAGCCTGGTCGCCACCGCGGTGGCGGCCTCGGGCAGGACCACGTGCAGGCCGTCGCTGACCGCGTTCAGCCCGAAGACCTCGGCGTCGGCGCGGGAGACCTGGATCGCGTCCGGGTAGAGCCGCTCCAGCACCGCCCGGCTGCCGGGCGAGAAGGCCCCCGGGTAGTACATGACCTCGTCGTCGGTCAGCACGGTCAGCGCGGTGTCGAGGTGGTAGAAGAACGGGTCCACCAGCCGCAGCCCCACCACCGGTCGGCCCAGGAACTCCTGGGCCTCGGCGTGGCTCTCGGGGCTGCTCCGGAATCCGGTGCCGGCCAGGATCCGGTCCCCGACCACCAGCAGGTCGCCCTCGCCCTCGTTCACCTGGACCGGGTCGTGGGTCTCGGTGTACCCGTTGGCGCGGAACCACTCCAGGTAGGCCGGCCCCTCGGCGGCCCGCTCCTGGTTGCGGAAGCGGGCCCCGAGCACCCTGCCGTCGGCCACGGTGGCGCCGTTCGCCGCGTAGACCATGTCCGGGTATCCGGGGAGCGGCGTGATCTCCTCCACCTGGTGTCCCAGCTGCCGGTAGAGGTCCGCGAGCTGCTCCCACTGGGTGACGGCGAGGTCGCGGTCGACCGGCTTCGCCGGATCCATCCAGGGGTTGATCGAGTAGGTCACCTCGAAGTGGGTGGGACGGCACATCAGGTAGCGCTGGCGTTGCGCGCTACGGGCGGGCGTTGCGGGGTTCATGGGGTTGTGGGTCTCCCTGCCGGGTCGGGGTGCGCTCTGGTGCCGGGGCGGCCGGCTGCGGGCGGGGGCCTTCACGGCCGGCCCGCGGGGGCGGAGCCGATCGGGATCCGGGGGAGCTGCCCGGAGGCGACGAAGTAGGCGAAGTAGCGGTCCAGCAGTTCGGGGCCGACCTCGGGGGCCTCGATCCCGGAGCCGTCGAGTCCCTGCAGCAGGTTGCGGCGGTCGAAGTCGCGCGGCTGGCGTCCCCGGCCGGTGGCGGCGGTGGCGCTGTTCATCAGGGCCACCGCCCGCAGCGAGCTGTCCTGCGGGACCCCTGCCGCCCGCGCCGCCGCCTCCAGCCGGTGGCGCCACTGCTCGTAGGGCAGGTCCTCCACCTGGTAGCCGAGGGTCCTGGCGTGCTCCAGGACGGCGCCCAGGCGGACCGGGGCGGCGGCGGCCAGGTTGACCGTCCGGCCGTCGGCGGGCCGGGAGCCGGCCAGCCGGACCAGGGCGCCGGCGACGAAGTCGACCGGGACCAGGTTCTCCTGGAGGTCGTCGTCCGGATGGTCCGGGAGCGGGCGCGCCCCGATCTCGATGCAGGCCCTGACGTAGTGCCAGAAGGCGTCCCGGTCGGCCACCGCCCCGGTGCGGGAGTCCCCGCTGATCCGCGCGGTCCGGTAGATCGCGGTGGGGATCCCGCGCTCGTGGGCGAGCCGGATGATCCTTTCGGCGACCCACTTGCTGCGGACGTAGCCGCTGGCGCCCAGCAGCTGCGGGTCGCTCTCCCACTCCTCCGGGAGCAGCTCGGGGTCCTCCGGTCCGGCCACGACCGTGCTCAGGGTGGAGACGTAGTGCACCGGCTTCAGCTGGTGCAGCACCGCCAGCCGGAGCACCTCCTGGACGCCGACCGCGTTGGCGGCCCGCAACTGGGCGTAGGACTCCATGATGTTGACCCTGGCGCCGTTGTGGTAGATCACCTGGACCTGCTTGGCGAGCCGGTCGAAGCGGTCGGGGGTGAGCCCGAGCAGCGGCTGGGCCAGGTCGCCGGGCACCGGCCGGATCCGGTCGCGCAGCCGCTCCTCCCACAGGCCGTAGCCGTCCAGGCTCTGCTGGATCCGCTGCTCGGCCGCCTCCAGCCCGGAGGCCCTGACCAGGCAGAACACCTCGGCGGTGGTGCGGTCCAGCAGTTCCCGCAGGAGGAAGGAGCCCAGGAAGCCGGTGGCTCCGGTGAGCAGGATCCCGGTGGGTCCGCCCGTTTCGGCGCCCAGGGCCGGCGCCGGGCGGCCCTCGGCGGTGATCGCCCGGTCGAGTACCGCGTCCGCGGCGAAGTCGTCGGCGCCGACAGGTGCCGCCTCGACGCCCGCGAAGGCGTCCAGCATGGGGTCGAGCGCTGCCACGGTGTCGCGGTCGAAGACGACGCTCAGCGGCAGCGAGACGCCGAGGCGCTGGTTGATCAGCCACACCAGCTGCGGGGCCAGCAGCGAGTGTCCGCCGAGGGTGAAGAAGCTTTCGTCGATGCCGACCCGGGCCAGGCCCAGGACCTCGGCGAACACCTCGCAGAGCAGTTGCTCGCGCGGCGACCGCGGCTGCCGGCCGGCCGACCGGCCGTACTCCGGCGCGGGCAGGGCCCGCAGGTCGAGCTTGCCGTTGATGGTGAGCGGGAGCGCGTCCAGCAGCACGAAGGCCGCGGGCACCATATGGCCGGGCAGGGTGGCGGCCAGTGCCGAGTGCAGCGCTGCCGCCTCGATTTCGGTGCCCTCGGCGCTGCCGGCGCTCCCGGCGCTTCCGGCGCTCCCGGCCGGAACGACGTAGCCGACCAGCCGCCGATCCCCCGGCGTGTCCTCCCGGACCACCACGGCGGCCTGCGCGACCTGCGGCAGCTCGGTCAACGCGGCCTCGATCTCGCCGGGTTCCACCCGGAAACCGCGGATCTTCACCTGGCTGTCGGCGCGTCCCTGGAAGGTCAGACCGCCGTCCTTGTCCCGGCGGGCCAGGTCGCCGGTCCGGTACATCCGCGCGCCGGGACCGCCGAAGGGGTTCGCCACGAACCGTTCCGCGGTCAGCGCGGGGCGGTTGTGGTAGCCGCGGGCCAGACCCGCGCCGGCCAGGTACAGCTCTCCGGTCACGCCCGGCGGCACTGGCCGCAGCCCGGAGTCCAGGACATGGACCTGAGTGTCCCGGACCGGACTGCCGATGGTCGGGGTGGTGCTCCCGGACAGCGGTCCGGTGAGGGTGGCGCACACGGTGGACTCGGTGGGACCGTACGCGTTGATCATCAGCCGGCCGGCGGACCAGTCCCGGACCAGCGCCGGCGAGCAGGGCGATCCGCCGACGGTGACCACTCTCAGGTCCGGCAGCCCGCCCTCGGGCAGCACGGCCAGGGCGGCGGGCGGCAGGTGCACATGGCTGACCCGGGTCTCGGCGAGCAGTTCGGCCAGCGGCGCGCCGGGGGCGAGCCGTTCGGCGGGCGCCAGCACCAGGGTGGCGCCGGACACGAGCGAGATGGCCATCTCCCAGATGGAGGCGTCGAAGCCGGTCGAGGCGAACTGGAGGAACCGGTCCCCGGGCTCGACCTCGAAGCGCTCGACGGTCACCCCCAGCAGGGCGGCCGCTCCGGTGTGGGTGACCACGACCCCCTTGGGCCGCCCGGTGGAGCCCGAGGTGTAGATGAGGTACGCCGGATGCTCGGGGCGGGCCGGCGCGGCAGCCGGGAGCGGCCGCGGGTCCTCCTCCGGCGCCGGATCATCGAGCAGCAGCACCGGCCGGGAGGCCGACTGCGGCAGGGCCGCCACCACCGAGCGCTCGGTCAGCAGCAGCACCGGCTGGGCGTCCGCGAGCAGGTAGCCGAGCCGATCCTCGGGGTAGGCCGGGTCGATCGGGAAGTACGTCGCGCCGGACTTGAGCACCGCCAGGAAGGCCACTGCGGTGTTCAGGCCACGCGGCAGCGCCACGGCCACGGCCCGCTCCGGCTCCGCGCCCAGCCGCACCAGCCGCCGGGCCAGCCGGTCGGCGGCGGCGTCCAGTTCGGCGTAGCTGAGGGTGGCGCCTTCGAAGAGCGCCGCGGTGGCCTCCGGGGTGCGCAGCGCCTGCGCCTGGACCATGGCGGTCAGGGTGGCCGGGGGGACGGCCCGCCCGGTGTCGTTCCAGGCCAGCAGCTGCCACTGCTCCGCCTCGGTGAGCACGTCGACGCCGGTGACCGGCAGGTCGGGCTGCTCGGTGACGGCCGCGAGCAGCCGCTGGAAGCGCATCGTGAGCAGTTCGGCCGTCTCCCGGTCGAACAGGTCGGTGGCGAACTGGAGTTCGCCCTCCATTCCGGCCGGCTGCCCGTCCGGGCCGAGCAGCTCGCGCAGCGCGAAGGACAGGTCGAACTTGGCGGTCTGCGTGCGCAGCCCCTCGAACTCGCCGACCTGGAGGCCGGGCAGCGGCTGTTGCGAGTCCGCGGCGTTCTGCAGCACCAGCATGACCTGGAACAGCGGGTGACGGGTGGTCGAGCGGGCCGGGTTGACCAGCTCCACCAGCCGCTCGAACGGCAGGTCCTGGTGCTGGTAGGCGGCCAGGTCGGTCTCGCGCACCCGGTCGAGCAGGGTCCGGAACGTGGGGTTGCCCGAGGTGTCGGTCCGCAGCACGAGGGTGTTGACGAAGAAGCCGACCAGGTCGTTCAGGGAGTCGTCGGTGCGCCCGGCGACCGGGGCGCCGATGGGGATGTCCTCGCCCGCGCCCAGCCGGGTGAGCAGCGCGGCCAAGGCGGCCTGCAGCACCATGAAGGCGGTGGTGCCGGTCCGGCGGCCGAGGGCGGACACCCGCGCGTGGACGTCCGCACCGATGCTGAAGCCCAGGGTCTCGCCGCCCTGCCCGGCCGGCTCGGCGCGGGAGCGGTCGTGCGGAAGGGCCAGCTCGTCGGGGAGGCCGGACAGCGCCGCGCGCCAGTAGCGCGACTGCTGGGCGATGACGCTGGACGGGTCGTCCTCGGTGCCCAGCTGCTCCCGCTGCCAGACGGCGTAGTCCGCGTACTGGACCGGAAGCTCCGCCCAGTCCGGGGCGGCTCCGGCCAGCCGGGCGGCGTAGGCCGTGGCCAGGTCGCGGCGCAGCGGGGCCATCGACCAGCCGTCGCAGACGATGTGGTGCAGCAGCAGCACCAGGACGTGCTGGTCGGCGCCGGTGGACAGGACCGAAACCCGCAGCGGGAGGTCGACCGCGAGGTCGAAGGCGTATCCGCACGCGCGGGCGACCAGCTCGTCCAACTCGGCCTGCTGGACCTGGTGCCGGACGAAGCTGGGTTCGGCCGCGGCCGGCTCCAGGATCCGCTGGACCGGCTCGCCCTCGACCGAGGGGAACAGCGTGCGCAGGCTCTCGTGTCGCGTGACCAGGTCCTGGACGGCCAGCTGGAGGGCGTCGTGGTCCAGCAGGCCGTTCAGCCGCAGCACCAGGGGGGCGTTGTAGGTGCTGCTCGGGCCGTTCAGCCGGCTGAGGAACCAGAGCCGCCGCTGGGCGAAGGACAGCGGCAGCCGCTCGCCCCGCGGTACCGGGACCAGGGCGTCGCGTGCCTGTGTCCGCTCCTGCTCGATGTGCTGCGCCAACTCGGCGACGGTGGGCAGGTCGAACAGCGTCCTGATGCCCAACTCGTGGCCGAGCTCGGTGCGGACCGCGCTGATCAGCCTGGTGGCCAGCAGCGAGTGGCCGCCCAGGGTGAAGAAGTTGTCGTTGATCCCGACCGAGTCCAACCCGAGTACGTCGGCGAAGAGTTCGCACAGCCGGGTCTGCTGCGGGGTGCTCGGGACGCTCGGGGTACGGGCCCCGTAGACCGGGGCGGGCAGCGCCTTGCGGTCGATCTTGCCGTTGGCGTTCATCGGCAGCGTGTCCAGGACCACCACGGCCGAGGGCACCATGTAGCCGGGCAGCGACCGCGTCGCGAAGGCACTGAGCTCCGCCGCCAGGTCGGGGGCCGCGGCGGCGGGAGTGCAGTAGGCGACCAGCCGCATGTCCCCGGGCTGGTCCTCCCGGGCCAGCACGACCACCTGTCCGACGCCCTCGTGCTGGGCGAGCACCGCCTCGATCTCGCCGAGTTCGATCCGGAAGCCGCGCAGCTTCACCTGGGCGTCGACCCGGCCGACGAACTCCAGCGCGCCGTCCGCGCGTCGGCGCACCAGGTCGCCGGTCCGGTACATGCGGCCGCCGGCGGCGTACGGGCAGGCCACGAACCGCTCGGCGGACAGCCCGGGCCGGTTCCAGTACCCGCGGGCCAGGCCCGCGCCGGCGATGTAGAGCTCCCCGGGAACCCCGGGCGGGACCGGGAGCAGGTTGCCGTCCAGGACATAGGTCTGCATGTTGTCCAGTGGACTGCCGATCGGCACCCGCACCCCGGCGAGGTCGTCCTGGGACAGCTCCTGGAGCGTCGCGAAGGTGGTCGCCTCGGTCGGGCCGTAGACGTGCGCCAGCCTGAGGCCGGGGACCGCGTCGAGTACCCGGCGCATCATCGCCGCCGAGGCGGCCTCACCGCCGGTGCACACCTGGCGCAGCCCCGCGAAGACCTCCGGATTCTCCTCCGCGAACAGGTCGAACAGCGCCTTGGTGATGAACAGGGCGGTGACCTGGTGCCGCTCGATCGCCTTGGTCAGCGTCCAGTCGTCCAGTCCGCCCGGGGCCGCCACCACGACCGTCCCGCCGGACAGCAGCGGCACCCACAGCTCGTAGGTGGAGGCGTCGAAGGCGTGCGGCGAGTGCAGCAGCACCCGTTCGTGCGCCCCGCCGCGCCACTGCCGGTCGGCGGTCAGGTCGACCACGTCGCGGTGCCGGACGGCCACGCCCTTGGGCACCCCGGTGGAGCCCGAGGTGAACATCACATAGGCCAGCTGGTCCGGGTGGACCGGGGCGAAGGGGGCCGGGTCGACGGTGGCCGGGTCCGAGGGGGCGCCCGTCTGCTCCGTCTCGGCGTCCGCCACCCGGACCACGCGGGCGTCGTGCGGGAAGCCGACCTCGGCCCGGTCGGTGATGATCACGGCGGCGCGGGTGTCGGCGATCACCCAGGCCATCCGGTCCGGTGGGAAGCTGGTGTGCAGCGGCACATAGAACCCCCCGGCCCTGATGATCGCCAGGGTGGCCACCACCAGGTCGACCGAGCGGTCCATCAGCATCGCCACCGGGGTCTCCGGGCCGACGCCGAGCCGGAGCAGGTGCTGCGCCAGCGCGTTCACCCGGACGTCCAGCTCCGCGTAGCTGAGCTGCTCCTCGTCGGAGGCCAGCGCCACCGCGTCCGGGGTCAGCGCCACCTGCCGCTCGAACAGCTGCGGCAGCGAGCCGTCGGTGACCGGGGCCGTGGTGTCGTTCCAGCCGTACAGCGCCTGGTGCCGCTCGTCCGCGCCGAGCACGTCCAGCCGTCCGATGGGGGCCTGGGGATCGGCGACCGCGGCGGACAGCAGCCGCACCAGCCGCTCGGTGAGCAGGTCGACGGTGGCGTTGTCGAACAGGGCGGTCGCGTACTCGACCGAGCCCTCGATCCCGGCCGGCTCGTCGTCGGCCCCGAAGGACTCCCGGAGACCCATGGTCAGGTCGAACTTGGCCACCCGCAGGCCGATCGGCTCGGCCGAGCAGACCAGACCGGGGAGCTCCAACTCGGCGCCGTCGTTGTTCTGCATCACCAGCATCACCTGGAACAGCGGGTGCCGTGCCAGCGAACGCGCCGGATTGACCTCCTCCACCAGCCGGTCGAAGGGGATGTCCTGATGGGACAGGGCCTCCAGATGGGTCCTGCGGACCCGTCCGACCAGCTCCGCGAACGACGGGTCGCCGGAGGTGTCGGTGCGCAGCACCAGCGTGTTGACGAAGAACCCGACCAGGTCGTCCAAGGCCTCGTCGGTCCGGCCGGCCACGCCCGTCCCCAGCGGGATGTCCGTGCCGGCCCCGAGCCGGGACAGCAGTGCCGCGAGCCCGGCCTGGAGCACGGTGAACATGGTGACCCGGTGCTGGACCGCGAAGCTGCGGAGCCGTGCGTGCAACTCGGCGTCCAGGCGGAAGTCACGGGCTTCCGCGCCGTCGCCGGAGGCCGAGTGCCTGGGGCGGTCGAAGGGCAGTTCCAGCTCCTCCGGCAGACCGGCCAACTTCTGTCGCCAGTAGGAGAGTTGACGGTGGTGAAGGCTCTGCGGATCCTCTTCGCCGCCGAGCATCCGGCGCTGCCAGAGCGCATAGTCCGCGTACTGGACCGGCAGCGGCTCCCAATCGGGGGCCCCGCCCGCGGTGCGCGCCGCATAGGCGGTCCCCAGGTCCCGCAGCAGCGGTGCCAGCGACCAGCCGTCGCCGGCGATGTGGTGCAGCACCACCAGCAGCACGGCCTCGTCCGGGCCCAGCAGGAACACGGTCGCCCGCATCGGCGGCTCGCGGCGCAGGTCGAACGGGCTGGCTGCGGCGGCGTCGCGCAGCGCCGGGTACTCTCCCGGACCGCAGTGGACCGCCTCGAAGCGCAGCGGCGCCTCCGCCACCGGGAGCACCTGCTGCACCGGCACCCCGGCAAGTTCGGGGAAGACCGTGCGCAGGGCCTCGTGCCGGCCCATGACGTCCGCCAGAGCGGTGCGCAGGGCGGGCAGGTCCAGCGAGCCGTGCAGTCGCAGGGCGACAGGGAGGTTGTAGAGCGGGCTGGGGCCCTCGATCTGGTCGACCAGCCAGAGGCGTTGCTGTGCAAACGAAACCGGGATCACGAGTCTTCCTTCATCCAACGTCATGGGGGTTTCCGCGCAGCGCGCGGGACACCGCGGGAACTCCGGGTCGTTGCTCCGGCTACCGGGCGAGGGCGCCGAGCAGGCTGGCCGGCCTGATGTCGGTCCAGTTGGCCTCGATGTAGTCGAGGCAGTCCTGGCGGCCGGCGGTGCCGAAGACGGCGGACCATCCGGTCGGGGCCTCGATCCAGGTGGGCCAGAGCGAGTGCTGGTTCTCCTCGTTGACCAGGACCTGGTACTCGGCGTTCTCGTCCTCGAACGGGTTCGTCATGGTGGTGGAGCCTTTCCGGTTGCGAGCGGGAATGGGACGAAGCGGGACGGGCTCTGTTCAGCGGGCGGTCAGCAGCGCCGGGAGGCGCTCCAGGCCGAAGTTGATCAGCGAGCGGTTGTACTGGGGTGCGCCGATCGGCTCGATCGAGGCCAGCCGCTCGACGGCGGCCGAGAAGACGGCGCCGAGTTCGGCCTTGGCCAGCGGCGCCCCTATGCAGTAGTGCGCCCCGAGCCCCAGTGCGAGGTGCCGGTTCGGCGACCGGTCGAAGACGATCTCGTGCGGCTGCGTGAACGCCTCGGGGTCGTGATTGGCCGGCCAGGTCCAGACGACGACTCGTTCTCCGCGCCGGATGGTGCGGCCGCCGAGCTCCACGTCCTCGGTGGCGGTACGCAGGGTGTGCAGCCCGACCGAGGTCCACCGCAGCAGTTCGTCGACCACGCTGTCCATGTCGACCGATCCGCTCTGCACCAGCCGCCACAGGTCGGGCCGCTGGGCCAGCGTCAGCAGCCCCATCGCCGAGGCGTGCCGGACCGTCTGCACCCCGCCGACCACGATGTTGTCGAGGTTGAGCACCACGTCTTCGATCGGCAGCAGCCGCCCGCCGATCCGGTGCGTGGCCATGGTGCTGATCAGGTCGTCACCCGGGTCGAGCCGCCGCCGCATCACCTGGTGCAGCAGATACGGGATCAGCTGCTGGTGCCCGGCCCGGCGCTGCTCCGCCGTGTCGCCCAGGAAGGCCTGGTCGCAGACCCGGACCACCATGTCGCGGTCCGCTTCGGGAACGTCGAGCAGGTCGCACATCACCGCCAGCGGCAGCGCCGAGACCACGTCCACCAGATCGACCCGTGCTTCGGTCAGCGCCCGGTCGAAGAGCCCGCGGGCCATCTCCAGGATGCCCGGGGCGGCCGCTCGGGACCGGCCCGGCGAGAAGGCCGCTGTGGCCGGGGCCCGCAGTTCGCGGTGGCGGGGCGGGTCGCACAGGGCCATCATCTTGCCCACCCCGGCGGGGGTCAGCCCCTCCCCGCTGCCCAGCAGCGAGCCCTGCTCCGAGCTGAAGACCACCGGGCTCCGGAGCACCTGGACGGCTTCCCGGTAGGAGATCACCGACCAGACCGGGCCGTCCTCGGCCGTCGCGGTGAGCTGGACCGGGCCCTCGCCGCGCAGATCGTCGATGATCTCCGGCAGGTCCGGTCGGGCCCACAGGGCGGGATCGCTGAGATCGGTCACGGCGTTGAGCACTGGAGCTCCCTGACGAGTGGTTCGGGGGCACGCCCGATGACGGATGCGAGCAGCTCCACCGGACCCGGCTGGGCCACGGTGGCCAGCAGATGGCCGCCGGGGACGATGGACCGGCCGAAGCGGCCGGTGGTCAGCTCGGCCCAGCCGTCCAGCTGCGCCGCGCCGACCATCGGGTCGGCGTCCCCGGCCACCGCGTACAGGTCGGACTCGACCGGCGGCCGGGAGCGGTAGCGGTAGGTGCGGCGCAGGTCCAGGTCCCTCTGCACGGCGGCCAGCGCCAGTTGCCGCAACTCCGGTTCCGCGGCGATCAGTTCGCCCAGGCCGGCGTGGCGGAGCAGCGAGTCCGCGTCGCGTTCCTCGGGGATCCCGCCGGCCCACAGGTGGGGCGGTTCGGACGCGGCCACGACCACCAGCTCCGGGCGCTCCCCCGGCGGCAGCGCCCGGGCCACCTCGAAGGCCAGCAGCGCCCCCAGGCTCTGCCCGTAGAAGCCGAAGCGTCCGCCACGGTACCTGCGCACCTCGGCCGCGACGGTCCGTACCAGGGCGTCGAAGCTGCTCGGCATGGGGTCCAGGTGCCGTCCGCCGCGAGCCGGCATCCGCAGCGCCCGGACCTCGGCCAGCGGGGCCAGGGCATGGGCCAGCGGGGTGTAGGCCGTGGCGTCGCCCCCGGCGTGCGGGAAGCAGAACAGCTGGAACGCCGGGCCCCGCTGCGGAGCCGGGATCAGCAGCCAGTCCCCGGCGGTCCCGGGCCGGATCCCGGTCACCGGGCACCGCCCGGGCTGCGTACCAGCGCGGGCCGACTCGGTGCGGCGCTGCCCAGGCTCGCCCGGACGGTCTCGGTGAAGTCGGCCAGGTCACGGGCGTTGAGCAGGGTCAGCAGCTCGATCTCGACGTCCAGTCGGCGGCGGAGCACATGCACGATCCGCAGCGCGTGCAGCGAGTGGCCGCCGCAGCTGTGGAAGTCGTGGTGCGGCTCGACCGTCTCCAGCCCCAGGACCTTGCACCAGGTCTGGGCGACCAGTTCGTCCAGGGTGGTGCCGTCGTCCGGTCCGGCCGCGGGGGCGGTCGCCAGGGGGGCGTATGTCGCGTCCATCAGGGGAGGAGCCTTTCTTCGTCGGTGTTGCCGTGTCCTGCGGACGCAGCCATCTCGTCCAGGGCGGCGGTGTAGGCGGTGATGTAGTCGAGGGCGACCGTGTCGGGCACCAGCGAGCGCTGGTGGTCCACGGCCAGCAGCACCCGCTGCGATGCCGAGTCCTGGATCAGCGCGGCGGTGAAGGGGAAGCTGTTCGGCTCGTGCCGCAGCGTGGGCTCGCAGCCGATCTTTCCGTCCACGATCCGCGCCGAGCTCAGTCGACCCAGCGCGTGGAAGCTCAGATAGCCGAACTGGCTGTCGAGCCGGGTGCCGTCCATCAGCTGTGCCAGCAGGGCGATCGGCACCCTGCGGTGCGGCATCATGTCCAGCTCGGCCCGGTGCACCCGGCGCGCCAGGTCCAGTGGGGAGCAGCCGTCCGGTTCGGCGGTCAGCGGGACCGAGTTGACGAACAGCCCGTAGACCTCGGCCCCGCCGCGCCGTTCCAGCCGGCCGTTGGTGGCCAGACCGGTGGTGATCCGGGGACTGCCGGCGACCTGTCGCAGGGCCCGGACGTGCGCGGCCAGTGCCACCGCCTTGACCGGCACGCCCGCGGCGGCGGCGACCAGCCGCAGCTGCTCCGGCGCCTCCGGGAGCACCCGGTCATGGGTGACCGGCACGTCGTGCGGGTCACCGGAGCCCGACCACAGCCCTCCGCGTACCCCGGCCAGCCGGTCCCGCCAGTAGGCCAGGGACTCCAGGTCGGCCGCCGCCTCCCGCTCGGCCGCCACGAACTCCCGGAAGGTGGACTCCGGTGCCGGGGCCGGTGCCGGGGCCGCACCGCCGGCCGGGTCCGCCGAGAGCTCGGCGTGCCGGTCCAGCAGTTCGGACAGCAGCGAGGTGAAGCTCCAGCCGTCGAGGATGGCGTGGTGCTCCGAGACGGTCAGCTGGAAGGCCTCCTGGTCCAGCCGCTGCACGGTGATCCGGAACAGCGGCGGCTCCAGCAGGTCGAACGGCGAACGGCGATGGCGTTCGAAGACCGCCCGCACCGCGTCGTCCTGGCCCTCGGCGTCGTGCCGGCTCAGGTCCTCGAACTCGACCGGCGCCGGAACCTCGGCGTACACCAGTTGCAGGGGTTCGCTGAAGCCGGAGATGTCCAGTCCGGTCCGCAGCACCGGGTGCCGTCGGACGGCCTCGGCGACGGCCCGGGTGAAGGCCTCCTGGTCCAGGCGGGCGGCGATCCGGTAGCTGTTGACGTTGTGGTAGCTGGAGGTCACCCCGGCGATCTCCATATGGAACACCATGCTGAGCTGCATGGACGCCATCGGGTAGGCGTCCTCGACGCCGGGCGGCAGGGCGGCCCGGTCCTCGGCCTCCAGCAGTGAGAAGGCCTGCGCCGCGAGCTCCTGCCCCGGGCCGGCCCCCGGCCGCAGCGGCTGGGCCAGGGCGGCCAGGCCGGCGACGGTGGGGGCGTTGAAGACGTCCCGCAGCGACACCGTCCAGCCCTCGTCCCGCAGTGCCGCGACCAGTTGCACGGCCCGGATCGAGTCACCGCCGAGGTGGAAGAAGTTGTCGCCGACCCCGATCCCGGGCACCCCCAGGACCTGGGAGAAGCCTGCGGCCAGGGCCTGTTCGACGGCGGTGCGCGGGGCCACCACCCGGTCGTCCGCCCGCCGCTGCTGCGGCGCCGGCGCCGGCAGCGCGGCCCGGTCGGTCTTGCCGTTGACGGTGACCGGCAGCGACTCCAGCACGGTGACACTGGCCGGGATCATGTAGCCGGGCAGCGAGGGCTCCAGGAACTCCCGCATGTCCTCGGGGGCGCGGCCGGTCACATAGGCGACCAGCCGGTCCTCGTGGACGGTCACCACGCAGGCCTCCACCTGCGGATGCGCGCCGAGCGCGCTCTCGATCTCGCCGAGCTCGATCCGGAACCCACGGAGCTTCACCTGGTGGTCCGCCCGGCCCAGGTACTCCAGTGCGCCGTCCGGCAGCCGCCGGGCCAGGTCGCCGGTCCGGTACAGCCGGCCGCCGGGTCCGGGCCCGAAGGGATCGGCCACGAACCGCCCCGCGGTCAGGCCCGGTCGGCCCCAGTAGCCGTGGGCGAGGCTGCCGCCGCCGACATAGAGCTCCCCGGTCACCCCCACCGGGCAGGGGCGCAGCCAGTCGTCCAGGACCCGCAGTTGGAGGTGGTCCATGGCCGAGCCGATCAGGCTCCGCTCGAAGCCGTCGGCGGTGCCGGGCACCTCGAAGGTGGTGACATGGACCGTGGTCTCGGTGATGCCGTAGAGGTTGCACAGCGCGGCCGGGGGCAGCGGGTCCAGCTGGAACCAGCGGCGGACCACGGCCGGGTCCAGCGCCTCCCCGCCCAGCATGATCTGCCGCAACGCGGGCAGCGCCCGGGGCCGCTCGCGCAGCACCGCCTCCAGCTGCCGCAGCGCCGAGGGGGTCAGGCAGAGGAAGGACACCCGTTCGCGCTCCAGCAGTTCGGCGAACTCCTGCGGCGAGCGGCTGGTCAGATACGGCACCACCACCAGCCGGGAGCCGTGGTGCAGAGCGCCCCAGATCTCCCAGACCGTCCAGTCGAAGGCATAGCTGTGGAAGAGCGTCCACACCTGCTCGGGGCCGAAGGCGAACCTCCGGGCGCCGGAGGCCAGCAGCCGGCTGACATGCTCGTGGGCGACGGCCACCCCCTTGGGACGGCCGGTGGAACCCGAGGTGAAGATGACATAGGCGATGTCGCCGGGCTCCCCCTGGGCCGGTGGCCTGCTCCGCGGCAGGGCCGCCAGCTCCGGCTGCCGGTCGGCGGGCGAGAACACCCGCCAGGGGCCCTCGGGCACGCGCTCCGGCTGGTCGGTGACCACCAGCGCGACACCGGTGTCGCCGAACACCACCGACGCCCGCCCGGCCGGTCCGGCCGGGTCCACCGGAACGTAGGCCGCCCCGGTCTTGAGCACGGCGAGCACCGAGACCAGGATCTCCGGCGTCCGCTCCAGCAGCAGACCGACCCGGTCGCCGCGGCCCACTCCGGCCGCGATCAGGGCATGGGCGAGCTGGTTGGCCCGCTGGTCCAGCTCGGTGTAGCTCAGCTGCTCCGCGCCGTGGCTGACCGCGGTGCGCTCGCCGTGGCGGTCCACCGCCTCCTCGAACAGCTGGTGCAGGCAGCGGCCAGGCGGCAGCTCGGTCGCGGCCGCCGCCCGCTCCGCCGCGGTCGGCGCGGTCGTCCGCAGCACCGGCTGGGAGCAGTCGTCGAGCACGGATTCGAGCAGGTTCTGCCACTCCCCGGTCATCCGCAGCACCGAGTCCGCGTCGAACAGGTCGGAGCTGAACTCCACCTCGCCGCGCAACTCGCCGTCGTCGTAGACCGACCAGGTCAGGTCGAACTTGGTGGTGCCGTTGGGGCGGACGCTGCGGGTGGCGGCGGCCGGGCCGAACCGCACCGGTTCGCGGTCCTCTGCGTGCGCGCCGAAGACGACCTGGACCAGCGGGTGGTGCTGGGTGGCCCGGTCCAGTGACAGCTGGTCGACGATCGCGTCGAACGGTGTGTCCAGATAGGCGTATCCGTCGAAGGCGGTCTCCTGGACCTGCTCCAGCAGCTCGCGGAAGGTCATCCGCGGGTCCAGCCGGATCCGCAGCGGCAGCAGGTTGACGAAGTAGCCGACCAGGTTCTCCAGCTCCGGCCGGTTCCTGGTGGTCACCGGAGTGCCGATGACCAGGTCCGTGGCCGCGGTGAACCGGTTCAGCAGCAAGGCGAACGAGGACAGCATCACGATGAACGGGGTCACCCCCTCGGCCTCGGCGAGCTCCCTGACCCGGGCGGCGGTGCCGGGTGCCAGGCCGAACGGCTCGGTGTGGCCGCGGTAGCTCTGGGCCGGTGGCCTGGGCCGGTCGGCCGGCAGCTCAAGGAGCGCCGGCGCCCCGCTCAACTGCCGCTTCCAGTAGGTCAGATGCTCCTCGAACGACTCCTCGGTTGCGGCCTCGGCGTAGTCCGGGTACTGCGTGGTCAGCTCCGGCAGCCGGGCGCCGCGTCCTTCGAGCAGGGCGCTGTAGCACTCGGACAGCTCCCGTTCGAACACGTCGGACGACCAGCCGTCCCAGACGATGTGGTGCACCACGATGGCCAGGGTGAGCCGGTCGGCGGACCGCCGGATCGCGGTCACCCTGATCAGCGGTCCCTGCTCCAACTCGAAGGGTGTCGCCGCCTGGGCCGCGATCAGCGCCTCCGCCTGCCCGGCCTGCTCGGCCGGGGGCAGGGCGGCGAGGTCCGACAGCGCGATCCTGGGCGCTCCGCGCTCATGGACCAGCTGCACCGGCGCGCCGTCGTGCAGGCCGAAGGTCGTCCGCAGCGAGTCGTGCCGCTGCACCACCGTCGCCAGCGCCGCCTCCAGCAGCCCCAGATCGAGCGGACCGTCGAACTCGAAGACCCAGGGGATGTTGTAGGTCGCCGCCCCCGGGTTCCACTGGTCCAGGAACCACAACCCGCGCTGCAACCCCGACAGCGGCGCTCGCCTAACCGCTCCTGTGAACTCTCCGTACGAGGTCACTGCCGTGCTCCCTTCCCTGCCGCCTGCGGCGCCGGGGCCGCTCCGGTCTGCTGCTGCGCCGCCAACTGCTCGGCGATGGCCCGCACTGTCTTGGCCCGGAACACCAGGTGCGGCGGAACCCGCGTCCCGGTCTCCCGGGAGAGCCGCATGGCGACCCGCAGGGCCGCGAGCGAGGTGCCGCCGATCCGGAAGAAGTTGTCCTCGCGGTCCACCCGCGGCCGGTCGAGCACCTCGCGCATGGTGTCGGCGACCAGCCGCTCCATCCGTGCCTGCACGGTCTCCACCACGATCTGCGGCGGGACGGTCGGCGCTGGGATCGCCGGCGCGGGGGTGGCCGGCGCGGGCACCAGCTCCGCCAGGGTCGCCAGCCAGTCGTCCCGCAGGGCGGCGATGGTCGCGGCCTCGAACAGGTCGCTGTCGTACTCGAAGCGGCCGGTGAAGTCGGTGCCCCGGTCGTCGACGGAGATGGTCAGGTCGAACCGGGAGACGTCGTTGAGATGGAGCTCCCGGGACACCGGCACCCCGCCCACGGACAGCTCGCGGGTGTCCGTGGGATGCAACTCGAAAACGATCTGGCACAGCGGGATGCGGTCCCCCGGGCGGTCGTCCAGCACCAGCCCGGCGATGTCGTCGAAGGGCGCGTCCTGGTTCCGGTAGCCGCCGACGCAGACCTTGCGCACCTGCCGCACCAGCTCCCGGAACGACGCCCCGGGGTCGACCTGCACCCGCAGCGGCAGCAGGTTGACGAAGTAGCCGATCAGACCGGTCAGTTCGGCGCGACCGCGCAGGCTCACCGGCGCGCCGACCACCAGATCGGTCCGGCCCGAACGACGGTGCAGCGTCAGCGCCAGCGCCGCCAGCAGCACCATGTACGGGGTGGCGTCCTCGCCACGGGCCAGTTCCCGCACAGCCAGCGCGGCCTCCGGGGGGAGCGCGTAGTGGTGCTGCGCGCCCCGGAACGCCTGCAGGTCGGGGCGGGGGTGGTCGGTGGGCAGCACACTGTCCGCGGCAACCCCGCGCAACGCCTCCTGCCAGTAGCCGAGCTGTGCCTCGGCGGCCCCGTCGGTGTACTGTCCGGCGCTGTACTCCGGGTAGCCGACCCGCAGTTCCGGGAGCCGGTGCGGGCGGCCTTCGGCCAGCGCCTGGTACGCCTCCTGCAGCTCCTGTTCCAGGACCGGCAGCGATCCTTCGTCCCAGACCAGGTGGTGGAAGGTGAACACCACGGTCAGCCGGTCGTCGGGGGTGCGCACCGCGTCGACCCGGAACAGCGGGCCGGTCTCCAGCTCGAACGGCTGCCGGGCCGCCTCGGCGATCAGCCCGTCCACCTGGTCGGCGGCGGCGTCCACCAGTGTGAAGGGCAGCGTGATCCGGTCGCTGATCCGCTGCTGCGGCCCGGACTCCTCCAGGACGAAGACGGTCCGCAGCGGAGCGTGCCGGGAGACGACGACGTCGAGGGCGCCGCGCAGCAGCTCGGGGTCCACCGAGCCCTGGAAGCGGAACACCCAGGGCACGTTGTAGGTGGCCGCCCCGGCGTTCCAGTGGTCCAGGAAGAACAGGCCGCGCTGGAACTTCGACAGCGGCGCCGTGCCCAGCGGGTTCGGCTTCGCGTCGAGCGACGGCGGAGCCCCGGCGGGCTCCCCGGTGGCGCTGACGGCTGCGGCGAACGCGGCGAGAGTGGGCGCGTCGAAGATCGCGTAGGGCGACACCATGCCGAAGTCGTCGAAGACCCGGCCGATCATCCGGACCGCGGTCAGCGAGTCGCCGCCGAGATGGAAGAAGTTGTCCTCGGCCCCCACCCGGTCGACGCCCAGCACCTCCGCCCAGACCTGGGCGATCAGCCGTTCCGCCGCGGTCCTCGGCGCGACGAAGCCCGCCTGCGCCACCGGCACGGCCGTCGGCTCGGGCAGGGCCGCCCGGTCGGTCTTGCCGTTCACCGTCAGCGGGAAGGCCTCCAGCGCGACCACGGCGCTCGGGAGCAGCTGCTCAGGAAGCCGCTCGCGCAGGTACTCCCGGATCTGTCCGTACTCGGGTACGGTCCCGGTGGCATAGGCCACCAGTCGGCCCTCCCGCTCGACCACCACGCACCCGGTGATCCCCGGGTAGCCGGCCACCGCCTGTTCGACCTCTCCCGGTTCGACCCGGAACCCGCGGATCTTCAGCTGGTGGTCGGTCCGGCCGAGGTACTCCAGCGGGCCGCCCTCGGACTGCCGCCGGACCAGGTCCCCGGTGCGGTACATCCGTGCGCCCGGGAGCGTGGAGAAGGGATCCGCGACGAAGCGTTCGGCGCTCAGACCCGGACGCCTCCGGTAGCCCCAGGCGAGCAGTGGGCCGCCGATGAACAACTCCCCAGCGGTGCCCGCAGGGCAGGGCCGTAGCTGTTCGTCCAGGATGTGCAGCGTCCGCTCGCCGACGGCGGCGCCGATGCCGACCGACTCCCCGGCCGCCTGCGGCCCGACCTCGTGGACCGTGGCGGTGATCACCGTCTCGGTGGGCCCGTAGGCGTTGAGCAGCGGCACCCCGGTCAGTTCGCGCCAGGCCGCAGCGGCGGCGGGCTCCAGGCGGTCGCTGCCGGAGACCATGAGCCGCAGCGCCCGCGGCGAGCCGCCGCGCTCGCGCAGTTCGGCCACCAGGTCGTGGAAGTACCCGGCGGGCAGGTTGGCGACGGTCACGCCCTCCGCGTCCAGCAGTGCCAGCAGTTCGCGTGGGGAGAGCAGTTGGCGATCGGGGAGGACCAGGCAGGCGCCGGCGGTCAGCGCCACCAGTGTCTGCTCGATCGAGACGTCCACGGTCGGCCGGGCGAACTGGAGCACCACGTCCTGCGCGGTGACACCCATCCGGTCGACCGTCGCCGCGATGTGCTCCGACAGCGCGTCCACCAGGACCCAGACGCCCTTGGGCAGCCCGGTCGTCCCCGAGGTGTAGATCGCATAGGACGGCGTGTCGGTCTGGCTCCGCTCCTCCGCCAGCAGGGTGAGCACCCCGTCCCGCAGCAGCACCGTGGCTCCGGCGTCCTTGAGCATGAAGGCCTCGCGCTCGGCCGGGGCCCCGGCGTCCAGCGGCAGATAGGTCCCGCCGGACCGGAAGGCGGCGAGCATCCCGACGATGTAGTCAAGGCGGTCGCCGCTCCTCACGGCGACGGTCTGTCCCCGCGGCAGTGCGGAGTCGAGCGCCCCCACCATTTCGTCGAGTTCGCGATGGCTGACGATCCGGCCTGAGCAGCGGACCGCGGGCCGGTCCGGATGGCGGAGTGCCATGGTTGTGAAGGGAAGACTGTGTGACGACATCATCAGACCCCGCTGAATTGATTGCACCGAACCAGGGCGATTGCCGGCAGAGCGCCCGATATGAGCCCAGACCGGAAGGGAGGACCGGAGAAGAGAACGGAGAAGGGAAAGGTATTGAGGACCGCGGCAGCCGGCTCGGCAGGGCCAGGCCGGAGCTGGTGGCTACTGCCAGCCCATGTCCCCCGGCGCGACCGTGCCGCCGTCGGCCGGCTGCGCGGTCGCGGTCGCGGTCGCCACGGCGGCTGCCTGCGACTGCTGGACGTCCGAGTGAGGCGTGCTGGTCAGGCAGGCCCCCGCACCCAGGAGGACGGTTCCAACGGCCAGGCTCAGAACAACGGTCCGAAGCTTCGCGGCAATCATGACGGCCTCCTCTGGGCATAGGAATGCCCGGGTCAGGTGGTTGGGGGGACTCGGCCGAAGGGATTTTCGTTCTTGGCTTTCCCTTTCGGCGCACTTCAATTCTGTACGCCCGGCAACCTCGATGTCCCGGCTCCCGGCTGGCACAGATGTGCAGTGACACCTATGTGTCGTCCGGCCCCTGACCAGGCCCTGCGGGAGTCTGGCTCATCGTCAGCAGCGGTCCGCAGGGCCGGAATCACTAGTTCCGCCCGATATCGGACGGGCCTCTCGGTCTTTTACCGTGATCCCGGCATCCTTACCCGAAATGCTCAAAGCGCAGCACACGTGAAGGCGATCGGCACTGCCGCAGGCATCAACTGCCATGTCCGTACAGGCCCGGAGGAGCCCGGGGCGACCGGGGCGACCACCCCGTCCCGGGCGCCGAACCCGGGCAACTTCGTTCCAGCAAAAGTGATCTGACTTCACATCAGACACAGCTCCCGAGGAGAGCCGGCGGAGCCCGCTGGTCCTGACCAACGCCCGTGCCGACGGGCCACGCAAGGAAATCGTCCGCGACTACCGCGCCCTCGCTCACCGACGTACCGAGGCCGGACTCCCCGCCGCGCACCTCGCGGCACACGGATGCCACGGCGTCATGCTTCGCCAGGCCTGCCCGGTGTTGTCATCCGGAATCCGTTGGCCAGCATGATGGAGCGCAGTTCGTCCTGCCGGTGGATCTCCATGACCACTTCGTCCGGGAGGAGGTCAGCGTCGGTACCGGTAGGGGGCCGCACCCACCGCGCCTGAGCGTTCAGGAGGGGGCCGGTGCCCCGGGCCGGCTTCTCAGGGGGCCGAGTTGGGTACGTTCGGGTGTTTGGCGAACTCCATGGCCGGGGTGGCGCCCGGTTGCGTGCAGTCCTTGCCGACCTGGACGCACTGGTTGGTCGCGCTGCCGTTCAGTGGGTGGGCATTGGCCGGCGCGGGGCTGTGTTCACTGGGGAGCAGGTCAGCCGCCAGCGGCCACACGGCCTTCCAGGCGGCGTCGAGCGAGGCCTCGTCGGAGCCCGTGCGGGAGCGGTTCATGCGGTACGGCTGGGTGATCAGGGCGACGCTGATCCCGTGGTCGGGCAGGGCGGTGGCGAGTGCCCTCAGGTCCGCTGCCTCCACCCCGGTGGCCGTGCCGTGGCCGAGCAGCACCACGGCGCGCGCCGGGCCCGGGCGCGATGCCAGGCGATTCCCGCGGTGCCGATGGGGGTGGGCACGAGGTCCATCGCGGGGCCGGTTGCGGCCCGGTGGTTCGCTGGATTCCTCATGGCGCTGCCTCCTTCTGGGCAGCGACGAAGTCGGCGATGGGTCCGGCAACCGCGCGGTGGCCGGGGACGATGTGGCCGCCGGGGTGTTCGATGATCAGCGGATCGGCGAACCGGTCGGCCAGACGCAACGAGTCCTTGCGGGGCACGATCACGTCACTGCGGCCGATCACATGGACGGAGGGGGTGGTGAGCCTGTGCCGCAGCAGGTCCGTGTGTTGCGGCAGGTCGCTGGTGAATCCGCCGACCATGACGGCGAAGTCGAAGCGGAATTCGGGCGGGGCGCCCTCGCTCTCCTGGAGCGTGGTGAGCAGTCCGGCCAGGGCCGCGCCTTGGCTGAAGCCGAAGATCCCGTCGAACCGAGGTCCGGCGCGCACCAGATCGACCGCCCAGTCGCGGGTGCGCTCCCAGCCGTCGAAGCCCTCATGCCACCAGCCGAAGTCGCCGGTGGCCAGGGAGGGTGCGTCCACGTGGACGAACTCGATGCCTGCGGGCAGGGAGTGGCTGAGCGATTCCATCTGGTCGCGCAGGATCGCTCCACTGCCGTGGTAACCGTGCAAGCACAGGACGCGTACGTCGGACATGGCTGCACCTCCGGCTCGACCGCCACCGCTCTGGTGACGTGGCCTTTATCCTCCTGCGACCCCAATCCATATGTCCAACAAATAGAATCTCTCCTGGTGATAGATTTTGTGCATGGGAGTTTCCTTGCGCCAACTTGAGTACTTCATCACCGTCGTCGACGAGGGCTCCTTCACTCGCGCGGCCGAACGGCTCGATGTGAGCCAGCCGGGCCTCTCCCACCAGATCCAAGCCCTGGAGCGTGAACTCGGCGGTCCGCTGCTCGAACGCCTGCCGCGCAAAGTCCGCCTCACCCCGGCCGGCCGCACCGCCCTGCCGCACGCCCGGGCCAGCCTGGCGCACGCGCAGCGCGCCTCCAGCGCCGCGCGCCGGGCCTCCGGAGTGGAGACCGGCGAACTGCACGTGGGCACCCTCTACTCGATCAGCACCGGAGTCCTGCCCGGAGCACTGCGCACCTGGCGCCGCAGCTACCCCGAACTCCAGGTCCACCTCGTCGAGTTCCCCCACACCGACGAACTGGTCGCGGCCATGGAAGCGGGCGGGGCCGATGTCGCGGTCGGCCCCACCCCGCCCGCCTGGGAAGGCCCCTGCCGGACAATCGGCGACGAGGAGTTCGTCATCGCCGCCGCCCCCGACCAACTGCCCTACCCCGACGGCGCGCGCGTCCCGGTCACCGACCTCGCCGAACAGGAATGGGTGCACTACACCGCGCGCAGCGGACTGGCCGACATCCTCAACCGGACCTGCGAACAGGCCGGCTTCACCCCCAGGCTCTCCGTACGCACCGAACAGAGCCCGTCCGCACTCAGCCTGGCCCGCGCCGGAATCGGCCTCGCCCTGCTGCCCGGCAACATCGTCCCCCCGCACTTCGACGGCATCCTCCTGCGTCCCGACCCACCCGTACTGCGCCCGCTCGCGGTCTACACCCGGGTACGCCCGGACCCGATCACCGCGGCGTTCGTCTCCGCGATCTCCGTCGAGACCCTGGTCACCCCGACCCACATCACCGATCGACTCGGAGCGCTGCAGACGTAGCGGGTCCTGCGCCGGCGGACCGGTCGCACCCGGCTCGGACGCGTCACGGCCGCGAGCTTCGGTCCGCTCCATCCCGGTCCTCGACGTGTCCGCGGCCAGTGTCAGGCTTCGGATACGCCCACGTCCCACGCGGCTCCATCCGAGGGGACGCCAACTGGTCCATGCATTCAGGTTATGGAGAGGATTCAATCCACTTGTTGGACATATGACGTGGGGTCAGGAACGATCCTTCTCAAGCCGCAGACGCGGGCAAAGTCGACCAAGTCGATGACGCTGGGCCGTCAGCTGACGTGCCTGGGGCATCCTTGGGAAGGAACGCGCCAATGAAGGTCAGCAAGTTCAGGGCGGCCCTGGTCACCGCGGCACTCGGGATCGGTGTGGGCACCGCCTACTGCGCCAGTGTGGGCAGCGCTGCGGCCAGCAGCGCCTCCGCTCAAGCCTCGGCCCAGGCTCGGGACCACTGGCACCACCACAGTCTCCCGAACCCCTACGAGTTCCTGCCGAAGGTGCCTGCCTTCAGGGTGGTCAGCACCACCGTGCGCAACGGGCATCCGCTCCCGGTCGCGCAGCTTTCGGGGGTCTTCGGAGTGCCTGGCGGCAAGGACATCTCCCCGGAACTGTCCTGGTCCGGCTTCCCCAAGGCGACCAAGAGCTTCGTGGTCTCGATGTACGACCCGGAGGCGCCGACCGGAAGCGGCTTCTGGCACTGGATCGTGGAGGACATCCCGGCCACCGCGGTCACCCTGCCGCAGAACGCGGGCGCACTGAACTCGACCACCCTGCCGGCCGGAGCGATCCAGCTCGACGGGGACGCGGGCACGGCCCGCTACATCGGTGGCGCCCCGCCCGCCGGCTCCGGCGTTCACGACTACTACATCACCGTCACCGCCCTGGACGAGCCCAGCACCGGCCTCGGCGCGAACACCAGCGGCGCCCTGTTCAACTTCGAGATCGACAGCCACACCATCGCCCGCGCCACGATCATCTGCCCCACCGCCATTGAGTGACGAGTGATCCTGTCGCCGCCATGGTGGGCCGGACTTCCCGGCCCACCACCCGAGCCCCCCGGGCTACCCGACCTGAAGAACGTGACGATCTCATCGTCAGGGCTCTGTGCGGGGCCCGCCGTCAACCGACGGGTACTCGCCCGCCGGGACCTATGCCGCGACGGTGGCACGCCGGGGTGAGCGGCTGCGAACGCCGGGTGCGCCCTGCGCACTGCGTGCGGTGGGGGCTGCGGACCGGTTGCGCGGGTTGCGGCCGGAGGAGCTGGCGCGGCGGGGGCGCTCGACCACCGGGTTGCTGATCACCACGGGCACGCCGGTCGGCACGCAGGCTCCGGTGATCCGGGCGAGCTCGGCGTCGCTGGAGTGGACCTGGGTGGTGTGGGGGGTGATGCCGGCGGTGTGCATCATCCGGGTCATCTCGCGGCGCTGGTTGGGCAGGACCAGGGTGACCACGGTGCCCGACTCCCCGGCGCGGGCGGTGCGGCCGCCGCGGTGCAGGTAGTCCTTGTGGTCGGTCGGCGGGTCGATGTTGACGACCAGGTCCAGGCCGTCGACGTGGATGCCGCGGGCGGCGACGTTGGTGGCGATCAGTGCGGTGACCTGGCCGTTGCGGAACTGGTCCAGGGTGCGGGTGCGCTGGGGCTGGGACTTGCCGCCGTGCAGCGCCGCCGCCTTGACGCCGTTGGCCAGCAGCTCCAGGACCAGGCGGTCGGCGCCGTGGCGGGTGTCGGTGAACATGATCACGCCCCCGGCGCGGGAGGCGATGTGGGCGACGGCCGCGTTCTTGTCGCTGTTCTGCACGTGGAGCAGGTGATGCTCCATGGTGCTGACGGTCGCCGAGGAGGGGTCGACCGAGTGGGTGACCGGGTCGTTCAGGAAGCGGCGGACCAGCCGGTCGACATTGCGGTCCAGCGTGGCCGAGAAGAGCATGGTCTGCCCGCCGGGGGCGACCTGCTCCAGGAGCTCGGTGACCTGGGGCAGGAAGCCCATGTCGGCCATCTGGTCGGCCTCGTCCAGCACGGTGACGGTGACCTGGTCCAGCCGGCAGTCGCCGCGCTCGATGAGGTCCTTGAGCCGGCCGGGGGTGGCGACGACCAGCTCGGCCCCGCGCTGGAGGGCCTGGGCCTGCCGGCTGATCGACATCCCGCCGACCACGGTCGCCAGCCGCAGCCGGACCGCGTGGGCGTAGGGCGTCAGCGCCTCGGTGACCTGCTGGGCGAGTTCCCGGGTGGGGACCAGCACCAGGGCCAGCGGCTGGCGGGGCTCGGCCCGGCGCCCGGCGGTGCGGGCCAGCACGGCCAGGCCGAAGGCGATGGTCTTGCCGGAGCCGGTACGGCCGCGCCCGAGGACGTCGCGGCCGGCCAGCGAGTTGGGCAGCGTCGCCGCCTGGATCGGGAACGGCGCGGTGACGCCGTGCCGGGCCAGCGTGTCGAGCAGGGCGCGGGGCATGTCCAGGTCGCTGAACGACTCGACCGCCGCGAGCGCGGGCGTGGTGCTGACGGGAAGCGCGAACTCGCCCTGGACGGAGGAGTTCTGACGGCCCCTGGGAGCCGAGGAACGCTGGCCTCCGCCGGAGCGGCGTCCGTAGGAGGAGCCGGAGCCTTCGGCGCGCGAGGCCGAGCGGGCGTGGGGACTGGAGCTGCGGTCGGACGAGCGGCTGGAACGGATCACTGGAGGACCTTCCTCAGGGGGCACGTGTCGAGGAAGGCTCCAGGCCGCAACCGAGCGGGGGAGCTCACACGAACGAGCCAGAAGAATGAATGCGGGGCGTGGACGGTGGAACCGTGCGGCACGTCACCTGCGGTCGGCGCGCACCCGAAGGAAACGGGGCGGCAGAAACCTCGAACCGTGCTCGCGGGATGAGAATCCGGAGAGTCACGGCAGGGGGCGATACCCGAACGCGGCGCTGAGCGTCTCGCGAGGAAGGGTCGCCGGTGGCGGAGCCAGGGAGCCCGAAAAGCGGGCCGGAGAGAACCTCAGGGAGGTGGTGCCACCTGCCCGCGCCACCGTTCGGATGGCGCGGGCAGGTGCTTCGCAGCAACCAGCGCTGCGGTCAGACGTCAGATCGGACGGATGTTCTCGGCCTGCGGGCCCTTCTGGCCCTGCGTGACGTCGAACTCGACCTTCTGGCCCTCAAGCAGCTCGCGGAAGCCCTGGGCGTTGATGTTCGAGTAGTGGGCGAAGACGTCGGCGCCGCCACCGTCCTGCTCGATGAAACCGAAGCCCTTTTCCGCGTTGAACCACTTCACGGTGCCAGTAGCCATATATGTATCTCCTTGATGGGGCGTGTACCGGAGCGCGCATGCCGCGTGCTCCGCACTGCCGTGATGATGACCAGCCCGGAACGTGTCCGGGAAAACAGAAATGCGCCTGTCGGCTACAACCAGCAGGCGCACACATAAGTTCATGGGAACCACAACTGCAACAAGACTCACTGTAGCAGGCGGAGCGGGGGCTGTGGGCCCGGCTCGGCAGAATCGGCGGAGCACGACCGACCGGACCCGGCCGGGGCGACTCGGGGCCTCGCGCGAAGCGCTACGCCCACCGGAGCCCCGGCCGGACCCGGACAGTCGCTAAAGACCGGTCAACTGGGAGTACGGGCTGGTGATGCGCTTGAGGAGCGCGCCGAAGTCGACCACGACCGCGACGCCGGCCTCGACCTCGGTGACCCGGCCCAGGCCGTAGACGTCGTGGGTGACTCGGCTGCCCACCGCGAAGAACCTGTCCGGGGGCTCAGCCGCGGCCTTGAAGGGGCTGGACGGCAAGTAACGCTTGGCCATTCGCATATTTGTCATTACGCCCAGTATGCCCGCAGCGCCCGCGCCCGCGACAGTCCAGGGGCCGTGGAGCCGCGCGCGGCTTCCCGGGGTGGGCCGGGTGGGCGGGGAGACCCCCTCAGATCTCCCCGCCCGGCGGGTCAGCTCTGGCTGAAGCCGGAGAAGTCGGCCTCGCCGATGGTGCCCGCGCTGTGGGAGCAGGTGAACACTCCCACGTCCTGGGTGGCGGTCGCGCCGGGCGCGGTCGCCGTGCCGACCAGCGTCCAGGTGCTGTCGTCGGTGGAGTAGTAGCCGGTGTAGGTGTCGCCGGAGCGGACCAGCTTGAGCCAGGTGGGGTAGGCCGCAGTGCCGCTGCCGCTGTTCGACGGGGCGCTGTTGCTGTCGAGCTGCCCGCTGCCGGTGCTGTCCCACTGCACCACGTAGCCCTCGCCGGGCGCCTCGGCCAGGATCACGTAGCCGGGGGACACACCGGGTTGGGTGATGTCGTCACGGACCATGATCCCCGCCTTGGCCCAGACACTGGTGTCGGACTGTCCGGTGACCTCGACCACGGTGGTCGAGCCGTCGTGCTCGGCGCCCTGCTGGTAGACGGTGCTGTACTCGTCGGTGCTCCCGTACAGGTCGGCGCCGGCGCCCTGGACGGCCAGGTTGCCGCCCTGCTGCCCGAAGGTGGCGGTGTTGTCGGTGAAGGTCTTCCAGGGCGCCTGCACGGGCGACGGAATGGTGACCGTACCGGGCGTGGTGACCTCCTCGGTGCCGCCGCTCCAGCCCATCGCCGCCGTGGCGTCCAGGGTGTAGTCGGCGATGGGTGCGGGCAGTGTCGCCGGGGGTGTGACCCGGAACGCGGCGATGGCCTCGTGACCGGTGGCGACCCGTCCGAAGGCCGTCTTGGTCAGCGGCTTGACGTTCCATCCGGTCGGCGCCTTCAGTCCGAGCCGGACATTGGTGACCGCGGTCCCGTTGTTGGTGAAGGTGGTCGTCACCGTGCTGGGCTGCCCCGCGACGGCCTGCTGCGGCACGGCGTTGGCCAGGGTGCTGCTCGGCGCGTACTGGCCGGGCCGGGAGGCGGCCGCGACCCGGTACAGGACGGTGCCGTGGGCCGGGACGAAGGCGCTGACCGTGCCGCGGGTCTCGGTGGTGGTGTGCGCCCACAGGTCGCGGACGGTGTAGTCCTTGGCGCTGGGCAGCCCGGCCGCGGCGGCGGTGGTGGAGATGGTCGCGGGGGTGTCGTTCTCGTTGAACAGCGCGACCGCCACGCTGCCGTCGGACAGGGGCTTGGCCAGCACGTCGAGGCCGTTGGCGGAGGAGATCTCCACGCCCTGCTTGCCGAGGCTGTCCTGGTCGACGGCGATGACCTCCTTGTTGCCGTAGATCGCCAGGGTGGCGGGCGAGGCGGTGGTCAGGTCGGTGCCGGAGATCAACGGTGCGGCCATCTCGGCCCACAGCGAGAACTCGGACTGGTCCTCGGTCGGGGTCATCCCGTTGCCGACCTCAAGCATGTCGGGGTCGTTCCAGGCACCGGGGTGGGCTCCGGCCGCGAGCGCGACATTGGTGTGGAAGTTGGAGAGCATCGAGCCGTAGGAGGCGTTGATGTCCCCGGTCGTCCGCCACAGGTTGCCGACCGAGCCGCCCCAGCTCGCCACGTTCTCGTCGCCCCAGTCGCAGAGGCTGAAGACGATCGGGCGGCCGGTGGCGGCCAGGGCGTCGCGCATGGCCGTGTACCTGGTCTGCGCGGGGATGCCCTGGTTGTTGCAGTTGTCGTACTTGAGGTAGTCGACGCCCCAGGACGCGAAGCTGTCGGCGTCCTGCTGCTCGTGGCCGAGGCTGCCGGGGTAGCCGGCGCAGGTGTAGGTGCCGGCCGACTCGTAGATCCCCAGCTTGAGGCCGAGCTTGTGGACGTAGTCGGCGACGCCCTTGATGCCGTCGGGGAACTTGGTCGGGTCGGGCACCAGGTTGCCGGCCGCGTCGCGGTTCGGGCTCATCCAGCAGTCGTCGATGTTGACGTACTCGTAGCCGTCGGCCTTGAGACCGCTGCTGACGATCTTGTCGGCGGTCGCCTCGACGAGCTTCGCGCTCACGTTGCAGCCGAAGGCGTTCCAGTCGTTCCAGCCCATGGGCGGAGTGAGGGCGAGTCCGTTGTCGAGCGCTGCGGCCGGTGTCGCGGCGGTGACCGTGACGACGGCCACCGGCGCCATGGTGAGTGCGGCCGCGAGTAACGTGGCCCAGGTCTTGCGCATGCCTTCTCCTAGGGTGGTGGGATCCGGGCCGGAGCGGGCCGCCCCGGCGCGGGGTGTCGCTACTGCCGGGTCCACTGCTGGTTGGCTCCGCCGTTGCAGCCGTAGACCTCGACCTGGGTGCCGTCGACGTTCCCGGACGGCAGGTTGCCCCCGGTGACATCCAGACAGAGCCCCGACTGGGTCGCGTTGGTGAGGTAGCCGGAGGAGTTCAGCGACCACTTCTGGCTCGCGCTCCCGTCGCAGGGCTGGAGCTGCACCGCCGTGCCCCAGGCGAGGCTGCCGCCCGCCGTGCCGAGGCAGTCGGCGCCCTGGTAGGCGCGCAGGTCACCGGCCGAGGTCGCGGACCACTGCTGGTTGTAGCCGCCGTTGCAGTCCCAGATCTCGATCTTCGTGCCGGGGGCGGTCTGGTTGTCGTAGGCGTCCAGGCAGCGCCCGGACGAGGCGGAGACCAGTTCCGTGGCCGGGCTGATGGTGAGCGGCTGCGGGGTGACCCGGTACATCACCGTGCCGCCGGCCGGGACGGTGGCGCTGATGCTGCCGTCCTGACTGGTCGAGGTGGTGTTCGCCCACAGGTCGTCGAGCGTGTAGCCGGGGGCCGGGGGCAGGCCCACGGCGGCCGCCGTGGTGCTGATCGTGGCGGGGGTGCCGGTCTCGTTGAACAGGGCGACCGCCACGTCGCCGTTGGCGAGGGTCCGCCGCAGCACGTCCAGGCCGTTGTCGTCGGAGACCTCGGTGCCCTGCTCGCCCAGGCTGTCCTGGTCGACGGCGATGACGCCCTTGTTGAGGTAGACGCTCAACGCCTGGGCGCTGATGGGGTCGCCCGCGGTGCCCGCGCTCTCGCCGGCCGAGCGGAAGTCGGCGCCGGAGATCAGCGGAGCGGCGAGGATCGCGGCGACGGAGAGTTCCGACTTCTCCTGGTCGTAGCTGAGGCTCGCGCCGGGCGCGGTGTCGATGTCGTTCCCGGTGGCCAGCATGTCGATGTCGTTCCAGCCGCCCGGGCCGGCGTACTGGGACAGCGAGAGGTCGTCGTGGACCAGCCGCAGCAGGCCCGCGAACGAGGCGTCCCGGTCGCCGTCGATCCGCCACATGTTGGCGACGCTGCTGCCCCACACCCACGGGGTCTCCCCCTGCGCCTGGGGCTGGAGCGACAGGCTCAGCACGATCGGGCGGCCGGTGGCGGCGAGGGCGTCGCGCATCCAGCCGTCGCGGGTCTCCAGCGGCAGCTTCTCGTCGCCGACCCGCTGGGAGGGGTCGCTGGCCTCGCAGTTGTCGTACTTGAGCAGGTCCACGCCCCAGGAGGCGAACAGGGCCGCGTCCTGCTGCTCGTGGTCCAGGCTCCCGGGGAAGCCCTGGCAGGTGTGCAGGGTCGGGCTCTCGTACAGGCCGAGCTTGAGGCCCTTGCTGTGGACGTAGGCGGCGACGGCGGCCATGCCGTCGGGGAACTTCTGCGGGTTCGCCACCAGGTTGCCGTTGGCGTCCCGCGAGCTCGCCATCCAGCAGTCGTCGATGTCGACGTAGTCGTAGCCCGCCTGCTCAAGGCCGGAGGAGGCGATGAAGTCGGCGGTCTGCTCGACGAGTTGTTCGGTCACATTGCACCCGAAGGTGTTCCAGTCGTCCCAGCCCATGGGCGGGGTGAGAGCGACCCCGTTGTCCAGCGCCTGTGCGGGGGCGGCGGAGCCCAGAGTCACGCCGAACGCGGGGACGGCGAGCGAGAGGACCAGGACGATGCGCGGCAGAAACGTTCTTCCTTTGCCGCGACGAGCGCTATCGCGGGGGGTGCGTCTCATGGTTGCTCCGGTGTCGTGGGTGGCAGGATTCAGAGCGTTTGGGTCTGTTGATTCTTGCGAACTTGACGTTCAAGGCCGCTCAAATCCAAACAGACTGTAGCCATGTGACATTTCACATACAAGGGGTTCCGCACCTTGCTTCTCAGCGGGGATCGCGCAGCGGGCAGCGATCGGCCAGCGGGGCCCTCGCACAGCCCCGGGCTCTTGTGTGCCGTTCGACACGTCACATATGTTATTGCACTGACGGTGAGTCAGAGCCGTCGTATGTCCACCCGAGAGGGGACTGTGTCACGTGAACAGATTCAGAACCAGGCTCTACCAACGAGGCAGGTTGGCCGTGTTCGGCGGCCTCGTGGTGGCGGTGACCGCCGCAGGTCTGGCGAACCCGTTCCCCGCCGCCGCCAAGAACCCCCATCCGGCCTCGGCCGGCTGGTCGAAGACGTCGGACGGCGCCTGGGTGCAGGCCGAACCAGGTACGCCCAAGATCACCTCGAAGCTGGGCTCCACGACCGCGGCGCCGAGCAACGCCGCCCTTCCGGGCAAGCGCGTCGCCACCCAGCTGGGTCCGGTCAAGGCCACGGCCGGCGGCAAGAAGCCGCAGCTGGTCGACGGGTCCGACCCGGGCAACGGCAATGACGGCGACGGCTCCGTCGCCAACGAGTACGACCTGCAGGTGACCTACAAGGGCGGCCAGGACTCCAGCGGCGTGATCACCGGTGCGCCCAAGGTGTACCTGGTGGTCTGGGGTTCGCAGTGGGGCACCCCGTCCACGAACTCCACCGGTGACACCGTGATGTCGGGCGACCCCGACGGGGCCGTCCCGTACCAGCAGGACTTCTTCAAGGGCCTGGGCAGCGCGGGCGACGGCTGGAGCGGGGTGCTCACCCAGTACTGCGAGGGGATCCCCGCGGGCACCATCCAGTGCCCGTCCAGCGCCCCCCACATCCAGTACCCCAAGGCCGGAAGCGTGCTGGCCGGGGTGTGGGTCGACAACAGCGCCGCGGCTCCGCAGGCCGCCACCGAGACCCAACTCGGGGTCGAGGCGGTCGCGGCGGCGCAGCACTTCGGCAACACCACCGAAGCGCAGAACCGCAACGTGCAGTACGTGATCGACTCGCCGCAGGGCACCGACCCGGACAAGTGGAAGGAACTCGGCTACTGCGCCTGGCACGACTTCGAGCGCTCCTCGTACGGCCAGCTCGCCTACACCAACATGCCGTACCTGCCCGACGTCGCGGGCTGCGGCGCCAACTGGTTCGGCGAGAACACCCCCCGCGGGCTGCTCGACGGCTACGGGATCATCGGCGGTCACGAGTACGCCGAGACCCTGACCGACCCGAACACGCCCGGCGGCTGGACCGACGCCACCGGCCAGGAGATCGCGGACAAGTGCGCCTGGATCCCCTACGGCTCCAACGGCGGCCTGTTCTTCGAGAACCTCTCCACCGGTTCCTTCCCGCTGCAGACGCTCTGGTCCAAC
>Ga0302314_10002059_pt1 | contig 37570 bp, 30 predicted proteins | sample III_Palsa_N2_3_FD_200533 | JGI IMG/M metagenome (GOLD analysis project Ga0302314, IMG submission 200533) | Peat permafrost microbial communities from Stordalen Mire near Abisko, Sweden - III_Palsa_N2_3 | ecosystem: Environmental > Terrestrial > Soil > Palsa > Peat permafrost | place: Sweden...
CACGGCGTCGAGAAAATTCTGGCAGTGATAGCGCGTGTGGAAGCCGAGAATGTCCGCCGACAGCATGTGCAGCAGCATTTCGCGCTTCCACGGGCACACGCCGAAAGTCTCCGAGTTCGGCCACGGAATATGCCAGAAGAGCGCGATCGTCGCCTTGGGGATTTTCGCGCGAATGAGCTTCGGCAGCAGCGCGAAGTGAAAGTCCTGGATGAGCACGACCGGGCTGTCGGTGTTCGCTTCGGCCGCCACGACCTCGGCGAATTTGGCGTTGACCTCCTCGTAGGCGTGCCAATCGCTCGGCCGAAACGCGGGACGCACGTAGGCCAGGTGACATAGCGGCCACAGCCCCTCGTTCGAGAAGCCGTAATAGAAACCCTGCTCCTGCTCCTCGGTGAGCCACACCCGCCGCAGCGTGTAGCTCGGATGATCCGGCGGGACCGCGATGTGATCGAATCGATCCACCGTATCGCGGTCCGCGGAGCCGGCGCCATGCGCCACCCACACACCGGAGCAGGCACGCATGATCGGCTCGAGCGCGGTGACCATGCCGCTCGCCGGCACTTGCACCACCGGGCGATGATCCGCATTGTAGTTATGAATGTAGGGCTCGCGGTTCGAGACGATGATCACTTGCGAGGAATGCAAATGCTCGCGCACCACTTGGCGCAGCGCTTGCGGCGTCCAGTTCTCGCGAAAGTCGATCTCGAGCCGCTGCTTCTCCTCGACCTCCGCCAGCACCTGGCGCACCTGCGAGAGGATGGGGAGCGAGGCACGCGGCGATTTGGCATTATCGAGAAAGCGCTTGCCGCGAATATCCCCGATCAGCACGTTCACCAATCGCCGCAGCTGCAGCCACGCGATCAGTACGACGAGTAGGGCGAGCAGCAGCACCGCGATGCCGAGGAACACCAGCACGAAGTCGCGCGCGGTGCGTTGGCGGCGGTCGACGAAGCTCAGATCGGAGAGCATCAGTACGCGGTACGGCGCCGGCTCGACCTGGTCATAATCGAAGCGCGAGAGCTGCACCGAGCCCGAGGGAAGCTGAATGATGCCGGCGGAGAACGGCTTTACTTTGCCTTGCTGCTCGCAGCTGATGCTGTGCGGCACGCGCTCGCTGCGGGCGATGGTGGTGCCGTCCGGCCGGCATATCAGGACGGCGAGCAGACGTTCATCCGCGGTCATCCGCGCGAGATAGCCGCGCAGCTTCGGCTCATTCTCCTGGGCCACGAGCTCGGCGAGGGGAGCCTCGACCGTGTGCATCACCAGCTGCGCGCGCACCTCGACGTCGGCACTGAACCATTCAGCCAGCAGCTTCTGAATGTAGGGCAGACCGAGGAAAGCGACGACGCACGAGGCGAGCGCGAGCGGCAGCACGAAACGCAATAGAACCGATCGAAACAATGCGCCTCCGGGTGGACTCGACTGGAGCCTGCTGTCGCAAAATACCGAAAATCGCAGAGCCAGTCTGCAATACCACCCATCATATATCTTAAATCTACATGTAAAACTTACACCGCGAGAGGAGCCGCCAGGCGATGATGGCGCGGAGCGGACGCATGGGCTATGTTGACCGTCGAATGCCCTCTCGAGCTCCCGCTGCCTCGCGCGACTTCGGTCTATTTCTCGACGTGGATGGGACCTTGGTCGAGCTCCAGGAAACTCCTGCCGCCGTGGTCGTCGGCGAGGCCCTCAAGACCTTATTGGTCGAAGTGTCGCAGCGCCTGCAGGGCGCCCTCGCGTTGGTCAGCGGCCGCAGCATCGAGACACTGGATGCGCTGTTCGCGCCGCTCGTGTTTCCTGCCGCCGGCCTGCACGGCGTCGAGCGCCGCGGCGCTTCCGGCGCGCGGCGCGGCGCGAACTATTGCGACCCGGCACTCGCGGGCGCACGGCTCGCCTTGAGCGCATTCGTCGAGTCGCACCCCGGAACGCTGCTCGAGGACAAGGGGCGCGCGCTCGCCCTGCACTTTCGCCTCGCACCCGAGTTCGAGACCGGCGCGCGCCACGCCGTGTTCGCGGCACTGCGTGCGCTCGCAGCCGGCTATCACGTGCAGGAAGGCAAGATGGTGCTCGAGATCAAGCCCGACGGATTTACGAAGGCGACGGCCATCGAGGAGTTTCTCCTGGAGCAGCCTTTCGCCGGACGAACGCCCGTGGTGGTGGGTGACGATCTGACCGATCAGGGGGGCTTTCGCCTCGTCGAGGCTTTGGGGGGCATCTCCATCGCCGTGGGGCATCGAGTGCAAGGCCAATGGCGCCTTGACAATCCCGCCGCCGTGCGGCGCTGGCTCGGCTCGATCGCCGCGTTGCCCTGACTCAGGGCCGCACCTGGCCGCTGCCGCGGACCACGTACTTGTAGCTCGTGAGCTGCTCCACGCCGACCGGCCCGCGCGCATGAAATTTGTCGGTGCTGATGCCGATTTCCGCACCCATGCCGAACTCGCCGCCATCGGCGAATTGCGTCGAGGCGTTGTGCAGCACAATCGCGCTGTCCACGCGCGTCAGGAAGCGCTCGGCCGCGGCCGGGTCCTGAGTCACGATGCAATCCGTGTGGCGCGACCCGTAGCGGCGGATGTGCTCGATCGCCGCGTCCAGTCCCTCGACCACGCGCACGGCGATGATGGCATCGAGATACTCCGTCGACCAATCCTGCTCGGTGGCGGACTGCACCCGCTGGTCGCACCATCGGGTGGTCTCATCGCCACGCACCTCGCAGCCGGCCTCGAGCAGCGCCTTCACCAGCGGGCCGAGATGCGTCGGCGCACAGTCGACATCCACGAGCAGCGTTTCGGCGGCACCGCAGACGCCGGTGCGGCGCAGCTTGGAATTGAGCACGATCTCGTGCGCCATCGATAGATCCGCGGCGCGTTCCACGAACACGTGGCACAGGCCTTCGAGATGTCCGATGACCGGTACGCGCGCTTCGCGCTGCACGCGCTCGATCAGCTGCTTGCCCCCGCGCGGGACGATGACGTCGATATAGCGCGACATCTCCGCGAGCATGTATCCCACGGCGGCCCGGTCGGTGGTCGGCACCAGCTGGATGCTCGCGCTCGGCAATCCGGCGACTTGCAGTCCCTCCTGAAGGCATGCGTGGATGGCGGCATTCGAGCGTGCGCTCTCCGAGCCGCCCCGCAGGATCACCGCGTTGCCCGATTTCAGACACAGCGCGCCTGCATCGGCGGTCACGTTGGGGCGGCTCTCGTAGATGATGCCGATCACGCCGAGCGGCACCCGCCGGCGCTGAATGCGCATGCCGTTCGGGCGGGTCCACTCGGCGAGCACGGTGCCGATGGGATCGGCGAGTTCGGCGATGTCCTCGAGCGCCCCCGCCATGGCCTCGATGCGCTTCTCGTCGAGCCTCAGGCGGTCGAGAAGCGGCGCGCTCGCCGCCTCATCCAGCGCTTCCTGCATGTCGCCCTCGTTGGCCGCCAGGATCTTGTGCCGGCGGGCGCGCAGCGCCGCTGCGGCCGCGCGCAAAGCGCGGTTCTTCTGGTCGCTTGCGGCGAGCTCCAGCAGCGGTGCCGCCGAGCGTGCGCCGCGGCCGATTGCATCCATGATACCGATGATCATTGAACTGTCCTCAGCAAGACCAGGTCGTCGCGGTGCACGATCTCGTCGCGTCCGCGGAATCCCAGTAATCGCTCAATTTCGGCGGATTTGCGCCCGAGAATGCGCGCCGTGTCCGCGTCCGAATACGCACAGATGCCGCGCGCGACTTCCACCCCGCCGGGCCCGACGATGCTCACCGTATCGCCTCGATCGAAGCGGCCGATAGCCCGCGTCACCCCAGCCGGAAGCAAGCTTTTGCCCTGCATCAATGCGCGCACCGCGCCTTCGTCGACGGAGATCGCTCCCGCCGGCCGCAAGGTGCCCGCGATCCATTGCTTGCGCGCGGCAGACGGCGTCGAGGACGGCAGAAACCAGGTGCAGCGCGCGCCCTCCTCGATGCGTTTCAAGGGATGCGCATCGGCTCCCTTGGCGATGCACAAATGACATCCCGCCCCGACGGCGATCTTGGCGGCGGCGATTTTGGTCTGCATCCCGCCCGTTCCCACGCCGCTGCTGGTCCCTCCCGCCATGGCCTCGATGGCCGGTGTGATGTCGAGCACGCGGGAAATGAATTCGGCTTGCGGATTGTCATGCGGATTGGAGGTATATAGCCCATCGATGTCCGAGAGCAGCACGAGGCAGTCCGCGCCTGTCATCTGGGCGACACGCGCAGCCAACCGGTCGTTGTCGCCGTAGCGGATCTCGGCGGTGGCGACGGTGTCGTTCTCGTTGATGACGGGGACCGCGCCCAAGGCAAGCAGCGTGTTCAACGTCCCGCGGGCATTCAAATAGCGGCGGCGCTGTTCGGTGTCCCCCAGGGTCAGGAGAATCTGTGCAACGGTGATACCGCGCGCCTCCAGGATCTCCTTGTAGGCGTGCGCGAGCCGGATCTGGCCGACTGCGGCAGCCGCCTGACTCTCCTCGAGTTTCAGCTTGCCCGGGCTCACCCCGAGATGCCGCCTGCCGAGCGCGATGGCGCCTGAGGACACGAGGATCACCTCTTGTTGCCGCTTGCGCATGGCGGCGATGTCGGCTCCGAGCGTCTCGAGCCATGCGCGGTTCAAACGTCCCTTCTCGCCGTCGACCAGCAGCGCGGAACCGACTTTGACGACCACGCGCTTGGCGTCGATCAAGCGCCGAGCGCAGAGTTTCCTGTCAGCGACGGTCATGGGTGCACAATATTGCCATTTACTTAGCGGAGCAGCCTCCCCTAATATTCGATTCTCAACAACCAGGGCAGCATTCGAGAAGAAGGGACCGTACGTGGGCAGAGAATACGAACCGACCGTCGGACAATGGTACGAGGATCTGGAGAACGACGAGACGTTCCAAGTCCTGCGGGTGGATGAGGACCGGGAGATCGTGGAGATCCAGCATCTGGACGGCGATATCGAGGAGCTGGATGTCGACGGCTGGGCCGAGCTCGATTTGGAGCTCAGCGAGGAGCCTGAGGGCTGGTCGGGCTCGAAGGCCGAGAAGGATGCCGAGGAAGAGGACGAAGAGGACTGGGACGACGAAGACGAAGACGATGATGACGATGATGATGACGACGACCTCGATGACGAGGACGACGAGGAGCACGAGGAATACTGATGCGCGCGGCCGGCTGGGCTCGGCCGGCTAGGTGCTGCCGAGCCTGGCCGGCCGCGCCGCGCGTCACACGCGCGCGAGCCAGCCGTGGCGATCGGGCGCCTCTCCCTGCTGAACCGCGAGCAATTGCCCGCGTAGCTCACGCGTAAGCGCACCCACATCGCCGCTTGCCACGCGGTGCTCCTTTCCCCGGTAGATCAGCGTACCCACGCCTGCAAGCACGGCGGCCGTGCCCGAGAGAGCCGCTTCTCCGGACTTGACCCAATCGAGCATTTCCTCGACCTGGAACACGCGCTCGGAGACCTTGAATCCGCGGTCCCGCGCGAGCGTCAGCAGCGAGTCGCGGGTCACCCCATGAAGGAAGGTGCTATCGAGGCTGCGCGTGAGCAGCTCGCCGTCGCGGATCAACAGGAAATTGGCGGCGCCGGTCTCTTGCACCTCGCCGCGGGGACAGAACAGCACCTGGTCGACTTGGTACTGCGCGCGCGCTCTCAAGGTCGGTCCCATCGCCGCGGCATAGTTGCCGCCGGTCTTCACCATGCCCATTTGCGCGGCGGAACGCGTGTTCTCATCGTCCACGAGGATGCGCAGAGGCTTCATGCCGCCCGCGAAATAATCCCAAACCGGGCTCGCCAGCACGAGGAGCAGCGCCTCGTTTGCCGGCGTCGCGGCGGCCCCGATGTTCGCCGTCGTGCCGAACAGAATCGGGCGCAAATACAGGGCGCCGGGTGCCTCCGGCACCTCCGCGCGGCAGCGCTCGATGACCGATCGCACCATCTCGGCGAGCTGCGCGGCATCGGGCTCGGGCAGCACGAGCTGCCGCGCGCTCTGGCGCATGCGCTCGATGTGCCGGTCCATGCGGAAGGCGTGTACGGAGCCGTCGGCGTGGCGGAACGCCTTGAAACCCTCGAAGCACGTGCTCGCATAGTGCAGCACGTGCGCGGCCGGCGACAGCTCAATGGGCCCGACCGGCTTGAGCTCGGCCGCGCTCCAGCGGCCGTCGCGAAACGTGGCGGCGGACATATGAGAGGTGAGAACGGTGCCGAACGCGGGCCGTTGCTGAGATTGGGGCGCCGACGCTTTCGCTTGTGCTTGTGCATTCATGGGGAAGTCACCTTGGGAATGAAAATCATCGCCGGATGCTCGAGGAGTTCTTTCAACGATTGAATCATGGCAGCGGCATCATGACCATCCACGAAGCGGTGATCGAATGACGACGATAAATTCATGATTCGGCGCACCGCCACCGCGCCGTGCAGCACGACGGGGCGTTCGACCGCCTTGTTGAGCCCGATGATGGCGACCTCGGGCGCATTGATGATCGGCGTCGAGGCGATGCCGCCGAGCTTGCCGAGACTGGTCACCGTGATGGTGGAGCCCACCAGCTCTTCGCGGGTCGCTTTGTTCGCACGGGCGCGTTCGGTGACGCGACGGGTCTCGGCGGCGACTTCTGCGAGGCTCATGGCCTGCGCATTGCGCACCACCGGTACTTTGAGCCCGTCGGGCGTTTGCGTGGCGACACCCACGTGCACCGCGCGATGACGCACGAGCACGCCGCGAGCACCGTCGTACAGGACGTTGCATTGCGGAAACGATTCGAGGGTCCGCACCAGCGCCAGGATCACCAGCGGCAGATACGTGAAGCTCGACTCGCCTTTCCCCAGCTTGGAATTGAGGTGCTGGCGCAGCGCCTCCAGCTCCGTGACGTCCACCTCTTCCACGTAGGCGAAGTGCGGAATGTTGCGCTTCGCCTCGCTCATGCGCTCGGCGATGAGGCGGCGCACGCCGATCACCTTGATCTCGGTGGTTTCCCCCGCGATTTTCGCGGCTTCCCCGGCCTGCGTGCCGTTGCCCGCGGCGGGCGCCGCCGGCGCCGCCGGGTCAACCTCTGCGCCGTCAGCCCGCGCCGCGCTCGCCGTAAGCAGATCCTCGCGCACGATGCGCCCGCCCGGTCCCGAACCCGCGACGGTCGCGAGGTCGATGCCCGCTTCGTATGCGCGCCGGCGGTTAGCCGGCGAGGTCATGATCCGCCCGGCGGCGGGCGCGGCGCGCTGCGTGGGCGCGGCCTCGGCGAGCTGAGCGGTGACCTCCTGCGCCGCCCCTTTCGCCGAAGTCGGACTCGCCGCCGCCGGCGGGAGAGCGGCTGCCTGGGTCGCGGCCGCCGAGCCCGCGCCCGCAGCCGCCGCCGCCCCCGTGCTCATCTCGAACACGATCAAAGGCGAGCCCACCGCAATCTTGTCCCCGGGTGCGCCGCGAATGGAGACGACGCGCCCGCTGACGGGAGCAGGTACTTCTACAGCGGCCTTGTCGGTCATCACTTCGACGATGATCTGATCTTCGGCCACGGCATCGCCCGGCGCGGTGTGCCAGGCGACGATTTCCGCCTCGACCGTGCCTTCCCCCAAATCCGGCATCTTGAAAATGTATTCGCTCACGCCGGCTCCATGACGGCTTTGATGGCCGTTGCGACTCGGGTCTGTCCCGGAAAGTACTCCCATTCGAAGGCATGCGGATACGGGGTATCCCAGCCCGCGACGCGCTGGATGGGCGCCTCCAGGCTCCAGAAGCATTCCTCCTGGATCACCGAGACGAGCTCCGCACCGAAGCCCGAAAACCGCGTTGCCTCGTGAGCCACCACGCAGCGTCCTGTCTTCTTCACCGAGCGCACCAGGGTGTCGATGTCGAGCGGCACGAGCGAGCGCACATCGATGACCTCCGCGTCGACGCCGAGCGCTGCCGCCGCGGCCAGCGCGACGAACACCATCGTGCCGTAAGTAATGATGGTCAGTTGCGAGCCGGGGCGCACGATGTCGGCGACGCCGAACGGCACCGTGTAGTGGCCCTCGGGTACCTGGCCCTTCGGGTGCGTGGTCCAGGGAACGGCCGGCTTATGCGGATCGCCGTCGAAGGGCCCGTTGTACAAGCGCTTCGGCTCGAAAAACACCACCGGATCGTCGTCCTCGATGGCCGTGATCAGGAGCCCCTTGGCGTCATACGGATTGGAAGGCATCACCACTTTGATGCCGCTCACGTGCGTGAAAATGCCCTCCGGACTCTGCGAATGCGTCTGTCCGCCGCGAATGCCGCCGCCGGCGGGCGTACGAATGGTCACCGGGGCGAAGAACTGGCCGGCGCTGCGATAGCGCAGCCGCGCAAGCTCGCTCACGATCTGATCGAACCCCGGGTAGATGTAATCGGCGAACTGGATTTCCGCAACCGGCCGCAGGCCGTTCACGGCCATGCCGATGGCGGCCGCGATGATGCCGCCCTCCGCGATCGGCGTGTCGAGCACGCGGTTCTCACCGTACTTGCGCTGCAGTCCTTCGGTGGTGCGGAATACGCCGCCGAAATAGCCGATGTCCTCGCCCATGAGCACGACGGAGGGATCGCGGCCGAGCATGATGTCCATGGCCGAGTTCAGCGCCTGGATCATGTTCATGTGCGCCATGCGTCAGCTCCGCTCGGAACGCATTTGCGCGCGTTGCCGCTCGAGGTGCGCCGGCATGTCCTTGAACACGTCCTCGAACATCAGGTCCGAATTGAGCTTGGGCCCGTCACTCATCGTGCCGAACTTGACCGCCTCCTGCCAGCTCGCGGCGACCAGCGCCTCGAGCTCCGTGACCAGGGCGCGATGCCGTTCCTCGGACCATTCGCCGAGCTCGATGAGGTGGCGCTTCAATCGCTCAATGGGGTCGCCCAGTGGCCAGTGCGCTTCGTCGTCCTTGGCGCGATAGCGCGCCGGATCGTCGCTGGTCGAGTGCGCCGCGCCGCGATAGGTGACGAGCTCGATGAGCGTGGGTCCGCCGCCGGTGCGCGCGCGCTCCGCGGCCCACTGGGTCACCGCGGAAACCGCGAGGAAGTCGTTGCCGTCCGCCCGGATACCGGCGATGCCGTATCCGGGGCCACGGGCGGCGAACGAGCGCTGCTCCCCGCCCGCATAGCCCTGGAACGTGGAAATCGCCCATTGGTTGTTCACGATGTTCAATATCACCGGTGCCTGATAGACGGAGGCGAACAAAAGCGCATGGTGGAAGTCCGCCTCGGCGCTCGAGCCCTCGCCGATCCAGCTCGCCGCAAGATGGTCCTCGCCCTTGAGCGCGGCCGCCATCGCCCAGCCCACGGCCTGCGGAAACTGGGTTGCGAGATTGCCGGAGATCGAGAAGAGGTTGCCCGGCTTGGAGTGGTACATCACCGGCAGCTGCCGTCCCTTGCACATGTCGCGTGTGTTCGAGAGCAGCTGACACATCATGTCCACCAGCGCGATGCCGCGGACGATGTGCAGCCCTTGGTTGCGGTACGACGGAAACAACATGTCTCCCGGGCGCAGCGCCATGCCTCCGGCGACCGATACCGCCTCCTCGCCGAGCGAGCGCATGTAGAACGAGATCTTGCCGGCGCGCTGCGTGCGCTGCATGCGATCGTCGAACAAGCGCGTGAGCACCATGTGACGCAGCCCCACCTGCAGGTCTTGCGCATCGAGATGCGGATTCCAGGGACCTACCGCCTCGCCGTCGTCGTCCAGCACACGCACCAGCTCCACTGCGAGGGATTCCATGTCCCGCGCGCGCGCGGTCACCTCGGGGCGCGGCACCGCTCCGGCCGGCGACAGATGGACATAGCTGAAATCAGGTTTCTGGCCAGGCCGTGCCGGTGGATTCGGCAAATGCAGGCGGGATTTCTTGTTCATCGCGGCTAAATTACCCTCCACTCATCGCAGTGTTGCATTCATTTCGGATATATCCAATAATTCGGTACATTCATTCCGTTTTATCTGAAATTGTGGAAGATATATCCCACCAGCCTATTGACCGACTCGATTTGCGCTTGCTCGACATTTTACAGCGCCACGGTGCGCTGTCGGTGGCCGAGGTTGCCGCGCGCACCCGCATCTCCACCACCACGTGCTGGCGGCGTATTCAGCAGCTCGAGCGCAGCGGCGTCATCAAGGCGCGCGTCGCGCTCCTCGATCGCAACGCCTTGGGGCTCGATGTCACCATTTTCGCGCACGTCAAGCTCGCGACCACCGGGCGCGATGCGCTCGCCGAGTTCGAGGCGGCTATTCGCGACCGCGCAGAGGTGCTCGAGTGCTACACGCTCACCGGCGAATGGGACTTCCTGCTCAAGATCGTCACCAAGAACGTCAAGGCCTACGAGGCCTTCTATCTCGATTACCTGTCGCGAATCCCGAGCGTGCGCTCGATCAACTCCTCGGTGGCCGTGACCGTGATCAAGGAGTCGACCGCACTGCCGCTCGGCACCTTCGAGTCCGCGCCGCCGGCGCTCAAGTGACCTGGAGCACGGTCGCACCGATGGTGCGCCTGCTCGCGAGCGCCCGATGCGCCTCGGCCGCCTCGGCGAGCGGCATGCGCCGTCCGATGTGGGCGCGGACCGCGCCCGCGGCGAGACGCGCGAACAAGTCCTCCGCGCGCATGCGCAGCTCCTCGCGGCCGCGGACGTAGTCGAACAACATCGGACGGCTGGCATACAGCGAGCCGCCGCTCGCAAGATCCGAGATCTTGAAGTCGGTGATGGCACCGGAGGATTGGCCGAAGCTCACGAACATCCCGCGCGGCCGCAAGACCTTGAGCGAGCCGCGCCACGTGTCCTTGCCCACCGAGTCGTACACCACGTCGCAGCCTTTGGGGGCGAGCTCCTGCACCTGCCGCTCGAAATCGCCGCGGGAATTATCGAGGATGTGCGAGTAGCCGTTGGCGAGCGCGATGCTCATCTTGTCGGCAAAGCCGACGGTGCCGATGGCGACGGCGCCGATCGAACGCAGCCACTGGCCGAGGAGTAGTCCCACGCCCCCGGCGGCGGCGTGCACCAGCACCGTATCGCCCGCCTTGACGGGATAGCACGCGGTGAGCAAAAACTGCGCGGTCAGACCCTTCAGCATGATCGAGGCGGCGACGTCGAAATCAATCGCGTCGGGAAGCTTCACCAGCCGCTCCGCGGGCACCAGACGGCGCGTGCGATACGCGCCCACCTGCATGACGTACGCAACCCGATCGCCGACCGCGAGATCCTTGACTCCCGGTCCGATCGCATCGATCACGCCCGCGGCCTCGGCGCCCGGAACGAGCGGCGTCGAGGGCCAGGGATAGGAGCCGCTGCGGTAGTAGGTGTCGATAAAATTCACGCCGACGGCGCGCTGCGCCACCCGCACCTCTCCGGCGGCCGGCGGCGGGGTATCGAGCGCGGCCCACTCGAGCACCTCGGGACCGCCCGCCGTGCGGGCCAGTACTGCCATGTCTGTCACACACCCTCCGTCTTCAAGGGCAGGCTCGAGGCGAACCGCCGGATGCGCGCACACCCTTCGCGCAAGGAGCGCTCATCGGTCGTAAAGCACACGCGGATGAAGCCCGCCGTGCCCGTGCCGAAAGCGCCGCCGTCGAGCACCGACACGCCCTGCGAGCGGTACAGCTCGCGCATGAAATCGTACCCCGAGAGCCCGGTGCCGCGCACGTCGATCAGCATGAACATACCGGCGTCAGGCGGCATGCAGGCGAGGCCCGGCGTCTCGGCGAGCGCCGTGAGCACGAACTTGCAGCGCTCGCGGCAGTAGTCCCGCATGCGCGACTCCGCCTCCGGCGCGATGCCGATCGCCGTGAGCGCCGCCTCCTGCACGAAGCCGGGCAGGCCGTAGAGCATCGCGATCGAGAGCGCCTCGGCGTGGCCGATCAACGCCTTCGGCCCAACCATCCAACCAGCCCGCCAGCCGGGCATGGCGTGTGTCTTGGAGAGACTCCCCGCCGTGACCACCTGTTCCGGCAAACTTGCCGCGATGCTCGGAACGCGGCCCTCCGGCGCGAGCCCGGCATACACCTCATCCACAACGATCCACAGCGCATGCCGGCGGGCGAGCTCGCCGATGACCGCGAGATCCGCGGAGCTCATGACGAGGCCGCTCGGATTGTTCGGCGTAGCAAAGAAAATCGCCCGCGAGCGCGGCGTGATTGCCGCCTCGAGCGCTGCGAGATCCGGGCGAAAGCCCGATCCCGCCCGCACCGGCACGCGCACCATGCGCGCGCCGGACGCCTCGATGGTGGCCGGATAGGTGGGATAGAGCGGCTCGAAGGCGAGCACTTCGTCGCCGGAACCGGCGAGACACAGCGAGGCCGTGAACAACGCGCTCTGTGCACCGGCGAGGAAAATGACGTTGTCCGCCTCGACGTGCTGGCCTGTGCGCCGCGTGTGCGCCTGCGCAATCGCGGCGCGCAGCGCATCGCGCCCCGCGACCGGTGTGTAGTGCGTATCGCCGCCGCGCAGGCACTCGACCGCGCGGTCGATCACCGGCTGCGGTGTGTCGAGATCCGGATCGCCGACGCTCAAGATGATGACGTCTTCGCCGCGGTGTTTTGCCGACGAGGCCGCGTAATGGGTCTTCCAGGCATCGGCGCCGTCGCCAGCGATGCGTTTCACGAGATCCGAGTACTGCATCAACCAACCTTCCGCATGACCCTTGCTCTACTTGGGGCCTTGCTTACTTTTCGTCTTGGCCCATGCCATCCTAGCGCGGTTCTTCACCGAACGTTCAACAAGAAGGTGGCCATGTCGCGCAGCATCGGTCGGTACGTAGTCGAATTGCTCGCCGCCAACGGGATCGACACCGTGTTCGGTATTCCGGGCGTTCACAATCTCGAGCTGTATCGCGGCCTCGCCGCCTCCGATATCCGCCACGTGCTCGTGCGCCACGAGCAGGGTGCGGGCTTCGCCGCCGACGGCTACGCGCGCCTCACCGGACGCCCCGCGGCCGCGTTCACGATCTCGGGACCGGGGCTCACCAACATCCTCACCGCCGCGGCACAAGCTTATTCGGATTCCATCCCGCTGCTCGTGGTTGCCACCACGCCGGTGCGCGCCTCGCTCGGCAAGCAATGGGGCGTGCTGCACGAGCTGCCGGATCAGGCGGCACTCGCCGCCGGCGTGTTCGGCGTCGCCCGCAGTGCCGCGAATGCGGAGGACGTGCGCGATCACCTGCGGGTGTGCCTGGCATCTCTCTGCACGGGCCGGCCGCGCCCGGCATATCTCGAGATCCCGCTCGACGTTCTGTCCGAGACGACCGACCTTGCCGCCGAGCGCTTCGCGCAACGACCCGCACCTCTGCCGCAAGCGCCGCCCGGCGTCATCGGCACGGCGGCGCGCTGGCTCGCGGACGCGGCCCGGCCGGTGATCATCGCGGGGGGCGGCGCGCGCGAGTCGGGCGCGGACCTGCGTGCACTCGTGGAAAGACTCGGCTGTCCGCTGGTGACGACCGCGGCGGGAAAGGGCTTACTGCCGCACGCGCATCCGGCCAACCTCGGCACGTCGCTCCATCATGCCGGCGTGCAGAAATTGGTGAGCGAGGCGGACGTCGTGCTGGCGGTCGGCACGGAATTGAGCGAGACCGACTTCTACTACGCCCTGAAGCTCGACCTCACCGGTCGATTGATTCGCATCGACATCGATCCGCACAAGCTGTGTGATCACTACGCCGCCGCGTTGCCCATCTGGGCCGACGCGGGATCGACCCTCGCGGCGCTCCTCGAGGCACTGCCCGTGCGGGCGCGTGAGGATTCCGCGGCCGGCCGGGTGGCGAGCCTGCACGCCGAGATCGACGGCGCGCTCGATGCGAAGGCACGCGGCTGGCAGAGGGCACTCGAGGCGATCCGCGCGGCCCTGCCGGCCGAGACCGCCGTATTTACGGACATGACGCAAATCGCCTACTTCGGCAATTACGCCTTCCCGGTGGACGCTCCGCGCCGCTGGTTTCATCCGTCGGGCTACGGCACCTTGGGCTTTGCGTTGCCCGCGGCGATCGGCGCCAAGATCTCGAGTCCGGCCCGCGCCGTGGCGGCGCTCGCCGGCGACTTCGGCGTGCAGTTCACGCTCGGCGAGCTCATGACCGCTGTCGAGGCGAACCTGAGCCTGCCCGTGATCGTCTGGAACAACTCGGCTCTGGGTCAGATCCGCGACGACATGATCGACGCAGGCATCCCACCTACCGATGTGGTGGCCCGCAATCCGGACTTCGTGGCGCTCGCTCGGGCCTGCGGCGCCGGTGCGGTGCGGGCGAGGGATGCCGCCCACTTGACGCAGGCGGTGCGCGGCGCACTCGATGCCGCGGGGCCGACCTTGATCGAGGTGCCGGCCGCCGATTTTTGAGCACTCCCAGCGCGATGGCTATCCGGACCTCGGCCGTCTCATTGCGGGCTCGAGTGGCCAAAGTCGAACAGGTCGAACAAATCCCCGAGCGCCGGTGAGTTGACGGGTACGTAGGGATTCTCGCCGGTCACGCGCGGATTCGGGAAATTGTCGCGGCTGCGGTGCGTGACGGGCGGCAAGTGCCAGTTGCGCTCGATGAACTTCAGAATCGAGACGTGATCGCCGTAATCGTGCGAAATGTGTCCCGTCTTCACGTGGGGGCCTACCACGATCAGCGGGACGCGGGGGCCGTCGCCGAAGAAGTCCAGCGGCTGCACGTAACCCGAATCGTAGTAGCCGCCGCCCTCGTCGAAGGTGATGAAGATGGCGGTGTCCTTTGCATAGGGAGATGCCTGTACTTGATCCACGATCTTCTTCACGAAAGCTTCGAAGAGCTGCAGTTTCGAGGACGCCGGATGCCCATCGATATAGCCGCTCGGCTTGACGATGGAGAGCGCGGGCAGCGAGCGGTTCGCGATGTCGGCGTACAGATTCACCGAGTCCTGGAGGTGCCTCTTCACCAGATCCGGGTGCGACATGATGGAGGTGTCGTACTGGAACGGATTGCAGATGTTGCAGTATTCGTCGGCGGTGGGCCCCGGCGTACCGTAGTTCTCCTGGTAGGGATCGGGCACGTAGTTGTTCCAGTGGTCTCCGTAGTACTTCCAGGAGACGTGGTGGGTGTTCATGACGTCGCCGATGCTCGGCGTCGATGAGGGCGGGATGGTGAACGGCGTGTTTGCCGGGTTCGTGTCGATGTAGGCGTTATTGCCGTTGCCGAAATAGCCGGGATTGTAGTTGTTCAAGAGATAGTAGTGTCCGGGCTCGCAGCGCGGATCGATCGGCCGCGGGAGCGAGGCGAGATAGGCGCGAACCGCCTTCACCCCGGGAGCGTTCGGATCGGAGCAGTCGCTGTACGAGCCGCCGCCGGAGACGGGCGCCGCGCTGTAGGGCGCGGCGTGGCCGGCATTGTGGCTGATGCCGTAGCCGTCCTCGGTGTACCAGTTGTTGGTGCCCGGGGCCGGATTCGGATTCTCGATCTCCTGCACGACGCCCTTGTCCGGATTCGCGGCACCGTCATAGGTCGAGAACACGGACGCGTTCTGCGGCGGCTTGCCGGGAGAGCCGTCGGCGTTGCTGAACCAGATCGCATCGCCGTGGCCGAACATGATGTGGTTCGCGCCCGTACCGCCGATCACGGACTGATGGAAGTTATCGCTCATCGCGTACTTGTCGGCGAGACTCGTGAAGTAAGGCACATCGCCCTGCTGCACGTTATAGAATCCGAGTGCGGTCGAGCCCTCGCCCGTCGTCTTCGCGCCCGGCGAATAATCGACGCTGAACCGCTTGGATTGCGGCGCGCCGTTCGTGCCCGCGCCGACCGTGACTTCCACCCACGAGAAGAGTTTGCCGGTGCAGCCGGAAGGGTTGGCTGCGGTGGCATGCTCGCTGCTGCAATTGAGCTGCTGCCACATCTGGTAGAAGCGGTGCACCGGGCTGGCGGTATAGGCGTCGTATTGAAACGTGCTGCCGTTGGTCAACTGGAAAGGTCCCGCCGGCAAGTGATTCACGTCGGTGATCCGCCCGTCGGGCGTGTGGCTCGTCTGCCCGGTACCTCCGGTCAATAAATCGACGTAGGCGTCGGTGGGCAGTCCCGACTCGGATTGCATTGCGAGCTTGAGGCTCGCCTCGCACTGGGCGATCGGGGTTGCCGGTGCGCACTCGTTCGGAATGTAGGAGCTCTTCGGGCCGCCGACCAGGGGCGGCGGGAGCTCGTTGCGCGGAAACTCCTGCTGCGGAGGATTCAGCAGGAACGCATCGGTGCTGCCCTCGTCGCGCGCGGCGAGTTGCTGAGCCCACTCGAAATGAGGCCCGGGTATGGCCCGCCTGTTCGCATCGAGGGCGATGATGCCCTTCGAGAGCAGATTGTCGACGGTGTCGCCGCTCTTCGGTACGTAGGTTGCGAACACGTGATCGAAACTGCGATTCTCGCCGATGATCACGATGACGTGCTTGATCGGCGTAGCGGTGTCCTGGTCGTGACTCTGCGCCGCGCTCGCGAGGGTCGCTCCGAGCGGGAACTGCGCAAGGGCGAGCGTGCATAGACCGAGACGCGCCGCGTTCGTGACGTTCGCAGCGAGAAGCCTGGAGTTCATCGATTCATCCCCGAGAGGAAACTTTCCGCCGCTACAATAGCGCGTTACATCAGGTCGCGGGGCAGCACCCGGATCGTGCCCATCATTCCGCCGTCCTCGTGCTCGAGCAGGTGGCAGTGATAGACGAACGTACCCACCGCGTCGGGATCGCGGAAGTCCATGCGCACTCGCACGCTCGGATACTCGAGCGTTCGCCCGTTGAAGTAAGGGACGTTGACGGTATCTCGCAGGAACGGCTCGTTGACCGGCGCGCCGGACCAATCGATCAGCAGAAAGTGCAGCTGATGGATATGGAAGGCGTGCAGTTCGCTCGAGCGGTTCTCGATAATCCAGTCCTCGACGTCGCCTTGCTTCACGACAATGTTCGGCTCGGACGAGGCGGGGTCGAACGGCTTCGGCGTATCGCCGTCGACCGTGAGATAGAACTCCGTCGCGCTGTTCGGATCGGCGGGATTCGTGAGTTTCTCCGAGAAATAGAGCTTGCGCACCCGCACCGGGACAGCGTCCCCGAGCCACGCCCACGGCGCGGCCGGCAGGGGCGCGTGCTCGCTCGGCAGGCTCGAACGCGCCGCGGGCGCGTCGGCAGACGCGGCGATTGCCGCGAGCGCGCGATTCGGATCGTTTTCGCCGCCTCGGCCGGTATCGACCGCGCGGGTGACGAGCAGCGCCGGCACACCCGCGGGCGGAGCCGTGACAATGAACTCCACGCGCGCTCCCGGCGGCAATCCGATGTGATCGCGCCACTCGATGGCGTTGTCAGGATTGCCGTTCGCGTTGAGCGGCACCCCGTCGATCGCGACGATGCCGAGCTTCTGCGGCGCATGCTGGAAGATCACGGCGAGATTCAAGTACGTGATGCCGCACGCATTCACCACGCGCCATAGCTGGCGCTCGCCGGGCCGCATGTCGATCGCGGCCGGCGGATAGTCGGGATAGGGCACGGGAACATAATTGATGGACAGATCCTTCGCGGGCTTGCCGAACCCCGTGCCATTATTGGCCGAATCGCCGTCTCGATCGATGAGCATCTTCGGCACGACCGGCTCGCTCTTCGAGGGCGGCGCGTCGGGGTGGAGCAGATTCTGATCGCGAATCACGAGCACGCGTTCGGCCATCCCGGCGAGTGCCGGATTGGCGCGCTCGATGCCTTCGATGATGAGCGCACCGGAAGCGCCGCCGAGTACTTGCGCCGTCGTGAAACCGTGAATGTGCGGGTGATACCAGTACAGGCCCGGCGGCTCGTGCGCCGGAATCCGGAACCGGTATTCGAAGGGGGGCGCGCCGGCCGGGATCCAGGTCCTGAGTACCTCGTCCACATGGCAGATCGGCGGCACGGTCAGACCGTGAAAATGCAGGTTCGTCGAGGTGATCGACATCGATCCGCCCGTGCAGGGGTCCTGCTCTGCGGCGGACTTGTCATGCGCGTGCGTACGGCTCGTCGCCGCAGCACCGCTCGCCGCGCCAACCGCGGCCCCCGCTGCCGGCGCCGCGCCGAGATCGCTCAGCTCGTTCTTGAGCTTGAGGACGAGGAGATCTCCAGGCCGCATGCGCAACGTCGGCGATTGCTCGCCGGCCGGCGTCACGTAGCAATAGCGGATCGAGCCGTCGTCCTCACGATGATTGCGCACCGCAAGCTCGACCGACAGGATTCCATCGCTCGAGCGCAGCTCGGCCGGATCGGACACGAGGCTTCCCGCCGGCGGCCGCGCGCACGGATCGCGGGCCGCCTGCGGCGCCGCCCCGGAGGGGCTCGGCGTCGCGGCCCAGACCACGCTCAATACCGCTATCCAACCTCTGACTGCGCCAAACATCAGCGAAGGCTAGGGCGCCTGCATGACTGATCCGTGACAAATGGGGGATGGGATGCGCCGTCAGCAGCCGAGCGCGCCGCGCAGAGCGCCGATGTGGCGCGCCGTGACCGCGAGCATGGCACGGCACTCCTCGGCTCGCAGACCCAGGCGCGCGAAGGGCCTGATCTCGGCGCCCTCGATGACGCGCGCGCCGCCCGGACGCGCGGCGGCGGCGAGCACCAGCCCGGCGATGAGGATGTCCGTAAGGTCTTCGGCTTTCGAGGTGTAGCCATAATTCTGTTGCTGGCCGATTGCCGCGGCCATGGCCTCCGGGAACCCCCAGTTTTCCAGCACCATCTTACCGATCGTCGGATGCCAGCCGTCGATCAGCTCGATAAGCGGGCGCTCGTAGCGTGCTTTGCCCGGGTCGCTCGCCGCCCGCACCATGATATACAGCCGGCCGATGCCGTGGAGCAATCCCGTGAGAAACGCCTCGTCGGGGTTCACCGTCGTGCGGCGTGCCAGGAGCTGGCAGAGCGCGGCCGCGCTGATGCTCTCCTCCCACAGCATCTTCAAAGGGCCGCCGGCGGACTTCAGGAGAGGGGCCATGCGCATCTGCTGAACGGCGAATGCCATCGCCGAGCTTTGCACCAGCCGCGTTCCCAGCCGCGCGATCGCGGTTCGCAAGTCCAACACGGGCTTGCCCGAGTGATTGAACACGACAGAATTTGCCGTTTGCAGGATCCGCGCGGCGAGGCGCGGTTCGGTCCCGACGATCTTCACCGTCTGAGCGATATGCGTCTCCGGATCATCGAGCGCCTTGCGGATACGCACCACGACGTCGGGAAAGCACGGCAGATTGACCTTGCCCTCGGACATCTCCTCGCACAGTCCCTGCAGAAATTCGAGCGCACCCGCCCGCTCCCCCGGCGTGACGATACGGGCGTCGTGGTTGGCCGCCGTCCTTGTCGCACCGGTGAAGGGCTGTTCTTTGGGCATGGTCAACTCGAGTCGTCGGCGTGTGTCGGCACTCATGGTTCGCGGCCTTTCACGGCCTGGCTTTAGGGCAATCCCTGAGGGTTTCGGCGGGTCCGCCCGAATCTTGACGAGTCTTTTCGAGCTCCTGGGCCGGGGATTTCGACCGAGATCGCATTTTCGCCCTAAGGGAAGCCCCTTTCTCTGCGATTCGGCTTGCGGGCATGATGCTCGGATGCCCGAGTTGCCGGACGTCACCGCCTACCTAACTGCGCTCAAATCGCGCATCGTGGGGCGCCCTCTTCGGGGGGTGCGCCTCGCGAGCCCTTTCCTGTTGCGCACGGCCCAGCCGCCCCTCTCTCTCGCGAGCGGGCGGCGGGTGCGGGAGCTCAAGCGCGTCGGCAAGCGCATCGCCATCGGACTCGAGGGCGATTTATGGCTGGTGCTGCACCTGATGATCGCGGGCCGGCTGCACTGGCGCCCGCCCGGTGCCAAACTCTCGGGCCGCAACACCCTGGCCGCCTTCGACTTCGAAGACGGCTCGCTGGTGCTCACCGAAGCTGGCGCGAAGCGCCGCGCGTCGCTGCACGTGACAGAGGGACAGGCGGGCTTGGAGGCCCTCGATCCCGGCGGCATCGATGTGCTGTCGAGCAGCTTCGACACCTTCAAGGCCGCCCTGGTGGAGGAGAACCGCACCCTCAAGCGGGCGCTCACCGATCCGCGCATCCTCAGCGGTATCGGCAACGCTTATTCGGACGAGATCCTGCACGCGGCCCAGCTCTCACCGCTCGCGCTCACTCGCAAGCTCGGGGACGAGGAGTGGGCGCGGCTGTACGCGGCCACGCTCTCTACGCTGCGGCAGTGGACGGACCGGTTGGTCGGCGAGGCGGCGGCGGGCTTCCCCGAGAAAGTCACCGCCTTTCGCCCGGAGATGGCCGTGCACGGCCGCTATGGCAAGGCGTGTCCACGCTGCGGGGATCCGGTGCAACGCATTCGCTACGCCGACAACGAAACGAATTATTGCGCGCGTTGCCAGACCGGCGGCAAGCTGCTCGCCGATCGCGGCCTGTCGCGCTTGCTCGGCGCGGACTGGCCGCGCACGCTCGATGAGCTCGAGTCACTGAAGCGGCGCTGAGGCCTGATATGGCGCTGAAGCCTGATATCAAGCGTGGAGCGCGCCACGGTCCGGCTTGGTATCATGCACGCGCACGATAAAGACCGACGGGGGATGCATGCCGAAATTCTCGATTCGCCTCTGCACAGGGGCGGCGCTCCTGGCAGCGCTGCCCGCGATGGCCGCAGAACAAATCAGTGTGGTCGAACGGCCGGTGGGTGAGACCACCATCCATCGCAGCGGGGACCGCGACAGCGTGGGCGACACGCTGGTGTTCGCCAACAAAGTCTACGACGCGACCAACAAACTCGAGGTCGGCTCCGATCAAGGCTATTGCGTACGCACCGTCGCCGGCAAGAGCTGGGAGTGCTTCTGGACGCTGATCCTGAAGGCCGGCCAGATCACCGTCGAAGGCCCGTTCATGGACAGCGGCGATTCCAGGCTGGCCGTGACCGGCGGCACGGGCAAGTACGCGGGCGCGAGGGGAAGCCTGAAGCTGCACCCGCGCGATGCAACTCCGACGGGGTACGACTTCGTCTACGACTTGCTCTGATGGCATTCAGCGAACACGATTCGTTGCGCGCGCGGGGCGATTTCCCGGCGCTGGCACCCCGCCGCACCGGCCCGGAGCTCGCATTCCTCGACGGCCCGGGTGGTAGTCAGGTGCCGCGCGCGGTGATCGATGCGATCGCCGAGTTCTATGCCACCTGCAATGTGAACACCCACGGCAACTTCCCGCCCTCGCGCGAAGTCGACCGGCGCATGCTGGACGCACGCGCCGCGGTGGCCGCTTTTCTGGGTGCATCCTCCGCGGACACCGTCTCGTTCGGCCAGAATATGACCACGCTCAACTTCGCGTTGAGCGGGGCAATCGGCCGCACGCTCGCCGCGGGCGACGAGGTGGTGATCACGCAGCTCGATCACGAGGCAAATCGCGGCCCGTGGCTCGCGCTCAAGGACCGCGGCGTCGTGGTGCAGGAGGTGCGGCTGCTGGAGTCGGGGGTGCTCGATACCGAGGACATGGCGGCCAAGCTGTCGCGCCGAACCAAGGTGCTCGCTCTGGGAGCCTCGTCGAATGCCCTGGGCACGGTCAACGATCTCGCCCTCGCGCGGCGCCTGTCGCGCGAGGTGGGGGCGCTCCTGGTGATCGACGCCGTGCATTACGCGCCGCATTTTCCCTTGGACGTGGGCGCCCTCGATGCCGATTTTCTGCTGTGCTCGGCCTACAAATTCTATGGACCGCACGTCGGCATTCTGTATTCGAAGCCCGGTGCGCTCGAACGGCTGCCGACCTTGCGGCTGAGCGTGCAGGATCCGGCCGCGCCCTATCGCGTCGAGACCGGCACGTTGAACCACGCCGCCATCGAGGGCGTGCGCGCCGCCATCGAGTACCTTGCAAGCTGGGGAACGGGCACGAGCTTGCGCGAGCGTATCGTCGACGCCATGACCTCGATCTCCGCTTACGAGCATGGGCTGGCGCGCGCCTGTCACGAGGGACTGCTGCGGCGCATCCGCGGCGTCAAGATCTGGGGGCCCGACTTCAGCGCGCGCGCCCGCGCGCCGACCGTATCCATCACACTCGAGCGGCACAGCGCCGAGGCGGCGGCCGTCACGCTCGGCGAGCAAGGCATCTGCGTGTGGGACGGCAATTTCTACGCCGCCCGCGCCGTCGAAGTGCTCGGCCTCGCCGATCGCGGCGGCCTGCTTCGGATCGGCGTATCGATGTACTCGAGCGCGGCGGAGATCGCTCGCTTGCTCGACGCCCTCGAGCGCCTGGGCTGAGCGAGGCGCCTTAAGTCCAAGCGACGCGCAAGCCGCCGGCGCACTCAGCCGGGAGGGTGCTCCGGATCGGATAAGTGGCGCGCGAGATGCTCGGCGTGCACGCGCAGCTCCGGCGCGGCAGTGGCCTCCCAATGATCGGCCCGCAGCATCGGCCCCAGATAAAAGAGCTGCGAGCTCGCCGATCCGTCGGCGGCGACGCAAGCCCCGTAGCGAGCGGTACGTATCCCGAGGTTCAGCCGATCCTCCGACACCAGTCCGGCGGCGCGCAGCGAGCGCACCAGGGGATCCACGGAGCGCCGCAGCGCGTAGTCCGGGCCGGTGGCATTGATGACCGCGTTCACCGCGAACGACTCATGCTCCGAGCTTCCGCGCCGCCGCCACATCACGCGTAGCTCGTCGCCCTCCGGTACCAGCTCGTGAATGCGCCCGGCGTGAACGTTGAGGCGACCGCTGCGGCGCATGTGATCGATGCGCGCCGCCATGTTGGGCGGCACACGATGGCGGTGCACGTCCCAGTAACTTTGCACATGGCGCAGGAAGCGGCGCCTCTCCTCCTCGGGCAACCTCCGCCACAGATCAGGCGCCAGATGGCGGATGAAAGTGACCACCTCTCGCCAGTCTCCCCCCATTTTCTCCACTCGCTCGGACAGCGCCCGGCTCATCGCGAGTACGCGGCGAATGGACAACGCGCTCGACAGCAAGAAATCGCCGTCCCCTTGCACCGCCTTGGGCCGGAAAATGGTCTGCCCGAGCGGCAGGAGTCCGTGTCGCGAGATGGTGCGCACCAGCGGCATCTCGCCGCCCTCGAGGCTCAACGAGAGCGCAACGTCCACCATGGTGAGCCCGCTGCCGACGATCAATACCGAGTGCCGGGCGCTGAAGGACCGCGGCACGCTCCAGGGACTGTGGAAATACGCCGGGTGGTGCAACAGGCCCCGCGCCCACGGATGCACGGCGGAAGGCGGATTTCCAAGAGCCAGAACGACGCGGTCCGCCGCGACGGGGGAACTCCCCGGGACCTCCACGCGCAGAAGTTTCCCCCCCTCGGCTCGCTCGATCCCGGTGACCTCGCCGAAAACGCGCCGCAGTGTGACCCCGGCGGGCGCCGTGCGCTCGGCTTCGTCGAGGACCTCCTGAAGGTACTGCCCGTACATCGACCGCGGCAGGAAATCCTCGGCGTCCGCCTCGGGATGCGACTGGCGCACGAACCGCAGGAAATGCAGCGGATCGCCCGGCTCGACCGAGAGCCTGCCCGCCGGGACATTGAGCACGTAGGGCACATCGTGCGCGGCGTACGCGACCCCGCGTCCGATGCTCGTGCCGCGCTCGATCAGGACGATCTCGGTGCTCCCGAGAGGGGGTCGCCTGAGCACATTGGCTGCGAGAACGCTGCCGCAAAATCCTGCGCCGACGATGACGATGGTCTGGTGCATGTCCTCGGAATCTTACCGTACCGTGGACGGATTCAAGGGCCCGCGCACCGTTGAACTTCGCCGGCACCGGCCCCATCTAACTCGGCATCCGGCCGTATTCGGCCATTGAGGGGTGGTTATGCGTACATTGGTTGCGGGTTCCCTGGCGGCTGCGGCTCTCTCCTTTGCCCTCGCCGGTGCGCCGGCCTTGGCTGCGGACGCGGATCCCTCGGTCGCGCAAATCTATGACGCCGCCCGGGCGGGACATCTCGATCAGGCGCAGCAGATGATCGAGCAGGTGTTGCGGGATCATCCGACCAGCTCGAAGGCTCACTACGTGCAGGCGGAGCTCTATGCCCGCGAGGGTAACCCCGGGCTGGCCCGCTCCGAGTTGGCGCGTGCCGAGCAGCTCGATCCCGGTCTGACCAAGGAAAATCCGCGCTCAGTGGCGGAGCTCCGCGGCGAACTCGGGCTCGTCCACCGCACCGGTGAACGGCCCATGACCAGCGGTGACCGGCCCTTGTCCGGCGCCGCAGCACCGGCATCGACGTTTCCGTGGCTCCCGGTGGTCATTCTCGCTCTGGTGGTGGGGGTGTTCTGGATGCTGTTTCGGCGGCGCACCTATGCTCAGTACCCCGCGGGCGCCCCTCCCATGGGCGCTCCCGGCGGCTACGGTCCGGGTGGCTACGTGGGCGGCCCGGGCGGCGGAGGCTACGTCGGTCCGGGCGGCGGCGGCATCGGCTCGAGTGTCGCGGGTGGTCTCGCGGGCGGCCTGGCAGCGGGCGCGGGCATCGTTGCGGGCGAGGAGCTCGCCCACCATTTCCTCGATGGCGGACAGCGCCCAGGGGTAGCGCCGCAGAACGAGGACGCCAGTTGGAACCAGAACGCCAACGGCGACATGGGCGGCAACGACTTCGGTGTAAACGACCCCTCCTCTTGGGACGATAGCTCCGGCGGTGGGGACTCCGGCGGCGGAGGCGGGGGCGGCGACGACTGGACCTGAGCGGATCGCCAGGCCGCGGCCTCCTGAGGCCGCGGCCTCAGGTCTCGCTGGCGCGCCGCACTGCCGCAGCGACGGCATCGTGCAGCTTTTGCATCCCGTAAGAGATATCCAGCACCACCCCATCCAGGAAGAATCCCGGCGTCGCGCGCAAGTGGCTACGTCGCCCGCTGTCGAGATGCTCGCGCACCTTCTGCAGATAGATGTGGTCATCCATCTCCGCGCTATAGCGCGCGAGGTCCAGCCCGAGCTCACCCGCATAGCGATATAAGTCCCGCTCTTTCAGATGCGCCTGGTTCTGGAACAACAGATCGTGCATCGGCCAGAACTTGCCCTGCCCTGCGGCAGCCTCCGACGCTTCGGCGGCGAGCAGCGCATGGGGATGGGGCTCCTGCAGCGGAAAGTGTCGAAATATGAACCGGATGCGGTTGGGAAATCGCTCGAGCAGCAGCCTTGGGGTCGAGACCGCCACCTTGCAGGCCGGGCACTCGAAATCGCCGTATTCCACCAGGGTCACCGGAGCGTGGTCGGAGCCCAAAGAGTGATCGGTAGGCTCGGCCGGGTCCGCCAGAGCGATCGGGTGCGCAGAAGCAGGCGTCATGATAGAGACTTAATACCCGTCTCGCGCCGGCAATTCAATCGGCTGCAAAGACAGCGAGAGCACGGCGGCGCGGCGCAAGAGCTTGAGCTCGCAGGTCCGCCCGATCCGGCTCGCATCGAGCAGGCGCTGCAAGCCATCGATACCGTCCACCGGCGCGCCGTCGAGCGCGACGATCCGATCGCCGGCGGCGACGCCGGCGCGGGCGGCGGGACTTCCCGCCGCGACGTCGACCACGTGCACCGCGCCCGCGCCCGGCAGCTCGAAGTGACGCACGATGCGCGTCGCAACCCGCACATTCGCGCCCGACACGCCGATGTACGCGCGGCGCACGCGTCCATGTGCAAACAACTGTCCGATGACCCACTTCGCCGTGTTGATGCCGGTGGCGAAGCAAATGGATTGCGCCTGCGGAATCATGGCGGTGTTGACGCCGATCACCCGGCCCTTGGAATCGACGAGCGGGCCGCCGGAATTTCCCGGATTGAGCGCGGCATCGGTCTGGATGACATCGTGCATCAGCCGCCCGGAGCCTGCACGCAAGGTCCGGCCGAGCGCCGAGATCACCCCGGTCGTCACGCTCTTCGAGTATCCCAGCGGGTTGCCGATGGCGATGGCCACCTGCCCGACGCGCAGCGTCGCCGAGTCGCCGAATTCGACGAAAGGCAGCGCCGCGGCGGAGCCGATGCGCAGCACGGCCAGATCCGAGTCCGGATCGTTGCCGACGAGATCGGCTTCGATGCCGGACTCCTCGTTCAAGCGCACGGTCAGCCGCTCGGCGCTCTGCACGACGTGGCTGTTGGTGAGCAGATAACCGTCGGGGGTGAATAGAAACCCGGATCCGCTCGCGCGCCGCGCACCGCGTGACCGGCCGCCGGAGGCCGCCTGCGCGACCTCGATGAAGGTGACGGCCGGGGCGACGCGGTCCAGCGCGCCGATCACCGCGCCGGAATAGGCATCGAGGATCGCCGAGTCGTCGTTCGGCACCCCGGCGCCAGGCGCGTCGGCGCCAGGCGCGTCGGCGCCAGGCGTATCGACGCCCGGCGTATCGACGCCCGGCGCCTCGTCCCCGCTCGATGCGAAACGCGGCGTGAGCAAGGTCAACTCAGAATGATCTTGGGCGCGGCCGAGAGCCCCTCGACGATGAGCTTGTTGACCCGCTGGACGAAGGTCGCGGGATCGTCGAGCTCTCCGCCCTCGGCGAGCATCGCCTGATCGTAGAGCACATGGGCGAGATCGGCGAACGCCGACTCGTCCTCGGTGCTCTTCAATCGCTCGACCAAAGGGTGCTTCGGATTCAGCTCGAGAATCGGCAACGTCGCAAACGGATTGTTCTGGCCCGCCTGTTTCAGAATACGGCTCATGCGCAAGCTCATCCCGAACTCGCCGGCGACGAGCACCGCGGGAGACTCGGTGAGCCGAGTGCTCACCTGCGCGCTCGCTATTTTGCCGAGCAGAACCTTGGCCGTACGCTCCAGGGTCTCTTTATAGGTGGATTCGGCGGCGGCCTTGTCCGGGGTCTCGATCGCCGAGGCGATGTCCGCTGCCGCACTCGCGACGTTCGCAAGCGGTTTGCCCTCGAACTCGTGCAGATGGCTCGCGATCCACTCATCGATCCGGTCGGTGAGCAGCAAAACCTCCAAACCTCGCGCGCGAAAGCCTTCGAGATGCGGGCTGTTGCGTGCCGCCGTAAGGGTATCGGCGGTGAGGTAGTAAATGCTCTTCTGATCGGTCTTCATGCGCGACACATAATCGGCGAGCGTGACCTCGGCGGCATCGCCGGCCGAGGCGGTCGAATGAAAGCGCAGGAGCTTCGCGATGCGCTCTTTCTGGGCCGGATCCTCGATCACGCCTTCTTTCAGAACCGCGCCGAAAGTCTTCCAGAACTCGGCATACTCCGCCGGCTTGTCGGCGGCGATCTCCTCGAGCAAGTCGAGGGTGCGCTTCACCAGCGCGGACTTGATCTTCTCGACGGTGCGATTGTTCTGCAGCAGCTCGCGCGACACGTTGAGCGGCAGATCATCGGTGTCGACCAGGCCGCGCATGAAGCGCAGCCAGGGCGGCAGCAGTTCCGCCGCCTTGTCCATGATAAACACACGCTTCACGTAGAGCTGCACGCCGCCGCTGCGCTCGCGCTCGAACAGATCGAACGGCGCCCGCTTGGGCAAATAGAGGAGCGACGTGTACTCGAGGTTGCCCTCCACCTTGTTGTGCGACCAGGCGCGCGCCGGTTCCGAATCGTGGGTCAGATGCTTGTAGAACGCCTGATAGTCCTCGTCCTTGAGCTCGGACTTCGGGCGCGTCCAGAAAGCCTTGGCCTGATTGAGCGTCTCGACCTCATCGCCCGTCTGGAGCACTACCGGCACGCTCAGATGATCGGAGTACTTGCGCACCAGCTGTTTGAGGCGCGAGGGCTCGAGGAACTCCTTTTCCTCGTCACGCATGTGCAGGATGACCTCCGTACCGCGGTCGGTCTTGTCGGACGGCTGAATCTCATAGGTTCCCTCACCGGAGGAATCCCAGCGCACGGCCTCGGCACCGGGTCGTTTCGAGAGCACAGTCACTCGATCCGCCACGATGAAAGCGGAATAGAAGCCGACGCCGAACTGGCCTATGAGCTGCGCGTCCTTCGCGGAATCCCCGCTCAAGCCCTCGAGGAATTTCTTGGTGCCGGAACGTGCGATGGTGCCGAGGTTGTCGATGACCTCATCCTGGGTCATACCGATGCCGTTGTCCTTCACGGTCAACGTGCCCGCGGCGCTGTCCGGTATCAGCGTCACCGTGAGTGTATCCGCACCGAGCAGCGCGGGATTCGCGAGCGCCTCGAAGCGCAGCTTCTCGCACGCATCCGAGGCATTGGAGATCAGCTCCCGCAGAAAGATTTCCTTGTGCGAGTAGAGGGAGTGAATGACGAGCCGCAGGACTTGCTTGGTCTCGGACTGGAACTCTTTGATTTGTGGTTGTGTTTCGGTGCTCATGAGATTCTATTGTCTGCCTTTTGGCCCGGTGGGCATCGACCCAAATCCATGGGGCCGTCGCCGCGCAGTTCAAGCCCGAGCCGGTTCAAGCCCGAGCCGGGGGCCACCCCGCGCGGGGATCGAAGTCGAGCTCGCGCTTCATGCGTTCGTACGCCTCGCGCGCCTTGACGGTTTCCGCGGCCGGCGTGACGAGCTTGATGATCACCAGCTGATCCCCGTTCGGGCTTGCGGGCATGCCCCGGCCGCGCAGCCGTAGCCTCTGGCCGCTTTGCGCGCCCGGCGGAATGGTGAGCTCCACGGTTCCGCCGAGGGTCGGCACCGCAACCCGGGCGCCGAGTGCCGCCTCCCACGGGGCGAGGGGCAGCTCGATCTGCACGTCCTTGCCATTCAGCTGGTACAAGGGATGCGCGAGCACTTTGACGCGAAAGATGAGCGCGGAATGTCCCGGGCCTCCACCGAGGCGTAGTGCCTGGCCCTCGGCGATGCCCGCGGGGATCTGCACGTCCACTTGGCGCGATCTGCCGGCCTCGTTGATACCGACGCGACGCTTCGTGCCCGAGAAGGCTTCCTCGACCGTGACCTCGACGACACCCGCCTCGGCGTCGGCTTGGCGCCGCGAGGCGCCGGGTCCGCCTGGGGCTGACCCGCCCGGGGCCGACCCGCCCGGGCCGCCGAAGCCGCTGCCGGGGCCTCCCGCACTGCCAAACAGAGTCGAGAAGAAGTCACTGAATCCGTTCAGGTCCGAGAACCGCTGACCGCCCGGCTGGCCGAAATGCTGATCCCAGTCGGGCGGAGGGCGGAACTGCTGCCCCGGCCGATAGTCGCGCCCCAGCCGGTCGTAAGTGGCACGCTTTTCGGGGTCCTTGAGGACCTCGTAGGCCTCTTGCACGTCCTTGAATTTGGCCTCCGCGTTGCGCTCCTTGCTCACGTCGGGGTGGTACTTGCGGGCGAGTTTGCGGTAGGCGCGTTTGACCTCATCGGCGCTCGCGCCGCGCTTCACGCCCAAAGTGTCGTAGTAGTCCTTGAATTGCATTCAAAACCCTTCATCATGTGCGCGGTCAGGCCTTGGTCGAGTCGTCCGCTCAGCGGTCGCCTGGCATCCGGCGCACGCTCTCGAACGAAGTGCTTGAAATGGCTGGTTACGTCCCGACCATGGTCTCCGCGACGTAGCATATTGCGGTTGCTTTCCCCAAACTAAAGGGTACATGAAGCGCATTTTGCTCTTTACCGCGACCAACCTGGCGGCACTCGCTCCCATCTTCAGATACATGCACGGCGGCTTGGCAAAGCCGCCAGCCCCGGAGCACTGCTCCGGCACCTCTCAACGCTATTAAATCTAGGAAGACTAAATGACGCCCGAAGACGAAATCCTGCCGCCGCCGACCGCCGAGCGCGTGAGCCGCGAGCTGTCGCGCTGGTTCGACAACAGCGAACTCTCGACGCGCCCCAAAGAGCCCGCGGCCCCGCAGGATGCTGCCCCGGGACTGGACTGGGTGCGCATCACGCCATTCCTGGCGATGCACGCCGCATGCTTCGCGGTGATCTGGGTGGGATTCAGCTGGATCGCCTTGGCAGTGACCTTGACGCTGTACGTCGTGCGCATGTTCGCGATTACGGGCTTCTACCACCGCTATTTCTCCCACCGCACGTTCAAGACCTCGCGGGCCGGACAGTTCATCTTCGGCTTGCTGGGCGCCTCGGCGGTGCAGCGCGGACCGATCTGGTGGGCCGCCCATCACCGCCATCACCATGTGTATTCCGACAAGCCCGAGGACGTGCACTCGCCGGGGCAGCATGGGTTTTTCTGGAGCCACATGGGGTGGTTCATGTCGCATAAGCACTTCGCAGCCGACCTCTCCCGGGTGAAGGACCTGCTCAAGTATCCGGAGCTGCGCTTTCTGGACCGCTTCGACATTGCGGTGCCGACCGTACTCGGTGCGGGCGTCTTCCTGCTCGGCCTGCTGCTCAAGCACCTGGCACCCGGCTTGCACACCGGCGGCTGGCAAATGCTGGTGTGGGGATTCTTCATCTCCACGGTCGCGGTGTACCACGGCACTTACACCATCAACTCTCTCTCTCACGTGTTCGGGCGCCAGCGCTACAAGACCGGCGACGGTAGCCGCAACAACCTGTGGCTCGCTCTCATCACGCTCGGCGAGGGCTGGCACAACAACCACCACCATTACCCCGCCTCGGTGCGTCAAGGCTTCTACTGGTGGGAATTCGATATGACGTTTTACGTGCTGAAGCTCCTCTCCTACCTCGGCCTCATCTGGGACCTCAAGCCCGTCCCGGCGGCGATCCGCGAGGGTGGGGGCAAGCGCTTCTGAGCTCGGTGCTCGAGGGGATCGCGGTGCCGACGGCGGACACGCTTGCCAAGCTCAAGGCAGCCGTCGGCGACGGCGCATGGCTCGATGCGCATGAGGATCTCTCGGCCTACACCGTTGATTTCCGGCGCCAGTACCGGGGCGTCACCCCGCTCGTGCTCCAGCCGCGCAGCGTCGAGCAAGTCTCGCACGTGCTCGCGATCTGCAACCGCGAACGCGTGGGCGTAGTGCCCCAGGGGGGCAACACGGGCTACTGCGGCGGTGCGACCCCGGACGAGTCGGGATCGCAGATCGTCCTGTCGATGCGCAAGCTGAACCGAGTGCGCCAGATCGACGCGGGCAACGACTCCCTCATCGTGGAGGCCGGCTGTACCCTCGCGCAGACGCAGGCGGCGGCTCGATCCGAACGGCGGCTGTTCCCGTTGAGCCTGGGCTCGGAAGGAACGGCGCAGATCGGGGGAAACCTGTCGACCAACGCGGGCGGCACCGCCGTCTTGCGCTACGGCATGATGCGCGACCTGGTGCTCGGCCTCGAGGTGGTGCTCGCGGACGGACGCGTGCTGTCGGGACTCAGGGGCCTGCGCAAGGACAACACCGGCTACGACGTCAAATCTCTCTTCATCGGCGCCGAGGGCACGCTGGGCGTGATCACGGCGGCATGCCTGAAGCTCTTTCCGGAGCCGCGCGACAGCGCCACCGCATTGGTCGGAATCGATTCTCCGGCGCGCGCCCTCGAGCTGCTTAGGGCTATGCGGGCCGCCGCGGGTGAAGCGCTCACCGCCTTCGAGCTCATGCCGCGGATCGCGGTCGCGCTCACGGTCAAGCACATCCCTCAAGTCGCCAATCCGCTGGACCAGGGTGCCGCGTGGTACGTGCTCGTCGAGCTGACCTCGTCCAGTGCGCGATCGCGGCTCACCGACACCCTGAGTGCGGCGCTCGAAGAAGCCGCCGGCCGCGGCGTGGTGCGCGATGCCGCGCTCGCCGCCTCGCTGGCGCAATCGCAGGCCATGTGGAAGCTGCGCGAATCCATTCCGGAGGCACAGCGCCATCACGGAGCAAGTCTCAAGCACGACCTCTCGGTTCCCGTCTCGAGCATCCCCACGCTCATCGAGCGCGGTACGGAGCTCGCGCAACGCCTCGCGCCCGAGGGCGATGTGGTGAGCTATGGCCACGCCGGGGACGGGAACCTGCACTTCAACGTGAGTCAACGACCGGGCAGTCCCACGGCGGAGTTTCTCGCGCGGGGTGCGCCGCTCGAATCGGCCATGTTCGACCTGGTGGAGAGCCTCGGCGGCAGTATCAGCGCCGAGCACGGCATCGGCCGGTTGAAGGCCGGCGAGCTCGCAAAGCGCGCGGATCCGGTCGAGCTCTCGGCGATGCGTGCGCTCAAGGCTGCGCTCGATCCCAATGGGATACTGAACCCGGGTAAAGTGTTGCTGGCGTAACCCGCGCCGTTCACCTCCGCCCGCATGCGCACACTCAATCTTCCAGTCCGGACCGCCCGGCTCAAGTTGCGTGAGTTCATCGCGGCGGATTTCGCGGCCATCCACAGTTATTCCGCCGATCCGCGCGTGACCCGCTACCTGTTCTTCGGCCCGCGCGACGAGGAGAGCACGGCGGAATATCTCGAGGGGCTCCTCGCCTCGCAGCGCGAAGTGCCGCGCACACGATTCGAGCTCGCGGTGGAGGAAAATGAGTCCGGTCGCGTAATCGGCGCGTGCGATCTCTCTCTCATCGAACGCGACGTGGCCGATCTCGGCTACATGCTCGGAACGCCCGACTGGGGCAAGGGCTTCGCCACCGAGATCGCCCTCGCTCTCATCGACGCCGCGTTTCTTGATCTACGCGCCGAGCGCGTCATCTCGACCGTCGACGTCAACAACAACGCCTCGATCCACGTGCTCGAGAAGATCGGCATGCGCTGGGAGGCCGTGTTTCGCAAACATCGGCGCGCCAAGAACCGCTGGTGGGACTGCCACCTCTACGTCCTGCCGCGGGCCGTCTGGGAAGCTTCGCGCACGGTGCGCGGCTCACGCAGTTAATCGAACTAGTCGTCCTTCTCGTTTGCGGCTTGCGCCTGGGCGCGCTTCTGGGCGCGGTCCAGCACCTCGCGGCTCGGCGTGCCGGCGTTGCGGGTGGTTCGCAGGGTGAGCAGTAGCCCGACGATGACGGCGACCACGACCGCGATGATGATGAAACCTTTCATGCAGACTCCCGCCCCCCGCTCGCGCCTCTACTCGGTCACTCGCAACAAGCCTTCCTGCGAGGTGCTCGCGACCAGCCGCCCGGCGCGCGAGAACACGCTCCCACGGGCAAATCCCCGTGCGCCGGACGCGCTGGGGCTGTCGGTAGCATACAGGAGCCATTCGTCGACGCGCGCCGGACGGTGAAACCACATGGCGTGGTCGATGCTCGCGATGGTGAGCTTGCGCGTGAGCGACACGGCATGGGGCATCAGCGCCGTGTCGAGCAGATGGAAGTCCGACACGTACGCGAGCAGGCACCGGTGCAAGCTATCATCGTCGGGGAGCCGGTCGACGGCGCGGAACCAGACGTGGCGAACGGGCGCCACGGGCCCCTCCCTGAGAAAGAAAGGCGGCTCCACCAAGCGAAATTCGAACGGTCGTTTTTGCTCGAGGCCGCGGCGCATGACCGCCGGCAAACTCGCAAGGACATCCTTCAAGTGCGTCTCCAGCGTGTCCAGCGTCTCGGGCGGCGGGACCTGCGGCATCGGCAGTTGGTGATCGAGCCCCTCCTCCGCGGACTGGAACGAGGCGGACAGATTGAAGATTTGCGCGCCGTGCTGGATGGCGACCACGCGGCGCGTGGAGAAGTGATTGCCGTCGCGCGCCCGATCGACCTCGTACACAATCGGGGAATTGAAGTCGCCGCGGCGCAGGAAATAGGCATGCAGCGAGTGCGCGGCGCGGCCCTCCACGGTGGCCGTGGCCGCCATGAGCGCCTGGCCGAGCACCTGGCCGCCGAAGACCTGCGGGCTGCCGATGTCGCGGCTCTCGCCGCGAAACAAATCCAGCTCGAGCCGCTCGAGCGTCATGACCTTGAGCAGATCCTCGAGCAGACGATTCATGCCAGCATCAATGTGAATCCGCCGAATCGCCGACCCCGAGCCGCTTCTGCATGATGGGGCTCGTGGTGGTGTACTGCAGAAATTGGCGCTTCTGCGGGAACAGATGATGCTGGATACCGAATGCCGCCAGCGCCGCCTCGTGAAAGCCGCTGAGAATCAGCTTCTTCTTGCCGGGATATGTGTTGATGTCGCCGATGGCGAAGATCCCGGGCACGCTGGTCTGGAAATTCTCGGTGCTGACCTTGAGCGCTTTCTTTTCCATCTCGAGACCCCAGTCGGCCACAGGGCCGAGCTTGGGATGCAGGCCATAAAACGCCAGCACGTGATCGGCGGGGACCTGCAAGGTCGTATGGCCGTCGTTGCTCTTCAGCACGACACCGGCGAGCTTCTGATTGTCGCTGTGCAAGGCCATGACTTGACCCTCGACGAACTGCATCTTGCCGGCGGCCACGAGCTCTCGCATGCGGGCGACCGTCGCGGGGGCTGCGCGAAATTCTCCCCGGCGGTGCACCAGGGTGAGCGAGCGTGCTTTCTCGCATAGCGCAACGGTCCAATCGAGCGCCGAATCCCCGCCGCCGCAGATCACCAGATCGCGGCCGTGATAATCGGCCGCCGATTTCACGCGGTAATGTACGCTTCTGCCCTCGAACTGCTCCACACCCTCGAGCGCGAGGCGGCGCGGCTGGAACGAGCCGACGCCGGCGGCGATGACTACTGCGCCCGCGGTGAGCCGGGTGCCGGTGCTCGTCGCCACATGAAACTTGCCGTCGGGGAGCTTTTGAAGCTCGGTCACTTCCTGACCCAAGTGGAACTTGGCGTTGAACGGTTTGACCTGCTCCAAGAGCCGGTCGATCAGCTCCTGCGCGCCGCACACCGGCAGCGCCGGAATGTCGTAGATAGGCTTGTCCGGATAGAGCTCGGTGCATTGCCCGCCGACCTGAGCGAGCGAATCGATGATGACCGAACCTATACCCAAGAGCCCCAGCTCGAAGATCTGGAAGATGCCCACGGGCCCGGCACCGATGATGGCGGTTTCCACGTGGTTGGAGTGGCTGGCAGCCGCCTCGCTGGCGGCGGGCGCCTCGATAGTGTCCGACATGATGAACGCATAACCTCGAAGTCGTTGGGAAAATCGCCGGAATTGTAGCCGAATGGGTTCGCCGGCGCGGGGCGCCGAGTTAGGCGTGCACTCGCGCAACGATTCCCTCGGCAATTGCCGGCCCGGAGCCGCGAAAGCGTATCTCTACACAGCGCCGTTGCGTAAGTTTCGCAGAAGATGCGCGAAATAGCGCGCAAGATCCAAGCCGAGTTCGCGCAGAAAAGGCCGCAATTCGAGCGTCGACCCAGCGCGCTCGCTAAAAGTCCCTGGCGCCCCTCGCGCCCCTCATTTGGTGAGCACCTTACTCACGCCCCCGGAAATGAGCGAAGTCACGTCGAGCAATGCGCCCGCGAGCCCCAGCCCTCCCGGAGCGGCCAGATAGCGCGGCCGCCATACCGGCAAGAACTTCTCTTTGTACTTGCGCAACCCCTCGAACGGGTAAAACGTCTCGCCGTAGCGCTGCACCATGCGGCCCAGCTTGTGCCAGGCGGGGGCGAGCGCGTGCTCCTCGAGGCCCGAGAGCGGCGCCATCCCCAGGCTGAACCATTGATAGCGCTGCGCCTTGCCCCAGAGCATGCATTCGACCAGCATGAAATCGATGACCCCCTTGGGCGCCGCGTCGCTGTAGCGCATGAGATCCGCGGACAGCTCGGTGTCTGCGCCCGCCCGGCAGATGTTCGCGAATGCGACGATGACGCCCGCGCGACGCACCACGGCGATGTCGAAATGCGCCAGGTACCGCTCGTCGAAATATCCGAGCGAAAAGCGTTTCTCCGCCGCGTGCTTCTCGGCAAGCCACGCGTCGGACACCGCGCGCAGCTCCGGCATGATCGCACCCGCCCGCTCGCGCGGCACGATCTCGAACTCGGCGCCGTCCTTTTTCGCGCGCCGATGGGGGTGGCGCAGGTCAGCGCGCGCTGCACCCTCCAGTGAGAAGGTGTCGAGCGGCACGCGTGCCTCCTCGCCGAGCTTGCTGAGCGTGAGCCCGAGATCGATGTACAGCGGCAAATTGTCCGGCGTGATCTGGTAGAACACCGGCTCCACCGCCATGTCATCGCATCTCTCGACGAAGGTCCACACCAACGGCTCGAACAGCGAAGAGGGTCCCACCGGATCGCCCATGGAAACCCAGCTGCTGCCCGAGGCTTGGTACATGATGAAGGCCGTGCGATCCTCGTTGAACAGCAAGTTCTTGTCTCCGAGGAGTGCAAGATTGGCCGTGGCATCGTGCGCGTTCTTGATGAGTACCGCCGCGCGCTCGAGATCGCCCTCGCTCGGCGGCAGGATCGCGGGCTTGGAGGGACGCAGCAGACGGTACAGCGCGTAGGCGGCGGCCGTCATGGCAGCCATCAGCAGCGCGCGCAAACTCCGCGGCGCCGGCGATCGAAAAGCGAATTCCCACCACAGCTCCTTGCTGTAGGGCACGTGCCGATACGCGAACAGCACCAGCCATACGGCCGCGCCGAGCACGAGCAGCATCGCGACTACCCAGGAGACCGAGAAACGCTGCTCGATGAGCGATGCTCGCCGGCGAAAGCGCGCGCGCGCGGAGATGAGCAGCACCGCCACGGCGCCGAGCACGATGGCCTCTTCGTAGTCGAATCCCTTCAAAAGCGAGAGGATCACGCCGGCGCACAGCAGCCACATGGTGAGGTACCAGGCGGCATCGAGCCTGCGATAAAGGCCGTGCGCGAGCACGAGCAGTCCGACTCCCACGGCGCTGCCGAGCAGGTGCGAGAGCTCCAGGATCGACAAGGGCACGAACCGGCGCAGCAACTCCAAGCGATGGCCGATGCCGGGGGTCGACCCCGACAAGAGCAGCACGGCACCCGCGGCGAATACCGCGATGGCGCTCGCCTGCGGCGTCACCGCGCCGAGCCACGTACGGCCGAGCTGGCCGAGGCGCACCATCGGCCCGCGGTGCATCCAGAGCTCATGCGCGCCCAGTAGGCACAGCGCGACGGCGAACGGGACGAGATAATAGATGATGCGATAAGCGAGGAGCGACCCGAGCAGTTGGTCGGGCGGCACCGTGTGGAACAGCAGCAGCAGCACCGATTCGAACACGCCGACACCGCCCGGCACGTTACTGATGATGCCCGCCGCAATGGCGATGATGAAAACGGCGGCAAACGGTGCGAACCCGAGGTGCGCCTGGGCCGGCAGCAAGAAGTACAGGACACCCGCGGCGCAGAGTAAATCGCCGGACGCCACTGCGATTTGCGCGAAGGCAATGCCCGGGCTCGGCACCGGGATACAGAATTTGCGCCAGCGTATGGGCTCGTGCCGGCTGCATGCGAGCACGAGGTAGGCGAGCACGCCCGCGAGCAACACACAGGCGCCGGCAATGATGATGGCGGGATGCAGGTGCAGCACCGATGCCGACAGCCGCGCCTCGGACAACAGCGACAATCCGAGCAGAGCCGCGGCGCCGAGGCAGAAGGTGAGTGTACCGAACGCGACCACCGTCGCGATCTGCTTGGTCGGCACGCCGAGAACGGAATAGGCGCGCAATCGGATCGCCCCGCCGCTCAGCGTGTTGAGGCCGACGTTGTGACCGATGGCGTAGCCCATGAACGAGATCAGGGCGAGCCGCGGGTATGGCACACGCGCTCCGGCGAACCTCAGCCCCAGGGCGTCGTACAAAGTCAAGCAGCCGTAGCCCCCCGCCGTGAGCACCACCGCCCCCATGAGCTGGGAGGTCTGGATCGCTCGCATGTGCTCGAGGATGTCCCGCCACCGGTATTGACCGATGATGTGATGCAGCCAGAACAGCGCAGCGGCGAACAGGGCGACCCCGAACAGCGTCGTCCACGCCGGGACCTTTCGAATTGTGTGCGGAAGTGTCAAGCCGCGTATCGTATCAGGGGTCCCGCGGTGCCGCGCAGATGGGGTTCCGTGTTTCGCGGTCTCGCCAGTACGACACGGA
>Ga0302314_10002061_pt1 | contig 37569 bp, 42 predicted proteins | sample III_Palsa_N2_3_FD_200533 | JGI IMG/M metagenome (GOLD analysis project Ga0302314, IMG submission 200533) | Peat permafrost microbial communities from Stordalen Mire near Abisko, Sweden - III_Palsa_N2_3 | ecosystem: Environmental > Terrestrial > Soil > Palsa > Peat permafrost | place: Sweden...
ATGTTCGCCACCAACCTGCCGCCAGAGGACTGGCCCATCTCCCGTCTCATTCCCCTCTATCGCCTGCGATGGCAGATCGAGCTGGCCTTCAAGACCCTCAAGTCCACATTCGAGATGCGAAATGTCCCCGCCAAGGACCCAAAGCTGGCGCGAACATGGATCCTGGCCAACCTGGCCGCCGCCCTTCTCGCCGATCTTCTCGCCAGCGCCTCGGAGCGCTCCCTTCCCCCCTCGCAATCCACAAACGCTTCACAGACCACCGTCTAAAGCCAGGGTCCTTGCCCTATGCCGTACAATCATCGCCCAAGCTCTTATGGGCGATCTACAGCGACAGCTCACCCACATCCGTCAAAACGGTCTGCCAAAGGCCCTCTGCGAGCCTCCTCGAAAGCGGAAGCTACAGGCTGAGATCTTCCCAAAGCTCTTAACTTAGCGCCTATGGGCTTCCAGCCCGCTCCTTAACGACACCGAGGGCCGTGCACCTTCGCGCAGACATTGAAAATATAGGGTGCATGGGCCAGTTAGCCGACCATGGATCAGGACAACGTGCTCGTCGCCACCGGCGTCACCTATTATCATCAAAACGATGAGACCACGTTCTTTGAATGGCTGGGCCGCATGGAGTGTGTGCAAAGTTTTCGTGGTGAGTTGCGCGATCTATTGATCACACTGAAACGGCGGCCGACTCAACACGACCTCCAGGAATTATTAGCCTTCTTTTTCCGTTACGACATAGACATGAGCCAACTCATCCGTTTTGAAACCAAAACGAACAGTAAGTGGCTCCGGCATCCGGAGGCTTATTGGCACGAACGGATGTTTGATGATGGCGATTAGCCGCCCATCTTTGCCCTTCGGAAGGTTCGCTTGCCGGCATAGCCCCAAGGCTCCCTTACACGGCGGCGGGGCTGCCGCATGCGGGCGCCAAGTTTTGGACTTCCTGCGCCAAAAGTTGCGCGCGGCATGATGACCGGCACACCGGTTATCGAAGTAGACGGGCTTTCGGTCGCATTCGAGACCGGCGCCGGCGCGCTGGCGGCCCTGAAGGATGTCACCTTCGACATTCTGCCCGGCGAGACAGTCGCGCTGGTCGGCGAGTCCGGCTCAGGAAAGAGCATCACCAGCCTTTCCCTGCTCGGCCTTCTGCCGCCGTCGGGCCGGATCACCGCCGGCAAGATCCTCCTCCGGGGCTGGGGCGGCGAGGCCGTCGACCTGGCGCGGGCGCCCGAACGCGTGCTGCGCCAAGTGCGCGGAGCGGGGATCAGCATGATCTTCCAGGAGCCGCGCAATTCCTTGAACCCGGCCTTCACCGTCGGCGGCCAGGTGGCCGAGGCGGTGCGGCTGCATCAGAGCGCGCCGGGACGCCAAGCGAACGCGCGCGCCCGGGACCTGCTGGCGCGGGTCGGCATCGCCGATCCGGACCGGCGGATGCGCGCCTGGCCGCACGAACTGTCGGGCGGCATGCGCCAGAGGGTGATGATCGCCATGGCCATCGCCAGCCGGCCGGCGCTGCTGATCGCCGACGAGCCGACCACCGCGCTCGACGTGACGACCCAGGCGCAGGTCGTCGCCCTGTTGCGAGACCTGCAGGCCGAGATCGGCATGGGCATGCTGTTCATCACCCATAACCTCGCCCTCGCCTCGCTGATCGCCGATCGGGTCGTCGTCATGTACGCCGGCCAGGTGGTCGAGGCCGGTCCGGCGGCCGCGGTGCTCGGCGATCCGCGACACCCCTACACGCGCGCCCTGCTGGATTGCCTGCCGGCGCGGCATCTGCCCTTGCCGGACGGCGTCCGACGGCGGCTGCCGGCGATTTCCGGCGCCCCACCGCGACTGGAGGCGCGGCCGGCGGGATGCGCGTTCGCGGCGCGGTGCGCCCATGCCGCGGATCCCTGCCGCCTGCCGACCGACCTGCGTCTCATCCTCGGCGATCCCCCTCGCGCCGTCCGCTGCGTGCGGCAAGAGGCGGCGTGAGATGACCCTCGCCGTGGAACCGCCTGCGCCCCTGCTGGCCCTCGACGCCCTGACCACCCGCTTCAAGGTCGGCGGCGCCTTCGGCCGCCCTTCGGCGGTGGTGCACGCCGCTGAAGACGTGAGTTTCCAGGTCGGCCGGGGCGAGATCGTGGGGCTGGTCGGCGAGTCCGGGTCCGGCAAGAGCACGGTCGGCCGCACCATCCTGCGGCTCGAGCGAGCGAGCGCCGGGTCGGTGCGCTTCGACGGCGACGAGGTCCTGGCGCTGAAGGGCGCCGCGCTCGCGCGCTACCGGCGGCGGGTGGCGGCGGTGTTCCAGGACCCCGCCACCAGCCTCGATCCGCGCATGCGCGTGGGCGAGAGCGTGACCGAACCTCTGCTGGCCCACGGTCTCGCCGGCCGGGCCGAGCGGCGCGACCGGGCTGCCGCGCTCCTCACCCAGGTGGGCCTTAGCGCCGACGACGCCCGGCGATATCCGAACGAGTTCTCCGGCGGCCAGCGCCAGCGCGTCGCGATCGCCCGCGCGATTGCTGTCGGACCGGACCTGATCGTCGCGGACGAACCGGTCTCCGCCCTCGACGTCTCGGTCCAGGCCCAGGTGATCAACCTGCTTCTGGGCCTGCGGGAAGAACTGGGCCTGGCGCTGCTGTTCATCTCCCACGACCTGCCGACCGTCGAGTTCCTGTGCGACAGCGTGGTGGTGATGTATCTGGGCCGGGTGATGGAGAGAGCGCCGGCCGGCCAGTTCCAGAATGCCCCGCTGCACCCCTATTCCCAGATGCTGGTGCGCAGCGCGCCACGCTTCGGCGAACGGCTAGGCACAAGTGTGAGCAGCGGTGGCCGCGAGACGCCCAGTCCGCTCGCCCCACCCTCGGGCTGCGTGTTCCGGACCCGCTGCCCCCGCACCACGAGCGAATGCGCGCTCGCCGTACCGCCTCTGGAGCAGATCGCGCCGGGCCGCTGGGTGGCCTGCATCCACCCGGGCGCACCCACATGACCGGGGTCGAGATCTGCGTGGAGAGCGCGTCAGGCGTCGCCGCGGCTAGCGCCGCCGTCGCCGACCGGGTCGAACTGTGCACCGCCCTGGATGTGGGCGGACTGACGCCCTCGGCGGGGCTGATGCGCCTGGCGGTGGAAGCCGGGATCGCCGCGCGGGCGCTGATACGGCCGAGAGCCGGCCTGTTCCGCTACGACGCCAACGAGGCGGCCCTGATCGAATGCGATATCGTCCTGGCTGGTGAATTTGGATTGGAGGGGGTGGTGTTCGGCGCCGCGGGCGCGGACGATCGCTTGGACTGCGACCTGATCCGCCGGTGGGTCGATCGCGCCGGACCGCTCGGCAAGACCCTGCATCGAGTGTTCGACCTGACCCCCGATCCGTTCGAGGCCCTGGAGACGGCGATCGAAGCCGGCTTCGACCGCATCCTCACCGCCGGCCAGGCGCGTTCGGCGCTCGAGGGGGCTCCGCTACTGGCGCGGTTGGTGGAGGCGGCGGCCGGCCGGATCATGATCATGGCCGCCGGCGGCCTCACGCCCGAAAACGCCCCGGCGATCATGCGCGAGACCGGGGTGGGCGAGGTCCACGCCTCCTGCCGCGCGCCCGCCTCCGAGGATGAACCTGAACCCTCCTTCGGCTTCGGCCGTCGGCCGGCGCCGATCGATGCGCACCGCGTGAAAGCGCTGGTCGAAGCCGTGCGCGCCGCCGACCGGATCGACCCGCCGAGGCGCATTGGACAATGAGCGCGAAGCCGAGCCTGATGGAGGTCGAGGCGGGCGAGGGGGCCGACGCGGTGCGTCGCCAGCAAGAACTGCACGCGGTCTATCGTGACGCGGCGAACCGCCTGCGCGAGCTATCTCCCCCCCTGGTGCTGACCTGCGCCCGGGGCAGTTCCGATCACGCCGCGACCTTCGCCAGATATCTGATCGAGTTTCGGCTGCGCCTGCCGGTCCTCTCGCAGTCCCCGTCGATCGGATCGATCTTCGGCGCGGTCTCCGACCGGCTCGCCGGCGCGGTGGCGCTGATGATTTCGCAGTCGGGACGCAGCCCGGACCTGGTGCGCACCGCCAAGGCCTGCCGCGCGGTCGGCGCGACCGTGGTGGCGCTGGTCAACGACCCGGACTCTCCCTTGGCCGAAGCCGCCCATATCGTCCTGCCCCTGGCCGCTGGACCCGAGCGGAGCGTGGCGGCCACAAAGAGCTACATCGCCACCCTGGCGGCCTTGATGCGCCTGGTCGGCGAATGGGCGGGCGACGACGCCTTGGCGGTCGAGATCGCGGCGCTGCCGGACGTCCTCGATGCGGCGTGGCGCCTGGACTGGGCTGCGGCCGTTCCGCTGCTTTGCGATCGCCAGAGCCTCTACACACTGGGCCGGGGCCTGGGGTTGGGCGTGGCGCAGGAGGCCGCGCTGAAGTTCAAAGAGACCGCCGGGCTTCACGCGGAGGCGTTCAGCACCGCCGAGGTCGCCCATGGCCCGATGGCCCTTGCGCATGACGGGTTTCCAATCCTGCTCTTTCCGCCTCGCGCCCCGCTGGCCGATGGGCTGAGCGAACAGGTCCGGCAGTTCCGCGGACGGGGTGCGATCGTGATCAGTGCGGGCGCCGGCTTCGGCGCCGGCCTGGAACTGCCGCTGCCGGAGGGTCTGGGCGAAGTTTCGGCGCCGGTGGCGATGATCCAGAGCTTCTATCGACTGGCCAACGCCGTCGCCCTGGCGCGCGGCTTCGATCCGGATCGACCGCCGTTCCTCAACAAGGTGACCAAGACCCGATGAGCCCCGTCGCCCTCATCGGCGCGACGCCCGTCTGCCCGGCCCGTCTCCTGCCCGGGCAGGCCGTCTTGATCGACGGCGGCCGCATCCAGTCGCTGACGCCGCACGACCAACTGCCGCGCGGATACGCCCGCATCGAACTGGACGGCGGGATGTTGCTACCCGGCTTCATCGACACCCAGGTCAATGGCGGCGGAGGCGTGCTGCTGAACGACGCGCCGACGCTCGAAGGCCTGGCGGCGATCGCGGCCGCCCACCGCGCCTTCGGCTCGACCGCGGTGACGCCCACCTTGATCAGCGCCGACCTTGGCGTCGTGCGGCGCGCGATCGAGGCGACGGAAGCCGCGCTCGCCGCCGGCGTCCCGGGGGTGATCGGCCTGCATGTCGAGGGACCATTCCTCAACCCCGCCAAGCGCGGCGTCCATGATCCCGCCAAGCTTCGCACGCTGGACGCCGAGGCGATCGACCTTCTGATGGCGCCCACGCGGGGGCGGCGGATCGTGACCCTGGCCCCGGAACTGGCGCCCCCCGGCGCCATCCGCGCCCTGAGCGAGGCGGGCGTGCTGGTTTGCGCCGGCCACAGCCTGGCCGGCTACGACGCCGTGATGGCGGCGCTGGACGAGGGCCTGGCCGGCTATACCCATCTTTTCAACGCCATGACCCAGATGGAGTCCCGGGCGCCAGGCGTCGTCGGCGCGGCGCTCAGCGATCGGCGGGGCTTCTTCGGCCTCATCGTCGACGGGTTGCATGTACACCCGGCGTCGCTGCGGGTCGCCCTGGCGGCCGGCGGCCTCGACCGCGCCATGCTGGTGACCGACGCCATGCCGATCGTAGGCGCGGCCGGCGATCGGTTCCGGCTGGGCGAGCTGGAAATCCGCGTCGAAGATGGCGCTTGCCGCACCGCCGACGGAACCCTGGCCGGCTCCAGCCTCGACATGGCTTCGGCGCTGCGCAATGCGATGACGATGCTGGGAGTGGATGTCGTCACGGCTTCGCGGATGGCCAGCGGCAACCCTGCCGCCTTCCTTCGCCTGGGCGGTGAGCGCGGAACGATCGCGCCGGGGCTGCGCGCCGATCTCGTCCACCTGGATGCCGCCATGACCGTGCGACAGGTATGGGTCGGCGGCGAAACCCGGCTTTAGTCTGATGACCCTGCCACTGGAAGAGTCGGGCGGTCGACATCATTTGCCCAGGAGAGCGGCCAAGCCGTTCAAAAAGGGAACCAAGATGCTTATCGACAGGATCCGGGCGGACCAGCTCGTCGCCCGCAAGGCCCGGGACAGCGTGGCCGCCGCCCTGCTGACCACATTGATCGGCGAGGCCACCACCGTGACCGAGGAAGAGTTCGAAAAGGCCAGAGCCGCGGTCGAGACGGACGCGGCGCGGGTCGATGACGGCGCCGGTTCGGTCGGACCTGTGACGGTGAGCGTTCCGACCACCGACGAGAAGGTGACGGCGACGATCGTCAAGTTCCTCAAGAACGCCAGGGCCAACCGGGACCTGATGCTGGCGTCCGACGCCAAGACCCTGCCCAAGGTCGAGCGGGAAATCGAACTCCTCAGCGCCTATCTGCCGCAGCAGATGACGGAAGACGAATTGCGGGCGGCCATCGACCAGTTCAGGCGCGAAAATCCCGGCGCCGGCGTCGGCACCGTCATGGCCTTTCTGAAAGCCAGCCACGCCGGTCTCTACGACGGCAGGCTGGCGAGCCAGCTTGCCAAGGCCTGACTACGTCAGTGGGCGGCCGCCGCCGCTTCGGCCCGATGCGGGAGCACCCAGTTGGGCCGGACAAAGTGGCAGGTGTAACCATCGGGGATCCGCTGCAGATAGTCCTGGTGTTCCGGCTCGGCTTCCCAGAATGGACCGACCGCAGTGACCTCGGTCACGACCTTGCCGGGCCAAAGGCCGGAGGCCTCGAGATCGGCGATAGTGTCCTCGGCGGTCTTCCTCTGTGCATCGCTGGTGTAGAAAATCGCCGAGCGATAGCTGGCGCCGCGGTCATTGCCCTGGCGGTTCAAGGTCGTCGGATCGTGGATCTGGAAGAAGATCTCCAGTAGCCGGCGGAAGGAGAGCCTGGTCGGATCGAAATTGATTTCGATCGCCTCGGCGTGGGAGCCGTGGTTGCGATAGGTGGCGTTCGGTGTCTCGCCCCCCGTGTAGCCGACGCGGGTCGAGATCACCCCCGGGTACTTCCGGATCAGGTCCTGGACACCCCAGAAGCATCCGCCCGCGAGCACCGCCCGCTCCGTCTGTCCACTCATGTCGTCCATCCTTTTGCCTAAGAACACCCCCTCGAAGATAAGCGGCCGCGGACGCGTTCCAAGCCAGCGGCCTGCTCATTGGCGCCCTGGCGTGAAACTGGACCCGGGAAACCGTCCAGATGGATCAAGCCGATAAGCCCGTGGCCGCGGTGACTACTACTCGTTTTCGCAGACCGACAGCTTCGTGCCTTGGAAAGTAAAGCGGCCATCCAGCGAGGTTGTGGGCGGAGCGCCGAAATACGGCGGTTGGAGCAGATCCTGCAGATTATAGGTCATGCCGTTCGCGGTGTAGGGATAGGCCCCGTAGTTGGCTTGGCCCCCCAGTGGAACGCCGACTTCCCAAGCCCTCCCGCACCCCGAGTTGGCGAGGTAGGGGTTTTGCAACCATCCGCCCATCTCGAGCGATAGCGCCGAGACATCCTGAGCGAATACCTTGGCAGTGCCGATGTAGTCAAAGACTGCATAAGTTTGCTGGCCGGTCACCGAGTGATAACCGCCGATGCAGCATCCGCCCGAGGTTTCATAGGTATCGTAGAGTTCGAAGATCGGCACCGCTCCGGCGGTGATCTGCGGATTGGCTTTGATGATCGCATTCACCTGCGCGTCGATATAGTTGATATCAACCAGAGCGACCTGGATGCCGAACTCAGTGCCGATCACGCCACTCGCTTTGGGAACGTTCAGCGTCACTTCGGACAAAACGGTCGGTTGACCCAAAAGGACATGGTACTTCGGGTTCGTGAGGACCGTCGGCCAGAAGCTCTCGCGTTCCCACGCGTCTTCATACTGCGTCTTGCCGAGTTTGGCGCCGGCTTCCTTGAAAGAGACGACGCTCTGGAAGATGGGCGAGGCAACCGTGTCTGCAAGGGCAGACTGGCCGTTGGCCTGCGTCGTCATGGTGCTGAACGTCTGACCGGTGCTGAGGACGATCTTTAGGGGAACGATGAAGGACGGCGTGGTCGTGGATTTGCCGGTCGGCGCGTGGCCGACGAAGGTTACGGTGTTTTGACTGTTTTGGTAGGTATAGGTGAACTTCCAGGTGGTCAGAGTATTCGAATTCTTTTCGGCCGGCTCTCCCGAATTTTTGGCGGGCAGGACGACGAAGCGCGGAACCGCTTTTATCGTGTCAAGCGTGGCGGCCTCGGCGGCGCCGGCTCCCCCTATGACGGCGCCCGCTAGAAGCGCGCGCGCCGCCAGTGCTGATCGCGTCGAGAACATCGGCCTCTCCTTGTGACGGGCGCCCGTGAGCCGGTAAAGATGCTGATCGCCCACGCACGGCAAGCGACAAGGTCACGTCGCAGTCAGGTTTCGGCGCCCCGAACAATCAGGCCCAACGCCCGATCCTGAACGGCGATCTAATCCAGATATTTTGGACGCTGCAAGCTTGAATCACCACGGGTCAGCGCGTTCGCCAGACTCAATTTTCTTGTGGCGCTTCCGATCCCGCAATGGGTGGCGCGTGAAACCCCATGACGATCTGATTTCCCTGGCGCCGCCTAGGTGACTCGAACACCTGACCTACGCATTACGAATGCGCCGCTCTACCGGCTGAGCTAAGGCGGCCCACGGGGGCGCGCTCTCTCTAGCGTGCCGCGACGCTCGCGCCAAGGCATCGCATGCCTTGACGACGTCAGGGCGCTTCATCGGCCCTTGCGTCCGCCCTGCGCCAGGAAGCCCCATCCACCGGATGTCTGCGCGACGCTGGGCGTCGGGCGCAGCGCGTCGCCAAAATCGCCATCGTCGACGATGGGCGGGAGGACCCCTCCCGATTCGGCGGCGCTGATGAACGCGGCGCTGCCTTCATAGGCGGCGGGGATGCGCGGCAGGTCGGTCAGCACCGGCGCGGCGCGCTCGTGGCGCGGGTGGATCAGCTCGCCGGTCTCCGCATAGGTGGTGACTACCCGCGCCCAGTCGGCGGCGCTGTAGCTGAAGGCTTGCCCGGCGGTATCGATGTCGGACCAGTCGGGCTCCACGGGAGCGCCCGCGCCGCGGGCGATCCAGGCGCGGGCCTCGTCCGTCGCACCGTGCGAATTGGCGATCCGCGCCATCAGCCCGGCCAGCCGCTGGGTCACCATCTCGTTTTCCAGGCCGAGATTGGCCGGGGGCGACTCTCCGGCGATCAAAGCCGCCTCGGCGCGGAGGATCCGGCTTTCGAGGCCATCGGGGTTGAGAGCGGCGAGCGACATCAGACGGGCCGCCCTCTCTTTCGGGGCTTCGTCGGTGCGCAGGTCGCGCCAGGCCAGCCACAGCGCCGGATGCGGGCGCGCCTTCCAGGCCGCTTCGATCAGCGGGATGGCCCGCGCGCCGCGACCGTCGGCGGTCAGCAGCCGGGCGCAGATGACGGTCGCCGGCGTGAAGTCGGGACGCGCCCTGGCGGCGGTCTGCGCCAGGTCCACCGCCTGCTGGCCGGACCCGAGCGCCGCAGCGCTGACCGTCTGCAGCGCCGCGCGAGCGCGCTCGGCGATCAATGGCGAGACGATCTTGCGCTCGAGGGCGCCGCCGACCAACGTGAGGGCCTGCGCCCATTCGGCGGCCTCGAGCCGCGCGGCGAGCAGCGCGCGCCAGGCCCATGGCGCGGTGTGAGCCAGCTCGTAGGCGTCCTGCGCGTGGCGCAGGGCGGCAGCTTCGTCGCCGTTCCTCAGCGCCGTCTGCATCAGGCCGCGGTGCGCCGCCAGCCGCATCTCGGGAAAACCGAGCATCGCCGAATAGGCGGCGTGGGCGGCCGTCGCGTCACCGGCCGATTCCGCGGCCTGGGCGGCCAGGATGCGCACGAGTTGCGGTGTCTCGTCGCTGAGGTCCGCCGCCCTCTGGGCGAATCGGCGCGCCTCCGGGCCATCGCCCGCCGCCGCCGCCAGGAAGCCGCGCGTAAGGGCTTCGGCCCCCTGCCGGCGCCGTGTCGCCGCCGCGGCCTGCGCCGCTCTCCTGGGCGCTTCCACCAGCCATGCCAGAACACGCCAGAAGACGCTCGCCAACAGCGCGGAAAAGCCGATCAGCAGCACGGCCGCCGCCGCGGTGGAGTCGACCCGCCAGCCGAGCCAGGTCAGGCTGGCGACCCCCGGATCGCCATTCAAGGATATCGCCACCACGATCAGCAGGCTGACCAGCAGCACGGCGATGACGGTGCGGATCATGACGGGCCCCCGGCGACGCTCGAGAGGTCGGCCAGGGCCAGGGCCCGCAGCGCGGCGATATGGTCGTCGATGTCGATCCGGCGCTGTGCACGCTCGCGCCAGTCGCCCAGTTCATCGCGCGCGGCGGCTGGAAGCGCGCCCAGCATGCTCAGCGCGCCTTCCAGATCGCCGTCGGCGGCGCGCCTCTGCGCCCTCGCCAGCACAGCGTCCGGCCCCGCGCCGACCGCGTCGACCCGACGGATGCTGACGACCCGTGAGACGGCGTAGCCGAGCTGGGCCATGAACCCGGCGTCCTTCGCGGGGGTGCGCGCGGCGATCGACACCCGCGCCCCGATGTCCGCGAGTTCGGAGGCCAGTGTGCTTCGGGTCGGCGCGCCTATCGCCGCAAGCGGAGCCAGAGCCTGGACATGCGGCGAACCAGGCATCAGTCTCTCGACCGCCGCGAGATCGTTGATGAAAGGGCGCGGCCCGGCCGCCGCCTCGCTCAGGCTCGCGGCCGCCAAGGCCGCCGCCGCGGCGTCCAGACTGCGCGCCTCGCCGGCTTCCAGACGACCGACCCTGCCCTCCAGACTCGCAAGCTGTTCGCCGGGAGGCAGAGACGCGGTCGTCGTCGGCGCCGTCTGCGGCGCGACAAACGGGATCAGCGGCCCGGCAGGCGCCGCCACCGTCGATGGCGGAGCGCTCGGCGCCGGCTTCGATGCAGACCCGTGAGCGCCGAACACGCCATACACCAGCGCGACGATCGCGGCCGCGATCAGGCAGGCGGCGGCGAACGCCATCATCGCCCAGAAGCCGAAGCTGAGCCCGCGCCGGCGCCCACGCGCCGCGTCGCGGTCGTTGGCGAGCTCGGCGGATTCGGGCAGGACGCTCATGGAAACCCTCGATCGGCCAGAAGATTTAGCAGTGCTTCCTCGTTGGGCAAAGCCGCCGTCGATATTTCCCCGCAAAGCGGTGCGGCCACCGCCGGCGAGAGACAAAGCAGGCGCAGCGCCGGAGCCGGCGTCTCGCGCAGAATGTCCGCCAGCAGGCGCGCGGCTTTCGCCGAATGCACCAGGGCCGCGTAGAGACTTGGAACCAGCGCCTCGACCGCGGGGTCGCGCGGCGCCGCCACGGTCTCGTAGACCGTCAGCGTCCGCACCGGAATACCGGCGTCGCCAAGATCGCCCGCCAGTTCCGCGGCGGCCGGGTGCAGGACGCCGCCATCGATATCGCTTGCATGGGCGGCGATCGCCCTCGCCAGCGCCGTCACGCCCCCCTCGGCCGACAGCACATCGGCGAAGCCGGCGCGCCTCGCCGCCGCCGCCGTCGCCGCTCCCACGGCGAAAACCCGCGGGCCGCGTTCGCTCGATCTCGCCGCGAAAGCCTCGACGCCGTTGACGCTGGTGAACGCGATCGCTCCGATCCCGGTCAGGTCGATGGGACCATGGCCGACCGGCGCGACTTGCAGCAGGGGCGCCACCACCGCATCGAAGCCCAGCGTCCGCACGCGATTGGCCGTGATCTCCGCCCCGGGCCTGGCGCGGGTGATCCAGACCATCTTCCGCCCGGCGCGGATCACGCCGTCAAGCTTTCGTCCGGGACGGCTCACGCCGTCAGGGCCGCGCCGCCTTCGGCGTGGATGGCCACTCCCAGCGCCAGACCCAAAGCCCTGGCGTCCGCCTCCCCGGCTCCGGCGGGGAGGTCCCCCTGCCGGCGGAATCGCCGGGCGCCGTCCGGCGTCAGCGCCTCGACGGTGAGTCGCAGAGTAGCGCCATCGAGGCGGGCATAGGCTCCTACGGCGGTGCGGCAGGATCCTTCGAGCGCCTCCAGCGCGCCGCGCTCGGCGGCCACGGCCAGAGCCGTCGGGGCATGTCGCAGGCCCGCGACCCAGGCGGCCTCGGAATCTTCTTCCCGAGTCTGGATCGCCAACGCGCCTTGCCCTGGCGCCGGCGGCGCCGCCACGGGATCCAGCCATTCGCGCGGCGCGCCGCCCAGCCCCAGACGATTGAGGCCCGCGGCCGCCAGCACGATCGCATCGAACTCGCCCCGTTGCAGCTTGGCTATCCGGGTGTCGACATTGCCGCGCAGGGGAAGAACCCGCAGATCCGGGCGAACGTGCAGGGCCTGGGCCTGGCGCCGCAGACTGGCCGTGCCGAGCCGGGCGCCCGGCGGCAGAGTGGCCAGCCGCTCATGCGCGACACTGAGGAACACATCGCGTGGGTCCTCGCGCTCGGGAACCGCCGCGATGACCAGTCCATCCGGTGAGATCACCGGCATGTCCTTGAGCGAATGGATCGCCGCGTCGATCCGGCGGCCAAGCAGGGCCTCCTCGATCTCCTTGGTGAACAGGGCCTTGCCGCCGATATCGGTCAGCGTACGGTCCTGGATCCGGTCGCCCGACGTCGTGATGTGGACCAGGACCGCGGCCTCGTCATCGCCGAGCGCCCGCGCGATCGCCGTCCGCATGGTCTCGGCCTGGGTTAGCGCCAGCTTGGAAGCGCGCGTGCCGATGCGAACTGGTTGCCTGTTCATGTTAGGAGGGCTACCCCACGTCGCCTCGCCCGGCAACCAGATGACCCCGCACCCCCTCACCGTTCTTGGCCTGGAGACCAGCTGCGACGAAACCGCCGCGGCGGTCGTGCGCCTGAGCGAGGGCCGGCCGGTCGAGGTTCTGTCGAGCATCGTCCTCAGCCAGATCGCCGAACACGCGCCCTATGGCGGCGTGGTGCCGGAAATCGCCGCGCGCGCCCATGTCGAGAGCATCGACGCCATCGTCCGGCGCGCGATGGCCGACGCCGGTGTATCGCTCGCCGATCTCGACGGCATAGCCGCGACGGCCGGACCGGGCCTGGTCGGCGGCGTGATGGTCGGCCTGTCGTTTGGCAAGGCCATGGCGCTGGCGCTCGGTCGGCCGCTGATCGCGGTCAACCACCTTGAAGGGCACGCGGTGTCCGCGCGGCTCGCCGCCGAGGTGCCCTACCCGTTCCTGCTGCTGCTGGTCAGCGGCGGTCATTGCCAGCTGCTGGAGGTGGCCGGGATAGGGGCCTGCCGCCGCCTCGGTTCCACTATCGACGACGCCGCCGGCGAGGCCTTCGACAAGATCGGTGGAGCTCTGGGGCTCGGCTATCCCGCCGGGCCGGCGCTGGAACGACTCGCCGAGGGAGGCGACGGCGCGCGTTTTCCTCTGCCACGGGCGTTGCTGGGCCGCGACGGCTGCGATTTCTCGTTTTCGGGTTTGAAGACCGCCGCCGCCCGGTTGGCCGCCGGCCTGAGCTCCCCGGAAGACCGTCGCGATCTCGCCGCCGCCGTCCAGGGCGCCATCGCCCGCCAGCTCACCGAGCGGACCGCCCGCGCGATGAAGATCTACGCCCACGCCCATCAGGGACGCTCGCTGCGCCTGGTCGTGGCCGGCGGCGTCGCCGCCAACCGCCGCGTGCGCGATGATCTGCAGAGGTTGGCCGAGGCCGAGGGGTTCAGCTTCGACGCTCCGCCGCTGGCCTATTGCACCGACAACGCCGCCATGATCGCCCTGGCCGGGGCCGAACGCCTGGCGCTCGGGCTCACCGACGACCTCGCGGCGCCAGCCCGCCCTCGCTGGCCGCTCGATGAGACCGCCGCCCGCCTGCATCCGACTCACGTGGCGGGCCGCAAGGGCGCGAAGGCGTGACGACCGTCGGCGTCATGGGTGGCGGCGCCTGGGGAACCGCCCTGGCGCAGGTCGCGGTCCGCGCCGGCCATCGCGCCTTGCTGTGGGCTCGTGAGCGCGAGGTCGTCGACGCGATCAACATCGCGCACCAGAATCCGCTGTTCCTGCCCGGCGTACTGATCGAGGATGGCGTCGCCGCGACGGTCGACCTCGCCGATCTCGCCGCCGTCGACCTCATCCTTGCCGTCGTACCGGCGCAGCACCTGCGCGCCACGCTGACGACCTTCGCGCCGTTCGCCCCCCCTGGGGTTCCGATCGTCCTTTGCGCCAAGGGGGTCGAAGCGACATCGCTGAAGCTGATGACCGAGGTGCTCGCCGAGACCCTTCCAGGCGCGCCGGCCGCAGTGCTGTCCGGCCCGAGTTTCGCGGCCGAGGTCGCGCGCGGCCTGCCCACGGCGGTCACTCTGGCCGCCGGCGATCTCGACCTGGCGCGGAACATCGCCGAACACATCGCCACGCCGGCGTTTCGTCCCTATGTGGCGAGCGACCTGATCGGCGCCGAGGCCGGCGGCGCGGTGAAGAACGTGCTGGCCATCGCCTGCGGGGTGGTCGAAGGCCGCGAGCTCGGCCGCAGCGCCCATGCGGCGCTGATCACCCGCGGATTCGCCGAACTGACCCGCCTGGCCGTGGCGCTGGGCGGACAGGCGGAGACGGTGGCCGGCCTGTGCGGCCTGGGCGACCTCGTCCTCACCTGTTCCAGCCCCAAGTCGCGAAACATGGCCGTCGGCATGGCGCTTGGGCGCGGCGAGAGCCTCGAAGCCGCCCTCGCCGGCAAGCTGTCGGTGGCCGAGGGGGTCGCGTCGGCCCCGGCGGTCACGGCCCTGGCCACGCGCCTCGGCGTCGAGACGCCGATCTGCGAAGCCGTGCGCGCCATCCTGGCCGGCGAGACCGCCGTCACACCCGCCATCAACGCCCTGCTCGCCCGTCCCCTCAAAGCCGAAGGATAGGAACGCTCCGATGCCCCTCTACGCCCTGATGTGCTTCGACAAGCCGGACTCGCTCGATCTTCGCATGGCCAACCGCGAAGCCCATCTCGCCTACGCGCGCGATCACCTGGCGCAGATCAAGGTCGCCGGCCCCTACATCGATGAGGCCGGGAACATGTCGGGCTCGATGTTCCTGATGGAGGCCGACTCCGCCGATACGGTGCGCGCCTTCAACGCCGCCGATCCCTATACCAGGGCAGGCCTGTTCGAGCGTGTCGAGGTGCGCCGCTGGCGCGTCACGATGGGGACGCTCGGTTGACGCCAAATCCGGCCCGGCCGGCGGCCGGCGCCTGGCTGTGCGCCCTTGACGACCTCGCGGATCCGGGGAGCCGGGGCTTCCTCTACCGCGCGGGCGAGGCGCTCTTCCTGGGCTTCGTGGTCCGCTGTGGCGACGCTGTCCGCGGCTACATCGACAGCTGCCCGCACGCCGGCATGCCGCTGGCGCTGCTTCCGAACCGTTACCTGACCCGCGAGAGCGACCTGATCGTGTGCAGCTCCCACGGCGCCCTGTTCCGCCCGGCCGACGGCCTTTGCGTCGGCGGCCCCTGCGCCGGCAAGTCCCTCGCCCCCTGGCCGGTGGTCGTGGATCAAGAGGCGGTCTACACAGGTTAAACGTGCGCCGAGGGCGTCCTCGCCCATGGACGCTGAAGTAAGCGTTGCGCTCGATCTCGAGACGTCAGCATCCGGTAGCTCTCATGCGAGGGGGCTGGAGAACATGGAGATTCGGCCGGGCGTCCCCCCTGGGGGCTCGACCTCACCGCGCCTAAGAGTCTCGGAAGAAAAACTATTTTCGAGGTGATGCGCCGCACCGCGTACCAGCGATCGATCTTCCAAACGCGGGGCAAAACAAATGCGTTTCAAATCATCGCTGCTGGTCACGGGCCTGGTATCCGTGGCGTTCGCCGTCAACCCGACCTGGGCGCAACCGGCGCCGCCCTACCAGGGGCAGGTGGGACGCACCCTGGCGGACTCGAAAGAGTGGTGGCCCGACCCGGTCAAGCCGCCCGCCGGCTCGCCGAACGTGGTGTGGATGCTGATCGACGACGTCGGCTTCGGCGCCGCGAGCGTATTTGGAGGCTCGATCGCCACGCCGAATTTCGAGGCGCTGGCGGCGCAGGGCGTGCGCTTCACCAACTTCCATACGACGGCGATCTGCGCGCCGACCCGCTCGGCGTTGCTGACCGGGCGCAACAGTTCCTCGGTGCACGAGGCCGGGTTCTCGCACACGGTGCTCTCCGCGGGATTTCCCGGCTGGGACGGGCGGGTCCCGGCGGAAGACGGGACGATCGCCGAGATCCTGCGCGACCAGGGCTACGCCACCTTCGCGGTCGGCAAGTACGGTGTCACGCCCGACGAGGAAGCCACCGACGCCGGCCCCTTCGACCATTGGCCCACCGGCAAGGGCTTCGACCATTTCTTCGGGTTCCTGGGTTCGCAAACCGATCAGTACAAGCCGGACCTGGTCGAGGACCAGGCGCACGTGAAGCCTGACGGCCGTCACCTGAGCGAGCAGATCACCGACAAGGCGATCGCTTACATCGATCGCGAGAAGAAGGCCGCGCCGGACAAGCCGTTCTTCCTCTACTATGCGCCGGGCGCCACGCATGCGCCGCACCAGGTCGCCGCCGAATGGAGCGACAAGTACAAGGGCGCCTTCGACGACGGCTGGGACGTCTACCGCCAGAAAGTCTTCGAACAGCAGAAGCGAATGGGCATCATACCGGCCAATGCAATCCTGCCGGAGCGCAACCTGTCGGTCAAAGCCTGGGCGTCCCTGCCGCCGGAACAGCGCAAGCTCTACGCACGCTTCATGGAGGTCTATGCGGGTTACCTGACCTATACCGACCATGAGATCGGCCTGCTGATCGACCATCTCAAAGCGGTTCACCAGTTCGACAACACGATATTTGTGGTGATGATCGGCGACAACGGCGCCAGCAAAGAGGGCACGTTCTACGGAGACATCGATCGCAGTCTCGTCGCAAAGCCGATGAGCGAGCAGGAAAATATCCAATACAATCTCGCCAAGATCAACGAGATCGGCACACCCGACTCCGTCGAAGGAAATTACCCGCTGGGCTGGGCTCAGGCGGCGAACACGCCGTTCCGGTTCTGGAAATCCGACGCCAACAGCGAGGGGGGCACCCGCAATCCGCTGATCATCTCCTACCCGAAGGTGATCAAGCATTACGGAGAAATCCGCACGCAGTACGGACATGTCATCGACATACTGCCCACGACGCTCGAGCTGCTGCATCTGAGTGCGCCGGACACTATTCGCAGCGTCCCTCAGCAACCGATCCAGGGCACGTCGCTGGCCTATGCGCTGGACGACGCGAAGGCGCCGTCGCGGCACAGGATTCAGTACTACTATATCTTTGGCTCCCGCGCGATCTATCAGGACGGCTGGAAGGCGTCCTTGGCATACCCAAACCATTTCCTGAGCAGCAGTCCGGACTCGACCAAGCCGTTCGACGAGAACGCCTGGGAGCTGTACAACATGGATGAGGACTACACCGAGCGTGTGGACCTTGCCAAGAAATACCCCGAGAAGGTCGCGGAGCTTCGAGCCCTTTTCGAGCAGCAGGCGCGGGATCATCAACTCTATCCGCTGATCACCTGGGATGACGTGCTCAACGGCAGGATCCACCGCAACAAGGATAGCAAGTCGCTTAAGGAAGAGTTCGAGAGCATCACGCACCATTCTGACGAGAAATGAGGCGCTCGGTTAACCTACAGGGTAATGGGGCCAGAGTCACTTAGGGAGCAAACGGACCGTCCGCTCGCGCGCCATGCTGGTCGATGGCGACGATTCTGACGGGGGGTGCAAGCGCGGTGGTGCGCCCCACGGACGCGCCACGCGAAAGTTGACGATCAGGTTCAGCAAATATCCACCGACGCCCACGATGCCCGCCGAACCCAGCCGGCTCAGGATGACGTCGACGTGGAGCACGCTGACGGACAGCCACATCAGTGGCGTCAGGGCGAACGCGGAGAGCGCCGCAATCGCCAGGAAATAGAGGAGGCCGGCCCCCACGCGACGCTTGGTCTCGACGAACACCAGCCGCCGGGCCAGGAAATAACTCAATCCGTTGGCGATCAGGAATGAGACGATGGTCGCGACCAGGTAATCGACGTGGCCGCGTCGAACCAGCAGGAAGAGCAAGCCCAGATCGATCAGGAAGGTCGGAAAGGAGATCGCGGCGTTTCGAACGAACCGTGGCGCTTGCGCCCACGCCATATAAAATCGCGTGCGCCCCGCGTGACGCCGTGAATGTTCGGTGGTCGGAGCAGGCGACATGCATGTTCAAGCGCCTGCGGTCGGGTTTCGTTGCTCAGACTCCCTGGCTTTTGCGGTACGCGTCCACGGTGCGGGGGGCGGCTCGCGTGTGAAAATGGCCAGCAACCCGCAGGCTAGGGGCTTGACGGCGGCATGGCGGCCATGCGCTCGGCGATCAGCGATTTCTGCATCCAGAGTTTGAGGGAACTTGGTCCGGCGTAGAGCGCCTTCAGATAGCCGATGTCCTGTCTGGACGGCGCATCCGCGACAGGACGGTTGGCGCAGGCCGATGTAAACATGTCGAGCAGCGTCGGCGCCGCGTCGCAGCTGTCGGGCGCCTTGAACTGGGCGATGGAAATCATCGCGATGTAGTCGGCCACCGGGCCGATCTGTCGGCTCGCCAGGGCGTTGGCGTCAGCGACCACGAGGACGTTCACGAACTGGGAGCTCAGGCATTCGCTGAAAGCGCTGCCGGCGCAGCCCCCCGGCATGCGATTGTCGACGAGATCGAGGGACTGGCCCCTTCCTGTCGAGGCGGGAACGCCGACGTTGCCGTTTCCGCTGTCTCCGGAGACGGTCTGGGTGAGGTACCAGGCCTGGATCGGGCGGACGATGCGGGTCGCGGCCCGCTCGTTGGCGACGAAGTGGTAACCGAGGAGCTCGTTGCGTTTCTTCGCCACTAGATCCACCAGCGCCTGAGGCTGGTCGGTGAACAGGATTTCGACGTTGGGCTTACAGCGTCTGTGGCGCCGTGCCTGGGGAGCACCCACCTCGAAGGCCAGGCGCTCCACCCGATCGGCGACCAGCTGGTTCATCTGCGGGGACAATCCCAAAGAGAGGGGGCAGACCGGCTCCGGCCAGCGCGCTATCTGGCCCAGGTGGGCCGTCTGGCCGCGCGAGCCGATGAAATTCAGCGATTGGTGAAAACGTTCACGCTCGGTCTGACCCGGTTTTTTCGGCGGAGTGACCGTGATGCCTGACACCGTGGTGTCTGACGGGGGTGTCGCCGACGGCGCCTGCGCGGCGGCCCCACCCGCGAGAAGTCCAAGGACCAGAACAAGAAGGCCCATCGCGTTCACGGGCGACAGTCTCCTGTGAAGAGAAGCTCGAAGAGGAACGCATGCGAATGTTGCGCAGCGATTTCAAGGGCGGCGATTCAGCGGGGACGTTCAGCCCTTCCCCTTGATCCTTAGTCCATTGAGCAGGGCGCGAAACGCTGCGGCATGAGCTTGACCGGTCTCGGCCGGCGTGGGGCTGGCGGCGCAGGCGGCGGCGGCCTCGGTCGCCGCGCCCAGCAGCAGGCGGGCCAGCGGCGCGATCGGCTGGGTGGCGATGAGTCCCGCGCGCATGGCCGCCTCCAGGATCGCCGGGATCGCGCGGCCGAAATGCTCGGCGTCGATCTCGCGCCAGCGCTCCCACCCCAGCACCGCCGGCCCGTCCCCGAGCACGATCCGAGCGGCCGCACCGGTGGAGGCCAGGGCGAAGTAGGTTTCGGTGGCGACCGCGATGGAGTCCCACACGTCCGTGGAGCCCGCGGCACGTTTCGCCACCTCGGCCGCCAGATCGGCGGTCGTGGCTTCCAGCACCGTCTCGAACAGGCGCTCCTTGGTGGCGAAGTGGTGATAGACCGCGCCTTTCGCGACGCCGGCCGCCGCCGCGATCTCGTCCACGGTCGTTGCCGCATAGCCCGCGCGGCCGAAGCGTTCGCTCGCCGCCCGCACGATGGCGTCGCGCGTCACCGCCAGCCGCTCGGCTTGCTTTGCCATGCTTCGCGAACGTCCTTTGTCTGTTGACTTGCCGACTGACGGTCGGTAATTACCGACTGTCAGTCAGTATCTATATGAACCCAACCAACGCCGCCGGGCAAGTCCCGCGTGGTGATGAGGAGTAACGCGCATGCCGAACCAAGATGTCGTCGACCGCTTCGTGGCCACCGTCACGGCGGGAGACTATGTGGGCGCGATAGAGCGCTTCTACGCCCCCTGCGCCTCGATGCAGGAGAACCAGGACGCGCCTCGCGTCGGCCGCGACGGACTAGTGCGCCATGAGCAGGCGATCATGAGCGCCTTCGAAAGCATTACCTGCGAGATCATAGGCGCGCCTTTGATCGCCGGCGACCACGTAGCGATTCAATGGCGATTTGCGTTCACACCCCATGGCGGCCAGACGCGCACGCTGCAGGAGATCGCCTGGCAACGTTGGGAGCGAGACGAGATCGCCGAGGAGATCTTCTTCTACGATCCGCGCCAGATAACCGGCTGAGGTTTTGGGGTGACCAAATGTCACGGCATTCTGTCTGTCGACGCGGTCTCGGCCCAAAGCGGCGCTGCTCTCGGCGCAGAGCGCTGCCCGCCTGAAGCGGGATGATCCTGGACGGAAGCATCTGAAAATTGAATCTCGCTCAAGAAACGAAAAGCTACAGTTCCAGGGCGCCGCCAGAATGTCGGATCGGCCTCACCAGAAATCGAAGATCATGCCTGCAAATACGACGATGGGCAAAAGCAGACCAAATACGCAGGCCGCCGCCCACGCCGCCTGAGTCCAGTTAAATCCCTGCTCGTTCTTGTACTCATGCTCGATATCGTCATCCTTCAGCTTATAGGTCGCCATGCCTATGTCCTCCCGTTGGCGCGCGAAGTCTGATGGGCGGTGACGGCTCGGACAGACGGACCAGCGGGTCCGGCCTCGTACACCAGTCTCGGCCGAGGGAACTTGCCAAGGCCTGACTCGGCGCCCCGTGGCGATGACGGCGGGCAAAGGTCGACAGGTCCGTTGTCGGTGAGGCGGTAGTCGGCCCATACCGTATGGGTTTCGCGTTCGATGACCCATGCCCGGCGCGGTCGGTTCGTTCCCTTTCGATGCTGCCCCAGTAATTCGAGCTGTACCTGCGCGCGTGCTTTCGCCTGCTCCAGATCAATCCCGGCATCCAGGGCCGGGAGATAGAGATCACCGACCCATTGCCTGAAAAACACTATCTCGCAGCGGGTTTCGTTCGACACCAATCTTCTCCTGTCGCCGATACGTTCGGTCGAACCTTCAACGATCGGAGGAGAGGTTTCCGTCCAACATTGGGAAAAGTTAAATATAGCCCTGATAGCCTGAGCGGCGGCGGCGGGCGGTACAGCGCCGGCCGCCCCTTCAGGCTTCGGTGCCGGCCGCCTCCCGGCGCCCCGAGCCAAGCACCGCGACTCCCAGCCCCGCGGCCAGCAGGGAGCCGGCGAGGACGCCGATCTTGGCCACCGCGGCGAGGTCGCCGTGCGGGAATGCCTTGTCGGCCATCAACAGGGCGACCGGGTCGCTGACGCCGCAAAGAAGGGCGGCGCCGATGAAGGCGCGCAGGCGGGTGTCGTCGGGCAGGACGGCGATCCTGGACTTGACGGCGGCGAGAGCGGCCAGCGCAACACCGAGAGGCTTGCCGATCACCAGGCCCAGTATAACGCCCAGCAGCACATGCCGCGCGCCGTTCGCGGCCAGGTCGACGTTCAGGGCGATGCCGGTGGCGGAGAAGGCGAACAGGGGCAGCACGACAAAGGCCGACCACGGCTCGACCGCGCGCTCCACGCGATCGGCGGGCGAAAGAAGGCGGGCGCTGGCGGCGGACAGGTTGCGGCTGGCCCATTCCCAGATCGGCTCGGTCTCGATCGAGCCCCCGTCGCCGTCGTTCTGGGCATGTTCGAGCGCGGCCAGGGCGGTGGCGGCCTGAGCCAGCAACGGGCCCGCGGCGGGGGCCGGGCGGGTCGGCAGGAAAGCGGCGAGCATCACGCCGGCAAGGGCCGCGCTGACCCCGGCTGCGTGCAGCGACAGCCAAAGGACGATGGTGACGACAAGATAGGGCCAGCCGGCGTAGACGCGCCAGCGGTTGAGGGCGACCATCACACCGACGCTGGCGGCGGCGGCGGCCATCCAGCCGGCCTCGAAGCCTTGCGGATAGAAGATTGCCAGGGTGAGCATCGAGATGATGTCGTCGACCACCGCGAGGGCGGCGACGAATACCTTGAGGCCCATCGGTGCGCGCGGACCCAGGACGGCCAGGATGCCGAGGGCGAAGGCGATGCCCGTGGAGGTGGGCGCCGACCAGCCGGGGGCAGTGGGCCCCTGGTTGAGGGCAAGGTAGATGAGCGCGGGGGCCAGCACGCCGCCGAGCGCGCAAAGGATCGGGAGCATGGCCGCCCGGCGGTCGGTGAAGGCGCCGACGGTCATCTCCCGGCGGATCTCCAGCCCGACGAGCAGGAAGAACAGGGTCAACAGGCCTTCGGAACACCAGTCGCCGACGCTCAGCGCCAGCAGGCCGCCGGTCATGCCGACCCCCAGGCGGATGCCGATGACATGCCTGTAGATCGGGGCGAGAGGGGAGTTGACGCAGGCCAGGGCCGCCGCCGCCGCGACCAGCAGCACAAGGCCCGCCGAGGCCGGCAGGTTGGCGAACGCCCGCGCCGTCCGCTGCACCCGCGTGCCGACCGGGCGCTCCAGGGCTTCGAGCATCGAATAGAGGTCCCAGGCGCCATCGTACCGCTGCCCGTCGATGAACAGCGTCGGCGTCCCGATCACGCCGTTGCGGCGGCCGTCGGCCAGATCCTCGTCCACCCGCTCGGCGACGGACGGATCGACGAGGTCGCGATTGAAGCGGTCCATGTCGAGGCCGGCCGACACGGCGGCGTCGATCACATGCTCGCGCGTCAGCGGTGGTTCGCGATCATAGAGTGCGTCGTGCATCTCCCAAAAACGACCCTGCCGACTGGCCGCCTCCGCCGCTTGCGAGGCAAATACCGCACCGGGGTGAGCGCGCTCGTTTGGGAACTGGCGGAACACATAGGTCAGGCGGTCGCCCAACGCCTGCTGGAGGCGCTTGATGACACCGCGGATGCGGCGACAGTACGGACAAAGATAGTCGCCGTAGATCAGCAGCGTGTAGCAGTCGCCGGCGCCGCCCCAGCGCAGGTGATCGCGGGCGGGGTCGACCGGACGCCGGAGCGTGAGCTGGGCCCCCTGGTCCGTCACTTCAAGGTGGCGTCGAGGGTGATCTCGGCGTTGAGAACTTTGGAGACCGGGCAGTTCTTCTCGGCCTCCGCCGCCAGCTTGTCGAACGTCGCCTTGTCAAGGCCGGGCACCTCCGCCGTCAGCGTCAGGGCGGAGCGGCTGATGCGAAAGCCGGCGCCTTCGCTGTCGAGGCTGACCGCCGCCTCGGTAAGGAGTTCGGTCGGCGTGTAGCCGGCCTGCTGCATGGCGAACGCCAGGGCCATGGTGAAGCAGCCGGCGTGGGCGGCCGCGATCAATTCCTCCGGATTGGTGCCGGGCTCGCCTTCGAATCGTGTCTTGAACGAGTAGGGGCTTTCGGAAAGGACGCCGGAGGCGGTGGTCAGGTCGCCGGCGCCGTCGCGGCCGGTTCCGCGCCAGGCGGCTTGGGCTTTGCGTATCATGGTTGTCTCCTTTGAATAGGGAAAGAGCGAAAGGATGCTCCCTTGATCCTATAACACCGGATTGTCTCGGCTCGGAGACGGGGAGGCTCTCAAAGGCGCATGGCGTCGCAAAGTCGGGCGGTCTCGATCGCGGGTGCTTCCAACGGCTCCAGCGCGCCCAAACGAGCTCCTGGCGTGGTGGTTTTCATTCGTTCCCCTCCAGCTCGGCCGCCAGGCGATCGACCGCCGCCACTTCCCGCGCAAGTCGGACATGTCTCCAGGCCTGCCAGATCCAGACGGCGATGGCCGTGCCTACCCAGGCAAGGGCCCGCGTCAAGAAAGCGGCGTTCCATTGGTGAGTGGCGGCGGCGCCCAGCGCAGTGTTGCTGAAGCGATTACAGGGTCATGTCCTCAGGCTCAACTCTGGCTACAACGGCTTGAAGCGCGGGGTCGTGGTCAGTGCCACCCAGTTGGGCGGCCCTGCGTCAGACGCCCTGCCGCCTCAGAGGCCGCTTGGGAACAAATCGATCTTGCCGATCGGCACGCCTTTGGAACGCAGGATCGCGTAGGCGGTAGACAGGTGGAAATAGAGGTTGGTGGTCGCGAACACCGTCAACCAGCGCCCGGCGGGCAAGGTCGGCTCCAATTGCCCTATGTCGACCGTCAGCGGGACATCGTCGCGCCCCTTGAACTGCTCCGGCGTCAGGCCTTCCAGGTATTGTTTCGCCTCGGCGATGGCCGATTGAAATCCCGTCAGGGTGAGATCGGCGCCGACGGCTTCTGGAACCGCAGCGCCGACGACGCGCGCCATCCATTGTCTCGGGAAATTGCAGACGACCATGATCTGGAAGCGAAGCGGGCGCTTGTCTTCGATCAGTCGCCAGTCGAGCATGGCCGCCTCGTCGACGTCGATCCTGGCGGCGTGTTCGGCGCCTCTGGTGAGGATATGCGCGGCGGTGTCCAGCACGCGGCGGTGCAGATCGACGAACGTGTAGAGATCGACCGCCATTGGTTTTCCTCCTGTCGCGCCACCGGACGCGAACGCGGTGGGCAACGCCGGGTTAGCCGACCAGGCTGCGGCGCCGCAAGTGCGCATCCGTCCAACGCCAACGGCCAAGTCGACAATGGCTGTCTCTATCGTGACCCCGCCCGTCTCGCGGCCGCGCCTCTCACCGGTTTGCCAACTCCGTCGCGAGGGCGGGCGCCAGATCACCCTTTTCCGCAACACTTTCGCCGCCCAACCCCAGCCAACCGGCCATTCGCACAAGTTCCGCCGCCAGCGCCGGTGCGACCCGCGTGGCGACCGCGCCGGGCTCCAGGTGCGCGGCCTGGACGCGCAGGACGCCGGCCTGGCGGTCGGACTTGAGGTCGACGCGGGCGGTGATCGCCTCGCCCTGAAGGAAGAGGAGGACGTAGTAGCCGAACTCTCGCTTGTGCTCCGGCGTATAGATCTCCAGGCGGATGCGCGTCCCGAAGAGGCGCTCGGCACGCTCACGGAAGAAGATCAGGTTGTCGAACGGCGACAGCAGGGCGCTGGCCGTCGCACGGCGCGGAAAGCGCGCGTCGGCGACCAGGTAGGCGGCCTTGCCCCAGTCCTCGACATTGACCGGCTCCAGAGCGCCGGCTTCGACGAGCTCTGCGAGGCGGGCGCGGGTCTCGGCGACCGGCATGCGGAAATAGTCGCGCAGGTCCGTCTCGGTGGCGACGCCGAGCGCGCGGGCGGCGATGCGCAGCAGTTCACGGTGGGCGTCGGCTTCGGTCGGTGTCGGGGTATTTAGGATGGCGGCCGGCAGGACCCGCTCGACGAGATCGTAGACGCGCTCGAAGCCGCGGCGCGTGCGCGTGGTGATATAGCCCGCCCAGAACAGCCATTCGAGGGCGCGTTTGCCGTCAGACCAGTTCCACCAGCCGACTTCGCGTTTTTCTTCGGCGAAATCGCCGCCGGTCACCGGGCCTTCGCGTTCGATCCGTTTCAGGACATCGTCGATGTAGGGGCGCCGCTCCCGGCCGAAGGTGGCCAGGCCGCCCCAGGTCTCCCCCTCCCGCGCGCGTTGCATGCGCCAGCGGAACAGCGGCTGGCTGGCGATCGGAAGCAGAGATGCTTCATGCCCCCAGTATTCGAACAACGATGGCCGGCGACCCCACGCCTCGGCTTCCAGGTGCTCGCGCGAATAGGCCCCGAGCCGGGAATAGGCCGGCAGGTAGTGAGTGCGGACCAGCACATTGACGGAGTCGATCTGCACCACGCCCAAGCGGTCGACGAGCCGGCGAATGTGCATCGCCTTGGCGGGCGTGGCTGGGCGCGTGTCGGCGAGGCCCTGGGCGGCGAGCGCAATGCGCCGCGCCTGACTGGCCGAAAGCGTCCGCGTGTCAGGCAAGAGCAAGCGTGGCCGCTTGATCGGGATGGGTGACGTAGAAGTCGAGATCGTCGAGCAGGACACGCCAGGCGGCCTCGGTTTCGACTGTCCAATCGGCGCCGATCAAGGCCTCGATCGCGTTGGCGACATAGGAGAAGAACAGGCGGAACACCTCCGGTGGCGTGCCGTACCCCTCGTGGGTGATCACTTCACACTGGATCAGGTGGGCGGCATAGGTGCGCTGATCGATGAAATCGAGGATCGCCTCGATCACCCGAGCCAGCATCTCGCCGCGGACCGAGCCGTCGGTGTCGCGCACGAACAAGGCCCGCATGTCCGGGTGGTCGGCAAACAGGCGATCATAGACCAGGGGCGTCAGGTCGTCGCAGAGTTCGGCGGCACGCTCGAAGCTGGCTACGATCAGATCTTCATTCTTCATCCGACAAATCCCGCCGCCCTCTTCAGGCGGTCGTTGATGGCCTCGCCGAGGCCCGAGAGGGGAATCGGCGCAACTGCGATGGCGGCTGGCGCGAGCCGGTCGGCGGCGCGCAGGAAGGTGAACAGGTTCGCGGCGGCTTCGGCAAGATCGCCGCGCGGGCTGAGGTTGAATATCGCGGGGCCCTCCGTCGCCGCGCCGAACGCGAGCCAGACTTCGCCGCACGCCGGCTCCTCCACATCCAGGCGGAGTGGGGCGCTCGGGGCGTAATGGCGCGCAAGGCGCCCGGGCGAGCGGCGCGCATCGAGATCGGCCTCGGCTAGCGGGCCGATCAGCGCCTCGATCTCCTCGCGGGTGACGGCGCCAGGGCGCAGGAGCCTAGGCGGGCCTCCCAGCAGCGACACCACGGTCGATTCCAAACCGACGCGGCAGGCTCCACCATCGAGCGCATGGCTGGTCGCAGAGCCTGTCTCGGCGACGGCGTCGGCGAAGGTCGTCGGGCTGGGACGGCCGGAGCGGTTCGCCGACGGCGCCACCAGCGGTCCGCCAAACGCCAGCAGAAGTTCGCGGGCGAGGGGATGGGCGGGTGCGCGCAGGGCGACGGTATCCAGGCCGGCGCGGGAGAGATCGCAGACCGCCCGGCCATCGCGGATCGGCGCGACGATGGTCAGCGGCCCGGGCCAGAAAGCCTTGGCGAGCGTGAGGGCGCGATCATCGAAATCAGCGATCACCCGCGCCGACGCCGTGTCGTGAATGTGGGCGATCAGCGGATTGAAGGGCGGACGCCCCTTGGCCTCATAGAGCTTGGCCACTGCCGCCGCATTGCCGGCATCCGCCGCCAGACCATAGACGGTCTCGGTAGGCAGGATGACGAGTCCGCCGGCCCGCAACGCCCCGGCGGCGACCTCTATCTCGCGCGTCACTTGCGGTCGAACTCGGCGTCTATCTCGATCTCCGTGTCGTCTCCCACCAGGTTCAGCAGGAAGGTCGAGCCGAAGTCGGAGCGCTTGAACGTGCCCACCGCCGAAAAGCCGGTGATCGTGCCGCCGAACAGGCCATGCCCGACGCCGACGAAGGTGACGTTGAAGGTCACCGGTTTCGTCATCCCGTGCAGAGTCAGATTGCCGGTCATTGTCGCCGTCTTGCCATCGGCGGCCGGGACGATCTGCGTCGAAACGAAGCTGACGACCGGGTTCTTGGTCGCATCGAGGAACTCGTCGGCGAACCGGCGGCCATAGGGAGCGCCGACGTCCAGCGAGGTCGCGTCGACGCTCGCCTTGACCTTGGCGCCGGACGGGTTGGCGGGATCATAGGTGAAGCTGGCGTCGAAGGTGTCGAACCGGACTGCGTAGTAGGAGACGCCCATGTGCAGCACCCTGGCGGTGACGCTGGCGTGCTTTTTGTCGAGGGCATACGCGCCGGCCGGCAGATCGGCGGCTGTCTGCGTCGCGGCGAACGCGGCCGTCGGCAGGACCATGGCCGCGGCCGCGCAGAGGATCGGTCGAAGATTCATTCGGGTGGGGTTTCCTGCCGGCGCCGCGTCACGATAGTGTGATCGCGCCTCCGGACGCCGGAGTCGAGCCGTGGGGGATTCGACGGCTCGCCGATTTGCTCTAGATAGGGCGATGGCGCCCCACAGGAACCCCAGATGACCTACAAAGCCCCCATCCGCGACCTGGTCTTTGCTCTCGACAGCGCGGCGGATTTCCCAAGGCTGTCGACGCTGTTTCCGGGCGCGGACGCCCCGACGGTCTGGGCCGTGCTGGAAGGGGCGGGCGCGCTGTGCGCCGATGTACTGGCGCCGCTCAACCGTCCGGGCGACCTCACCGGCGCGCGCTTCGAGAATGGCCAGGTCCGCGCGGCCCCGGGCTTCGGCGACGCGTACCGGCAGTTCGCGCAAGGTGGCTGGAACGGCTTGTCGGCGGCTGAGGCCGACGGCGGCCAGGGCCTGCCCAAGGCGTTGGAAATCGCGGTGTTCGAGATGGTCCAGGCCGCCAACATGGCGTTCGGTCTCTGTCCGATGCTGACCCTGAGCGCCATCGAGGCCCTGGCCAGCCACGGCACCGAGCGCCAGCGCGCGCTCTATGTTCCAAGGCTGGTGTCGGGCGAGTGGACCGGCACGATGATCCTGACCGAGCCGGGGGCCGGCTCCGACCTCGGGGGCATCGCCACCACCGCCGAGCCTGATGGCCGGGGCGGCTATCGGCTGAACGGCCAGAAGATCTTCATCACCTGGGGCGACCACGACGTCGCCGACAACATCGTACATCTGGTGCTGGCGCGCCTGCCCGACGCCCCGCCCGGTTCGCGCGGCCTGTCGCTGTTCCTGACCTCCAAGCGAGTGGTCAATGAGGATGGCACCCTGGGCGAGGCCAATGCCGTGCGGCCGGCCAGCATCGAGCACAAGCTGGGCGTCCACGCCTCACCGACCTGCGTGATGCTGTTCGAGGGCGCCAAGGCCGAACTGGTCGGCGCGCCCAACCAGGGCCTGGCGGCAATGTTCGTGATGATGAACGCCGCGCGGCTCCAGGTCGGCGTGCAGGGCGTCGGCGTCGCCGAGCGCGCCTACCAGCAGGCCCTGGCCTTCTCCCTGGAGCGCAAGCAGGGCCGCTCGGCCTGGACGGGCGCGCAACCCTCCCGGCTGTTCGACCACCCGGACGTGCGCCGCACGCTGATGCTGATGAAGGCGAAGATCGAGGCGGCGCGCGGCATCTGCCTGTCGACAGCGGTGGCGGCCGATCTGGCGAAGCTGTCGGTCAATCCCGTGGATCGCGACGACGCCAAGTTCCGTGAGGACCTGCTCACGCCGATCGCCAAGGCCTGGTCGACAGACATGGCCGTCGAGGTCGCGTCGATGGGCCTGCAGGTGCATGGCGGCATGGGCTTCATCGAGGAGACCGGCGCAGCGCAGTATTATCGCGACGCGCGCATCCTGCCGATCTACGAGGGCACCAACGGTATTCAGGCCATCGACCTGATGGGCCGCAAGCTGGCGCTTGGCAAGGGCAAGGCCGTGCGCGACCTGGTCGCCGACATCTTCCCGACGGCGGCGGCCCTGAAGAGCGCCGACGACGCCTGGCTGCACACCATCGGCGCGCGACTGGAAGCGGGCATCGCCGCTGTCCAGTCCGCCACGGGGTGGCTGATCGAGCGTCGCGGACACGCACAGCCGGACGCCCTGGCCGGCGCCACGCCCTATCTGAAGCTGCTGGGCGATGTGGTCGGCGGCTGGATGCTCGGCAAGCAGGCGCTGGCGGCGGCGGCCAGCATCGCCGCAGGCGAGGGGCCCCAGGACTATTGGCGCACTCGCATCGGACTGGCCCGCGTGTACGCCGAACAGATCCTCAGTCAGAGCCCAGGCCTGACCCAAGCGGTCACCCAGGGGGCCGTGGATTTGTTCCGGGCGTCGCCGGAGTCGCTGGGGGCGTAGAAGCTTCGCCCTCCCTCCCCTTTATGGGGAGGGACAGACGGCGAAGCCGTCAGGGTGGGGAAGTATCGGCGAAACCCCACGCTGACGTTGATTGCGTCACACTTCCCCACCCTGGACGCTGCGCGTCCTGTCCCTCCCCATAAAGGGGAGGGAGGGAAAAACTACAGCTGGGCGAGCATGTATTCGGCGGAGGAGACCTTGAACTCGCCGCCCGCTTCGACGTTGATTTCTTTTGCGACGCCGTCGTCGACCAGGATCGAATAGCGTTGCGAGCGGGAGCCCATGCCGAACTTGCTGGCGTCCATCTCCAGCCCCATGGCGCGGGTGAAATCGCCGTTGCCGTCGGCCAGCATCAAGACATCGTCGCCGACCCCCTGGCTTTCGCCCCAGGCCTTCATCACGAAGACGTCGTTGACGGACACACAGGCGATGGTGTCGACGCCCTTGGCGCGGAATTCGGCGGCATGCTCCTTGAAGCCTGGCAGGTGCTTGGCCGAGCAGGTCGGGGTGAAGGCCCCCGGCACGGCGAACAGGGCGACCTTCCTGCCCTTGAAGAGTTCGTCGGATGTGATCGGCGCGGGGCCGCTGGCCCCAAAGGTCATGAAGGTCGCGCTCGGAACCGTATCGCCGACTTGAATTGCCATGGTTTCTCTCTCCGGGGTTGGGGTCGGGCAGGAAATAGACATCGCGGCGCCGCCCGCCAAGGGCGGATAGCGAGGTTAGGCTTGAATCCGCCGCCGTCCGCGCCGATCATGCCGCGATGTCGGACAGCACAGCCCACTCACTGGCAGGACGTCTACTGGTGGCGATGCCGGGAATCGAGGATCCGCGCTTCGAGCGGGCGGTGGTGTTCCTTTGTCTGCATGACGAACAACACGCCATGGGCCTGACGGTGAACCGGCCCATCGAGGGATTGACCTTCGCCAAGCTCCTGGAGCGTCTCGACGCGAAGCCGGCGGCCAGACCTCGGGATGATCTCGTGCTGATGGGAGGGCCTGTCGAGCCGGAGCGCGGCTTCGTTCTGCATACCGCCGACTATCTGCACGAACCGGGAAGCGTCGCCGTGCCCGGTGGCCTGGCTCTCACCGCGACGCGCGAAGTCCTCGAAGCAATGGCGTCGGACAGCCCGCATCCGCGACGGGCGGTGCTGGCGCTCGGCCACGCCGGATGGGCTCCAGGCCAGCTGGAGCAGGAGATCCTCGCCAATGTCTGGCTGACTTGCGAGGCGGACGAGGCCCTGCTGTTCGGCGACGATCACGCGCGCAAATGGACCCGCTCGCTGGCCAAGATCGGCATATCGGCCGAGAATCTGTCGCCTCAAGCCGGCCGGGCCTGAAGCGTCACCGAGCCCAAATCAGCTCCAGCCGTGGGGATCGGACGTCGGCGCGAGAATGCCGAACAGCAGGTGGTCTCGCCAGACGCCGTTGATCCGCAGATAGGCGCGGGCGAGGCCTTCATGCTGAAAGCCGGCTTTCAGGAGCACCGCGCGGGAGGCTTCATTGGTCGGCAGGCAGGCTGCCTCGACGCGGTGCAGACCCAGGCGGCCGAAGCAGAATCGCGTCACCGCCGATACGGCGGCCACCGTGTAGCCGCGCCGCGTGAACGGTTGTCCGACCCAATAGCCGATCGACCCCATCTGGGCGACGCCGCGGCGAATATTGGAAAGGGTGATACCCCCGACCATGACGCCGTCGCTCTCACGAAACACCAGGAAAGGATAGGCGACGCCGCGCTCTATGTCACCAGCGTAGGCCGAGAGCCTCCGCCTGTAGGCGGCGCGCGTCAGATCGTCGGGCGGCCAGGTCGGCTCCCACGGTTGCAGGAAGTTGCGCGAGCCGGCGCGAAGTTCCGCCCATTCCGTAAAATCCGCGGCTCGGTGGGGTCGTAGCCGGACGCCCTCGCCGTCCAGGCGCAGGTCATGATCGGGCGAGATCCAGTCGAACAGGGCCATGACATGATCCTGCCGCTTTTATCGCCATTGGCCAAGAGCGCTTTGTTCAGTTGAACAAAGCGCTGGAAAACGCGGCGGCGGCGGCCATGGCCGGCTTGGGCCCCAGGGCGGCCACCGTCGCCGCTTCCCGCGCCAAGAGGCGCGCGCCGAGCCGCGCCATGTCACCCTCGTCGACGGCGTCGACGGCGCGCGCGGTTTCGGCGGGCGCGAGCAGGCGTCCGAAGGTCAGCCACTGGCCAGCGGCATGCTCCGCGCGGGCCAGCAGGGATTCTCGGCTCATGAACAGGCCGGCCTTCAGCTGCGCCTTGGCTCGGGCCAGCTCATTGGCATGGACGCCGCCGGCCAGGGCGCGGATCTGCTGGGCGGTCACTTCCGCCAGGCGGCCGGCGTCTTGGGCGGCGCAACCCGCGTAGACTCCCAACACTCCGACGTCGGCGTAGGTGTCGCTGTAGGCGTCGATGGCGTAGGCCAGACCGAGGCGTTCGCGGGCCTCCTGGAACAGGCGCGAAGACATCCCGCCCCCCAGGATCTCGACGAACACCCGCAGCGCCCAGATGTCGTCGTCGAGGCTGCCAGGGGCGGGCAGCAGGAACACCAGATGCGCCTGTTCGAGCCGCCGGCGCTCGGAAACCATGCCGCCGACGAACAGGCCCGGCGCCGGCTCGGCCATGTCCGGGGCCACCGCCCAGCCGAAAATCCGCTCGGCGTCGGCGAGGAACCGGTCCTCGTCGACCGCGCCGGCCACACTGATCACCAGACGATCGGGCGCATAGATCCGCTCGCGCCATGCGCCGAGCGATCCTGGATCGGTCGATCCGATGGTCGCCGTCTCACCCAGGATCGGGCGACCGAGCGGCTGGTCCGGGAAGGCCGCGCCCTGCGCCAGTTCGAACACCTGATCGTCCGGCGTGTCGGCGGCCTCGGCGATCTCCTGACCGACCACGCGCTTTTCCCTGGCGAGGTCCTCGGCGTCCAGGAGCGGTCGCTGGACCAGGTCCCCGACGATCTCAAGCGCCAGGGAGAGGTCGGCGGCAAGCGCGCGCACCTGGAAACTGGTGCGTTCATGGCCGGTGGCGGCGTTCAGCTGGCCTCCCTGGGCCTCGATTGCCTCGACGATTTCGCGCGCGTCACGCGGGCCGGCGCCCTTGAAGACCATGTGCTCCAGGAGATGCGACCAACCCGAACGCGCGGCGTCTTCCCAACGTGCGCCGCGTCCGGCCACGACACTGAGCGCCATGGTTTCGAACCCCGGTGCGGGGTCGCAGATCAGGGTCACGCCGTTGGCCAGGCGATGGACGCGCGGTCCTTTGATTGCGGTCTTCCTCATGGTCTTGCGAACGCCTGTACATAGGTTTTCACCGCCTGGGCGTCGGCCGGCAACCGATCGAAGCGCTCCGATCGATGCGCCAGGGCCGCGCAGGCGCGCGGCGGGGTCGGCGTCACGCCGGTCGCCGCCGACACCGCGTCGGGAAACTTCGCGGCGTGGGCTGTCGCGAGCGTGACGAGCGGCGCGCCGCCGACGCCGTGCGCGGCGGCGTCGGACACCGCCAGCGCCACCGCGGTGTGCGGGTCGACCAGTTCGCCGCTCGTCGAGAGCGTCGAGAGCATCGAGCGCGCCGTCCCCGCCTCGCTCACCGAGACGCCGCGGAAAAGTTCGTCGATGGCAGTGCGCACGTTTGGGGGGATGTTCAGGGCTCCGGTGGTCGAGAAGATGCGGAAGGCTTCATTTGTGGCGACGGGGTCACGCCCGGACGCCTCGAAGTAGAGGCGCTCGAAATTCGAGGCGACCTGGATGTCCATGGCCGGGCTCTGGGTGGCGACCGCCTCGCCCCGCCGATAGTCGCCGTGCTTCAACCCGCGGGCGATGATGTCGTTGCTGTTGGTCGCCGCGGTGATCCGGGCGATCGGCAGGCCCATCGTCTTGGCGGCGAAGCCGGCGTAGGCGTCGCCGAAATTGCCGCTCGGCACCGCGAACGCGACCGGGCGATCGGGCGCGCCGAGGGACGCGGCGGCGGTGAAGTAGTAGACGCTCTGGGCGGCGATGCGCGCGAAGTTGATCGAGTTGACAGCCGACAGGTCGACATCGCGCGCGAAGGCCTGGTCCTGGAACAGCCCCTTGAGGATCGCCTGGCAATCATCGAAGTCGCCGGCCACGGCGACCGCCCGCACATTGGCGGCGGTCGAGGTGGTCATGAAACGCCGCTGCACGTCGGATATCCGGCCTTCGGGGAACATGGCGACGATGCGGGTGTTGGTCCGGCCCGCGAAGGCTTCGATCGCGGCGCCGCCGGTGTCTCCCGAAGTAGCACAGACGATGGTCAGGATACGGCCCCGCTCGGCAAGGACGTGGTCGTAGAGACGCGCCAGGACCTGCATCGCGACGTCCTTGAACGCCAACGTCGGGCCGTGGAACAGTTCGAGCAGGAACCGCCCTGGGGCCAGCTGCTTCAGGGGCGCGACGGCCGCGTGCGTGAAGGTCGCGTAGGCCGCGGCGCAGAGATCGCGCATCACGGCATGAGGTATCTCGTCGCCGGCGAAGCGGGACAGGATGTCGGCGGCCACATCGGCGTACGGCGCGCCCGCGAACGCCGCGATCTCGGCGCGAGACAGCACCGGCCATCTCTCGGGTGCGTACAGCCCACCATCCGGCGCCAAGCCGCCCAGCAAGGCCTCGGTAAAGCCCACGGGCGGCGCGGCGCCGCGCGTCGAGATATATTTCATCGGCTCCTCAGCCTTCGCCAAAGTAGCGCGACATAGAACCACGCGAGTATTCCCGCCAGGGCGAACCATGTGAGGGCGTAGACGAAATGGTTGTTTGGGATGTCCTGCGGCAGGGCGGCGGGAACAAGGCCGTCCGGCGCCGGCTGCTCACGCTCGACCGCCAGCAGCAGCGGCGCGGGTCGCGCTAGCCCCCAGCGCGCGGTCACGGCCGTCAGGGTGTCGTGATCGATCAGGCGCAGGGCTGTCACGGCGCCCTGCTGATCAGGCGCGGCGGTGTCGAAGAGCGGTTTGGCGCCCACCTCGCGCAACACTCCGGTGACCTCTCGCGGTGGTGGGAAGGCCAGCGCGGTCGGCGCCATCGCGCCGCTGAGCCGCGTCGCCAGTCCGCGGTCGAGGAGGACGCCGTCATAGGGACCGCTTGAAAGCCGACAGACGCTCATCGCGCGCCATCCGATCTGGCCCTCGTGCAGGGCGTAGCGGAACACCATCGGTTCGGGAGCCGGGGAGGGGGCGCAATCGACCGACACGCGCGTGTAGGCGGCGTCTGCGCCCCTCACCATGTCCGCCAGCGCCAGGGCGATCGGCCGGGCGGGCGCGTCATGCAATGCGGCGATCCGGGCGAGCAGCGTCGTCTTCCACGCGAGGCGTTGCAGCTGCCATGCCCCAAGCCCGACGAGAATGGCGAAGGCGACGGCTGAAACGAGGGTGAGCCCAAGCGGAAACCGCTTCACTCCGCCCCGTCCCGCCTGTGTTCGGAGGCCTTGTTACGGATCTGGGCGGCGATCATCAGGCCCTTGAGGGGGCGCAGCAGTCCAAGACAGAGCACGAGCGCCACCGGCAGCCAGATCGCGAACAGAACCCAGATCGGCGGGTTCACGACGACCTCCATGATGAGGGCCCCGAACACCGCGATGAAGCCGACGATGATGATCACGAACACCGCCGGCCCGTCGCCGCTATCGGTGTGGCCCAGGTCGTAACCGCAACGCGCGCAGACCGGGACCAGGGTGAGGAAGCCTTGGAAGAGCGGTCCCTGGCCGCAGTTGGGACAACGGCAGAGAGCGCCGGCCAGCAGGGGGTTGACCCCCGCCGCGGACGTCAATGACCCCAGCCCGACCCGAAGATCAGATACAGGAAGGCGAAGAGGAACAGCCACACCACGTCGACGAACTGCCAGTACCAGGACGCCGCTTCCAGTCCGAAGTGCTTGGTGGGGGTGAACCCGCCGTTCATCAGACGCACCAGGCAGACGATCAGGAAGATCGTACCGATGATGACGTGGAAGCCGTGGAAGCCGGTGGCCATGAAGAAGGCCGATCCGTACAGGCCGGCGTTGGCCGATTCCGGCGAATAGAACAGGTGGTCGGTGAGGATGTGGTTGTACTCATAGCCCTGGATGAAGGTGAACAGCATGCCCAGAGCGATGGTCAGGATCAGGCCGATCTTGGCCCCCTCGCGATCGTTCCTTTCGAGCGCCCACATCGCCCAGGTGCTGGTGGTGCCCGACAGCAGCAGGGTGATGGTGTTGACCAGCGGCAGTTGCAGGGGCGGCACGGTCTCTATGCCCTTGGGCGGCCAGTTCGCCCAGGCGGTGCGAACGTCGTCGATCGGCGAGAGCGTGCGTACGTGATGGAACAGCGCCATCTCGAAGAAGATCCAGAACCAGGCGACGAAGAACATCACTTCCGAGGCGATGAACAGCATCATGCCGTAGCGCAGGCCAATCGACACCACCTTGGTGTGATCGCCCTCGTTGGCCTCCTTGGTCACGTCGGTCCACCAGGCGGCCATGGTCCACAGCACGCCGATCGCGCCGATAGCCAGGACCCACCAGCTTCCCTTGGGAATCCCGAAAATACCCTTGAGGCCGATCACCAGGCCAAGCGCCAGAAACACCGCCGCGATCGAGCCGACCAGCGGCCAGGGGCTGGGGTTCACCAGGTGATAATCGTGCTTGACGCCCTCATGAGCCATGTCGTGTCCCGCGCCTCTCAAACCCGGCTGTTGATCTCCAGGGTGCTATAGCCCCGCCCGGCGCGATCCGCCAAGAGGCGACGCGGCTGCAGACGCGGCAGATCCCTGATTGCTCGAAACCCGCGGCCCGGTGACCGCGGGGAAGAAGGTGTAGGAGAGGGTGATCTCTGGGGTTCCCGCCGTGTCGGCGTTGGTCCCGTAGCGGGGATCCACGAAGTAGACGACAGGGAACTCGACGGTTTCGCCCGGAGCGAGGGTCTGGTTCTTGAAACAGAAGCATTCCAGCTTCGAGAAGTACGGGCCGGCGGGCAGCGGCGTGACGTTGTAGATCGCCCGGCCGGTCACCGGCTTGTCTCCGGTGTTGGTGGCGCGGAAGAAGGCCAGCTTGTTTTCGCCCAGATGCATCGTCTGGCTGGGCTGAACGGGCTCGAAGCGCCACGACAGCCCCCGGACATTGGTGTCGAAGCGGACGGTGACCGTCCGGCTGGACACGGTGGTCGACGCGGAGGATGCGCGTTTGCCGGCGCCATAGAATCCGGTGGCCTGGCAGAAGGCGCGATAGAGCGGCACCGACGCGAACGCCATGCCGACCATGGCCACGAACACCGTCAGGCAAATCAGCCCGAGCCCGGTGTTCGAAAGTTTGCGGGCTCTAGCCACCTGACTTCTTGATCAGCGTGATCACGAAGATGATGACCACGAACGCCGCGAGGGACAGGGCGATGGCGATGTTGCGGCCGCGGCGTGCGCGGGCCGCTTGCGGGTCTTCGTCGTAGGGGTTGCTCATCCGAACGCGCCCCTGGAGAAGGCGAAGCCCGTCGCCGGTGCGTTGATCGTCCGCTCGAGGAGCAGCGCGGCGAACAGGGCGAATAGATACGCGATCGAGAACCAGAACAGCGTCCTGGCGCGCGCCGTCTCCGCTTCGGCCGGGCCGGTCGCCAGGCGCACTGCGAGCCCAACGAACGCAAGGCCTCCGATCGCCGCCACCGCGAGATAGAGCCAGCCGCCCAGGCCGGTAAACGCCGGAACCAGCGCCAGCGGCGCCAGGATCAGGCTGTAGATCACGATCTGCAGGCGGGTGTGCGGGGCGCCGCGGACCACCGGCATCATCGGCACGCCGGCGGCGGCGTAGTCCTCGGTGGTGAACAGCGACAGGGCCCAGAAGTGCGGCGGGGTCCACATGAAGATGATCGCCACCAGCAGCCAGGCGTTGGCCGGCGCGGTC
>Ga0302314_10002063_pt1 | contig 37564 bp, 40 predicted proteins | sample III_Palsa_N2_3_FD_200533 | JGI IMG/M metagenome (GOLD analysis project Ga0302314, IMG submission 200533) | Peat permafrost microbial communities from Stordalen Mire near Abisko, Sweden - III_Palsa_N2_3 | ecosystem: Environmental > Terrestrial > Soil > Palsa > Peat permafrost | place: Sweden...
GAGCGCGAGCGGTTCCTGACCGAGCGGTGGCCGCAGATCCGCGCCACCATCCAGCGCCTCGGCCTGACGCCCGCCGACCTGCTGAACGCCGCGAAGGACGCCTGACCATGGCCTGCATCGAAGCGCGCGGCCTGCGCAAGTCGTACGGGGCCAAGGTGGCGCTGGACGGCGTCGACCTGCGGGTCGAGACCGGCCGCATCCTGGGCCTGATCGGGCCCAACGGCGCCGGCAAGAGCACGGCGCTGAACGCCATCCTCGGCCTCACCTCGCATGAGGGCGACCTGACCGTGCTGGGGCGCAATCCTTGGAAGGAGCGCGATCTGCTGATGCGCGACGTCTGCTTCATCGCCGACGTCGCCGTGCTGCCGCGCTGGATGCGCGTCGCCCAGGCGCTGGACTATGTCGCCGGCGTCCATCCGCGCTTCGACCGCGCCAAGGCGGAGGCCTTCCTGGCTAAGACTGACATTCGGCGCACATCGAAGGTGCGTGAGCTGTCAAAGGGCATGGTGACCCAGCTTCACCTGGCTCTGGTGATGGCCATCGACGCCCAGCTGCTGGTGCTCGACGAGCCGACGCTCGGTCTCGACCTGCTCTATCGCAAGCAGTTCTACGACAGCCTGATCAACGACTATTTCGACCACAGCCGCACCATCGTGGTGACGACCCACCAGGTGGAAGAGATCGAGCACATCCTCACCGACCTGGTGTTCATCAACCGCGGCCGGGTGGTGCTGGACGCCAGCATGGAGGCGCTCGCCGCCCGCTACACCGAGGTGATGGTGGGCCCGCCGCAGGTCGACGCGGCGCGAGGGCTGGGGCCGATCCATGAGCGGCAGGTGTTCGGCCGCAGCCTGATGCTGTTTGACGGCGTCGACCGCGCCCACCTGGCCCCGCTGGGCGAGGTGCGCACACCCGGCGTCGCCGACCTGTTCGTCGCCCTGATGGGCGCCGCCGCCGCGCCGCTGGGAATCGCCGCATGAGCCTGGGATCGAGCGCCATGTCAGACCTGCCCCTGGACGTCTCCGCGCCCAAGGCCGTCGTCGCGACCGCGCGACGGCCGTTCTACTGGTCGGTGCGGCGCGAGCTGTGGGAGAACCGGTCGATCTACATCGCCCCGTTGGCGGTCGCCGGGGTGATCCTGCTGGGCTTCCCGTTCAGCCTGATCGGCTTTCCGGGCCGGTTCCAGCACACCCAGACCCTGCCGCTGGCCAAGCAGGCGGCGGAGCACGCCGAACTCTACGAATTCGCCGCGGCGATGATCATGCTAACCTCGCTGATCGTGGCCGTCTTCTACTGCCTGGGCGCCCTGCAGGCCGAGCGGCGCGACCGCAGCATCCTGTTCTGGAAGTCGTTGCCGGTCTCCGACCTCACCACCGTGCTCTCCAAGGCGGCGATCCCGCTGGCGGTGCTCCCCGCCGTCGCCTTCGTCCCGGTCGTCGCGGTGCGCTTGGTGATGCTGCTGGTGAGCACCGCGGTGCTGGCGGCCTATGGCGTCGATCCGGCGCCGCTCTGGTCGGCGGTCGAGCCGCTTTCCAGCACCCTGGCGCTGATCTACGCCTCGGTCGCCATGGCGCTTTGGTATGCGCCGATCTACGGCTGGCTGCTGCTGGTCTCGGCCTGGGCGCGGCGGATGGCCTTCCTGTGGGCGCTCGGGCCGCCGTTCGTGCTCGCACTGTTCGACGCGATCGCGTTTCACGGCTTCCTGTTCCGCCACCTGCTGGGATATCGCCTGGTCGGCGTCGAGGAGGTGGCCTTCGTCCCGCACAGCCATTCGCCGCTCGGCCTCGCCGACCTCGATCCGCTGCGCTTCCTCGCGACGCCCGGCCTGTGGTTCGGCCTCGTCTTCGCCGCCGGCTTCCTCGCCGCCGCCGTCTGGCTGCGCCGCCGCCGCGCGCCGGACTGATCTGCTGAAAGCCGGTCGTGACTCCGATCCTGATCATCCACATTGCCGCTGGCGGCATCGGGATCGCCACCGGCGCGGCGGCCTTGGCGGTGCGCAAAGGCGAACCTGCGCACCGCGCGCTGGGAACCCTGTTCTGCGTGGCCATGCTGATCATGGCGGCGCTCGGGGTGATGCTGGCGGCGATGTTGTCCGAGGGCACGCTGTTGCCGAAGAATGCCACGATCGTCGTCGGAGTCTTCACCCTCGACCTCGTGGCGTCGGCCTGGATGACGGTCCGCCGCAAACCTGGCGACGTGGGCGCCTTCGAGGCGTTCGGCTGTCTGGTCGCGCTGGGCGCGGCGATCGTCTTGCTGACCTTCGGCTTGCGGGCGCCCTACGACTCTGCGCCGGCTCATCGCCACGCGTCTCCCGCGCCTTACTTTGTCTTCGCCGCCCTTGCGGCCTTCACCGCCGCCCTCGACCTCAATATGATCCTCCAGTGCGGCGTCGTCGGCGCCCAGCGCATCGCTCGGCACCTGTGGCGGATGTGCTTGGCGCTGTTCTTCGCCACCAGCTTCTTCTTCCTCGGCCAGCAGAAGGTGATGCCGGCCGCGCTGCACGGCTCGCCGATCCTGCTCGCGCTCGGCCTCGCGCCACTGGCGGCGATGGTCTTCTGGCTGGCGCGCGTCGGCCGCCCGACCCGATCCAAAGCGGACGCAATGCGGATCGCGACCTCGCCGTCTTCGACCTGACGCGGAAGCGCGTGTCACGGCTGATGTCGCGGCGTGGCCCCGGTGTTCCCTCCGGCGATGTATTCGAGCTAAGACCGCTCCTATGACGCCAGTCCTGGACGATGCTGCGCGCGGCGACGAGACGTCTCGCCCCGGCCTTCTGGCGCGGATCAGTCACTGGGCGATTGTCCGGTTCCTGATCTACGTCGTCGTCCTGATCGTCTCCACGATCGCTACCAATCCGCTGATCCCACCCGCGCCATCGCCGCTGCATCACCCGCTGCTGCTGGCCAAGAACCTCGCCTCGCCGATCCTGCTGCTGGCGCTCTACGCGCTCGCGGTGCGGTGGGTGGAGCGGCGGCCGGCGACGGAGCTGGATCTGCGCCGAGGCGCGCCGCTGTTCCTGATCGGCGGGGTCGTGGGTGTGGCTCTGATGGGCGGTGTCTATCTCGTGCTCTGGGGCCTTGGCCACGTCGCCTTCACCGCCGGGACGGGGCTGAACGGGCTCGGTGGCGGCCTCGCGGTGGCCTTCGCCGCCGCCGTGCTTGAGGAACTGCTGCTGCGCGCCGTGCTGTTCCGCCTGCTGGAGGAGGCGACCGGCACGACCATCGCGGTGATCGTCTCGGCGATCGTGTTCGGCCTGCTGCACGGGCTCAATCCAGGGGCCACGCCGCTGAGCACGGCGGCGATCGCGATCGAGGCCGGCGTCCTCCTGGGGCTCGCCTACGCGCTCACTCACAATCTCTGGCTCGCCATCGGCATCCACATGGCCTGGAACTTCGCCGAGGGCAGCCTGTTCGGCGCGGCGGTGTCCGGCGGCACGCAAGCGCGCAGCCTGGCGCGGAGCGTCATATCCGGGTCGGACTGGCTAAGCGGCGGCGCGTTCGGCCCGGAGGCGTCGTTCGTGTCGGTGTCCGCCTGCCTGATGGCCAGCCTGGTGATCGGCGCCCTGATCGTGCGGGCCAGGGGCTGGCGCCCCATGAGCTTCCGGCTTGCGCTGGCCTGAGCAGCCCGGCTTGACGGCCCGTGCAGGCGTCGGCAATCAGCGCGCATATTTCAACCCATCGCCTTTGGCGTCCTTTGCTTTCCGGGGGATTTTTTTGCGCACCGCGATCCGCGTGGCCCAGCAGTTCTGTGGCCCGCCGAATTCCGCCAACGGCGGCTATGCCTGCGGCCTGATGGGCCGCCATATCGAAGGCCCTTCCACCGCCATTCTGCGCGCGCCGGTGCTGCTGAACACGCCGCTGGTCCTGATCGCCGACAAAGCCGGCGCGCGGATCGAGAGCGAGGCCGGTCAGTTGATCGCTGAGGCTAGGGCCGCCATCGACGTCGTCCTGCCGCCGCCGCCCGCGTCGCCGGGGCTGGAGGCCGCGCGCCTGGCGGCCAGCGGCTTTCCCGGCTTCAGTCGGCCGTTCCATCCGATCTGCTTCGCCTGCGGCGACCAGCTCGAGGAAGGCTTCGGCCTGCGCGCCTTCACCGGCCAGCTCGCCGGCGCGCCGGCGGGGGTGGTGGCCGGCGCCTGGACGCCCAATCCGGTGTTCGCGGACGAAAACGGCCTGATCCGCGCCGAAGTGGTCTGGGCGGCGCTCGACTGCCCCGGCTCGGTAGCCTGGGTGGTGAGCGGCGCGGGCGGCGGCCTGCTCGGCACCATGACCTGCGAGGTCACCCGCCGGCCGAGCGCCGGCGAGCCCTGCATCATCGTCGCCTGGCCGCTGGAACGCAGCGGCCGCAAGCTCGTCGCCGGCACCGCGCTCTATGCCGAGGACGGCGAGCTGATGGCCCGCAGCCACCAGATCTGGATCGGCCGCGCACCCGTGGCGGAGGCGGCCTGAGCCTCCACTCCCGGCTCGCTTTTCGCGAAGGCCGGGTCTATGGAGGAAGAGAAATCTATTCGAACGCTTGTTTGGGAGGATCACGAGAATGCGTGAAGCGGTCGTCGTTTCCTACGCTCGTACAGGGCTCGCAAAGTCGGGCCGCGGCGGGTTCAACATCACACCCACGGTCAGCATGGCCGCCCATGCGATCAAGCACGCTGTCGAGAAGGCGGGCGTGGAGAAGGAAGCGGTCGAAGACTGCTTCATGGGCAATGTCGCGCACGGTGCCGGCAATCTCGGCCGCCAGGCCTCGCTGCTTGCCGGCCTGCCGATCACCACGGCCGGCGTGACCATCAACCGGTTCTGCTCGTCGGGCCTGCAGTCGATCGCCATGGCGGCGCGCTACGTTGTGGACGATGGCGCGGATTGCGTGGTCGCCGGCGGCGTCGAGTCGATCAGTTTTCCGGGCGGTGGCGGCGCGCGGGAAAACAACGATCCCAAACTGACCGAGATGTACCCCGACATCCACATGCCGATGATCGACACCGCCGACATCGTCGCCAAGCGCTACAACGTCAGCCGCGAGTACCAGGACGAATATTCGCTGGAATCGCAGCGGCGCATGGCGGCCGCGCAGCAGGCCGGCAAGTTCAAGGACGAGATCGTCCCGATGAAGACCAAGATGAAGGTGGTCAACAAGGAGACGAAGGAAGAGTCCATCGTCGATTACGTCGTCGATCGCGACGAGTGCAATCGTCCGGACACCACGCTAGCGGGCCTCGCCAAGCTGGAGCCGGTGCGCGGCGAGGGCAACTTCATCACCGCCGGCAACGCCTCGCAGCTCTCCGACGGCGCCGCCGCCGTAGTGCTGATGGAAGCCAAGGAAGCCGAGCGTCGCGGTCTGAAGCCGCTGGGCCGCTTCATGGGTTGGTCCGTCGCCGGCTGCAAGCCGGACGAGATGGGCATCGGTCCGGTGTTCGCCGTACCGCGCCTGCTCGAGCGTCATGGCCTCAAGGTCGACGATATCGACCTGTGGGAACTGAACGAAGCCTTCGCCTCACAGTGCCTCTACAGCCGCGACACGCTCGGCATCGATCCTGAGAAGTACAATGTGAACGGCGGCTCGATCGCCATCGGCCACCCGTTCGGGATGACCGGCGCACGCCTCACCGGCCATATCCTTCAGGAAGGCCGCCGCCGCGGCAACGTGAAGTACGGCGTCGTCACCATGTGCATCGGTGGCGGCCAGGGCGGCGCGGGCCTGTTCGAAGTCTACAACTGACGCACCCGCTGACGGGACGTTCGTGGAAGGGCCGCTTCGGCGGCCCTTTTGCGTTGTGGGGCGTGGTCCTGTTCGGCCGCGACCTCCAGCATCGCATCGGCAAGCCGGCGGTTCAGCCGGCCCAGCGCCGCGCGGTCCTCGTCGCTCCAGGCGCGGAACAGCCGGTCGAACTGGGTCTGGCGGGCGCGGGCGATGGCTTGCACAGCGGCGTCGCCGGCCGCCGTGATGCGCGCCGCGCGGACGCGCTGATCGCCGTCCCGTCCCTGGCGCACGAGCAGACCCTGGCGCTCGAGCTTGGCGATCTGGCGGCTGACGGTCGAGTGATCGCGTCCGACCTGGGCCGCCAGCTCCGTCACGCCGAGCTCAGGCTGGGCGGCCAGGCGCACGAGCAGCGGGAAGAGCGCCCGGTCGAGCGAGACGCCCGACTCCCGCAGGATGAAGTCGTCGCGCTGCGGACTGTTGAGGAAGCCGACCAGATCCATCAGCGCCCCCGCCAGCACATCGTCTTTGTGTGTATGACGCACTCTTTACATCCGCTCCCGGCTGGCTCATATATGCGTGCATGATACACGAACATGCTTCTCCGGCCAAGCCGCGCGTCCTGGTCATCCTTGGCAGCACTCGCAAGGGGCGCGTCTGCACGAAGGTGGCCGCCTGGGTGGCCGAGATCGGCCGCGAGGCCACGGGTGCCCACTTCGAAATCGTCGATCTGCGCGACTGGCCGCTGCCGACGGATGACGAGCCGGCCATCCCCGCGACGGGCGTCTACGATAACGACCACACCCTGGCCTGGAGCCGCCACGTGTCGGCGGGTGACGCGGTCGTCTTCGTCACGCCACAGTACAATTGGGGCTATCCCGCGCCGCTGAAGAACGCGCTCGACCACCTCTACGGCGAATGGCAGGACAAGCTGGCGGTGATCGTCACCTACGGCGGCCATGGCGGCGGCAAGTGCGCGCTGCAGCTACGCCAGGTGACCGAAGGCCTCAACATGCGCCCGGTTCACACCATGCCGGGCCTGCGCATCCCCCGCGCCCTGATCGAAGCCAACGACGGCGCCCTGGAGCCGGAGCGGGAATTCGCCGAGAGCCTTGCCGAGGTGCGCCAAGCGTTCGCGGAGCTGAAGACCGAGTTCGACCTGATCGCGGCGCGGTCGAAAGCGCCAGCCTAGCCGCTCGGCCGCCCTCAATCGCCCTCGGCGCACCAGCGCCGCCACATCGCCCGGTACGCCGCCTCGACCTCGCGGGCGAAGCCGGACGCGTCGCAAAGCGGCGAGGCCGCCATCCGCGGCCGCAGCGTGCGCCGCAACTCGGCCAGCCGCGCGCCGTCCGCGGCGACGCGCACCGCGATATCCGCGTAAGACGCTAGGTTAGGAGCGATCAGCTCTTCGAGGCCGACGCGCGTCAGGAAGCTGGCGCTGATCCGCGCGGCATGGCGGTCCCCCAGCAGCGCGACCACCGGCAGGCCCATCCACAGGGCTTCGCAGGTGGTGGTGACGCCATTGTGAGGGAAGGGATCGAGGGCGATGTCGGCGGTGTTGTAGAGCGCCAGGTGCTCGGCGGCGCCGGGTGTCCAACCGGCGAGGCTGATGCGGTCGGCCGAGACGCCGCGATCGGCGAAGCGGCCGAGCAGTTGCGTCCGCGCGCCTTCGTCGGCGAGCGAAGCTCCCTTCAGCAACAGACTCGAGCCCTGTGTCCGCTTCAGGATCTCGCTCCAGACATCAAGCACCCGCTCGCCGAGCTTCGCCGGGCTGCTGAACGAGCAGAAACGCACCCGGCCCGCGGTGAGGCTGGGCGGCGGCCCAGGCTCGGGCGCTTCCGGCGCGGGCTCGAAGCACGCCCAACCGCTGGGCAGCCGGACCAGGGTCTCGGTGGCGAACCGGTCGGCCTCGCCCGGCGGGTCGGTGATGTCGTCGACCAGCCGGTAGTCCATCGCTCGCAGACCGGTGGTGTTCAGGTAGCCGAGCCAGTCGACCTGAACCGGCGCGGGGTGACGGGCGAAGACGGCGAGACGATTGACGCCGGCATGGCCCGCCAAGTCGACCAGCACATCGATGCCGTCGGCCCTTATCCGCTCGATGAGCGCCACGTCCGACAGGCCCACGGTCGACAGCCAATGATCGCAGAGGGACTGGAATCTCCGCGTCGTCGCGTCGGGCCGCGGCACATCGGCATAGGCGAATATCTCCACCGCCTGGCGATCGTGGGCGGCGAGCAGGGGCGCCAGGAACCAGGCCACCGAGTGAACCCTGAAATCCGGGGAGACGTAGCCGACACGTAAGCGCCGCTCGGGATCGCGCCGGTTCAGGTGTGGCGCCGGCGCCGGCAAGTCCTTTTCGACCAGCTCGCCCCAGCGGCGATGAGCCTCGAAGATCGCCGGCGGATCGCGATCGGAATATTGCAGCCATAGCAGCAGGTTGACCAACGCCTCCTGATAGTCCGGCTTGAGCGCGAGGGCGTGCTCGTAGCGCGCCGCGGCCTCGTCCAGCCGGCCCTGCAGCATGAAAACGCGGCCGAGGTTGCTGTGCCCTTCGGCGCTCTCCGGGTGGCGCGCGAGCACCGCTTCGTAGCAGGCGATGGCGTCGGAGAGCTGTCCGGCCTGGCGCAGCGCGGCGCCGAGGTTCAGGCGCGCGGGCAGGTGATCCGGCCGCAGCGCCAGCGCGTGGCCGTAGCGGGCGATGGCCGCGTCGAGCTGGCCCTGGTCGACCAGCAGGTTGCCGAGGTTGTAGTGCGCCTCGGCGTAGTCCGGCCGCAGCGCCAGCGCGCGCTCGTAGAGCCGCGCCGCCTCGGCAAAGCGGCCCTGCGCCGCCATGGCATTGGCGAGGTTGTTGTGGATCACCGGGTCCTGAGGCTTGTGGGCCAACGCGCGCTGGAAGCAGTCGACGGCCTCGTCCAGCCGCCCCTCGCCGCGCAGCAGGTTGCCGAGGTTGTTGAGCGCTACCGTGTCGGCGGGCTCGAGGGCGAGGGCCTGGCGATAGGCGGCCGCGGCTTGGTCCGTTCGGCCGAGCGCCTTTAGCGCATTGCCGAGATTGGCATGGAAAGCGGCGACGCCGGGTTCGATGGCGAGGGCGCGGCCGATCAGGTCGGCGGCGATGTCGGGACGGCCGGTCTGCTGGGCGATGACGCCGAGGCCGTGCAGGCTGGCCGCGTGGTTGGCGTCGCGCGCCAGCACCCGGCGGTAGCCCGCGCCGGCCTCGGCCAGCCGACCGTCCGCGTGGTGACGGACCGCGTCCACGAACTGGTCTGCAAGCGGCGCCTTCGTCACTGATGGGTTCCCTGCCGGCGCCGCGTGCGAGCCGGTCAGTATCGCCAGCCGCGCCGGCTTGTCACGCCGCCGCGCGGCCGACTTCGAGCCAGGCGCGCAGCGCCGGCGGTGCGCGCTGCGGCGCCAGCTCGTCGTAGAGCGCCTGGTTCTCCGCGGTCAGCGCCTCGCGCCAGGCGTCCAGGCGCCCGCGGGCGAAGAAGGCGCGGTTGCTGGTCCATTCGCCGAGGTGGGCGCCGGGCGCGGTGTCGTCGGCGCAGGCGCGCATGGCGGCGAGGTCGGCGGCCTCGGCCAAGCGCGGATAGAGCGCTGGTTCCGGGCAGACGCCGAGAAAGGCCGCCAGCCGCCGCAACTCCCCTTCGAGATCGCGGCTCAGGTCGCGGTAGTGGACGAAGTGCAGGTTCTGCAGATCGCGATGGGCCCAGAACGGCCGCGCCGTGCCAAACACCGAGCCGGTAGGGAAGCCGTCCTGCATCCAGCCATGGATCGGCGCGGTCATCCACACCTGGAAGAAGGCGTTGGGATCGGTGGGGAAGACGAAGCTGTCCGGCAGCAGCAGGCGGGCGCGCACGGCCGCCATGGTCGCGTCCGAGGCGTTGAGCATGTTGTCCATCATCGAGAGGAACGCATCGCGCGGATCGCGACCGCAGAAGACGTAAGCGACCTCCTCGAAATAGGGCAGGCCGTCGAGCGGCGTGTGGGTCTTGATGATCCGCCGCCAGGGCTGCGCCTCCAGGTCGGCCACGACGGCCGCGATCGGCGTCGTGAGCCGGTCGAGCCACGGCGAGAGCCGCGTCAGCGGCTGCGGCAACTCCGGCCCATGCACCAGCAGGGCGCAGAGCATCTGCGTCCAGGTGGTGCCGCACTTGGGGGCGGTGGCGATGATGATGTCGCCGGGCCGCGGCCGATAGCTGTCCCAGCGGACGCTGTCGGCGACGGCGGTCTCATAGCGGTACAGCCGCTCCGGGCGGTCGTAGACGGCCGGAACCGGTAGCGCGTTCATCAGCCGTCGACGACCACCGCCGTGCCGTAGGCGAGCACCTCGGTGATGCCCTCCATGATCTCGTTGGCGTCGTAGCGCATGCCGATGATGGCGTTGGCGCCCGCCGCCGTCGCGTGCTCGGTGAGATGGTCGAGGGCCTCCTGCCGCGCCGTCTCGGCGAGGCTGACGAACACGCTGAGCTTGCCGCCGAACAGCGACTGGAAGCCGCCGGCGATGTTGCCGAGCGCGCTGCGCGAGCGGACGGTGATGCCGCGCACGAGGCCGATGTGCCGCACGATGTTGCGGCCCGGAATATCGTTGGTGGTGGAAATCAGCATGAATGCCCCCATTGCAGTCTGGAAATAGACGATAGCCGACCACCCGCCGCCTGCAAGCGCCGCCTGCAAGTCATTCTCGCCCCGGCGCGCTTGTCGCCCGGCCAGACTCTGCTAGGACCCCAGGCAACCGCGGATAACGAATAAGAAGGCGCTCACGGCCGAAGGGCGTCCCCGAGGCGAGTAGGTGCGCGTGGACAAGGCCGAGACAATCGAAGATTTCGTGGCGGAGATGGCGCCGCCGACCGACGCCGAGCTGGCCGAGGCCGAGTACCAGCGCTTCGTCTCCGACAATCTGCCACGCAACTTCGCCGGCCACTTCATCCACGGCATGCTGGGGATGACGGGTTTCCGCATCTTCAACGCCCCGACCTTCCTGCCGGCCTATCTGCACCTGATCACCCGCGCCATGCCGGGGTCCGACCTATGGGTCAGCGCCGGCGTCGCCCTGCAGCAGCTCGGTAGCGTCGTCTCGCCGGTGGTCGGCGCGGCGCAGGTCGAGCACCGCAAGAAGGTGCTGCCCGTTTCGATGCTTATGGGCACGCTGATGCGGGTGCAGATCGTGGCCATCGCGCTCTGCGCCTGGCTGCTGAAAGGACCGCCGCTGGTCATCGCGATCCTGGGCTTCCTGCTGCTGCTCGGCGTCTTCCAGGGCGCGCAGGGCGTCGCCTTCCAGATGCTGCTGGCCAAGGTGATCCCGACGCGGCTGCGCGGGCGGCTACAGGCCTTCCGCAACATCGCCGGCGGCCAGGTCTCGGCCTGGGTCGCCTTCCTTGCCGGGACCTACCTGATCGGCAAGGACCCGCTGGTCGGCGGAAAATTCGCACTTTTTCACAACGGCTACGCCACCACCTTCGCGCTCTCGGCCGTGCTGACCACCCTCGGCCTCTCCGCCCTGGCCATGCTGATGCGCGAGCCGGAGCCCCCGACCGTGCGTCCCCGCGCCCGGACTTGGGATCGGATGCGCGAATTCCCGGCGCTGCTGGTCGCCGACCGCGGCTACATGTTCTTCATGATCGCCCAGACCTGCGCCACGGTCGGGCGCATCGGCGTGCCCTTCTACGTGCTCTTCGCGCGCCACATCCTGCCGCTCACCGGCGCAAATATCGGCCTGGAGAGCCTGGTGCTGCTGGAAGGCGACAGCCTTTCCAACCTGATCTGGGGCCCAATCGGCGACCGCCTCGGCTTTCGCGCCTCCTTCATCGGCTCGATGGGCCTGTGGATCGTGGCCACCCTCGTGTTGTTGCTCGCCGCCAGTCCGCTGCTGGTCCTGATCGCCTTCTTCGGCCTCGGCGCCGCCCAGGCCGGCTTCCAGATGAGTTCCCAGACCATGGTGCTCGAATTTGGCGCGCGTGAGGACATCGCCATGCGGCTGGGCCTCTCACAGACCGCCCAGGGGCTGATGAACTCCATCGGCCCCGTGATCGGCGGCCTCATCGCCGTCGCCGCCGGCTATCGGCCGGTGTTCGTGATCTCGATGGTGTTCGAGGCCATCGCCCTGGCGCTGCTGATCTTCATCGTCGACGAACCGAGGTATCGACGGAGGAATGCGTGATCCTTCCTTCTCCCCTTGCGGGAGAAGGTGGCCGCGAAGCGGTCGGATGAGGGGTGTCGGCGCCGATCTGTCGGAGTCGACAATCTCCCACCGCCGCGCTTTCACCCCTCATCCGTCGCCTCCGGCGACACCTTCTCCCGCAAGGGGAGAAGGATACCGAGGCCTACATCGGCGGCCGGAACAGGCCCGTCGGCGAGGCGGTGAAGACCTCGATGCCGGTCTCCGTCACCCCCACCGAGTGTTCGCACTGGGCCGAGAGCGACTTGTCGCGGGTCACCGCGGTCCAGCCGTCGGAGAGCAGCTTCACCTGGTACTTGCCCAGGTTCACCATCGGCTCGACGGTGAAGAACATGCCGGGCCGCAGCTCCGGCCCCATGCCGCGCTGGCCGTAGTGCAGCACGTTCGGCGCGTCGTGGAAGACGCGGCCGACCCCGTGGCCGCAGAAGTCGCGCACCACGCTGCAACGCATCTGCTCGACATAGGCCTGGATGGCGTGGCCGACGTCGCCCAGCCGCGCGCCCGGCTTCACCTCGGCCAGGCCCCGCGCCAGGCCTTCGTAGGTGACGTCCACCAGCCGCCGCGCCTTGGGCGAGACCTCGCCGACGCCGTACATGCGCGAGGTGTCGCCGTGCCAGCCGTCGATGATCACGGTGACGTCGATATTGGCGATGTCGCCCTCACGCAGTGTCCGCTCCGACGGGATGCCGTGGCAGACCACATGGTTGGGCGAAATGCACAGGGTGTGGCTGTAGCCCTTGTAGTAGAGGCAGGCGGGCAGGGCGCCGTGGTCGAGGGTGAACTCGCGCGCCAGCTGGTCCAGCCGCTCGGTGGAGACGCCGGGGACGACATAGGGGATCAGCATGTCCAGGCACTCGGCGGCAATGCGGCCGGCGCGGCGCATCCCTTCGAAATCCGCCGGATCGCGGTGGATCTTGATCTCGCCGGTGCGGATCTCCGCTTCCAGCATGTCGTCGACGAAGGCCATGCGCTTCAGACTCTCTGGCGATCCGGCGCATCCCGCCAGGGCAGGCGGCGGGCGATGCGGACCCATTCAGGTGCAATGTCGCAACCGTAGCACAGAACTTCAACACCCGCCGTCGCCGCCAGCTCAAGTCCCGCCGCATAGACCGGGTCCATGTCGGCGCAGGCGGCGAAGCGATCGCAGTCGGTGCGCTGGATGACGAAGAGCTGCACCGCGCGGTTCCCCCGCGCGACCTCCGCCGCCAGTTCGCGCAGGTGCTTGGACGAGCGCGCCGCCACGCAGTCCGGGAACTCGGCCAGGGTCCCCGATCGCCGCAGATGGCAGTTCTTCACCTCTTAGCCCTGCTAATTGCCCGAGCGTCATTCTCGAAACGGTATCGGCGTTCTAGAAATGTGAAGACTTTACCGGCATGGTTGTGGTGAAAGCGTCATCGGTCGAGAGCGAACCATGAAGATAAGCACACTGGTAGGCATTGCGGCGGGTGCCATATGTGTCGCAATATCAATACAGAATCAAGTATATGGTATGCAAGCTTTCGGAACGCTGGCGGTTGGATCCGGCTTTTACACGATCTATCAAAAGGAAATAGGATATGGTATACGTGGTAGAGATCCAATAGGATATATTACAGGTTTACCAGCAATAGGGATTGGTATCGCTTTGTCACTTGTTGGCTTATTTATGGTTACGTTTCCAGAGCGGTGGTTGACCTTGACGGCCCGACATTAGGCCGATGCGTCAGACTGCCATTTGTAGCCACGTCCGCTTCAGGAATGGGAAGACTGCCATTGGGCCTCCAGCGGCGGATCGACGGTTAAGCGAGCCCCTTACCTGTCCCAAGGGATGCGGCGTGCGATCCTCACAGCGTCGGGCGACATATCGCAGGCGTAGACCAGCACCTCAACGCCAGCATCGGCCGCTCTGTCGAGTCCTTCGGCGAACGCGGGATCAAGCTCGCGGCAAGCAGTGAACGCCTCGCAATCGGTGCGCTGGACGACAAACAGGACGGCGGCCCGATCACCAGCGGCGACCATCGCGGTTAGCTCCCGAAGGTGCTTTGTCGAGCGAGCCGCCACGCAATCGGGGAACTCGGCGAGACCCTTGGTCCGTGAGAGGTGGCAGTTTTTCACCTCCAACCAAAGTCGCTCGCCTCTTCGTGGTGCCAAGTCGTCGCCTTCGGTGTAATTAGGACAACGGTTCTTCACCTCGACATAGCAATCCGGCCGCCCCGGATCGGAAAGCACGAAATCGACCCGGCTCGCAGCCCCGAACTTCACCTCGCGCCGATGCAGGGCATAGCCCGTCAGCTCCGGGATCACGTCTGCCGCCAGCGCCTCGGCGACCAGGCGGTTGGGGTTCATCGTATTCACCCCCGCCAAGCCGCCGTCCGCCTCCACCAGCTCCAGCGTCCAGGCCAGCTTGCGCGTCGGCTTGTCCGAGCGCGACAGCCAGACCCCGAGGCCGGGCGTGTTCAGCCCCAGCATCGCGCCCGGGTTCGGGCAGTGGGCGGTCAGCGCCGCGCCATCGTCCATCACCACGTCGGCGAAGAAGCGCTTGTAGCGCTGGACCAGGCGGCCGTGCGCCATCGGTTGCGGCAGGAGCATCGGCGGCCTATGGCGTTGCCGCGCCGCCGCGTCCAGAGCGTCGCGCTTCAGGAGCCGCCATGGCAGACCGCGTCACCGCCGCCGTGCTGATCATCGGCGACGAGATCCTCTCGGGCCGCACCCAGGACACCAACCTCAACTTCATCGCCAAATATCTCGGAACCTACGGCGTCGACCTGGCCGAGGCGCGCGTCGTCGGCGACATCAAGGAAGAGATCATCGCGGCGCTGAACGTCCTGCGCGCCCGCTACGACTATGTGATCACCACCGGCGGCATCGGCCCCACCCATGACGACATCACCGCCGACTGCGTCGCCGAGGCGTTCGGCGTGCAGCTCTACGAGCACCCCGAGATCATCGCCATGATGCAGTCGCGTTGGCAGGGCGAGCTCAACGCCGCGCGCCGGCGGATGGCGCGCATCCCCGAGGGCGGCAGCCTGGTGAAGAACGCCGTGCAGGGCCCGCCCGGCTTCCAGATCGGCAACGTCTTCGTGCTGGCCGGGGTGCCGATGGTGATGCGCGGCATGATGGACGACGTCGTGCCCCGCCTGCGCACCGGCGCGGTCGTCATCGCCAAGACCGTCCGGGTCGAGGGCGCCGGCGAGGGCGTGATCGCCGAGCCGCTGGCGGGTCTCGCCAAGGCCAATCCCGACCTGTCGCTGGGCAGCTACCCGTTCTTCGGCCCCGAGGGCTACGGCTCCAACCTGGTGGTGCGCGGCCGCGACGCCGCCAGAGTGGAGGCCACGGTCGAGGCGCTGATCGCCGCCCTGGCCGACATTGGCGCCAGGTCCATCACCCGCATCGAGGCCTGAGCGGCCGCCCGCCCGACCCCAAGCGTTCAAGGAACCCCAGCATGCGCGCAGCGCTCATCCTCGCCGTCGTTGCGGCCCTCGGCGTGCTCGCCCCGGCCGCCGCCCAGGCCGAGGACCCCAAGACCACCTTCGACATCCGCTGCGTCATCGTCGGCGGCGCCCTGGCCCAGAGCAGCGATCCCGACCTGCAGAGCCTCGGCCGCGCCAGCCTGTTCTACTTCATGGGCCGCATCCAGGGCCGCGGCGACACCGACAACCTCGACGCCCGTATCGTCGACGTCGCCGCCAAGATGACCGCCGACGACCTCAAGGCCCAGTCCCAGACCTGCGGCGCCATGTTCACCGCCGCCACCCAGAACCTCCAGGACCTGAGCAACTCGTTCAAGGAGCACTTCGGCGACAGGGCCCCGCCGCCGACCACGCCGCCGAAGTAGGCGGCTGGACCTTTAAGGCGCGCGCGCTAAGTCTGGCGCCCGCGCGGGCGTGGCGGAATTGGTAGACGCAACGGACTTAAAATCCGTAGGGGGGCAACCCCCGTGCCGGTTCGACCCCGGCCGCCCGCACCACCGATATTCGCCGATAACTACGGCGCCCGGATTGTGGCGAGCTCAATAAGACGCGCGCGCCCGCGGCCCCGCCGGCCGGGCAATCGTCTCGCTATCCACGGTGTCAAAGACCCGGCCGCAATTGGACGGCCGCCGTGAGAAGGAACTCTGTGGGTGAATCGTCGTCAACCCCAATCGCCATCGCGCCCGCGTTCGACTCTCTTCCCCCTCCGGGGGAAGTCTCCGCGAAGCGGACGAAGGGCCCCTCGGGTCTCGCCGATTTGTGCGATATCGAGTTCTGCTCTTTTCCTTGAGATCGCTGGCAGATCCCCAGGAAGGTACGGGCTGCGATGCATCTGAGGCGTTCATTCCAGAGGACGGTCCAAGCCCGCGTTCAGCGCGATGCGGCCTTCCGCGACGCGCTGCTCACCGAGGCGATCGACGCCTTGCTCGCGGGAGACGTCGACACCCGCAAGGCCGGCCTGCGCGACTTCGTCAACGCGACCATCGGGTTCGATTAGCTGGCGAGGGAGACCAAGATGCCACCCACGAGCCTGATGCGCATGTCCAGCCCGGCGGGCAATCCGAACGCTCGCAACCTGTTTGAGGTTATCGGGAGCTGCAGAGGCATTCCGGCGTCCAGCTTTATGCGCGGAGTGTGAGAGAGGTTGCAGCTATGTGAGCCGCTAGTGGCGGACGGTCGGACGACGCGGGGGATTGGGTATCGTGCCGACCCACTGGTCGACGCATTGGGGGCGGTGAAAACCGTAGGGGTGCGAAAATCCGTTTGGGGGAGACCCCGTGCCGGTTCAATTCCGGCCGCCCGCACAACCCTTCAAGCCGCCCCTCTTCGTCGTTCTCTACGTCAACTTGTACAGTTTGACGCATCAACCGAATCGACTTCAACCTAACCGCGTTGCAGTATGGCGACGCCTGTTTAGCCGATCGAGCAACGCCACGCGTGGTGCCGCGGCTACCCAAGTTGTTCTAGGGTTTCAGAGGGCGCAGGCAAGGTTCTCGAAAATCTACGCTTAGATTGCGTACAACCTGACTCTAACGCAGAGGGCGGAATGCCGAACATTCTAATCAGCGAAGATGCCGCGACCGCATCGCGCGGAACGCTCGTCGACGCCAATAATGTCAACAACGTTTACTTCACTCGACTTAATGGCCCGACGTGGCCGGACAGTGTGCCGCCAGGCAACTATCAATTCTCATGCATAGTAATAGGTTCAGTCGGCACCAAGGTGACAGTTGCTGCCAATGACGCAGACAATCCAGGGACCGTACTGGGCACAACGAGCGCTACACTAACCGGCACGCCAGGTGCGACGGTTGAGCAAACAATTGTTCTTAACTTCCTTGTGCCGTGACACGGCCATGCTAATATTCAAACCAATCAATTTATTCGCCACGGTTACTCTTGGCGTATTATCCCTTTCCGCAGCGCATGCCGACCCAGCGCCGACCGGGCAGGGGGTTGGTTCTACAGGGCAGGTATTCCCGTCGGACGCGAAATCGCCCGCTATCGAAATTTCTGCTGACACGGACACCAGCGATGCCACGATTACAGCCACCTTTCATTTGCCTGCCTCCTTATTGCACGACACTGGCGGAAGTAATCCGCCCGCTGTCGCTAATTACCTAACTATTACTGGACAGACGCCCATCGCTGGGAAACCCGCTGCCGATCAATCGCACAACTATACAGAAGTGTCGACTTTAGATGGTCTAACTCAATCGACAAATATTGGTCTCCAGTTCTCCCACGTCCATTTTTCTATAGTGGGCGAAGGCGAAACCGATGTGAATGACCCGGTCGTGCGCGCCAACTGCAGAGATATCATTGTAGAGATTGTTGCTGCCGAACATCTTTTGGCGGGCAAGGTGGAAAAATTGAAAGCTGTCACCGTTTTGCCTAGCGAAAACGCGAGCTGCGATCGACCTATTATCGACGCAGCTCTAACCGATGTGAAAGCGGATATAGCGCAGTTTGATGCAACACATAGCCTGGATGACGATGACATTGGATCGGCTGCGGTGAAATTGCGAGATCAGGCCGAGAAGGAGGAGACCACCAAATATCTTGCGTCGCTCAAGACGGCGCAAGGAACGCTCGGGTTGGGGTGGATTGCGTCCCTGAACGCAAGGTATGGCTACGCACAACATACCTTCTACGACTCGAAATCTCTCTTGAAGGAACAACCCAACTACTATCCATTCCAAGTGGGTGGAAATATTACTATTCTACCGCCGGTCACTTGGGCGAGGTTCATCCCGACAACCGGAACGTTTTCGATAAACCTTGGGGCGAACTTCCAGAAGACGATTATGGACAGCATGAACTCGACGCAGCAAGTTGAGTGCAAAGCGACTACAGCACCGATTATAAAATGCGTGAACGGATATATTGGACCGCCGACGGTACAAGATAAATATTTGCTCTCGTTCGATATCCGATACGTCGATAAGCTGTTCAAATTGCCCTTTGGCATAGACCCGGGTGTGACGTATGACGCTAGAAGCGGTCAATACGCGTTTCAATTTCCTGTATATCTCTTCGAGAACTCGTCAAAAAGTTTGGCAGGGGGTATTCGCTACGATTGGACGAACGTCAAGCATGAGTCAGTCGTCGGACTTTTCGTCTCATCCGCATTCGGGGTTGCCCCAACGTTCACGTCCAATCAGCCGGCGGCAAAGACGGGGACAACTGATCAGTAATACAGCAAGCCAGCGCGTGTTTGCGCAATGGTCGATTTATCTGGAGTCGGCTATTTATTGATCTGCGAAATATTGTCCCGAACGCGCGCGAATGCGCGAATGCGTCGATACGATACCTAATCCCCAACCGCGCCAATCAGTTGAGCTTCCGGCGCTCCGCACCTTGCGCACATCGCTATCCCAGGTGTTGCTCATTCCATAGCGTCACGAGATAGTCGATCGGCGGTTCGAGGTAGGAGAAATGTCCGTGGCCTGGCCCACGGCGGAACCCCGCCCGCTCCCTAACCCCCCACCGAGAAGTCGAAATACCGATCCTGCACGTTCTCCGTATCCTCGTCCGGCGTGATGACGAATGCATACTCCCCAGGGTCCAGGTCACCATCCGGGGTCAGCGCAAACACCCCCCGCGCCACCTCGGTGTAGCTGACCGCGACCTTCGAGGCGTCGGGGCCGCCCCTCGATGAGCCCGCGAGGCCGATCTGCTGCGTCAGCAGCTTCCGGGCCCCGCCCGCCGTCTGGAAGCGGACGAGGGTGAACTCCCCCGGCGAGGGCTTCGGGCCGGGCAGGCGCATCTCGCCGAGGCCGTTCCGGTAGAGACCGGAGCCGGGCTGGTTGTAGAAGAGGTAGAAGGTCGGCCGGGGGGTGTCGGCCTTGAACCGCGCGGTGGGGCCGGCGAGGGCGGCGGTCACCTTCAGCGGGACGATCCCATAGGTCAGGATCCAGCCGGCCACGTTCGAGGCGGTGACGTCGGAGGGGAGGGTGGGGTCCAGCCGCTGCATCCAGGGCGTGGGCGCCGTCTCCAGCAGGTAGAGGCCGGCGGCGTGGGGCTGGGCGGGGTCGGGCGAGGCGCTCTGGTCGGCGGGGTCGCCCGGCGCGCCGCCGTGAGCGGCCGCGACCACCATCGCCGCGATCACCGGGTCGGCGACGCCGGCGCCCTTCAGCGCCACCAGGGCGCCCGTGGAGACGTCGAAGCGGCTGGCCGAGGCGCGGATCTTGGCGACGATGGCGCCCTCGCCCAGGCCGGCGCGGGAGAGGGTGACGACCTGGTCGTTGGTCAGAGTCTCGGCGCGCGCCGGCGATGCGACCAGCAGCAGCGCCGCCAGTGCGATCGCGATCGTGCGCATTGGGGTCTCCAGACTCCCGGCCGCGCGGCGCGGCGGGTTCGGACCCGGCAAGGCTAGGCTTGTCGCGCTACGGCCGTGTTGCGGCCTGGCTCGCGGCGATTTCGGCCCTGCAAGGCGCCGCCATCATTGCGGCGGGCGGCGCGCCCCTAATTCCCGCCCGCCGGCGCCGAGTTCGACATCGCCGCGGCGGCGTGGCTTTCGTCGTCGAGCACATTGTGGACCGAGCCGTCGGGGCGGATCATGTCGCCGCCGCGCTGGCCGGGGGCGCAGGGGCCGGTCCAGGTGGCGGTGATGGTCATCTTGTGGTCGCCGTTCATCGCCGCCATCGGGCTGCCGGAGATCTGGGTGTCCATCGTCACGGTGTAGCTGGAATTGAAGTCGCCCTTGACCACGCCGGTGGTGGCGGACTTGCCGTTGGCGCCCATGTCGCAGCTCTCGCTCATGTTCATCGAGCCGTCGAGGTTGTGGGTCATCTGCGGCGGCGAGCAGGTCGCGCCGGGTATGTGCTGGGCGAAGGCCGACATCTGGGCCTCCGAGGCGGCGTCGACGCAGAGCTTCAGCGGCGGGCCGCTCGGCGGGCCGTCCATGCCGATCGCCTGCTCCCAGAGGCCGGGCTTGCGTTGCGGCATGGCGGCCGGGCCGCCGGGCGCGGTCGCCGAGGCGCTTGCCGCCGGAGCCGACCCGTTGGACGCGCCGGGCTTGCCGCAGGCCGCGAGCGAGATGAGCGCCAGACCCGTCAGGCCGGCCGCGATGGTGACACGCATGGACATTCCCTCTGTGGATCGGCCCAGCCTAGCCGTAGCTCGGGGGCAAGGGGAAGCGCTGCTTTGCGCGGCGGCGAGGGAGGACCGCGCGGCGGCTCTCAACGCAACTAGGCCGCCGCCCCCGTCGCCTTGCCGCGCGGGGCGGCGTGGGCGTCGACGTCGTCGCCGCGCCAGACCCGCGCGGTGGGCGTGCGCTCCATCCCCATGAAGTCGGCGCCGAGCGAGAGCGCGCTCAGCAGGTTGCGCAGGCCGTCGAACACCGCTTCCGGCGACATCTGGCGCGGCTTGCGGCCGGGGAACTGGTGCGACCAGTAGCTGACCAGCTGCTCCAGCCGCCCCATCCGCTCGCCGAGCCGGGCGAACACCTTGGGGCCGTCGACCAGGAAGCGGCGGAACGGCTCGGGCGAACGCTGCGCGGTCAGCGCGTCGAACACCTCGTCATAGATGCGGAACAGCTCGGCGATGCGCCGCTCGCTGTCGGACATCAGCGTATCGAGCCGGCCGATCGCGGTGCGCACGAACGGCGACGTCTCGACGTCGAAGCGGGAGGTTTCGATGGTGGCGATGGAGCGGCGCGTGGCCTTGACGTCGGGCCACAGGCTGCGGCTGCGCCAGCGGTAGTAGAGCACCGCCTTCCAGCAGAACATCGCCTGGGCGAACTCGGGCGGCTCCATGCGCATGGTCAGCCGCAGCGGATCGAGCTCGGGGCTGTCGCCCTCGGCCAGGATCAGGCCCGCGAGCCGCTTGGTCTGGGTCTCGGAGACCGCCGCGCCGGCGAAGCACAGGCCGATCAGGGTTTCGACCTGGTGGGCGACGAAATCGCGCATCTCGGCCTTGTCGGCGGCGCTCAGGCGGAAATAGCAGGGCGCGACGTCGATCCTGTTGGTGGTCAGCGCCTCGTTGAGCAGGAACGGGTCCAGCGTCGGCAGCCGACCGAGCATCTGCAGCACGGCCAGGTCGCGGATCAGGTCGCCGTCGCGATAGTCGAGGTGGCGCTCCAGCAAGGCGACCAGATCCGGGTCGTCCACCAGCAGGAACTGGCCGCCGAGATCGAGATCGCCTGGATCGAACGGGAAGATGATCTTGGTGACGATGGCGCCGTGGCCGTCGTCGTACTCGAACTCGCCCGGACGCGGGTGGTGTTTGACGATCAGGGTGCGGTTCAGCACCGGATGGGTGAACATCGGCCGCGCGGCGTGGTCGGGGTCGGCGGCGGCGTCGAGCGCCAGCGAGTGCAGGTCGAGCACCCGCGCGGAAGCCGAGCGCGCGGTGATGCTGCGCAGACTCTGGACTCCGGCAACGGTGGGAAGCGCGCGCATGAAAAGCCGCATCGTGGCGATGAACTGAGCCTCACCCTAAGCGCCGGTTCCTTCAATCCGATTGAGCGACATGCTTTCCCAGCCCTTAACTGGTATCTTCTTCGGACAGCCTCGCGTCCGTGGGCGCGGCGATCGGCGACCGGCCGCAATTGCCTTGGTTGCGCCGAAAACCGGCCCCTTTGCCGCCCGCCTGGGGCTTGCAGACTGGTTCTAGTTGCGGAGGGAGCGGGCATTGCAGGATTTTGTCGACGTCGTTGGAGCGTCGGGCGCCAGTTATCGGTTCATGCGCCTGAAGGACGGCCGCCCGCTGTCGCCCATGGGCGGCAACTATCTCTACGCCCGCTACACCGCCGACCGCTTCGAGATGATCTTCGCCGGCGAGGCGCAGAACCTGATGCAGGACGCCCGCGCCCGCTGGGACGAGGCGACCCGCCGTTTCCAGGCCGCCGAACTGTTTTCGCGCCTCAACATCTCCGAGCGCGTACGCCAGCTCGAGCTGACCGACATCGTCGACTCCAACCACCCGCCGATGAACGCCGCGCCGGACCGGCAGGCGGGGTAGGGACGCAAACCCCCTATCGCCCCGCGAAGATCGGATTGAGCGCCGGACCGCCGGCGGCCGGGGCGAACGTGCCGTGCTCGGCGATTTGCTGGGCCGCGGCCAGGGCGGCGCGATAGGCGACGCTGGCGAGCGCGCCGCCGAGGCTGATGCGGCGCACGCCGAGCCCGGCCAGGGTCGCGACCGGCAGGCCGGGCGAGAGGATGTTCACCGGCTTCGGCGCGGCGGCCTGGACGATCGTGCGGATCTGGCCCTCCTCTCGCAGGCCGGGGGCGTAGAGGCAGTCGGCGCCGGCTGCGGCGAAGGCGGCGAGGCGGCGCAGCGTCGCGTCCATGTCCGGCGCGCCGCGCAGGAAGCCCTCGCTGCGCGCGGTCAGCACCACCTCGGCGCCGGAGCGGTCGATGGCGGCCCTGGCGGCGGCGATGCGCGCCACGGCGAGGTCGAAGTCGTAGAGGCCCTTGGCCGCGTCGCCGGTATAGTCCTCGATCGAGAGCCCGGAGATGCCGGTGTCGATGGCCAGCGCCACATTGTGGGCCACCGCGTCGGGTGTGTCGGCGAAGCCGTTCTCGAAGTCGGCGTTGAGCGGCAGGTCGGTGGCGTGGGCGATGGCCGAGAGGTGCAGCAGCACCTCGTCGAGGCTGACCGCACCGTCCGCCTGGCCCATGGCCCAGGCCATGCCGGCGCTGGTGCTGGCCAGGGCCTTGAAGCCGAGGTGCTGCAGGATCACCGCCGAGCCGACGTCCCAGGGATTGGGCAGCACGAAGCAGGCGTCTTCGTGCAGCCGCCGGAACGCGGCGCGCTTGTCCTTGGTCGAAACGCTCATGGCGGCCTCCTTCGGGAGTCGAGAGACGCGCGGCTTAGCGCGGCGATGCGCGCGGTAGCAACGAGACCCGCATCGAAGTGTCAGCATCTCGCCAGCGCGGCCGGCGCTTGCTAAGCCGCCGGCATGACCAGGATCGCCCTCATCACCGGCGCGGGCAGCGGCATCGGCCAGGCCTGCGCCCTGGCGCTGGCGGACGCCGGCTGGTCGCTGGCGCTCTCGGGGCGGCGGCGCGAGCGTCTGGAGGCAACCTGCGAGACGGCGCGGGCCAAGGGCGCCGAGGCCATCGCCGTCGAGGCCGACGTCGGCGACGCCGACGCCGTGGCGCGGCTGTTCGCCGAGGTGGAAGCCAGGTTCGGCCGCCTCGACCTGCTCTTCAACAACGCCGGGACCGGCGCACCGCCGAAACCGCTGGAGGATCTCACGCTGGACGAGTGGCGCCGCGTGGTGGACACCAACCTGACCGGCGCCTTCCTCTGCACCCAGGGCGCGTTCCGGCTGATGAAACGGCAGACGCCGCGCGGCGGGCGGATCATCAACAACGGCTCGATCTCGGCCCACGCGCCGAGGCCCAATTCGGCGCCCTATACGGCGACCAAGCACGCGATCACCGGCCTCACCCGCTCCACCTCGCTGGACGGCCGCGCCTACGACATCGCCTGCGGCCAGATCGACATCGGCAACGCCGCCACGCCGCTGACCGCCCGCATGGCCCAGGGTGTCCCGCAGGCCGACGGTCGGCTGGCGCCGGAGCCGCTGATGGACGTCGCCGACGTCGCCGGCGCCGTGGTCTACATGGCCGGGCTGCCGCTGAGCGCCAACGTCCAGTTCCTCACCGTCATGGCGACGCGGATGCCGTTCATCGGCCGCGGCTGAGGGCCCCCGAAACGAAAAGGGCGGCCGACGCGCCGCGCCGACCGCCCGATCGTCGGATGTGAGCCGGGCCTAGAACATCACCCCGGCTTCGAAAAGGCCGCGTATCTGGTAGTCGCTGTTGCCGTTGGCCCCGAACGCCAGCCCGTGCGACTCGTTGCCGAGCGTGACGAACGAGAATTCGCCGCGGGCGAAAAAGATGCCCTTCTGGAAGGTCGGGGTCAGGGTGAGCGAGAAGGCGCTGCTGCTCACCCCATAGCCCAGAAGGTCCGCCTTCCCGCTGGAGCCGATGTACTCGATGCGGCCGCCGAGGTTGAACAGCGGGTTGAAGCTGTACTTGGCCAGCAGCGCGCCGCCGAAGGTGTCGCCCTCGAGGGAGACGCCGGGGACGTAGTCCGCATGGCTGAACTGCGCGTAGGGCGAGATCGTCCACGGCCCCTGGGTGTGGCTGTAGATCAGGTTGAAAATCTGGCCGTCGTTCTGCTGCGCCGGGGTGACGAAGGTGTTGACCTTCGGCGAGTTGACGTTGCCCTCCCCCGCGAAGGCGAGGGTGTCGCTGTTCTTGAAGGTGTAGGTGAGCAGGCCCGAAAGCGCCGAATAGTCGCCGGAATAGTATCCGTCGGTGACGGCGAACGAGGCGGCCCATGGCCCCTCGGTCAAGTTGACCTGCACGCCCTTGCTGACCGCCGGCTCCTGGTTCCACAGCAGGCCGCGCTCGATGTTGTAGTTCTCGAAGGTGTAGGTGTACTCGTCGCCGATCAGCGTCGGCAGGGCGCCGGCCTCGATGCTGAAGTTCGCGTTCGGCACGATCTTGAGGAAGCCTTGCGGCACATAGCCGAACGTGTTCGAGTCGTATCTGTTGAATTTATAGTAGGGCTCGCCGACCACCGGCGCCGAGTAGGCGCCGGCCTGGAAATAGAACTGAATGATGCCGTCGCTTTTGTTGACGATGATCTGGGCGTTGCTCAGGTCGCCGTAGAACTTGTCGTTCACCTTGCCATTGGCGTCGACCGCTGGGTTCTCCTGGTAGAACGCCAGGCCGCTGATCACGCCGTCGACATTGATCTTGCCGAGCGGGCCGAGGTCGAAGGTCGGCGGGTTGGGATTGGCGGCCAGCGTCGCGCTCATCGCCGGATTGGCCATCGGCGTCGCCGCCGGCGCGGCGGGCGCCGCCGCCGGGGCCGCGCCGCTGGCGGGCGGCGGGCTGGACGACTGGTCGTCCGCGAGAGCCGCGCTCGCGAACGCCAGGGCCGCCGCCGTGGACGCCGCGCACAGCAGCAGATTCGATCGTGTCATTGACTATCCCCTCGTGTTCCCGCCCGACTTTTCTTCGGTGCGGCGTGATCCGGCGTTTTCCGCGCGGACGTGCCGTCTAGCTATCTCCGAGACGTGGTCGCAAGGCGAAGAGCCAGTTGGAGTCGACGCTGCGCCACCTTGCGCGGCGCGTGTTTCTTGGGCGTCACATCCAGCCCCGTGCCCGTTTTTTGACCGAGCCCTGCCGCCTTTCCAGTCCCTGGCCCAGCGTAGGCCGGCCGGCCGCAAGGATTCGAGGGGCGATCCGGCCCTCCCGCATAAGCGCCGCATAAATGCCGGGCAGGCGGCGCCGCGAAAATCTCAACGCATGGATAGCGAGGCGCGGCCGAGGTGCGAGCCGGCGTCGACCAGCAGGGTCTCGCCGGTGATGTGGCGCGCCGACGGCGAGGCGAAGAACAGCGCCGCGCCGGCGATGTCCTCCGGCTTGGAGGCGAGGCCGAGCGGGGTCGAGGCCGCCGCGCCCTGGCGCAGCCGATCCACCGCCTCGGCCGGCATGCCCCGCCCGAACCAGGGCGTGTCGATATAGCCGGGACAGATGGCGTTGACGCGAATCTTGGGGGCGAGGGCCCTGGCGAGCGACAGGGTCATGGTCACCAGCGCGCCCTTCGAGGCCGCATAGGGCACCGAGGAGCCGATGCCGGTGACCCCGGCGATCGAGGCGGTGTTGACCACCGCGCCCGGGTCCGGCGCGGCCTCCAGCAGCGCACGGGCGGCGCGCACCATCTGGAAGGCGCCGATCACGTTCACCGCATAGATGCGGGCGAAGTCGTCGGCCGAGACGGCGTCCAGGTCGGCGTGGTTGGCGAAGGTGGTCTGGCCGGCATTGTTGAACAGGGCGTCGATGTGGCCGAACGGCTCTGCGGCCGCCGCGATGCGGATGCAGTCTTCGTCCTTGGCGACATCGCCCTGGACCAGCGCGGCCTTGGCGCCCGCCGCCTCGACCCGCCGCGCGGTCTCCTCGGCGTCGGCCAGGTTGGAGGCGTAGTTGATCACCACCGCCGCCGCGCCGCGCTCGGCCGCCCCCTCGGCGATGGCTCGCCCCAGCCCGGTCGAGGCCCCGGTCACCAGCGCGACGAAGCCTTCGAGATCCTTCAGCGCCATCGTCGTCTCCCTATCTCTGCTTGGCGGCTTGATAGCGCGGCCTCGCGCGGTTTGTCGCCCACCGCGTGGAGGTCTAAAGGCGGCGCATGGAAGAGACGACGCTCACCCAGCTCGGCAAGGATGTCCGCGGCTTCGCCAGCCCCGACGAGGCGGTGCTGGAGCGTGTGCCGAACACCCAAGCAGGCGCCCTGTACCTGGCCCGCTTCACCGCGCCGGAGTTCACCTCGCTCTGTCCGGTGACCGGCCAGCCCGACTTCGCCCGCATCGTCATCGACTATGCGCCAGCCGCCTGGCTGATCGAGTCGAAGTCGCTGAAGCTCTATCTCGGCTCGTTCCGCAACCATGGCGCCTTTCACGAGGACTGCACCCTCGTCATCGCCCAAAAGCTCGTGGCGGTGGCCGAGCCCAGGTGGCTGCGCATCGGCGCCTACTGGTACCCCCGCGGCGGCATCCCGATCGACGTCTTCTGGCAGACCGGCGCCCCGCCGGAAGGCCTCTGGCTGCCGGACCAGGGGGTCGAGCCCTACCGGGGACGCTGATCGCGCGCATTTGAGCGGCCGGCCCTGTCCCGTAGGCTCGATCGGCGCCAAAACGCTCGCCTTAAGCCATTTTCAAAAGCGGAGGATTTGAATCATGAAATTCACTCGCATGGGGTCGACCGGGACCCAGGTTTCGCGGCTGTGCCTGGGCTGCATGAGCTTCGGCGGCATGGCCGACTGGATGCTGGACGAGGAAGCCAGCCTGCCGATCGTGCAGAAGGCGGTGGAAGCCGGGATCAATTTCTTCGACACCGCGGATATCTATTCGCGCGGCCAAAGCGAGGAGATCCTCGGGCGGTCGCTGAAGACGCTGGGCGTGCGCCGCGACGAGGCGGTGATCGCCACCAAGGTGTTCAACCCGATGGGTCGCGGGCCCAACCGCGGCGGCCTCTCCAAGAAGCATATCGCCCAGTCGATCGACGCCAGCCTGACCCGGCTGGGGCTCGACTATGTCGATCTCTACCAGATCCACCGCTTCGACTATGAGACGCCGATCGAGGAGACGATCGAGGCGCTGGACGACGTGGTGAAGTCGGGTAAGGCGCTCTACATCGGCGCCAGCTCGATGTTCGCCTATCAGTTCTCGAAGTTCCTGCACCGCGCCGACGCCACCGGCCGCACGCGCTTTGCGATGATGCAGAACCACTACAACCTCGCTTATCGCGAGGAGGAGCGGGAGATGAACCCGCTGTGCCTGGAGGAAGGCGTCGGCCTGATCCCGTGGAGCCCGCTGGCCGGCGGTTTCCTGGCCGGCAATCGCGAGGCCGGCACCACGCGCTCGCAGTCGGCGATGGGCCGCGACCGCTACCACCGGCCCGAAGACCAGGCGGTGCTCGACGCGCTGCGCAAGGTGGCCGCGGCGCGCGGCGAGGCGCCCGCCCAGGTGGCGATCGCCTGGATGCTGTCGAAGCCGGCGGTGACCGCGCCGATCATCGGCGTCACCAAGCTGGCCCAGATGGACGACCCGCTGAAGGCGGTGGAAAGCCCGCTCAGCGCCGAGGAGATCGCCGCGCTGGAAGCGCCTTACGCGGCGCAGGCGGTGGTGGGCGCGCTGGGCCCGCGGGACATGGCGGCGCGGGAAATCCGCCCGTCGGTTCCGAAGCGGGAAGCGGCGTAGGGTCAGCCGCGCCACGCCTCCACGATCGCGCTGACATCCGGCCGCACGCGTTCCAGCGGGGCCTCGGCGCTGGTTCCCAGGTGGACGTAGCCGGCGACCTGTTCGCCTTCGCGCAGGCCCAGCAGCCGCAGCGCCGCCTCGTCATAGGCGTACCAGTCGGTGATCCAGTTGGCGCCGTAGCCCATGGCCTGGGCGGCGACGATCAGGGTCATGCAGACCGCGCCGGCGGAGAGGCGTTGCTCCCACTCGGGAATCTCGCCCGGCCGGACGCGCGAGATCACCGCGACGGTGAGCGGCGGCGCCTTGATCTTGCCGAGCTTGGCCTTGAGCTTCTCGGCATCGGGCCGATCCGCCGCGATCGCTTCCAGGCCGGCGACGAAGCGGCGTTTGGCCTCGCCCTTCAGCACCACGAACCTCCAGGGCGCCAGCTTGCCGTGGTCGGGCACGCGGGCGGCGAGGCGCAGCAGCGTCGCCAGCTCAGCGTCGCTGGGGGCGGGCTCGGTGAGCGCCATGGCGGCGGCGGAGCGGCGGCGGGCGAGGAAGGCCAGGGTCTCCGGCGAGGCCTCGATCGGGGCGGCCTCGCCGAACTGCGGCGCGGCCGGGACGGAATGGGCCAAGGTCTGGTTCCGGTGTAAGGACTTGGGAAATCAGGGCCGAGGTAGAGATTGCGGCCGCGGTGTGCAATCAGCGGACCTGAGATTTTGATTAGAAACTCTGACTGGCGCATCTCGCGGGGTGACGCCATATCGTGATTGATGGGAGAGGCAGAAGCTTCGATGAGCGCCGCCAGGGAAGGTCGCACTGCGATGGGCCAACGTCTGGAAGTCGTCGACGCCGCCGGCGCGCCGCCGGTCTGGGCCGCGCTGCGCAACGAAGCCGAGCACATCGCCGCCAATGAGCCCGCCCTGGCCTCGCTGCTGAATGCGGTGATCCTGCGCCACAGCGAACTCGCCCGCGCGCTTTCCTACCAGCTCGCCCGCAAGCTCAGCGACCAGGAGCTGCGCGCCATGAGCCTGCGCGAGACCTGCGAGGAGGCGTTCCTCTCGGAGCCGTCGATCGTCGAGGCCGCGGAGGCCGACCTCAGGGCCGTGTTCGAGCGCGATCCGGCCTGCAAGGGCTATGTGCAGCCGTTCCTGTTCTTCAAGGGCTTCCTGGCGCTGCAGACCCACCGCGTCGGCCACTGGCTGTGGACGCAGGGCCGCGAGTCGATGGCCTTCTACCTGCAGAGCCGCATGTCGGAGCTGTTCCAGGTCGACATCCATCCGGCGGCGAAGATCGGCAAGGGCGCCTTCTTCGACCACGGCACCGGCATCGTGATCGGCGAGACCGCCGTGGTCGGCGACGACGTTTCGATGCTGCATGGCGTCACCCTGGGCGGCACCAGCGCCGAACGGGTCGACCGCCACCCGAAGGTCGGCAACGGCGTGCTGATCGGCGCCGGCGCGCATATCATCGGCAACATCACCATCGGCGACTTCGCCAAGATCGGCGCGGGCTCGGTGGTCAGCAAGCCGGTGCCGTCGGGTTGCACCGCGATCGGCGTGCCGGCGCGGCTGGTCAACTGCCCGACCTGCGCCGAACCGTCCAAGACCATGGACCAGACCCTGGCCGACGCGGCCTACGACTACGTCATCTGAACCACGCGGTTCGAGCGTTTCTCGGCCCTTATGAGCGCGAAAGTCGCGCGCTCCATCGTTGAGCGCGCTTGCGGCGGCGCTGAATGCCGCTAGGTTCCGCGCCGCGACAACGGGAGTGACGCCTTGGACCAGAAAGACATCGACCGCCTCCAGGCGCACCTGAAGCGCACTTTCGGCAACCCCCACATCCAGCTGCGCGCCCGCGAGCGCCAGAAGGATTCCGCCGAGGTGGAGGTGAAGGGCGAGTTCATCGGCGTCGTCTACGAGGACGAGGACGAGGACGGCTCGTTCATGTTCGAAATGGCGATCCTGGCGGAGGATCTCGAGGCATAGCGCTTGCTGCGCCCGGTTCGAACATTGGCCAAGGCCGCTACGGAGGCGCGCCATGAATGACGAATCCTGGAGCTTGAGCGAAGCCAAGGCGAAACTCAGCGAGGTCGTGCGTTGCGCCCATGCTGAAGGGCCGCAACGCGTCACGAAGAATGGCCGACCGACGGTTGTCGTGGTTTCGGATGCCGAATGGCAGGTGGTCTCGCGGCGGCGCAAATCCTTCGTTGAGGCTCTATTCGATCCCGCCGCCAGGGTGCTGACCGATGAAGAGGTCGACACGCTTTTCGCGCGCGATCCCGACGTCGGTCGTCCAGTCGAGTTCTGAGGTCTCTATTCGCGGCGACTCCTACCCGGGCGCCCCGATCCGTTTGAAATAAATCTTCGTCCCCGTGAGCCCGCCCAGCGGCTTCAACGCGTAGTCGGGGATCGTCCCGACATATTCGTAGCCCAGGGCTTCGTAGAGGCCGGCGGCGCCGTCTTCCTCGGCGGTGTCGAGGGTCAGCAGGGTGCGTCCGGCGGCGACGGCCTGACGCTCCGCCTCGACCATTAGGGTGCGAGCGACTCCCTGGCCGCGATGGCGGAGGCGGGTCATCAGCTTGGCGATGTCGGCGCGGTGGGGCTGGTTGGGCGGGCAGTCGAGGTCGAGGGTCACCGTGCCGGCGATCTCGCCCTCGACGCTCGCGCCCAGCACGATCCGCTGGCCGGCGTCTGCGGCGGCGAGCGAGCGGGTCCAGAACGCTTCGGCGTCCGCCCGCGACAGCGGGTGCATGAAGCTAACCGAGCCGCCGTTCGCCACCACCTCGATCAGGATCTCGGCCAGGGCGGCGACGGTCCCGGGCGCCAGCGATAGCGGCGCGATCTGAAGGGCGGCGGGCATGCCTCAGCTTGGCGCGGCGCCGCGCGGTTCGCAACGGATCGCGCCGGCAAGGCTTGACGCCCGCACCCCGCTGCTGACCCCTGCGGCGAAACCGGGGCAGGGAGGCGGCATTGTTGCGCGCGATCGGAATTGCATTCGCCCTGGCTGGCGTCGCAATCGCCACCCAGGCGCTCGCCGCCGATCCCGAGACGGCGCGCTGGAAGGCCGAGGCGGCGCGGGTCACCATCGTGCGTGACGACTGGGGCATCGCCCACGTGCGTGGCCATAGCGACGCCGACGCCGTGTTCGGGATGATCTACGCCCAGGCCGAGGACGACTTCCACCGCATCGAGGAGAACTACCTGGTCGCGCTCGGCCGGCGCGGCGAAGAAGTGGGCGATACGGCGCTGATGCAGGATCTGCGCGCGCGGCTCTATGTCGATCCGGCCGACCTGCAAGCGCGCTACCGCGCGAGCCCGGTCTGGCTGCGATCGCTGATGGACGCCTGGGCGGACGGGCTGAACTATTACCTCGACACCCATCCCGGCGTGACGCCGAAGGTGATCCGGCATTTCGAGCCCTGGATGGCGCTCAGCTTCACCGAGGGCAGCATCGGCGGCGATATCGAGCGGATATCGCTCTCCGGCCTGGCCGATTTCTACGACCAGCCGAAGGTCGCCCTCGCCGACGAGGAGCGGCTGGCGCTCGAACGCGATCCCACCGGCTCCAACGGCATCGCCATCGCGCCGCAGGATGCGCAGGCTGGCAACACCCTGCTGCTGATCAATCCGCACACGTCCTACTACTTCCGCTCCGAACTGCAGATGACCAGCGATGCGGGGCTGGACGCCTATGGCGCGGCGACCTGGGGGCAGTTCTTCGTCTACCAGGGCTTCAACTGGCACCTGGGCTGGATGCACACCTCCACCCAGTCGAACGCGGTCGACGCCTTCCTGGAGACGATCGTCCACAAGGACGGGAAGCTCTTCTACCGCTACGGCGCCGAGCTGCGGCCGGTGCGTGTCTCCAGCGTGACGCTGCAATATCGCGTCGCCGACGGGACGCTGAAGGACAAGACCTTCACCGTCTACAAGACCCATCACGGTCCGATCGTGGCCGAAGGGCCGGACGGGCGCTGGGTCGCCGAGTCCATGATGTACGCGCCGGTCCCGGCGCTGGAGCAGTCCTACGAGCTGACCAAGGCCGAGAGCTACGCCGAGTACATGCAGGTGATGGCGCTGAAGGCCAACACCTCCAACAACACCGTCTACGCCGACAACGCCGGCAACATCGCATACCTGCACCCGCAGTTCATCCCGCGCCGCGACGACCGCTTCGACTATTCCAAGCCCGTGGACGGCGCCGACCCGGCGACCGACTGGAAGGGCCTGCATGCGCTGGGCGACGCGCCGCATCTGGTGAATCCCGCCAGTGGCTGGATCCAGAACACCAACAACGCGCCCTATACCGCCGCTGGCGCGGCGAGCCCGAAAGAGGCGGATTTCCCGCGCTACATGGGCCGCGGCGAGAACATGCGCGGCGTCCACGCCATCGAGCTGCTGTCGGACCAGCACGAATTCACGCTGGAGGGGCTGATGACGGCCGCGTTCGACAGCCATCTGACCGGCTTCGACGTGCTGATTCCGCGCCTGCTGGCGGCCTATGACCAGGCGCCGGCGAGCGATCCGTTGAAAGCGCGCCTCGCCGATCAGATCGAAGTGCTGCGCGGCTGGGATCGGCGCTGGGGGACTGACTCTGTGGCCACCGCGCTGGCGATCACCTGGGGCGAGACGCTCTGGCGCGGCGCCGGGCGGCATGCGTCCGGCGGCATGCTCGCCGACTACGACTGGGTGCTCGACCACACGACGGCCGCCGACCTGCTCAAGGCCCTGGCCGACGCCACCGATAAGCTGACCGCCGATTTCGGTTCGTGGCGAACGCCCTGGGGCGAGATCAACCGGTTCCAGCGGCTGAACGATGACTTGGTCCAGGTTCCATCCGACGCGGCGCCCAGCCTTCCGGTCGGCTTCACCTCGTCGCACTGGGGCTCGCTCGCGGCCATTGACGGGCCGAGATATCCGGGCGTGAAGAAGCGCTATGGCGCCACCGGCAACAGCTTCGTCGCCGTGGTCGAGTTCGGGGCCAGGGTGCGGGCGCTGGCGATCACCGCCGCCGGCGAGAGCGGCGATCCGGCCTCACCCCACTTCGACGACCAGGCGGAGCGCTTCGCCGCCGGCCGCCTGCGCGAGGTCTATTTCTACCCCGACCAGCTCACTGGCCACACCGAGCGGACCTATCATCCGGGGGCGTGACGGCGCGCTGCGCCATGATCTCTTCGGCCCCGTAGATGGGCGGCGGCGGCGAGCACCTGAGGATCAGCTCGGCCAGTAGCCGCGGCTCGGCGTCGATCGCCGGCGGCTCATGGAACACCGCCGCCCACAGCGCCTCCAACTCCTGCTTCGCCCCCGACATCCAACGCGTCCCCGTCACTCAGTCCGACACGGGCGGCACCATCGCGGCCAAGCGTTAGTCGATCGTTGAACAGCATGGTTGAAGTCGCGGCATCCATACTGCCGAACGCCGGCTACTTCACCCGCGAGATCGCGATGCCGTCGTGGCCCTTGACGCCCACCTGCTGCAGCACGATCGATTCCAGCCTGGGATCGGCGGCGATCATGGCGTTGAAGTCGCGCGCCGCGCCGGCGGAGGGGTCGTTTGGTTGCGGGTTCAGCACCGTGCCGGCGCGGATCACATTGTCGGCCAATATCAACATCCCAGGCCGCGCCATCTTCATGATCTCGCGGAAATAGGCCGGGTAGTTCACCTTGTCGGCGTCGAGGAAGACCAGGTCGAACGGGATCTGGCTGCGCGCCGCCAGCGCCGGCAGGCTGTCCAGCGCCGGCCCGACGATGATCTCGACCTTCTCCACCAGGCCCGCCCGCTCGACGTTGCCGGCGGCGACGTCGGCGTGGCGGCGCTCCAGCTCCAGCGTCACCAGCCGCCCGCCCTCGGGCAGGGCGCGGGCGAGCCAGATGGTGGAATAGCCGCCAAGCGTTCCGACCTCGAGGATGCGCCGCGCGCCCGCCAGCTTGGCCAGCAGGTAGAGGAACTTGCCCTGGCCGGGCGAGACCTGGATCTCCGGCAGTCCGCCCGCGTCGGCGTCGGCGAGGGCGGCGGTGAGCACCGGGTCCTCGGGGGCGAACAGGCCGTCGATATAGCCGTCGAGGGTGACGAAGAGTTCGGGAATCTGCGGCATGGGGGCTCCGGATGACGACCGGCGCAACATAGGCGCCCGCGCCGCCGAACCCAACCAAGCCTACCGGGGCAGCTCGGCCTTCTTCACCAGCACCACCTGGCGGTAGGCCGCGACCACGTCGAAATGCTGGCGGAAGACGCCGAGGAAACGGTCGACCGCCTGCTTCACGCCGGGGCCGCCGATGTCGCTGACGTCGTGCCAATAGTCGTCGAGGATCATCATCCCGCCGACCTTCAGCAGGTTGGCGCAGAAGCACATGTCGATCATCACGTCGACGGCGGTGTGGCTGCCGTCGACATAGATCATGTCGAACCTCTCGCCGGCCGCCTGCATCTTCGGCAGCTCGATCGAGGAGAAGCTGCGCAGCACGGTCATCTTCGCCGCGCCCGTGCGGGCGGCGTTGCGGCGGAAGCGGGCCTCGATGCCGTGGTAGCTTTCGTCCGGATTGTGGGTCTCATCGAACCAGGGGTCGATGGCGGTGATGTCGAGCTTGCCGGGCAGCAGCCAGTCCATGAAGGCGATGTTGCGGCCCTCGTAGGCGCCGATCTCCATATAGCGGATCGACCCCTCGCCATGGCGCGCGGCGAAGTCCAGCAGCAGCGGCTGGATGAAGGGGATGTTGTTGGAGACGCAGTCGTAGGTGAACTCGAAGCCGCGCGCCTTGGCGTAGTCGGCGAAGGCGGCGGTGGCCACGCCGTCGCGCTTGCGCAGCATGGTGCGCGCCAGCGGCGGCGCGAGCCGGGGATTGAGGCCGGCGAACGAGCGCAGCTTGTCGAATCGGCTGCGCTGGCCGCTGGTGGCGTGGGGCTGGACGTTGCGGGCCGGCGCCTGCGCTTCGAAGGTCATGTCTGTGCCGCCTTGGGTTCGATCTGGGCCTGAGACGGCCGACGAAACCCGAAGCTGCAAGTCAGGCGCCGCGTCTATGCCGCCACCGCCCCCGTGTCCTCGAACACCGGCGCGTCGATGGGCGCCAGCGGCGCGCGGCCGAGAATCATGTCGGCGGCCTTTTCTGCGATCATCATGGTGGGGGCGTTGGTGTTGCCGCCCACCAGCGTCGGCATCACCGAGGCGTCGATGACCCTGAGGCCGCTCAGCGCCTGGACGCGCAGGGCGCTGTCGACCACCGCCAGCGGATCGCCGGCGCGGCCCATGCGGCAGGTGCCGACCGGGTGGTAGATCGTCTCGGCGGCCCGGCGGATCCAGGCGTCGATGTCGGCGTCGGTCTGGATCTCCGCGCCGGGCGCCTCCTCGCGGCCGCAGATCGCCTTCAGCGCCGCCTCGCCCGCCAGGGCGCGCACCATCTTGGTCCCCTCGCGCAGCGCGCGGCGATCCTCCTCGGTGGAGAGATAGCCCGCGAAGATGGCCGGGTCGGCGAACGGGTCGGCGCTGGCCAGGCCGATGCGCCCGCGGCTCTCGGGCCGAAGCTGGCAGACGTGCACCGAGAAGCCGTCCTTCGGCACGCTCTGCTTGCCGTGATCCTTCATGATCGCCAGCACGCAGTGCAGCTGCAGGTCCGGCCGGTCGAGGTCGGGGCGCGACTTCAGGAAGGCGCCGGCCTCGAGGAAGTTCTGCCGCCCGAAACCCTGGCCGAAGACGGCGTAGGAAAGGCCGGTGGTGATCCGGTTGAGGCCCGCCGAATAGGAATAGGCGGTCTTCACTGTCGGCGTCTCCCACGAGAGGGTGACGTCGAGGTGGTCCTGCAGGTTCTCGCCGACGCCCTTCAGCTCGTGCGCCGGGGTGACGCCCGCCGCCTTTAGCCGGTCCGCATCGCCGATCCCGGAGAGTTGCAGGATGTGCGGCGACTGCACCGCGCCGGCGCTGAGCAGCACCTCGGCGTCGGCGTGGACCTGGCGGGTCTGGCCGCCCTGCACGAACTCGACCCCGATCGCGCGGCCCCGCTCGATCAGGATGCGGGTGGTGCGGGCGCCGATCTCCAGGGTCAGGTTCTCGCGGCGCCCAAGGATCGGCCGCAGGTAGGCGGCCGAGGCGCTCCAGCGCTTGCCGTCCTTGATCGTCAGCTGATAGGGGCCGAAACCCTCCTGCTGGAAGCCGTTGAAATCATTGGTGCGGCGATAGCCGGCCTCCACGCCCGCCTCGACGAAGGCCTTGTAGATCGGGTTCTTCGACGAAGCCTTTGAAACATGCAGCGGCCCGTCCGCGCCGTGGTAGGCGTCGCCGCCGCCCTCGAGGCTCTCGTTGCGCTTGAAATAGGGCAGCACGTCCGAATAGCCCCAGCCGGTCAGGCCCATCTGGCGCCAGAGGTCGTAGTCGCGAGCATGGCCGCGGATGTAGATCATGCCGTTGATCGACGACGAGCCGCCGAGCCCGCGGCCGCGCGGCCACCACAGCTTGCGGTTATCGAGGTTGGGCTCCGGCTCGGTCCAGAAGCCCCAATTGTAGTCGCCCTTCTGGCTGATCAGGCTGCCGACGCCCGCCGGCATCTTCACCAGCAGCGAATTGTCCTTGCCGCCGGCCTCCAGCAGCAGCACCCGGGTCTTGCCGTCGGCGCTGAGCCGGTTGGCCAGCACGCAGCCGGCCGATCCGGCGCCGATGATGATGTAGTCGTAGCGGCCGTCGGCCATGCCGAACTCCCAAAGGTGACGAGTCCGTCAACTTACCCCGGCGCCGTCGCGGCAGGGAAGGGGGCGTCGCAAGCCCATCGCCAGGAGGCGGCCATTCGTGGTGTTGGCCGACCGCTGTCTGGCGCTTCGCAGCGAACAAGGTCAAGGCGCGGCGCCCCAACGGGACGCGCCCGCGGGCGCTTGCGCGGCACGGCGGATTGCCGCCATATGCACCGGTCAGAGGAGAACACCCGGTTGGCCGGTCGGATTCGATAGCCCTTGGACGGCACGCACGCCGGCCTGCCCGCGGATAGCGCGGGCGCGCGCCTATCGATCAACCTCTTCTCTCACGGCCCCCAACATGGCCTTCTTCGGCAACGACGCGGTCAATCGCGTCAACATCCACTACGCCATCCAGGCGCTGGCGCAGGGCGCGGGCGGCACGCTGGTCTTCGCCTTCCTGCTGCACGCGGGCGTCTCGATCCCAATGACCTTCGTCTGGTTCGCCGGCATGCTCGCCGGCCGTTTCGTGCTGCGCCCGCTGATCCTGCCGATCGGCAAGCGCTGGGGCCTCAAGCCCCTGGTGATCGCCGGCGTGCTGCTCAACGCCGTCCAGTTCCCCACCTACGCCGCGGTGCATGGGATCGGCTGGCCGCTGCTGATCAACGGTGCGCTCGGCGCCGTCGCCAGCACTCTCTACTGGCCCTCCTACCACGCCTATTTCGCGTCTATCGGCGACGCCGAGCACCGAGGCCACCAGGTCGGCATCCGCGAGGCGGTCTCCACCGTGATCGGCATCGCGGCGCCGCTGATCGGGGCCTGGCTGATCCTCACCGCCGGTCCGTTCTGGATGTTCGGCGCTGTCGCTGCGGTGGAGGCCCTGTCGGC
>Ga0302314_10002064_pt1 | contig 37557 bp, 30 predicted proteins | sample III_Palsa_N2_3_FD_200533 | JGI IMG/M metagenome (GOLD analysis project Ga0302314, IMG submission 200533) | Peat permafrost microbial communities from Stordalen Mire near Abisko, Sweden - III_Palsa_N2_3 | ecosystem: Environmental > Terrestrial > Soil > Palsa > Peat permafrost | place: Sweden...
ATATCGCTTGTCCCGGCGAGATCCGGGAAGCGGCCTTGCCCAGACAGGTTTGGGTCGCGATCCGCCCATGGCCCGACCGCGCCGAACGTCTGCTTCCGGGCACAGCGCGAATGTCCGCAAGTGGCGCGAGCCGTCGCGAGAGCTTGCCGGAATTGCGGGGCTCAGAACGGAGCGTCAGCGGTGCTTTGGGAACAAAGCCGGACGGAAATCTCCCAAACGATTCCCAAACGAGCACCGCTGGTGCACTTCCGAGACACTTAAGTCGTTGAGGTCCTTGGAGCGGGCGGCGAGAATCGAACTCGCGACATTCAGCTTGGGAAGCAATGAGAAATCTTCTGGTATCAACGGCTTGATTGCAAAACCCGTGGCATTTCGAGCTTTGAAATCATTCGGGTTTTGATTCCGCTCCAAAACACCCGGCCCTTACACCGGCCGCCACTCAGCCTATTCGCGGCGTCCGGAGGAGCACGATTCTCGAGGGCCTGTGCGGATGCGCAGGGCTCACGAAGACGCGGATCCGCACCCAATCCCGGCAGGCGAGCACAACCAAGTCCTCGATGTCCTGCTCCCGGCTGTCGAAGCGCCGCTCCTCACCACTCTGCGTCTCGAGCAGGAAGCTCTCAAAGTCGCCGAAGCGGTCATAGGCGGCGCCGCTCACTTTGCCCGTGAACTCATGCTCCCCGTGGTGCGCGATGGGGTGCGGATGGTGCGAGCCCGGCTTGCCGCTGCTTCATCACCCACGCTCCTTCTCCAACGAAAAGTAGCGTGTTGCGACCACCGGTTCAGCCAACCACCCAAAGCGATGGGGTGGACGCCCCCTGACGGCATCTAAGTGCCAAAGTAGAGGTGTTGAGCACACCACTGCAAAGGAGGCGTCCACCCCATCGCTTTCCGGGCATGCGCCACAGCGCTCGCGCCTCCCCCTACTCAAACACTGGCGGCGCCCCGTGCAGCAGGATCTCCAGAGGTCGCTCCGGATGATCGTGGCGCACCATCACGGTGGTGAAGATGCGCTGGGCCCAGGCGCTCCGCACGAGCTCGAGAACCCGCGTCTCGCGGCTCTCGAAACGGTGACGCTCGCCTTCCTTCGTCTCGAGGATGAAGGCCTCGAAGTCGCCGAAGTGGTCGTAGACGAGGCCAGCGATCTTCCCGTCGAACGCGCGATGGTGGTGGTGATGATGGTGATCGGGGTGGTGCGGGTGGTCGACCGGCAGATGGGGTGGGCGTCCGTGCCCACCGAGCCCCGGCCAGATGCCGTTCGCCGTCGGCGGGACTTTGCTGGGATCTCCGCCTAGTCCGGCCACGCGACCGGCGAGTTGCTCGAGGTAGCGCAGGAAGACCGGCCGCCACCGGTTTGTATGGGGGATCGCTTCCTCGATCCAGCGCATCACGGAGAGCGTGCGCTCCTCTGGCAGCAGCATCTCGGCCTTGGTGCTCACCGGTATGGTGATCTGGAAGCTTCCGTAGATACGCCGCCAGGCGGTGGGCCCCGTGGAACGACGCGTGCCGGCCGTCCCGATCGGCTGCCGAGTGTCGACGTCGACGTGAGCATTGGTCACTTGGCGGACGACGATCTCGAACGATTGCCCGCGCCGGATGCCGAGGGGCAGCTCGACCGAGAAGAGCCCGGCCAGGTTCGCGCCGGAGCCTTTGGGGATGGGAAGGTAGGTAGTTCCCCCGGTGGGGCACGCGATGGTGTGCGCGTCGGTCGCGATGAGATCATGCGTCGCATACATCTGGTTTGCGAGCGCGAGCACATCGGCCGCTGCGACCGCGGGGAGGTAGATCGAACCTATGCTCCCGTGCGGAACGCGTCCCCAGTCGATCATCAGCTCGTCAGGTCGGTTGCCCGCCGCGTCAAGGGTCGCGGGCGAGGGCCGGATCTCGAAGGTGTGCGTGGCGAGCCGCGAGCCGACCACGCCTGGGTTGGCGACGAGCGTGAACGCGAGATTGCGCTGCGCGAGCTTGTCCGAGCCTTGCGGGTTGGCGCCGTTGACGATGGGCGCCTCGTCGTCGACGATCTCGGCGACCAAGCACTGGTGTCCGCCGCGCACGAGCATCTGCAGGATGGGATAGAGCGTCCCCGTGAACGGGCCGTCGGTGCTGGGATCGGGCCCGAACGTGAAGATCGCATCGGGCTGGTTGGTGTCGAGCCAGGCGCCGAAGAACGCATACGTCGTCCCACCGCCCGCGGGCGGCGCGATCGACTGCACGTTCGGCGTGTCCTCCGGCTGCGTGGTCATGCTCGCCGTCGGCGGGACGCGCGCCGTCGCGAAGTACGGCACCGTGAGGTATTCGCTGCCGTCATTGCTGATGCCGAGCAGCGGTACCTTGCGACCGTCCGTATTGCCGTCCGAATACTGCCGGAAGGGGCCGATCGCCGGGGAGGCGCCGGCGCCGGCGGCGGGGGTCGAGTAGGTGATGTCCGTCGACTGGGCCTGCCAGGTCCGGAAGAAGACACGAACCTTGGTTGCCGCCTCGGCCGCCGCCGTGCCGGTCAAGCGCACGCGGGCGATCGCGAAGTTGAAGATCGCCTTGCCGGTGTTGAAGTCGGTCGGGAAGAGGCTCAAGGCCGAACCCTGCTCGGTGGTCGGCAGACCCTCGAACGTCTGGCCGTCCGAGGTCACGCCCTGGCCGGCGTTGAGGTTGTTGATGATATCGATGATGAAGCTGCGCGCTTCCGCGGCCGTTGTCCCGAGCGGTTTCGCGCCCATGCCGAGCCTGGTGTCGCCCTGGGTGGCGTAGAAGACGCGAAGATCGTCGCTGAGCCACCAGAGCCCGCCGTTCGACTCGCTCGAAAAAAACGGATCGGCCTCCTTGATGAATTCGATCTGCGCGCTGGCGGGCGTGGGCGCCGCGGCGACCGCGAGTGTGGCGTCGATGGTCGCCAATTCCGGGAAAGAACCCGTCGAGAAGACGCTCGCGGGGACCACGATCTGGTAAGTGAAGGTGAACCGCTGCACGCCCGGCGGGAGCGACGGATCGTCCGAGGCGACCGACGTCGGGGTGAACGTGACGCCCGACGGCGCCCCCGAGATAGAGGGCGCCCACGCGCTCAACTGCGCCGGCGTCGCCGTTGGCGAGAGCGTCGTGATCCCCGTGACGCTGTTGTACGGCGGGAAATCGCCCGGCTTCAGGCCGTCGACGATGACAAACAGCGTCGCCGGGAACGAGCCGCCCGTCTGGGTGACCTCGTCCTGGCCGAAGGTGCTCTTCTCGAGGACGATGGTGAGCGTCTTGGCGATGTTCGATTCCAGGGCCTGGAGCGCGCTCAGCAGGGCCTGGCCGTTGATGACGCCCCAGCCCGTGCAGGCGTCCCAGCCCGCGCCGGCGTCATACCCTTTGACGCCGGAAAAGCCGTTGTTGGTCGGACTCCCGGCCGGCGGATTGATGTCCCGGACGACGGTGTTCCCGAGCTGGTAGAGCAGCGGGTTGAGGAACCCGACGCGTTCGCCGAGCACGGCGTTCAGCACGGCGATGAGGCCGGCATTGAGCGGGGCCGAAGCGCTGGTGCCGTTGCCGACCTCGGCGATGCCGCCAACGAAGATGTTCTTGTAGCCGCTGTTCGGACTGGAGTTGGCGGCCACGTCCGGCACGCACCGGCCCACCTGACCATCGCCGTTCACCGACGTCAGGACCGGGAGGCCCTGCTGGTAGCTCGGCACCGGGAAGAAGTAGCTGACCCCGCCGCCGGTGGCGCCGGTGTCGTCGTTCCAGACGTATTCCTCGAAGGTCCCCGATGACGAGACCGGGCCGATGGTGGTGCCGCCGCACGACAGCACCCAGGGGTCGGTCGCGGGGTACCAGACGTGAGCGATGCCATCCCCTTCCCGCGCATCGGTGCCATTGTCGCCCGAGCACACGCAGACGCTCACCCCTTGCACGGCGCAGTCCTGGAAGGCCTCGGTCGCGGCCTCGATCCAGTTGAGGCTGATGCCGGCGGCCGACAGGGCGTCCTCGTCGTCGCCGTTGCAGACATAGAAGCTGCTCGAGAGCACCGAGGCCGGCGCGACCCCGGCCGGCAGATCGCCGGCGTTCGGCGTCACGACGCGGGTGAGAAGGTCCCACCATCCCTTCTCATCGTAGGTCGTGAAGTAGACGGCGATGGTCGCGCCCTGCGCCACCGTGGCCGCGATGACGATGTCCTGCGTCGTCTCCAGGTCTGGCCCCAGGTTGCTGGCGTCGACGTCCACGGCGACGATGGTCGGGACCGTGTACCCGGCCGGGAGCGTCGCGAAGTACTTGGGGATGTCTCCCGTTGGTCCGGTTGTGGTGTCGTAGCCGGACTCGGAGAAGATCGCGATGGTCTGCCCCGTCGCGGAATTGGTCGGGAATTTGTAGGCGGTGGCGACCGTGGGCACGGTCGTATGAACCGTACCCGGAGGATCCTGCGTGCCGCGCTGCGTGATCCTGCGGTTGTCGAGCCCGAAGACGCCGACGACGACGCTGGCGAGCGCCCGGGGGACGTGGATGGCGCCATCGAGCCCGCGGTAGGTCTCCGTGACCGGTTTGGCCTTCTTGCCGCCCGCGGAGCGGGTGATCTGATAGCGATGCAGGGTGACGGCGAAAGCCTTCTCCATCTGCGCGACCGTGCCGCTGACGATGACCGTCCGGCGCGCCGCATTGGCTTCCTCGAGGGTCAGGCCCTGCGCTTTCGCGAACCTGGTCACGACGTCGATGTCGGCCTGGGAGGCGCCGTGCGCCGCCGCGAAGTCCGCTTCGGAGAGCCGGCGGCGCTGACTGGGCGGCGTTTTGGCGTAGAAGTCGAAGTCCCGCTTCGCCGGCCCGTCTGCGCGTCGCCGCAGCGCGATGCTGACGGAGAAGGTCTCGTGCGGGTCGCTCGGACCGAGCAAGGTCGCGCCGCGCGATGGGCGCCGCTCGCTGCCCTTGAGCTGAACATGTCCGCTGCGGTTGATCGCCATCGCTTTCCTCCTGGCAGACGGCCGCGTTCCCTGGGCCGACTTGCGGCCAGTGAAGAAACACAAACGAGCAGAAAGACCGCTTGACCTAGGATGTAAGTCTCGGACTCTCCACAAACGGGCCTGTCGCTGGACGGGATAGAACACTCAAACCGCCAAGCAAAACAGTCGCGAAAACCGATCATTCGCCGATGAAAACCCGATGATTTAGTTCGGAGCATCGGTCGCCGACCCTTGGATGGCCGTAAAGAGGCCCACAAGCCGGTGCGGCGCCGGCGAGGGATCGGTTCGGGCTGGGCTGGGCCGGCCCTTCCTCCCTCAACGAAAGGCGACCCCAGGCGCCTCACGTCTGCTTTCCGGCCTTGGCAGGTGTTTGGACTGTCCACTTGCCGGCCGGCAAGCGCGACGCTGCGATCGCCGGAGGCCGCCGGGTAGAGACTTAAAGATCAAAGCGAATGCGCAGGCCGATGATCGTGGCCGGGGGAACGGGGACTGTCGCCGATTGGGGGGAGAAGACCTTGAAGTCGGGCGAAAGCCGCAGTCCCTTCCTGAGACGAAGGCTGTAGCGGCTTTCCACGGCCGACTCGCGCCCGTGAACCCAGAGCGCGTCCGGCGACGACATCAGACCCGGGCCAGGCAGGAGGCCTTCCGGCGATCTCAAGGTCTCCGCCGCCGTTTTGTCTGGTTCGAGGCGAAGCATGAGAGCCCGGGCCCCGACGGGATCGGCCGGCCGGCGCGACTGGACTCCGCTTGCCGATGGTACGGCAGGCGATGCTGATGGGACTTGGTTGTCACGTCGTGACGTGCTGCCGTTCTGCCTCGACGTTTGCGTGACTTGCACATCAGCGGGCGTGGCCATAGCGCAATAGAGCGCGACAACGGTTGCGACGAACATCGCACATCAGCCAAGCTTTGCCGACTAACTCTCCAATCAGATCAATAATCTAACTGGGCAAATCGCCGCCGAGTTCCCAGTTGGGAGCGCTTGCTCTCTGGTTGGGCTTGGCGCCGCCTGCCAATCAACCTTGACGGGCGCTACAGGCGGCTTCAATTCCCAAGCGGGACCACAGGCCAGTTGGGACGTGCTGGAAACTATACTCTCCCCCCGGCGCTGGACGGTGAAGTCTCCAAGTTCTGCGCCGCGGCCTCGTTCAGAGTCGGCTGCCGCCCGCATGAGGCGCAGCGACTTGAAAGCGCCGATCCAGCACCACCGCGTCCGCAGCAAGGCAGAAGGTTCTCAATTGACCCGATCCGACCCTGCGCTACCGCCCGATCATGCTCAGGCCGCGCAGGGTCGCCGCCGAGAGAGACGCCGCAGCAGTCGCAGCCAGCGGCGTCTCAAGCTAGTTGACCACCTGGTCTAACCTGCGAGGCTGCAAGCATGGACTGGTTCCAGCGCCTCACGGGCTTCCCCGAGGCAGACTATGACGAGACCAAGCGGCGTCTAGTAGTGCGGGACGGACGACTGTTCTCGGACGTCAGCGCGGCGAGCTGCCTGATTGGTCACCTCGAGCTGGTCGCTTTGCAGGAACTACGGCGGCGCGCCGAGAGCGTTCACGTCACGGCCGTGCGGCCACAATATAGCGAGACCGCCGCGGACGTCGCCCAGCTGCATAGACGAGCAGAGTACGCTGGCGCGCTGTTCCAGGTAGCCTCGCAGTTCAACCTGTTGGAGATGACCGACCCCAGCGTCACGCCGGAAGACGGCGTGACTCGCTATGAAGTCGACGGAACACAGGGGCCCGCCTGCGCGATTGCAGCCGGCCCGGCAACCATCTGGCGCAATTATTTCGCGCCTGTCGGCGAGCAGGTAGGCCAGACCGCCGCGCGCCAAGTGGACACGCTGGCGGATGTCGGGGCGTGGCTGTCGGAACAGCTCAAACAGCCGGTGAGCGCCTTGTGGGCGATGCGCAATGGGTACGCCCTTTGCACCGCTGACGGTCTCGCAGCGATCAGTGAGCTTCTCGCCGCGGGCGGCGAGGCTGCCGCCGATGAAATCCGGCGGCGCCTACGCATCGGTGTTCACTGGGATGTTGAGGTGACGAATGACCCGGAAAGGCCCGGTCAAGTTGTGAGCCAGGCCTTCTGTTCAGCCCTGCCGGTCGCCTACTCGGACATCCCGGCGGCCCGCTGGCGCGCATTCGCCACGGTTATCCTAGAGGCCGCCTACGAGGCCACCTTGCTCGCAGGTTTCCTCAATGTCCGGCGCGGTGGTTCGGATGTCGTCTTGCTCACGCGACTTGGCGGCGGAGCCTTCGGAAATCATCCGAGTTGGATCGACCAGGCGATCGACCGAGCCATGAGCCTCCCCTTCCCTGCGCCTCTCGCCGTGCGAATGGTCACCAGGCCCCGGGCTGGTCCGTAAGCATGGTCGGGCGCGCGACAGTTACCGCGCCTAAGAAGGCCATATAAGCCCGCCGAAATGGCGCGCGCTCGGTAGTAACTATGAGCCGTCAAGCTCTCTTCGGCCGGCGCCACCTCTGGGACCCGCGAGCCACGCCGCGACCGCCGCGGTGATGTGCTGGCCGGTATGTCGCTCGATGTAGAGGAACTGGCCGGACGGATTCACCTCCAGAAATACGAATTCGCCTTCCACCGTCACCAGCAGATCAACGGCGCCATAGATCAGACCGAGATTCGCCATCAGCTGAAGGAGTTTGTCGGCGACTTCCCCTGGCAGGGCGCGCCTCGCATATTTGGCGCTCACGTTCATGCGCACGTCCTGGCCGTAGGCCAGCCCGTCGAAGACGGCCTCTCCGGCAAAGATCTCGCCATCGACGATGATCGCCCGCACTTCGGAGACAGCCGCGATCCGCTCTTGAAACTGAACAGGTGTGACCTTCACGCTTTCGATGTGTTCAAGGTCGGCCTCCACCAGGGCGCGGGTCTCTCGCCACGTCTCCCGTCGGGCGACGAACTGCTTGTGGATGACGCCGTCTGGGTGAGCTTTCCTGAACTCCAGCGCGGCTGCGGGATCGTTGGTGATCTGGGTGTCTGGGACAGCCAGCCCAACCATCTGGGCCAGAGCGATCTGATAGGGCTTCTGGGCCGCAACGCGATCCAGGTGCGGCGGATTCATCCAGCGAATGCCGGCAGAGAGATAGAGACCGTCGAACGCCATCCGGGTTTCCAGATCGGCAAATCTCAGGGCGTCCGGATCGTTGAGGTCCGGCGGGAACACGAAGCTCTGCGGCCGGCGCCACCAGGCGCTTTCGACCGAGCTGAAATCCAGCAACTCGCCGGTTGAGTCGGCGATGCGAAAGGCGCGCCGGCCCCCTGAATAGCTCATGGTCAGCGACGACCGCAGCGGAAAGGCCGATAGGTCCAGGAGGTGCGGCCGCGCTCCGATACGCGTCAGTTCCGCGCTCACGGCCGCGGCGTGGGCGTCCTCCGACGTGGAGAAGACGACGATCTTCTTCACTGTCACGCCGCGCCCGTCGCCATCGCCCAGGTTTGGATAGGCGGAGTCCGGAGGATCGACTCTAGCCGACGATCGCTGTGTCGGCGCTCGGCACTGTTGGCCCGTCCGGCTGCGGACTGTCGTAGCTGGGCGCAGTCGGTGGGTCCGGCTGGGGATCATCGTAGCTGGGCACGGTGGGATCGCTCGCCATCTGGATGGCTGATGCGTCCCCAAGCGATGGGTTGAGGAGGCGGCTTCTCAAGCCGGTGACCCGTTGAACCGACGCCAAGACCTCATCTGAAGCGTGGTGGCCGATCGCCAAGGAGAACGGCAGCCTCGAAGCGGCACGGCCGTCACCTTGCTCGGCGCGGCTGTCAGCAAGCGTCATTAGACCTCTCCTTTGTCTGAGGCCGAGCATCGCAGTTCACTTGGCTCGCGTATACTTGCGAACGCGCCGCTGCCGTGAACGTGATTAGAGTTGGCGCACGCAGCGAGGGGTCGAACAGATGGTGGCCTACAACCTTGAGGGCGTCCGCAACGCCTTCAGCGACAAGGAACTGGCGGCGGAGTTCGGCCAAAAGTTCATCAAGGCCTATGCGGCGACGCCGTTCGGGTCGCTCCCCAAGACCGAAATCGATCTGCAGGTGTTCTCCATCCTGGTCGATCTCAAGGTGATCGAGATCAACCGGGCGGCCTATCGGATGGCGCGGGCGCTCAACATCACCCCGACCAAGGCCCAGGCGCTGCTCTTCCAGTACCAGCTGCGCAATATCTCCGGTATCATGGCGCAAACGCCACAAGCGTTTCGCCAGGGTGCCCCTAATTCTGGAGTCCATGGTGAACGCCACAAGGCTAGCTAAGCCGCCACTTCGGAGTCATCCCTTCCCTTCTCAAGGAAGGGATCAAGATGGCAGATCGATGACCCAGCCAGCGCCGAAGTGGGCGTCCATGTTTTCGTATAAACGTCCGAGCTGCGTGTGCTCTATTTCAGTATACGGATCCTCGGCTTCTTCCGGGCTCAAGCCGACTCCAGAGAGGACCTGTGCGCGAAGCTTCGGATCGGCTTCCAGCTTGCGAAGCGTGAGCTGTATGTAGCTCACTGGCGATTGGGGCGGCCGCCAGGACATCGCCGTGTCCTTTCCCAAGCTCCAAAATACCGCCCGCTGGGCGTTGCGCGAGTGCGAGCGGCTTCGATCAACCGATCGCTGCGCCTGTGTGGGACGTTTCTTCCTACAGAACGGTTGAAGGCTTATCCGACCTCTGTGCCACCAACCGTGAGCCCGCGGATCTTCAAGGAGGGTTGAGCGACGCCCACAGGGACGCTTTGGCCGTTCTTTCCACAAACCCCGACCCCGGGATCGAGCGCAAAATCGTCGCCGATCATGGTCACGCCCTTGAGCACCGAAGGGCCGTCGCCGATCAGGGTGGCGCCCTTCACCGGCTGGGTGATCTTACCGTCTTCGATCAGGTAGGCTTCGGCGCACTGGAATACGAACTTGCCGTTGGTGATATCCACCTCGCCACCGCCGAGGCTCGCGCAGTAGAGGCCGCGCTTCGTCGCGGCGATCATTTCTGCGCGCGGCGTCGTTCCCCCCAACATGCCGGTATTCGTCATTCGGGGCATGGGCATGTGGGCGAATGATTGTCGGCGTCCGTTGCCGGTCGCCCTCAGTCCCATCAAGCGTGCGCTCATCCGATCGTGCATGTAGCCGACCAGAATGCCGTCCTCGATCAGGATCGTCCGCTCGGTCGGCGTGCCCTCGTCGTCGATCGTCAATGATCCGCGTCGCCCGACAAGCGAGCCGTCGTCGAAAACGGTCACGCCAGGGGCGGCGACACGCTCGCCGATCCGGCCGGAGAACGCCGACACACCTTTGCGGTTGAAGTCGCCTTCCAATCCATGGCCGACGGCTTCGTGCAACAGCACTCCGTTCCAACCCGGGCCGATGACGACATCCATCTCCCCAGCCGGGCAAGGGGCCGCGTCGAGGGCGACCTCGGCCAGCCGAAATGCCTCTTCGACTTGTGCTCGCCAATGCTCCGCCTCGATCCAGGTGGCGAAGGCGGCGCGACCGCCGGCGCCCCTGAAACCAATCTCACGCCGACCATCTCGTTCGAGCGTCACCCACACGTCGAGGCGCACCAGTGGGCGGACGTCGCGGGCCGAGGCGCCGTCGCCGCGAAGGATCTCAATCACCTGATACTCGGAATGCAGAGACGCGCTGACCTGCACCACCCTGGGATCGCGAGCTCGTCCATAGGCGTCTATGGCGCTGAGAAGCGCGACCTTGTCCGCAAACGAGGGATCGATGTTTGGATCGAGATCGGGATAGAGGCGGACGTTGGTCCCACGTGGAGCCGGTGCCGCGACGCCCCCGTACCCACTCCTGGCCTGAGCCGCTGTGTCCGCCGCGCGCCTGATGGCGGAATCGTCAAGCCTCGTTGAGTGGGCATAACCGGTCGCTTCGCCGGCGACGACCCTCAGACCGAAACCCTCGGAGGTATTGCGGCTGGCGGACTTCAGGCGTCCGTCGTCATATCTGAGCGATTCCGATTCCAAGCGCTCGGCATAGAGTTCGCCATCGTCGGCGCCGAACAGCGCGCCAGCGAGGCGGCCATGGGCGCTGTCTAGACTGACACCGCGCTGCTGGAGCAGAGATGGGGTTGCGGGCGGGAGCGTCCTAGGTTGCGAATTGGTCAATGTCCTGCTTTCTTTGATATTTTAGGAGCCGGCGATGGCCACGTCGTCGACGAGCAGCGATGGGGCGTTGGCGGCGCCCTGGACCTCGAGGTCCGACGCCGGAACCATTCGGGCGTAGAACTCGGGCAGCGACCCCGCGACGGTAATTTCGCTCACCGGGAAGGCGGGTTCCCCGCGCTCGAACCAGATCCCGTAGACGCCGGCCGACCAGTCGCCGGTCGCCATGTTTAGCGACGGCCCGAACATCCCCGTCACCAGAAGTCCCGACCCGGCCTGCCTCATCAGGTCGTCGAGACTTTCGGATCCCGGAAGCAGGCTGAGATTGCTGGTTCCCGCGCGCCCGTAACCGTTGGGCGTCAGACCCAGTTGCCGGGCGCTGGAGACGTCCAGCAGCCAGGTCGACAGCACCCCGTTATCGACGATGGCGCGCTTTGGAGTGAGGACGCCCTCGCCATCGACGACGCGGCTGCCCTGCCCCCTAACGACGGTCGGGTCGTCGAAGATCCGAACATTGGATGCGAAGACGGGCTCGCCCAGTCGATGCTTGAGAAAACTCGTTCCGCGGGCGATGGAGCCGCCGCTTATTGCGTTCAGAAGCGGCTCGAGCAGATTGATCGCCAGACGCCGCTCGAAGATGACGGGGGCCCGGGTGCTCGCGAGCTTGCGCGCGCCAATCTTGGCCACGGCCCGACGGCCGGCTTCGGCGCCGATCGACTCCGCGCAGGGCAGGTCAGCGCGCCAGCGAGCGCTGCGGCCGAAGCCGTCGACCTCCATCTTGTCGCGGCCGGCGACCACCGTCGCGCCCACATTGAAGGCGCTGCGTTGCCAGTAGTTGACCAATCCTTCGGATGTCACCTGCCAGCCGCGTGTCCGCCAACCGGCGGCGCGGCCGCCCTCGGAGTTCGTGACGCCGGCGATTGCGAGAGCCGCCGCTTCGCTATCGCGCGCCGAGCGTTCCAGGTCGGCAGCGCTGAATTCGGTGGGATCGTTCAGATCCAGGGCGAATTCAGCCTCTCTGCTCGCGCTGCAAACCAAATCCGCCGGCGCAAGGCCGCTGTAGGGGTCCTCCGAAGCAGCCCGCGCCATGACGAGCGTCCTTGCGACCAGATCATCGCGAGCAGCCTTGTTTCCGAGGTCGATCGCCGAGAGGCTTGCGGACCGGGCGCCAACCCAGACCTGGAGGGTCCAACTGTCCGCTTCCTGCCGCTGCACGGTTTCAAGCTTGCCGTGCCGCACCGCGACGGACGTGCTTTCGGATTGGTCGGCGACGGCCTGCACGGCGTCGGCGCCGGCGCACTGGGCGGCCTTGAGGAGGTCGTGAAGTTGATTTTCAGGTGTATGATCCATGCTTCCCCAACGATCTCGGCGCCGGGGATCCGCAATAGAATCGGTCCTCCAGCATCGGATTCCCCAATGCTTCGCGATCGGTTCGCACCTTCAGCTCCGGATCGGGGAAGCATTGGGTGGCTCACAAAGACGCGAGCCAGGGACGTCAGACCCAGATTCGATCAGCCCCGATGGTGGGTCACGAAGAACTGGACCGGGACGACGACGATGATCGGATCGCCGGCTTCGGACACCGGCGGCGCGGGGTAAGGGCTGGCCCGGTGCGTCAGGGACATGACTTCGCCGTCCAGCATGGGGAAACCGTGGCTGTGCACGATCTGCGCGCCCACCAGCCGGCCCCGCCGATCGATCGACATGCGGACGTAGACGACATCCTCCTGCCCCTGGGCCTGGGCCGCGCCAGGATAGCGCTTGTTTTGCTCCAGCTTGGCCAGCAGCAGGCTTTCCCACGTCTGGGGCGCGTTCGAGGCGCTGGCGGACGCCCCCATGGTGGGCGCCGCGGTCTCCGTCTTGGGCGGCGCCGCCAGCGCCTGCGGCGCAGTGGTCTGGTCCGCCGTCTGCTTCTGCACCGGCCTGTCCGGCTGCGGCTGCTCACGCGTTTGCAGCGCCACCTCGGGCTTGACCGGCGTGATCACCCGCGGCAGCGGCGGGATCTTCGGCATGTCGAGGGGCCGCGGCTTGGCCACCGACTGGATCTGCTGTGGCCCGGGCGGGGTCTGCCGCGGCGGAGCCGGCGGCGCGCTGGGGGCCGGGGCGATCTCCACCGTCATGGCGGCGTCGGTCGGCCTCTCGGCCGAAGACACGCTCGTCAGACTGAACAGAATGGCTGCGGCGGCCGTCCCGTGCAGAAAGACCGACGCGCCGAGGCCCAGTCGCCAGGCTTTTGGCGCGGGGTCCACAACAAAGCCGGGTCCGGCCTGGGCCGCCTCGTCCGCGGCGACCGGGACGGGGTCCCTGCCTGACGAAGCCAAGGCCGTCATTACTTCAAATCCTCGGCCGAGCCTTCGCCTGGTTCGACACCCACCAGGGCCACCTTCAGGTAGCCCGCGTCGCGCAGCAGATTCATCATGGCCATGAGGTGGCCGTAGTCGACGGTGTGGTCGGCGCGCAGGAGTATCCGCGTGGTCTTGTCGCCCTTAGCCGCCCGGTCGACCGCCTGGGCGAAGTCCGCGCGCGGCACCTTCTGGTCGCCGACCGAGAGGCTCATGTCCGACTGCAGAGTGATGTAGACCGGCTCGGCCGGTTGCGGCGGCGGCGTCGCGGTGCTGACCGGCAGATCGACCGGAACGCTGACAGTGGTCAGGGGCGCGGCGACCATGAAGATGATCAGGAGCACCAGCATGACATCGATGAAAGGCGTGACGTTGATCTCGTGAACCTCATCGAGACCATCGTGGCTGTGGACCATCCGGATAGACATGCTGCGATCCCTCCCACTGGCCGGCGCGGCTAGGCCGTGGCCCTGACCGCCGAGCGGGTGTCGCCGATCCGCTCCGCCTTGTTCTCGAGTTCATGGCTGAGCGCGCAGGCGGTGAGAACCGCCGCCTCGGAGACCAGCCGCCGATAACCGGCGATCGACCGCGCCAGCAGGTTGTAGATCAGCACCGCGGGAATGGCGGCGATCAGCCCCATGGCCGTCGCGAGCAGGGCCTCGGCGATCCCCGGCGCCACGACCGCGAGATTGGTGGCGTGGGCCTTGGAGATGCCGATGAAGCTGTTCATGATTCCCCAGACGGTGCCGGCGAGACCGACGAAGGGAGCCGTCGCGCCGATGCTGGCCAGCACATTGACGCCGGTCAGCATGGATTGGATCGCGGTGGTCTCCACCACCGTCAGCCGCGCCGCCAGGCGCTCCTTCACGGCTTCCGCCGCGGTCGGACTGGTCAGGTCGCCGGCGTGTCTGATCTCGCGGCGGGCCAGTTCGAGCATGGAGATCGAGGCGGAATAGCCGACCCCGCTGGCGTCCTGCAGCGACGTCGCCTTGTCGAGTATCTCGACATCCTGGCGAAGCTGCCGTTTGGCCTTCGAAAGCTCGACCGTTTTCGCGACCAGGATGGTCCAGGTCGCGATCGACGCCAGGACCAGGATGGCCATCACCACCTTCACCAGTGGATCGGCCTCGAGCACCATGCTGGTGACGCTGAGATTGCGGGCGACGACGAAGGACTGAGCCAGGACCGTCGTCGCCGCCAGGGCCGCGCCGCCCAGAATCGTCATCCCAACGATCGCGCGCCGCGACCTCCGAAGCCTGTCGGCCGGCCGAAGCGCTTCGGCGAACCGGTCGCGAATCATGGGGGCCATAGGTCGTCTCCGCGTCTTTTCAACAAGGCAACGAGCCTGCTTCGCGAATTCCGCAATCCTAGCATTACATTTCCCTCGGCCCGGCGGCATTTTCGGGCGGCGCGACCTGCGAGCCCCCACGATCCTGTCGCCAGCCGTGTCAAACCCGGCTCGTCGTTGCGGCTTCGGCGTTGGCCGCTCGTTGCACGCGTGAGTCATCCTGAACGTCGTGGCCGGCCGCCACGAGGAGCGACCGGCTTGAGCGCTGAAGTCAATCTTGGCGAGCTTTCGCGAGACGACTTGGCGACTCAGCAGCACTGGCGTGATCTGGTTCGCTTCCTGACGCGACGTCTCAAGTGCGAGGCGACCGCCGAAGATCTCGCCCAGGACGCCTACCTGAGAATGCTGCAATCGGCCCAGCCGATCGTCAACGCGCGCGCCTTTCTCTTTCACGTGGGCGCCAACCTCGCCAACAACCACCGCCGCCTGGAGCGCCGTCGCGCCGAGCTGAGAGCCGAGATCCACGATCTGCTTTCAGGCAGTTGCGAAGAGGCGCTGGGCGAGCGCAACGCCATGGCGGCGGAACGCTTGCGGGTCATTGCGGCGGTCCTGCCTACCCTCCCCGATCGCACCCGCGAGATACTGCTGCTTAGCCGGCTCGAAGGCCTGAGTTCGCGCGAAATCGGACGGCGGCTCGGCATTTCGGGCACGGCGGTGGAAAAACACCTCCAGAAGGCGCTCCTCAGGCTGATGCGGGCCTCCGAATCCGCGAAGGCTCCGCGATCTCGGGTTGCCGGGCCGGCTGCTCAGTTGTCTTAGGGTTATGATTCGTCCGGTAATGGCCCGTCGCCCAACGCCGCGCCGGCGAGACGTGCGCCGGCTTGCCGCCGACAGCGATCCAGATGCGGTGGCCGCAGCCTGGGTGGCGCGTCTCGCTTCAGGCGAGGCGAGCGGCGACGACGTGCGCGCGTTGAGAGCGTGGCTGCGTCAGAGTCCGCGGCACGCGGAATCGTTCGACCGCGCCCGAGCCGTCTGGACCACGCTGGGCGGCGCCGGACGCTTTTTGCGCGAGTCGTCTCACGGGCAAGTTGAGGCGAGATTCTGGGCGGGGAGTGGCTGGCGCCCCGCGACCGCGGGCGCATTGGCGGCAAGCCTCGTCCTTTCCGCGCTGGTCGGCGGGGCCTTCGATCGTCCGGACTTCTCCACCCACACCGGCCAGGTGAGCCGCGTTACCTTGCCCGACGGCACTCAGGCGGTGCTGGACACGGAGACGGCGATCAAGGTGCGGTACACAGCGCGAGAGCGCCGGGTCGAACTCTTGCGCGGCCGGGCCTGGTTCGACGTTCGCCACGCGCCCGCCAGGCCGTTCGAGGTGGCTGCCGGCGGCGGCGAAATCCACGATGTGGGCACGGCCTTCGTCGTGCGCCGCAATGGTGAGACCGTGACGACGGACGTGGAGCGCGGCGTGGTCGATATTCTGGCGCATGGCCAGCTGCGGCGGCTCGTCGCCGGCCAGGAAGGCGGCTGGTCGGCCCGCGCACTGACCGCCGGCACGGCGCCGTTTGACCCCGGCCGCGCCCTGGGGTGGCGTCAAGACCGCCTGGTATTCGACCACCAGTCGCTGGCCGACGTGCTCAAGGAGATTGCGCGTTACCGGGGCGGCCTGATCGTGCTAGCCGACCAGAAGCTCGCGCGCCGTCCGGTCAGTGGCGTCTTCTACATCAGCCAGATCGACAAGGCGCTCGACGGCCTCGCCGCCAACCAGAAGTTGACGGTCGTCCGTTTGCCGTACCTCGTGGTCCTGCGCGCATAGAAACTTCCCCCCGAACGGTTGGCGCGGGCGCGGGTCGATTGTCTCCCATTTGCGACGTCATCGGAACGTCATTGAGTTAGGGGGACTTCGATGCGGGATGGATCCACTCGACTAAGGCGCGGCTTGCTGTTCGGCGCGGCGATGCCGGCGCTAGCGATCGGCTTATTCGGCGGCTTGGCCGCGGCGCCCGGCGCCGCCCAAGCGCAGCCTGTCCAGGCTAACCGCGACAGCCCCCGCACACTCAACATCGCGCCAGGTCCCCTGGCGGACGACCTGCGGCAGTTCGGGCAGGCGTTCGGCATCCAGTTCGTCTACGGCAGCGAGCTGGTCCAGAGCGTCACCTCGCCGGGCGCCACCGGCAGCCAGACCGCCCGCTCGGCGCTCGACAGGCTGCTGTCCGGCACGCACCTCACCTATCGTTTCGTCAACGCGCGGACGGTAAGTATCGAGGCTGCCCCGGCGATGGGCGACGCGCGGGTGCTGGGCGCGGTTCAGGTCGAAGGCGTACAGAACGAAGGATTCGTGCCGCTGAACGGGTTCGGCGCTGGCGCGGGCGCCAATGGCAGCTCGGACCCGACCGCGACCGAGGGGACCGGCAGCCTGACCACCAACGGGGCCTCCGTGGCCTCGAAAGCGGCCCAGTCGTTGAAGGACACGCCGCAGTCGGTCACCGTCATCACCCAGGAGCGGATCCAGCAGCAGAATCTGACCGACCTGAACTCGGCGCTCAACTATACGCCAGGCATAACGCTGCAGCAGACTGATGCTGAAAATGTTCTAATTCTCTCGCGCGGGTTTCAGATAACCTCATTCCAAATCGACGGTGGCGCGCCGATCTCATTGGTAGACGCCGACGGCTCTGCATCAGCGCCCAATCTCGCCGAGTTCGATAGCGTGCAAGTGGTGCGGGGCTCCGACGCACTGTTTGGCGGCGCGGGTGACCCATCCGGCGTGGTCAATCTCCAGCGCAAGCGGCCACTCGACCACGACCAGCTCACCGGGGAGGTCGATATCGGCTCCTGGAACAACTATCGGGTCGAGGTTGACGCCACTGGCCCAATTGCATTCGACGGTCACCTCCGCGCACGCCTCGTCGTGAGCGACCAGGACCGCGATTTTTTCTATAATGTGGCCCATCAGAACAGAGCCTTCGTCTACGGGACGCTGGAGGGCGATCTTGGCCCAAACACGATTCTCCGCGTCGGGGCCAGCTTCGAACAACAGCGCAATCCGGGATTCAATGCCGACGGCTTGCCTCGCTTCGAAGACGGCGGAGACCTCGGCCTCTCTCGGTCGACGTGCCTCTGTGCGAATTGGGCCCGGTATGATCCAAGCAAGACCGAATTATTCGCAACAGTGGAACATAGGTTCAATTCGGACTGGGTATTAACGGCTGACTTAACGCGAATAAATGAAAATATACCCAGCCTCTTGCCGCTTCTAAGCGGTACAATTGGGAGAGACGACGAGACGACCAGTTATGCTGAATCCGACATAATTTCTTCTGACGTAACACGGGTTCATTATGCCGCCGATATACACCTATCGGGCGCGTTTCAGCTTTTCGGCCTGAAACAAACTATATTAATTGGTGAGTATTACTCCCGCGATCTATCGAATTTTGCCGGCTGGTATTCGTTTCCAAATACTCCGTTTGACGTGTTTGATTTTACCCCCTCTCTTCTTAATCCTCCGCCGCCCTCCATGTCTAACAGCGAATTTTCTAGCATTTTCCAAGAGCAATCGGGCACTTATCTGAAGATAGACTTACACCTCTTAGATCCACTTCATGTCACCGCCGGCGTTAGGGTGAGCGATTATAGGTTTTTCAATTACTCTGGTTACCTGGATACGGAGTCTGGAAAAGACATATATTCATTTGTGCAAAACTACAAAGAGAAAAATATCGCTACCCCGTACGCAAGTATAACGTATGATATTACGCGCGCGATTTCGATATATGCGAGTTATGCCGACATCTACCAATCACAAGCCGGACTCATATTGGCGTCTGGCGGTTCAGCTCCGCCGGAAACCGGGGTGACTTATGAAGGGGGCGTAAAAGGCAGCTTTAAAGATGGAAAGCTGAATGCCTCACTCTCTATATATTATACCGACGAGGGCAATTATACGGTCCTCGACCCTAGTGAGCCCTATAACGGATCGTGTTGCTTTCTGCTTGCCGGAAACCTCATTGCAGACGGCGTAGATTTTGAGTTTGCCGGAGAGGTAAGACCTGGTTGGCAGATACAATTTGGCTATAATTTCAACGAAAATAGATATTCTGGCCTTAGCAATTACGGCGAGGCGGGTGTTATTGAAAGTCAACAACCCAAACATCAGATAAAAATGTGGACGTCTTACATTATTCCAGGGCGATTTAGTCGCTGGACAGTTGGCGGTGGCCTTCGGCTCGAGAGTAAACGTTCTGAGCAGGGTGTCGTGTGTGCGGTAGCCGAGGTGTTTTCGCAGGAATATGGAGGATTATATTGCCCAGGTGCTTTCAACAATTATAACTTCACGCAGAGCCTCTATGCTGTTGCCGATTTAACGATCGCTTATAGAATTAGCAGTCACTGGCAGGCGGCGTTGAACGTAACGAATATCGGCGACACTCGATACTACGCGACTGCTGGGAGCACGGACGAGGGCAATTTCTACGGTGAGCCGCGGGCGTTCATGTTTAGCCTTCGGGGAACGTTCTGACGGCGCGGTAGACTTGAAAGCGACGGACACGAGGTAAGCCGAACGCTGATTGATAGGGGGAGAACGGTCACCTCCTGAAAAGGCAGTGTCAAGAATGCGATCTGCCTCGGCCGCGTGGGAAATGCGGGTGTCGCCACGATGACTGGTGCGGCGAACGCGGGGACGGCTTCGTCACTTCTACGGCGCCCGATGATTTGGGCCACACCTAACCGGCTGCGACCGAGGGCCGGTCGATCGTCACGCCATCGTCGCGACGAAAAGACTGAGGCGGCGGCCCCGCGCGGCCGCCGCCGCCCACGACTCCGGTTCCGCCGGGTCTGGATCGTTGTATTTGCGGGACCGAGCCTCGGCAAAGCGCCGTCGAGCCGAGCCCTGGGAGAGTTGACATGACGACCCTCGCAGAAGGCGACGCCGACTCGGTGTTCGCCCAACTTGACGCTGTCGCCGCGGCCTATGAGCGCTTGTCGAGCACCCTGCCGTGGCAAATAGACGCCTTCGATCTATACCGCGCCCACCGCAAGGTGACGGCTGCGCTCGCGCACGCGGCCTATACGGAATTTCCAGATCACCAGGGTCGCTTGGCCGCGGGCGCCAAGCTCCTCGGCATGTCGGATGCCTTCGACAAGCCGGAATCCGGCGAGCCTCCGGAGGCCTGGACAAGGGCGCTGCTGGGTGTCGAGGCCGACATACTGGGCGCGCGTGAGGCCACGGAACCCACCCTCGAGGCCGCCTTTGGATTCGCGCTGAAGCGATCTCTGGTCGAAGTGAAAGCCTCCGACGCCAGCGACGCTGCGCTGCGAGTTTGGGACGACCTGCTCAGTCAGATCTCGGCGCGCCTTTCCGATCCGCGACTCCTGAACCAGGCGCGCTCTGAGCTCATAGCCACGCTCGAGCGATTGGACGCCCGGCCCGAGCTTCTCGCGCGGCTGACCGAGTTGGCGACATGCGAGGATGACAGGATACGGACTTTCGCCGAGGGACGCACACGGGTCTTGAGGGCGCGCGAGACGCCGCTCGACCTGGCCTTTGACGATATCGGCGGCAAGTCCAGGGATCTGGCCGGCTTGCGCGGCCAGGTCGTCCTCCTGCAGTTCTGGGCCTCCTGGTGCGGCCCATGCCGTCGGGAAATTCCCCATCTGACAGCGGCCTATGCCGCTCGCCACGACGAGGGTTTTGAAATCGTCGCCCTTTCGCTGGACCGAGTTGACGAAAGCGAGACGCTGGAGGAGGCCCGCGCACGGGTCATGGCCTTTACGAACGAAAACGGCATGATCTGGCCGATCCAGTTCGACGGTGCGGGCTGGGACAATGCCTTCGCCAAGCGGTTCGCAGTCCAGGGAATTCCCGCCTCGTTGCTGCTGGACCGCACGGGCCGGGTCGCCGCTCTCAATCCGCGCGGCGACGAAATCCTCATCCAGGTGGACCGGCTGCTCGCCCGCTAAGTCGCTGACGCTAGCCGGTGTTTGGGCCCACTGCGTCACCCGCCGACAAGTTGCCGTTGGGCTGAAAGCGCCGCCTCAGTCCTTGGCGTGCTTGGCGGCGAAGGCTTTGACTGCCGCAATGAGATCGTTGGTCTGATGGGCCGCGGCGTTGCCCGCTTCGACCTCCGCCTTCGCCTGGGCGCCGTAGGCGTCCGCCGCCGCCTGCCGGGCGTCGATGTAGGCCTTCATGCAGTGGCTGTAGTCATTCGCCAGCTGCTGCAGGTGGGCGATGTCTTCGGCCGGAACCGACGCGCGTTCGACGATCCTTGGCGCGAGGCAGGTCGGCGCCGGCGGCGTCTCTGCGTTCGCGACGCCGACAAACAGGACGACGCCCACGCATCCCACCAGGACACGCGACCGCATCAGTACGCCGCCCTGAGGGTGAACATGACCGCGCGCGGCTCGCCGTAGAAATTCCCGGCCTGGTTGGTCCCTGCCGTCTCATAGTACCGAGTGTCAGTGATATTCGTCAAACCCACGGCCGCGCGCCAGTGATTGTTGAAGCTATATTCGGCCCGCAGATCCGCCACCGCATAGAAACCTTGGGTAAAATTGAATGGAACGTAAGCGGTGGGGCAACTCAGCCCAAATTCCGAAGGCGCTTCCACCACCGGACAAACGGTGCCGCTCTGGTAGCGTTTGCTCTCCATTCGCACCCCGCCGCCGATCGTCCAGCGGTTGAACCTTCCGGGCATGACGTAGGAAGTCCAGAGTTTGATCTGGTGTTTGGGCTGTTGCGACTCGAGGACCGGACTGGAGAGTCCTTCTTCCTTGAAGTCAGGCTGCGAGTTTTCGTTGAAATTGTATCCGAACTGTACCTGCCATCTAGGCAGCACCTCTCCCGCCACCTCGAAATCGACGCCGTCAGCCAATTCTTTTGCCGCGACGGCATAGCAACAGAAAGGGTTGGCGGACACCACACCCGGAAGGTAATATGACACATTCGCCTCATCCGTGTAATACACTGACAACGAAGCATTGATGCGGCCGTTGTTGAAACTGCCCTTGATACCGCTCTCATATGTTACACCAGTTTCGGGCGGCACTATGCCTCCGGACGCCAGCACGTCACTGAACTGCGGCTGATATATATCAGCATAGCTGAAATAGATTGAAACTAAGTGAGAGACATCGTAGCTTATACTTGCGTATGGCGTTGCTGCTCTAGCGTTTGTTGTTGGGTAAATATACGAATAGTTTCCGCCTAGAGACGGGGGCTGCAAAAATTGAACCGAGAGGCTGTCAGAATAACCGCTTATTCTTACTCCACCGCTTATGTGAAGTGGCGGAAGCAAGCGTAGATCGGCTTTCAGGTATATTCCATATTGAGATTGAGATTCAGGCTCAATTCCAGTTTCTTGAAACGAGTTTGTCAACACTGGCCCGATAAATGATTGATTAAAGTCAAATGGATTCAATGATGTAGGCGTATATGGATATGATCCGAGGTCTGTATTGCTGTCAGCTATTTTTGAATAGTCAGCCCCAATTAGTATTGTCTGCTTCAGACCAAATAATTCAAACCCACCGTTCAGGTGCGCATCCACCGCGTACTTGTTTGATCCGTAGTCAAAATTTTGAATTTCTTGGGCATAGAATTCAGTACTGGCCGCGGTCCGGCCGATCGTTCCAGAAAAAAATGGGGTCAGACCCGTCCTATCCTGCCACGTGCCACTTGCGTTAAGGTGGAACGACCAATCGGCATTGAATTTGTGGTCCAGTTCGACGAACGCTTCGGTGTTACGGGTGTTCTCTCGGGTCCAACTCGTGCAGAAGCATGTCGCACGCGAAAAGCCGATATCGCCGCCATCCGAATAGCGAGGCAGACCGCTGAAATTGAGGCCTGGATCTCGCTCGAGTTGAATACTGCCGCCGACGCGAATGATCGTGTTCGGATCAAGATCCGCCTCGAGCACGCCGTAAATCAGGCCTTTGCTCTGATGCGCGATATCGTAGAAGAAATCACGATCCTGATAGCTCAGGACGAGACGGGCGCGAATGTGACCATCGAGCCCGATCGGCCCAGTGGCGTCAACCTGGGCTCGATAGTTGTTCCAGGACCCGATATCGACCTCGCCGATGAACTGGTCGTGGTCCAGCGGCCGCTTGCGTTGGAGATTGATCACGCCGGACGGCGAACCGGCGCCGCCGAACAGCCCGTCGGAGCCCCGCAACACCTGGATGCTGTCGTATTCGGCGAGATTGGGCGGCATTTGAAACGTGGTCGCGTCTTGAAGCTGGATCGGGCCGCCGCCGTCGATCTGATAGGTGTTTACCGTGAAGCCGCGCGACAGAATCATAAAGTCGCCGCCGCCGTTATCAACCATGGCAATTCCCGGCGTATAGTTGAGCGCCGAGTTCAGGTCGGTCAGATTCTGTTGCTGGATCCGTTCCTGGGTTATGACGGTGACCGATTGCGGCGTGTCCTTCAGCGACGCGGCCGTCTTGGACGCCACCGACGCGCCATTGGTGGTGAGGCTGCCGGTCCCCTCAGTCGCGGTCGGATCCGAGCTGCCGTTGGCCCCTGCGCCGGCGCCGAACCCGTTCAGCGGCACGAACCCTTCGTTCTGCACGCCCTCAACTTGTACCGACCCCAGCACCCGCGCGGCCCCCATCGCCGGGACCGCCTCGATGGCGATGGTTCGCGCGTTGACGAAACGATAGGCGAGGTGCGTGCCGGCCAGCAGCCTGTCGAGCGCCGCGCGCGCGGTCTGACTGCCGCTGACCCCGGGTGAGCCGACCCCCTGGACGAGTTCGCTGCCGTAGACGAACTGGATGCCGAACGCCTGCCCGAATTGCCTCAGGGCGTCCGCCAGGGGACCCGGCGCGATGCTGAGCGTGCGGGAACTGCCGAAGTCGGCCTGAACCGGCTGCGCTTGGGCGGCGGCAGCGGGCGCCAAAGCCATGGCGGCGACAAGACCCGCGCCTGCCGCCCCCGCCAGCCAGCGCCCGCGCCCGATGTGTCGACGAACGTTCATAGCCATCCCCTAAATGCACCGCGCCTGCGGGCTTTACGGACATAACGAGCGAGGTTCGGAAAACCGGAATTCCTGGCGTTGGCGGACGCGCGCTCTCCGCGAGATCGCACGCCACGACCTAGCCCTAGCCGATCGCCAGGCCCAGCTCACTCCGACCGCCGATCACCGGTACGGTCTCGCCCAAAACCTCGGCGACCGAGCCGAACTCCCAGCCGCCGCCGGGATACAGCCGCAGGGCGTGGGTGTGGTAGTCGACGATGCTCACGCGGTGGCCGACGCTGATGAAGCTCGGGCCCGAGGCCATCAGCATTTCGTAGAGCCGGGCCTCGGTCGCCACATCCATCGCGCTGGTCGCCTCATCGAGGAAGACGTAGGCCGGGCGCGCAAGCAGGGCGCGGGCGAAGGCGACGCGCTGCTGCTCGCCCAGCGACAGCACCTTTCCCCAGTCGCGTACGGCGTCCAACCCGCCGTGACGTTCAAGAAGATCGGGCAGGCTGACCTGTTCGAGAACGGACTGCAGCGCCTTGTCAGACACCATTTGGCCGCGCGGATAGAGCAGTTGCGAGCGCAGGTCGGCCAGGATCATGTAGGGCCGCTGGGGCAGGAACAGGCAGTCTTCCGGCGCCGGCATTTCGATGCAGCCCTTGCCCCGCGTCCATAGGCCGGCCATGGCGCGCAGAACCGAACTCTTGCCGACGCCGGTCTGGCCGACGATGATCAGATGCTCGCCGTGCGGCAAATGCAGGGACAGGTTCTGGACCAGGGGCTGCTCGCCGCCGGGCGTTTCCAGGCTGACATGATCCAGGCGCACCTCAGTACCGCGCCGCATGGTCAGGCGCGGGCGCGCCGGATCCGTTCGCTCCTCATCCATGGCGTCGAACCGCTCAAGGATCTCGGCGATGCGCACGGCGTCGGGCGCCGCGGCGCTGACCAGGGGCATGAAATTGATGATCCCGCTCAACGCCGTCAGGATGCCGGTCGCGGCCGCTGTGGCCTGGGCGATCGAGCCATATTGGATATGGCCGGCGAAAAAGAGCGGCACGAGCATCAGATACGGGAACGCCGTCCACACGACGCTGAACCCGAACGTGGTCGAATACAACTTGATCTGATAGATGATGGCGATCAGGTTCTTCTTCACCGCAGTCGCCAGCCGGTCGAGAATCTGGCTGCGTTCCGCCGCCTCGCCCCGATAGAAGGCCACGGTCTCGGCATTGTCGCGCACGTGCAAGAGGCCGTAGCGCAAGTCAGCCTCGGACACCGTGATCTCGAAGTACTGTTTCACGGTCGGGACATACAAGAAGTAGGTCACGACAGTCTGAAACACGGCATAGGCGACCACGATCCCCAGCAACTGCAGGTCGACCGTCGCCAGGATAGCCGCGCCGGTCGCCATCTTGGCGATGCTCCCGAATACTTGGCGCGGAATGTAGCAGACGATCTGGGTGAAGGGCGCGACGCTCTGCTGGATACGCTGGTCGGGGTTGTCCAGGTCTTCGGCGACAGCGATATCGAAGTAGGTCCGCTTGGCGAGGTAGCGGTCGACCAGGAAGGTGGTCAGCCATTTGCGCCAGTGCAGGTTGAGCCGACTGTCGACCTGCATCATCACCACGTCGGACAATGAGGAGACGGCGGTCAGGGCCAGAAACCACCACAACATCGGCCAATAGGCGGCGACCTTCTTGGCCACGACCAGATTGGTCAGGTCCTTGAGCACAAACGAGGTGTAGGCCATCAATACGGCGGCGGCGGGGGCCATCACCAGCAGCACCGCCAGCGCGATCCAGGACGGCCATGCGGCGCGGCGCAGCCAGTACGGCCGCGACAGCCGCCAGAGGCGCTTCAGCAGGAAGCCGTCGACCTTGTAGTTTCGCGGATCGACGTGCGGCGCTCGCGTTTGCGGCAATGCCCAACCCTCGAATTCGCGCCCGGCCCAATACCGATGGTGAAACGAGGGGCGACGGCGATCACCGCAACGCCGGGCGCTGTCGAACCGAAGCGATCTTGCTGGAGCGGCTGTCGCCGCGCGGTCGCGCTCTAATAGAGCAGGACGAGTGAGCCCAGGCGGGCGACCTTGGCCGCGTGGGTCTTGTCGAGCGCCGCCAGCCACTCGTCGATCCGGCCCAGGTCGATCACGGCGTTGATACGGCGCGCGCCGGCGGCGCTGTTCAGCAACACCAGCCGACCCCTGTAGTAGCGGTTGATCTCAGGGACCGCCTCGGCCAGCGAGCGGTTCTCCAGGTTCAGGCGCCCCTCGGTCCAGCCGAGCGCAGCGCCGGCGTCGATGGCCTGCACCGCGCCCTCACCGTGGTCGCCATAGGCGACCGTCTGGTCGGCGATCAGCTTCGCCGAATGGGCGCCCGGGGTGGAGGGCGTCACCTGCACCTCGCCGCGGGCCACGACGACGGCGGCGCCCGCCCCGGTGCGCCTGACGGAAAAGGCCGTCCCGATGTCGTGGATCTCGCCTTGGCCCGCGATGACGGTAAACGGGCGGGACGGGTCATGGACGATGTCGAAATAGGCTTCGCCACGCGCCAGCTTGACCTCGCGAACGCCATTCTTGAGGCCGACGTCGAGCGCGGTATCGCCGCTCATCATCACCTTCGACCCGTCCGCCAGGGTGACCGGCCGGCGCTCGCCAGGGCCGGTGACATAGTTGTGTCCGTAGGTCTGGACGGCCTGGGCGGCGCAAAAGATGCAGATCGCCACCGAGGCGGCCAGAGCGCTGATCTGGCTGCGTCGACCGAACTCGAACGGCAGGCCGCGTGAGCGGCGACCCGGCTCGACCGCGGGACCGATGGCCAGCCACAGGCTGCGCGCCTCGACGAGCGCCGCCTCGTGATCGGGACTTTCCTCGCGCCAGCGGCGAAACGCGCGATGGTCTTCGGCCGTCGCGTCGCCTGACGTCAGCCGAACCACCCACAGGGCCGCCTGACTCACGAGATCGCCCTCGAGCACCTCGGACTCGTCATCGGCGGTTAGGGGGATATCGACGGGGTGCATATGGTGCCAACGAGTGGTGAGCGTAAAACGAGCAACGCCTTTCGGCGCTTTCGCCTGAATCGTCCGCCTTCAAGAGGAAGCGTTGAGTTTGGCGCGGCAGTGCAACATGGCCTTGACGACGTATTTCTCCACGAGACTTTTGCTGACGTTCAGTTCCTTGGCGATCTCGCCATGGCTCATGCCGAGCAGGCGGCTCATGTAGAGAACCTCCCGACAGTGCTTGGGCAGTTCGTCCAAGGCGGCGTCGACCACGCGCAGCTGATCCTTCGCCACGGCCTCGTCTTCGGGCGAGGGGGGCGTGCCTTCGAACAAGGTGACGGCGCCGTCCAGGATCTCCTTGCGGCGACCTTCCACACGTCGATGGTCGGTGGCGAGATTGCGGGCCATGCGGAACAGATAGAGCCTCGCCTCGTGCCGGTCCGGCAGGGGCGCGGTGATCCGGCGCAGACGCAGGAATATGTCCTGGGTCAGATCGGCGGCGAGTTGCGGGTCGTGCACCCTCCCCCGCAGCATCCGCTCCAGGTCGAGACGGATGTCCGAGAAGACCGACTGAAGATCGTCGTAGGTCAAGACATCAGTCATGCTCGCTCCGTCGAGAATGGGCCAGACCCAATTCTGGGCCGTGTCACGCGGCGCGCCTGGGCGATCATGGGTTCTTTCGCAGCAGGAATTGAATGGGGGCGATCAACGGGATTTCCTCGCCCGAGACGCTGGCGGGTGGCGCCGGGAGGGGGGAGGCGCGCTGGACGAGCGCCCGCGCCTCATTGTCGAGCGCCGAGAAGCCGCGGCTCTGGGTGATCTCGGTGGAAAGCACCTGGCCGGCGCGATCGACCACGAAGCGGACCATGACGGTGTCCTGCTGCCCGGCGTGACGGGCGCCCGCCGGATAGCGCTTCAGACGGGCGAGCTTCGCCAGGACGTCGCCTTCCCAGAGCGCCTCCGCGGCGCTGGGCGTGCTGGGCGGAATGTCCGTGCGGGCCGCCGATGCGGCCGGCGCCGCCGTCGCCACCTGTGTCGCCGCGGCGCTGCTCTCGGTTGGGGCCGGACGGACAGGATCGATCGGCGCCTTGACCGCCTCTGACACCGGCGCCGCGCTCGCCGCGGCCGTTGGCGGCCCCGCCGCCAGCGCTGACGTGTGTGGCGATTGGGGCGTCGTGACCGATCCCAGCTGCGCAGATCGCCGTCCCGGCTCCGGCCAAGCAGGCAACATCTCCACCGCGAATTGCGGCTCCCCGGCCCCCGGGGCCGGAGCCGTCGGCCCATCCCGGTGCAGGAGGGCGATACCGACCAAGCCCAGGTGCAGGGCGACCGCCGCGCACAAGGCGGCGCGCCACGGCGGCTTTATCGGCGACGGCGCGGTCGGCGCCAGTTCGCCCTCGTCGATGAATGAGCGCCACCAATCGTCCTGGGCGCGGAGGGCCTCCAGCCGCTGCCGCGTGGTCAAGTCCGGGGCGCGTGCGGCAAAGTTCGCGGCCGAAACACCGCCGCGCGCCGATGCGCGACGGGACTGGCGTGTCGTAGCCCTTATTTGCGATCCCGATTGGATCGTAACCTCCTCAAGCCCAGAGACGTGACGCATCGACCGTGTGCATACATGCGCTCGGGGGCAAGTTAGAACCTCTCCAGACTATGACACTTTTCTAGCACCTGCCGCAAAAAAGGGCCGCTGAATTCAGAATCTTACGCAAAATTTGGCCGCCATGCCGGCGGACATACGGCCGGCAACGAGACAACGAGCTGGACGCGGAAAGACCGCAACGCCGATGTGATTTTTTCGCAAGGGCGCTTTGCCGCGCACCCTCAGACCCGCGCGAGCCAATGCTCGACGCTGGCGTGCGCGACGCCGGGAAGCGCCGCGAGCCGATCGGCCAGGAGCCGCGCCTGACGGGGCCGCAATCCGACGACTTTGAGCTGGTGCTCGAACGCGGCCGCGCGTCGCGACAGGTTCAGCGCCTCCAGACGGCCGCCGATGGCGCGCACGGCCGTCAGCGCTTCGATGCCGACCGACAGCTGGTCAGAGGATATGATGGTCAGGACGTGGGTGAGATCGCAGTCAGGGAAGACCAGCGCGATCTCATCCTCGTCGAAAGCGTCGTGGACGGGTGGATGCAAGTCGTGGCGCTCCCCTCTGTCAAAATCGACGAAAGGGCGGGCCCGTTTCGTTGCCGAACATCGGCCGCATCGTCTCAAAAGAGACCGCCACCTTGCCCGGGAAGGCAGGTTGGCGTCGGGCGTCCGCCCAACTCTTGATGCCCTGCAAAGCTAGCCGGTTTCTTCCGTCGCCTCAACCGCAAGCCCCGGCCGGTGAGGTCGAGGTGTTCTCACCTCACGCGTCCGCGAGCTCCTCCAGGCTCTCCAGCCAGTCCATGGCGTCCTGGCCGCCGCCGGTGACGATCTCTCTCAAAGCGCCCTGCTTGAACAGCAATGTCACTGGGACGGCCTTCACGCCAAATCTCTCAAACGGCTCGGGCGCCGCCTCTTTATACAGCCGGACGACCTGGACCTTTTCGCCGACGATCTCATCGAGGTGGTTCAGCGGCTCGGTCATCCGAGCACACCAGGGGCAGCCCTCGCGGACGAAATTCACCACCAGCCAGGGCGCATCCTGAAGAAGCGCCCGGAAGTCTTCGGCGGTCACGATCTTGAGTGGCATGTCCGTCTCGTCTGCGTCGGTTGAGTTGAGCCTTCGGCTCCAGAACGATCACCGGCCGAGACTTCCGCAACGGAGATCGATTCACCCGAGCCGTTGTGGGATCGGACCGAACGGCTCGTTACAGGCAGGACAGCGCGGGCAACGCCCGGCTTCCAAACCTTCAGCTCTCCAGGATTGCATCCATGTCGATTTCCCAGATCACGCCAGCCGACCGCGTCGCGCAACGACGCGTCAGCGATACGGGCGGGTCGCTGTCGCCGGCTCAGGACAAAGCCTTCGCGCGCCTAGTCGAAGCCGTCCAGGTCTCGCCCTGCATCATCCTCCTGGGCGAACCAGGTTCCGGTAAGACCACCCTCCTGAACCGCCTCATTCGCCAGAAGGGTGGCCTCAGGATTGATGGCCGAGATCTGACTCTGGCGACGTCCTACTCTGCCCATGCCTGCATCGAGGAGCAGTTTGACGCCTTGATCGAGAACGCGCTGGGCGAACACGACCTGGTCGTGATCGACGATTGCGAGTCCGTCTTGCAGATGGCCACGCAAGCCAAGGGCTATGGCCGCCCTGGCTTCATCGCCGCCTCCATCCGCCACCTGGCGGACTCGGCCCGTGCGGCCGGCAAGACCATCGTCTTCAGCGGGACGACGTTCGAGACGGATTGGGGGCCCTACATCCCGTCCCTGCCGCCGCGTTCGATGACAATCGAAATACCTCCGCTCGAGGCGCGTGACTTCGCTCATTTCTTCCGACTTGAACTCGGCGCCAAGGCCGAGAAACTCGATGCCGAGGAAATATATCAGTACGCATCCAGCCTGAATATCTACAACATCAAGCAAATATCTCGACTGATCGAGCAAAACGGCAGCGCCAGTTCGGACTTCGTCCGCGACCTGATCGACACGCGCGTGATAAGAACCAATACACGCCTAGGCGAGGTAGAGAATATCACCTTCGACGATCTGAAGGGGTTCGAACACATCATCGATCAGTTGACCACGTTTGTGATCAACCCCTTGAAGCAAGATCCTCGCTTCGCGACCATCGGCCTGAAGCCCAAACGCGGCGTCTTGCTCTACGGGCCGCCCGGAACCGGCAAGACCAGTATCGGCCGGGCCCTCGCCCATCAGATGAAGGGCAAGTTCTTCATCATCGACGGAACCATTCCGCCAGAGCCGGCGGGGGATTTCTTCCAACGTATCAAACAGGTCTTTGAAGCGGCCAAGAGTGCGACGCCGTCGGTGATTTTCATCGATGACGCCGACGTGCTGTTCCAGAGCGATCGCTCCACCAGCCTTAACCGCTATCTGCTGACCATGCTGGACGGCCTCGAGTCCGAAACGGCGGGGAAGGTCGCCGTCATCATGACCGCCATGGATCCGAACCACATGCCCCAGGCGCTGCTGCGTTCGGGGCGGGTCGAGCTGTGGCTGGAGACGAAGCCGCCGGCGGCGGGGACGAGGGCGGAGATCATCGCCGCCCATCTCGCCAAGCTGCCGACGGAATTTCGGTACTACGACGTCCAGCGCATCAACGGCCTCACCGAAGGTTTCAACGCCGCCGACATGCGCCGCGTCGTCGCCGACGTGAAGGCGTTGTACGCCACCGATGTGATCGAGGGCCGGCCGCCGGAAATCCCCGCCTACTTCGAAACCGCGGCGCTGAACGTCCAGCGCAACAAGCAACTCCTGACGATGGCGGCGAGCGGCGATTTCAACTTCGCGGCCGATCCGGTCGCTGGGGGCCGCAGCGAAGCTGAGAAGAAAAAGAGCCGCCTGCGCGAAGAGATGAACGCCTGCGAAGGCGAATGAGCCCGCGTCAGATACCCGAACCGTAAGGACACCCGTATGTCATCCACTCTCTTTGCCCCATCGCCGAGCTTGGCGCGCCTTCGCGGCCTTCAGACGGAGATCGCCCTCTCCACGGCGCAGGCCGGCGTCTACGGGGAACTGGCTGAAGCGATCGAAGTCAGCCCGCTCGTCGTTCTCGAAGCCGCGCCGGGTTTCGGCAAGTCCACGATAATCGCCCGCCTCCTGCAAGACTTCCCAGGCGGCCGGATCACGCCTCGCGACATCCTCTCGGCCGCAGCCAACTCGCCGCACGCCGGCATGGCTGCGCCGCTGCTGCGGTTGCTGGAGGACGCCCTGGAGTCTCACGACCTGATCGTGGTCGATGACTTCGATCTTTCCGCGGCGACCTTCGCGAACAGCTGGCACGTTCACAGCGGCCTTCCCCAGGCCGCCATCCACGCCCTCATCGACCGGGCGCGCGACCGCAACAAATGCCTGCTATTTACCGGTGCGGATTTCCGCAGCGAGTTTCGACCTGAGCACTGGGCCTTCGACTTGTTCGAAGAGCGCATGCTGAATGTGAAGGCTTCGCCCTTCACCGCGGCCGATTTCGCCTTCTTTCTGGCGCTGGAGTTGGGCGAGCAGGTCGTCAGGACCATCCCGATCAAGCGCGTCTTCGATCACGCGCCAGGCCTCAACGGCCACCACTTGCGTCAGCTCGGCGCCTTGCTGCGCCTGCATGGCCGCACCGAGGAGGCGTTCATCCGCGAGATGATCGACACGCGGATCTTGATGACCAACACCAATCTCGGCGAGGTCGCCGATGTCAGCTTCTCGGACCTGAAAGGGTTCGAGAAGATCGTCGATGACCTGACCACCTACGTGATCAACCCGCTCAAGGCCGACCCGCGCTTTGACGCCATCGGTCTTGCGCCCAAGCGTGGGGTGCTGCTGTTCGGTCCCCCAGGTACGGGCAAGACCAGCATCGGACGCGCGCTCGCGCACCAGATGCAGGGCAAATTCTTCATGATCGACGGCACCATCCCAACGGAGCCGGCGGTGTCCTTCTATCCCCTTGTCGCCGCGGTGTTCAACGCGGCGAAGAAAGCGGCGCCTTGCGTGCTGTTCATCGACGACGCCGATGTGCTCTTCCAAAGCGATCGCGCCTCCGGCCTCAGCCGATATCTGCTGACCATGCTGGACGGCCTGGAATCAGAGACCTCGGGCAAGGTCGCCGTGATCATGACCGCGATGAACCCCAACCACATGCCGCCCGCGCTGTTGCGGTCCGGACGCGTGGAACTTTGGATCGAGACCAGGCCGCCCTCCGACTCGGTGCGTGCGGAGATCATCGCCGCCGACGTCGCCACGCTGCCGAAACAGTTCCGCGACTATGAGTTCGCCAAGATCGGCGACGTCACCCGCGGTTTCAACGCCGCCGACATGCGCCGCATCGTTTCCGACGTGAAGGCTCTCTACGCGCGCGACGTCGTTGAAGGCCGCGGTCCGCTTCCTGCCGACGCCTATTTCAAGACGGCGGCGGACGGCGTTCGCCAGAACAAGATTCTGCTCGGCCTGGCCGAAGCGGGCCGACTGGTCATGGGCGAACAGCGCACGGAAACTACGGCGAATGCGCCGCCGACCCGCCCGGGCGAACGCACTGAAAAGCAGAAAAAGACCAGTCGGCTGCGCGACGAAATGAACGCGTGCGAAGGGGAATAAGCGCGCCATGCCCTTGAACGCCAAAACCGCAGCGTCCCGACGCGCGGACGCGCGCCTCGCCGTCCTCCCGACCCTCGAGACGGCGTACGAACGCCTGCTTGAAAATATCCGCGCGGCGCCCGTCAGCATGCTCGAAGGCGAAGCGGCGATGGGCAAGACCACGCTCCTCCGCCGGCTGCTGGACGAGCTTGGCGGCGTGCGCATCGACAGCCGGAAGATCGTGACCTCGACCGGCCACGGCGCCCATACCGGCATCGACGAACCATTGCTTCGCGTCCTGGAGGACGCCCTTGCGATGAACGACCTCGTGGTTCTCGACGACGCGGAGCACCTCGCCGAGCTGTGGTATTCTGGGGGCTATGCGCGTCGGGCCGGATTCGATGCGCTTCTTCGTGAGGTGATGTCGCAGGTCTGGGCCTCCCGCAAACGCCTCGTCGTGGCTTGGACAAACGCGTTTCCGGGCGGATCCTTGGCCAATTGCCTGCCGGTGCGCGCACTGAACACCCGCATTGACGCTCTCGAGGCGGCCGATTTCGCGGCGCTGCTCGAGGCCTATCTCGGCGCTGACGACACCAGGCGCATCGATGTCGATGGTCTCTTCGACTACGCGCCCGCGCTCAACATCCAGCAACTGAGGGGGCTGGCGGCGTATATCGGCGAAGCGAAGCGGTTCGACGCCAAATTTGTCCAAGAGACGCTAAGCACGCGGATCTTGGCCACCAACACGCGCCTGGAGGAAGTCGAGGATATCTCGTTCGACGACCTCAAGGGATTCGAACATATTGCAGAGGCGTTGACCACTTATGTTCTCAACCCCTTGCGCGGCGACGAGCGCTTGAAGGGACTCGACCTTTGCCTCAAACGCGGGGTTCTGATCTATGGGCCGCCCGGCACCGGCAAGACGAGCGTCGGCAGGGCGCTCGCCCGTCAAATGCAGGGGAAGTTCTTCCTGATCGATGGGACGTTCAGCCCCGAACCGGCCAAGATATTCTTCCAGCGGATTACCGAAGTCATCAGCCAGGCGAAAGCAGCCGCCCCTTGTGTCCTCTTCATCGACGACGCCGACGTGCTCCTGGAGAGCGGCTACGCGCCCGGTTACAGCCGCTACTTGCTATCGTTGCTGGACGGTCTGGAATCGAGAAGAGCCGGCAAGATCGCCGTCATCCTCACTGCGATGGATCCGAGCAATCTGCCGCCAGCGTTGCTGCGCTCGGGGCGGGTCGAGCTTTGGCTCGAGACCAAGACGCCGCCGGACGCGGCGCGGGCGGACATCGTCGCCGATCACGTCGCCAGCCTGCCGGAGAACTTCCGCCGCTACGACGTCGAGCGCCTCACCGACCTCACCAGCGGGTTCAATGCGGCCGACATGCGCCGCGTCGTCGCCGATGTGAAGGCGCTTTACGCGAAGGACGTCATTGCCGCCGCAGCGCTTCAAGACACGGACGCCTATCTCGCACAGGCGATCGGAAATGTCCGCCACAACAAGAGGTTGCTGCAACTCGCCGCAGCTGGCGAATTCGCGCCTGCGCCTTAGCCCCGCACCGAACCGGCCGCAGGAAGTCCGCGGCGACACCGGGAAACAGTCATCTTAGACGGTCGAGACCGCGACGAGGAACGACACCATGATCGGCCTGCAAGTCAAACCTGAGGCGCGCCAACGCGCTCGCCCGTTGACGAACCTGTCTCCCGCCCAGGAGACGGCCTACGCCCTGCTGACCTCGGCCGTGGCCGCCAGTCATCTTGTCCTTCTCGAAGGTGAGGCGGGCGCCGGCAAGACGACCATGCTTGCGCGCCTAGTGGCTGAAATGGGCGGCCGGCGTCTGACTTGCCGAGATCTCTACGCCTCGAACGCCAACGCCCCGCACGCCGCGCTAGACGGCGCCCTGTTTCGCCTGGTCGAGGCGGCGCTCGACCGGCACGACGTCGTCGTCGTCGAGGATTTCGACGCGCTCGGCAATATCGTGGATTCGTTCGTCGGCAACCCGCGCGGATACTATTGGCAGACGGGTTTTGGAAGCCTGCTTGATCGAGCGCGCAACCAGGGCAAGGTCCTGGTTTTCTCGGCCGTCAGCTTCATCTCGCCTGTAAGCGCGGCGAAATTTGCTCTGCCCTTGTTGAGTCACCGAGGCGTCCAGGTGACGATTCCATCTTCTTCAATTGAGGACTATCGGTTCCATATTGAAGCCGCCCTGGGCGACGAACTCGCTGGTCGCCTTGACGTTCGAAAAATATTTGAACACGCGCCGAAGCTGAATATTTACCAGCTTCGCACCCTCGCCGCCTTCGTCGATATCGGGAAGCGGACGAGCGACGACTTCATACGCGAAAAGCTGGATCAGCAGATCCTCAGCACAAACCTGAATACGAACGAGGTGGCCAATATCACCTTCGCGGACTTGAAGGGGTTTGAAGACATAGCGCGCCAGTTGGCGATCTACGTGATCAATCCACTCAAGGGTGATGCGCGCTTCTCCAACCTGGACGTTCGCCCAAAACGGGGCGTGCTGCTTTATGGACCTCCGGGAACCGGCAAGACCAGCGTCGGCAAGGCGCTCGCGCGCCAGATGGAGGGGAAGTTCTTCCTGATCGACGGCGCCGTGAGCACCGAACAGGCGGCATATTTCTACACCCAAGTCGACTGGATCTTCAAAGCGGCGAAGCGGGCGGCTCCGTCCGTAGTGTTCATTGACGACGCGGACGTGCTGTTCCAGACCGACCGCGCCACCGGATTCGGCCGCTTCCTACTGACAATGCTGGATGGCATGGAATCGGAAACCGCGGGCAAAGTCGCCGTCATCCTGACCGCCATGAACCCGCAACATCTGCCCCAGGCGCTGCTGCGTTCCGGTCGGGTCGAGCTCTGGCTGGAGACCAAGCCGCCGTCGCGGGAGGTTCGCGCCGAGATGGTGGCCGCCCTCCTGGCCAAGGCCCCCGCGCCCTTCAAGGCCTATGACCCAGACCACGCGGCGACCTTGAGCGACGGGTTCAACGCCGCCGACATGCGCCGCCTGGTCATGGACGTTAAAACTTTGTACGGGCGTGACCTGTTGGCGGACCGGACGCCGGCGCCGATCGATTCCTATTTCGAACGCGCTGTCACCGACATTCACAAGGCGCGAGACCTGCTGGCGATCGCGAACACGCGGCAACTTGAACGGCAGATCTGAGTGACCGAGACTTGGCAAGGCACGACAGCGGTGCGTTGCGCGCATTTGCCGTCGTCGTTACCTACGCCCGATGCGGGGATATGACGCGCAGCACTATTGGATGGCCGCTCGCTTCGAGCGCCGGGAGGGTTGGGATGACGCTTCCTATCCCTTCAATCTCCCGGCGGTTCGCGGACTCCATGAGCTGGAATTACACCCTAAGGTCACCTTCCTGGTCGGCGAAAACGGGGCCGGGAAATCCACCCTGATCGAGGCGCTCGCCGTCGCCTGGGGCTTCAATCCGGAAGGCGGCGGCAGGAACTTCAATTTCGGCACACGGACCTCGCATTCCGAGCTGCATCGGTTCATCCGGCCGGTGCGGGGCGTCAGACGGCCGCGAGATAGCTACTTCCTGCGCGCCGAGAGCTTCTTCAACGTCGCCACGAATATCGATGATCTGGATCGAGAGGTCGGCGGCCCGCGCCTCATTGGCGCCTACGGCGGCAAGTCGCTCCACGAACAGTCACACGGGGAGTCGTTCATCGCGCTTCTCGAGCACCGGTTTCGTGGACATGGACTCTATATCCTCGATGAGCCCGAGGCTGCGCTGTCGCCCAACCGCCAGTTGAGCTTCCTGGCGCGCCTGCATGAGTTGGTGAATCAGGACTCGCAGTTCATCATTGCGAGCCACTCGCCGATCATCCTCGCCTACCCGGACGCCTGGATCTACCAAGTGTCAGACGAGGGCCTGGAGCGGGTGGCGTACGAGGATACGGACCATTATCGACTGACTCGCCGTTTTCTGAACCACCGGGAGTCGATGCTGAAGGTGCTGCTCGAGGAAGGCGACTGATCTCAGCTCAACCTTGCGGCCGCCTATTCGTCAGCAATTTGGGGGGGCCGCACGGCGCCGCGGCGCCGCGCCCATTCCGGAAAGCCGGGAACCGATTTCGGCGTCGTCTTCCAACCCCTCGTCGATGAGGGCCGTCACATCGTCGCGCGACACCGTTCCGTCCCGCCCGGCAGCGAGGCTTCGTTGCGCGAGGCGGCGAACCAGTTCTTTCATGAACGCTGCACTCGCCCCCTCGGTCCGCTGGGCGGCATCATCGACCGCGCCTTCTTCAAAGGAGAGCGCACGCCCGTAAAGCTCGATGAGCCTGGCGCGACATCTTTCATCGGGTAGCGCCACCTCGATGGCGGCGTCGATCCGACCAGGCCTCGAGGCGAGCGCAGGCTCGATGTCTTCCGGCCGGTTCGTGGTCAGGATGAAGAGCATGTCGGCGTCGGGTTTAAGCCCGTCCATTTCATTGAGGAGTCGGTTGAGCAAAATCTCTGTGCCGGGGCTTCTCATCGACTCGCGTGAGCGGCCGACGAGATCCACGTCCTCAAGGACGAGAATGCTCGGTTGCAGCGCCCGCGCCAGGGCGAAATAGGCGGTCAAATTGCTCACCTGCTCGGCGGTCAGAAGTAGTGTGGTGTGATTGGGCAGGTTCGAGCTGATGTAGCGAACCAAGTGCGTCTTGCCCGTCCCTGGCGGCCCGTAAAGCAAAATCCCCTTGCGCGTCGACTGGCCGAACCGGCGCAGATCCTCCCGGTGCGCATCAAATTCGAACACGTGCCGATC
>Ga0302314_10002067_pt1 | contig 37502 bp, 40 predicted proteins | sample III_Palsa_N2_3_FD_200533 | JGI IMG/M metagenome (GOLD analysis project Ga0302314, IMG submission 200533) | Peat permafrost microbial communities from Stordalen Mire near Abisko, Sweden - III_Palsa_N2_3 | ecosystem: Environmental > Terrestrial > Soil > Palsa > Peat permafrost | place: Sweden...
GGCGAGGTCGTCGCGCTGGAACAACTCGGCGGCGCGGCGCGGCTCACCGTGCGCGGCCCGCTGGTCACGGCCGGCGCCGCCAGCGGTGACTCGATCGCGGTCAATGGCGTCTGCCTTACGGTCACGGCCATGTCCGGCGGCACGTTCACCGCCGATGTGATGGGGGAGACGCTCGGCCGTTCCGGACTCGGCGCGCTCGGGCCGGGTGCGGCGGTGAACCTGGAGCGGTCGCTGCGGCTGGACGGCCGTCTTGGCGGGCACCTGGTGCAGGGCCATGTTGACGGCACCGGCACGATCACCGGGCGCAGGCCAGCGCCGCACTGGGAGGTCGTCCGGATCGGGATGCCGCCCGGATTGCTGCGTTATGTCGTTGAGAAGGGCTCGGTCGCGGTGGACGGAGTAAGCCTGACCGTGTCAGCGGCCGGCGGCAGCCCCGGCCAGTCCGGCGAGCCTGACCAGCCGGGGTGGATCGAGGTCAGCCTGATCCCGGAGACGCTGCAGCGGACCACGCTGGGGCGCAAGCAGGCTGGCGAGACGGTGAACCTGGAGGTCGACATGATCGCCAAATACGTCGAGAAGCTGCTCGGCGCCGGAGTGCGGTCATGAGCCGCGAAACGCCGGCGGACGCCAGTACCAGGCTGGACGACGTGGACCGCGCCATCGCGGATATCGCCGCAGGCCGTGCGGTCGTGGTAGTCGACGACGCCAGCAGGGAGAACGAGGGGGACATCGTCTTCGCGGCGGCAAAGGCCACGCCTGAGCTGCTGGCCTTCACGATCAGGTATGCGCGGGGCCTTATCTGCGTGCCGATGGTCGGCGGTGAGCTGGACCGGCTTCAGCTGCCGCAGATGACCAACGACAACCAGGAGCACATGGGCACGGCCTTCACGATCAGCGTCGATGCGCGGGACGGGATAACCACCGGGATCTCGGCGGCGGACCGGGCCAGGACCATCCGGGCACTGGTGGATTCCGCGACGGAGCCCTACGAGATCGTCCGCCCCGGCCATGTCTTCCCGCTGCGCTATGCCGAGTGCGGGGTGCTGAAGCGGGCCGGGCACACGGAGGCTGCGGTGGACCTGGCCCGGATGGCCGGGCTGAGCCCGGCGGGCGTGGTGGCGGAGATCTTCAACGACGACGGGACGATGGCCAGGCTGCCGCAGCTCCGTGCCTTCGCGGACGAGCACGGGCTGGCGCTGATCTCCATCGCGCAGCTGATCGAGTACCGCAGGCACTCCGAGCGCATTGTCCGCCGCGTGGTGGAGACCAGGATGCCGAACCAGTTCGGCGAGTGGCGCGCCTTCGGCTACCTGAGCTCGGTAGACGGGACCGAGCACCTCGCCCTGGTGCTCGGCGATATCGGTGAGCCCGCCGCGGGCGTCCTGGTGCGGATGCACTCCGAATGCCTGACCGGGGATGTGTTCAGCTCCGGGCGCTGCGACTGCGGCGCCCAGCTCAAGGCGGCGATGGAGATGATCGCGGCCGAGGGCCGCGGCATCGTGCTGTACCTGCGCGGTCACGAGGGCCGCGGCATCGGGCTGGTCAGCAAGCTGCGCGCCTACCAGTTGCAGGACGGCGGCGTGGACACCGTGGACGCGAACACCGACCTCGGCCTGCCCGTCGACGCGCGCGAGTACAGCACCGGCGCGCAGATGCTCGCCGACCTGGGGGTCCGCTCGCTGCGCCTGCTGACCAACAATCCGGACAAGGTCCGCGGCCTGTCCGGATTCGGCATCGAGGTGGCCGGCCGGGTGTCGCTGCCGGTAACCCCGACGCCCGACAATCTGCGGTACCTGATGGCCAAGCGGGACCGGCTGGGCCATCAGATCGATAATCTTCCCCGCCGGATCGGGGACCTTCTGCTGCCGGACGCGCCGGGCGTGCCGGACGCGCCGGGCGTGCCGGACGCGCCAGGCGTGCCGGACGCGCCGGACGGTGATTCTCCGGTGGCGGCCCGGCCAGCTCCCGCAGGGACGCGATGAGCGGGCAGGGCCGCCCGGCCGGCCAGGTTGTCAGCGGCGCCGGGCTCACCCTGGCGATCGCGGCGGCCCGATGGCATGCGACCATCACCGGCAGCCTGCTGGAGCGGGCAATCGCCGCAGCCGCTGCCTGCGGTGTTGCCGACCCGCTGGTCATACGGGTGCCCGGCGCTGTCGAGCTGCCCGTGGTGGCCGCCGAGCTGGCTCGCCGGCATGACGCGGTAGCCTGCCTGGGCGCCGTCATCCGGGGCGGGACGCCGCACTTCGACTACGTCTGCGACGCGGTGACCTACGGGCTGGCACGGGTGGCGCTTGACACCGGGACCCCGGTCGGCAACGGCGTGCTGACCTGCGACAGCCTGCAGCAGGCGATCGAGAGATCAGGCGGCGACGGCAGCGCCGAGGACAAGGGCTGGGAGGCCGTCGTGGCTGCCCTGGAGACCGCGCTCGTGCTGCGCGGCCTGCGCAACCCGGCCGGCTAAGGACGCGGCCTGGCGGGGCGCAGCGACCGTGAGCAGGCCTGCCCGCTGGGCGCGGCTCGGCGCAAGGTGGGAGACCGGGTTCTCCTCGTAGCGGATCAGGTCGTGCTGCACCGCGGTCATCAGCGCCTGCGCCCGGTTGGCCGCGCCGAGCTTGTCGTAGAGACGTGCCACGTAGGTTTTCGCGGTGGACGTGCTGATGTACATCGCCTGGGCGATCACCGGGATGGTCAGGCCGTCGCGGAGCAGCCGCAGCACCTCCGCCTCCCTGGGGGACAGTGCCAGCCGTTCCCGTGCGTGCCGGCGGCGGCCGAGTGCCATCGCCAGCCCTGATGCCGTGAACGACGTGGCGGCGACGGCGGCATGCCGGATCGCCGCGATGGTCTCTTCCACCGGCGCGGTCTTCGCGACGAAAGCCGAGACCCCGGTCTCCAGCGCCCGGAACAGCAGGTGGTCCTCGTCGCGGGAAGTCAGCATGACGATGCCGAGGCGGGGATAGCGGGACCGGAACTCCCGGGCCAGCTGCATGCCGTCGCCGTCGGGCAGGATGGAGTCTATGGTCACCACGTCCGGTTCGGCCGCCTCGACCACCTTGTGCGCCTCGGCCGCTGACCCGCATTCGGCCACGATCTCGATGTCGGCATGCCCCGCGATCAGCTCGCGCAGGCCGTACCGGGTCAGGGTGTGACCATCCACGATCACCAGACGAATCGCCATGATGGTTCCCCCCCGCCGCGGCTAGCGTTTACGACTTCAGTTCGAGTCTCCCTGCCTGGCGTCAGCGCTGGAAGAGTCGTAGTACCCACCTTCCTGCTCCAGTGGACCGGGTCAATGTGCCCGTCCTTATCATCATACAAGCCCAGTTGACAAGCTAATATCGAAAAAACTGCCTAAATAGGCAGAATAGCCATAAACAACTCGACTTTCGCAGTTAGGCTGCTGCCTCGGCCCAGGCCAGGCGGATGGCGCGGATTTCTTCGGGGGTGGGCTGGCGGGGCACGTCGGGGTTATATTGCGCGGCGATCAGGATGCGGCGGAGCCGGATGATCATGCCGGGGTAGGCGGGGCTGGCCTTGGCGGCGTACCAGGGGGCCTGGGCGCGGCGGCCGCGGACGACGCTGGGGTGGTGCCCGGCGAGGTGGTACCAGGTGATCACGATGGACTGGGTGAACAGGGCGAAGGGGACGGTGCGCTCGACGGCGCGCGGGGTGCGGTTGCGGGCCTCGCCGGCGCCGGTGTGGTTCTTGGCGTCGCTGAAGGCGGCCTCGATGGCCCGCCGGCTCGCGTAGCGGGCGATGATCTGCTCGGCGGGAGTGGCCGGGTCGGTGGTGACCAGGGCCAGGCCTGGCCTGCCGGGCTCGGTCGCGGTGATCACGCGGACGGGACGGGACCGGCAGGCCCCGGGCCACAGGCAGCGGTGCTCGCGGACGGTGACCCGGGCGGTCTTCCCGTACCGCATCACCGTGGCGTCCTGCCCGGGGACGGCGGCGGCGGGCTGTGCCGGGGTGCCGATCTTCTCGCCCCGGCTGCGGGGGCGGCCGCGCCGCCCGCGGCACAACAGCGGGTTATCCAGCCCGGGATGGACCTCATACAAGGACGCGTGGCGGGGCAGCGGCCCGGTCAGGGTCACCTCCCGCGGCAGGTGCCGCAGCTCGCTGCAGGCATAGCCGCCCGTCAGCGACCACGTGCACGGCGCGGCCGCGGCAGGCGGGCGCGGCGGCGATCATCTCGATCAGCTCCCGGGCGAGCCGGGTCTTAGGCGGGCCGCCCTTGCGCCACAGCCGGGCGGCGACCGGCAGCGCCACCGGGCGGTTCAGGAACGGCAGCATCACCACGACGGCGGCCACCACGAACGTGTTGCCGCGGGAGAGCTGCGGGCTGCCCGGCGCGACCTTCCGTGACCCGTCATGCCCCCAGTACGCGGCATGGACCTTGCGGCCCGAACGGCGGAACATCGTGTCATCCACCGCGATCACGACCGGCGTGGAGGCTAGCACCAGCCAGCCGGTGACCAGCCGCAGCACCACCAGCCCGACCTCATCGGCGCTCCACGCCGCGGCGGCGAAGAACCGGTGCGCCCGGCTGTGATGCCACACCCCGCCCAGCCCCGCCCCGGCCAGCATCCCGCACACCGTCCGGGCCGCCGGGCGCGCCACCAGCCCGGCAGTCACCAGCGCGAACGTCGTGAACGCCGGCACGGTGAAACACGGCCGGAACGCTTCCAGCAGCTCCAGCAGCGACGGCGGTAACCTGTGAAAGCGAAGCATCGGCGGTACTCCCTCGCGGAGGTTTTACGGCAACCGCCGATGCTTCCTCACATCCGGGCCAGGATCAATCCCCAAAACCGCAACTCGAACAGGCGTTCCCCAAAACCGCCAAAGTCGAGATAAACAATCCGATCCGGGTTGGTGCCGCTGGCGAGGGCTTGATCTGGCCTAGTGCCCGCTGGCGAGGATGGCGATCAGGGCGCCGCCGAGCAGGAACGGCCCGAACGGGATCGCGCTGCGCAGGGTGATCCGCCGCGCGGCCAGCAGCGCCAGGCTGAAAACCGCCGAGAGCACGAAGCCGAGGCTGCCCCCGATGAGCAGGGTATGCCAGCCGAGCCAGCCCAGGGCGAGGCCGGCCAGCGCGGCCAGCTTGATGTCGCCGCCGCCGAGCTGGCCGGGGCGCGCCAGCGCCAGCAGCAGGTAGCCGGCGGCCATGACGACGCCGCCAAGCAACGCGCGCACGAACGCGCCGTAGTCGTGCCCGATCGCGGCAGCGGCGGCCAGCGCGATGGTCAGCGCCGGCAAGGCGGGCAGGACGAGCCGGTCAGGAAGCCGTTGAACGGCGATGTCGATCGCGGCAAGCGCCACGCCGAGCACGGCGAAGAAGCCGAGTGCCACCACGTCGGGCTGGGCGCCGAACCGTCCGAGCAACAGCGCCAGTACCGCGGCGGTGGGCAGCTCCAGCGCCATCGGGGTGCCGAGGCGGCCCCGGCACTGGGCGCATCGGACGCCGGGCCAGCGGGGCACCGGGGCAGCGCAGGACGGGCAGGTGCTCCGGTCCGGCTCGCCGCTCGGCGCCGACAGCCGGAAGACCGGGCCGCGCATCGCGGCTCCGATCGGCAGGCCAGCGAGAGCACCCCCAACGGCCCACATCAGATTCATATCACTAACAGTAGGCAAATAATTACTTAGAGCGAATTTTTGCCACCGTAGGACAGCCTTGCTGGTGCCCCGTGCCGGCCGATCGCCCGACATGCCGGCCGGCCGGCGGGCTTTCTCTGGCCGTTCAGCCGATGCCGCGCCGCGCCGCGATCAGACAGGCTTCTCGCATACCGGGCGGCCCGTGCCGCCCACCAGGTGCCTCACCCCCAACGCCAGGTCCAAAGGAGTTCCACATGCTCAAGCTCTTCGTCTCGGTGACCAACTTTCTCGCACAGCCGCTGCACAGGGACGACCGGGGCGCGACCGCGGTGGAGTACGGCCTGATGGTTGCGCTGATCGCCGCGGTGATCGTCACGGCGGTCACCCTCATCGGCACCAAGCTCACCACCTTGTTCAACTCAGTCGCCACCTCCCTCTGACCCGGTGGCACGCACGGCATCGGCCGCCCATCCGGCGGGCCCGATTTCTCCGGCAGTCCGGCCGATGCCGCGCCCAGCCAGCCAGCTAGCCAGCTAGCCAGCTAGCCGGCCTAATGCCGAGAAAGGCAGCAGTTGATGAACAGGCGCCGGCGCAGCAATGACGCGCGGGACCGCGGCGCCGCCGCGGTGGAGTTCGCGCTGCTCCTCCCGATGCTGCTGCTGCTCATCTTCGGCATCATCGACTTCGGGCGCGCGCTCAACGCGCAGATCACGCTCACCCAGGCCGCCCGCGAGGGTGCCAGGCTCGAGTCGCTGGACCAGCCGAACGTGGTAAGCCGAACGCAGGCCGCCGCCACCGGGCTGAGCAACGTCAGCGTGACCGTGGTGACGGCCTGCCCGGCTAACGGCGGGGCGGGCACCGACGCGGTCGTCAAGGTGAGCTACGTGTTCTCCTTCATCACCCCGGTCGGCAACATCGCCGAGATGTTCGGCGGTTCCAGCTTCGGGGCCCCAATCACGCTTTCTGCCCAGGGGACCATCCCATGCGAAACCTGATGCTCCGCCTTGTCCGCCACGTCCTGCGGCTGCCCGGCCGCCATGAGCGGGGCGCGATCGGCGTGCTGGTCGGGATACTGATCGGCGCTGGCGTGCTGGTCGGGATGGGAGCCATGGTGGTCGACGTCGGGCAGCTCTACCAGAATCGCGCCGAGCTGCAGAGCGGCGCCGACGCGGGCGCGCTCGCGGTGGCGCAGAGCTGCGCCGAGGGCAGCTGTAACCCCGGCGTCGCCAAGTACTTCGCCGACGCCAACGCCAAGAGCGGGGTAGCCGGGGTGGACCTGGTGTGCGGATCGGGCAGCCTGGGCGCCTGCCCGGCCAGCACCGGCAAGATCTACGACTGCCCGGCGGCCCCGGCGGCCGGCACGAACTACGTCGACGTGCACACCGAGACCGAGACCTCCAGCGGCTCGTCGCTGCTGCCGCCGGCATTCTCCCGCACGCTGCTCGGCAACTCGAACTATCAGGGCAGCACCGTCTTCGCCTGCGCGCAGGCGGAATGGGGCAACGCGGCCAACGCCACCACCATCGGCATCACCATCCCCGAATGCGAGTGGGCGAAGGCGACGGACAACGGGACGTCCTACGCCACCTCGTCCGCGCCGCCGGCCTCCTTCGACCAGAAGATCCAGCTGGACGAGGAGCCCTCGACCACCTGCTCCAGCACCCAGGAAGGCGACACGACGACGGACCTGAGCGGCAACTGCACGGTGGCCATCAGCGCTGGCCTCTACAGCGGCTACGTCGGCGATCCCAGGAGACTGGGCTCGGGGCCGGACTGCTCGGCGGCGCTGTCCGCCGCCCAGTCCAGCCACAGCGCGGTGCTCCTTCCGGTGTACGGCCTGGTCGACCTTAGCGGCGCGCTCTGCGGCGGCAAGGCCAGCGAGCCCTTCATGCAGTCCTGCTGGGTCGCACCGGGCGCCCCGTGCTACGAGCTGCTGGGCTACGCCAGCTTCGTCGTCACCGGCTTCAACTACCCCAACGTCGACGAGAACTCTCAGTCGCCGGACTACCTGGACTCCAGCAATACCTGCTCCGGCGGAAGTTTCTGCCTCGACGGTTACTTCACTCAAACCACCGTCCCCGTTGGCCTGACTCCAGGTTCATCCAGCCGGGGATTCCCCCAGACCGTCAGCTCGACCAGCCCTGGCGGCACAAACCTGGGCGCCTCGGTCGTCTGGCTAACCGGCTGATCTTCCGCTAAGGAGAAACGTGAAACGTCGAATTCTGACCATCGGACTGGCCGTACTGCTGGCCGCCCTTGGCACCGCAGGAGTGCTGAGCTACGTCCACCAGGCCAACGTCCGCGCGCTAGCGGGGCACAAGGCTGTCAGCGTGCTGGTGGCGACGAAGGAGATCCCGTCCGGCACGTCCGCCCGCGCGGCGCTCGCGGAAGGGCTGGTGAGCAGCCAGACACTGCCTGCATCGTCGGTGCCGACCGACGCTGTCCGCTCGATCACCACTGAACTGGCTGCCCGAGTGACCAGCGCGGCCGTCGAACCGGGACAGCTGCTGCTGCTGCCGATGCTGGTAACGGCCGCGCAGACGACCTCAGGCCTGGCGATCCCGGCGGGCATGGTGGCCGTGACCATCCAGCTCTGCATGCCAGAGGACGTGGCGGGCAGCGTCCGGGCGGACTCCGAAGTCGCCGTCTTCGACACCTACTCCGCCGCCGGCGGCACGCTGAACGCCCAGGCGAACTGCATCGGGCCGCACCAGCAGGAGGCCGTCGGCCTCGTGCACACCCGGATCGTGCTGCCCAAGGTGCTGGTGCTGTCCATCGGCCCGGCCTCCGGGCAGTCCAACCCGTCGGGCACTGCTACGACTGACGGCCAGGGCAGCAGCTCCGCGTCGTCCAGCCTGGGCAACGTGCTGGTGACCCTGGCAGTCAGCCAGGGCGACGCCGAGCGGCTGATCCAGCTCACCGAGGCGGGCCTGCCCTACCTGGCGCTGCTCACGTCCTCGTCGGCGACCAGAGCCGACGCCACCGTCGTGCCGCTGCTCCGGCCGCTGAGTTAAGGAGAGAAACCATGCCTATCTTCTGCGAGCCGATCCCCGAACCTACGGCAAGCACCGAAGACCTGATGCTCGGCATCGGCGGTGCGGTCAGCACCGCCGGCACCCTTCAGGCGGCGGCCGAGATGCTGGACAGCGATCCCGCCGAGACCCTGGTGGTGATCGGCCCGGAGGTGGCGACAAGCGACGCGCTTGAGTTCGCATCGGCCCTGCGGCTGACGCGGCCGGCCGTCGGCGTGGTCCTGGTGCGCGAGTCGGTCGGCGTGCGGATGCTGACCGATGCGCTGAGCGCCGGGGTTCGCGAGGTCGTCCCCGACGGCGACCATGCCGGGCTGATCGCCGCCTGCGAGCGTTCCCGCGAGGTGTCGCTGCGCCAACTCGCGGCGAGCGCCGCCGCGGGCGGGGTGCCCGCGCCGGAGGGACGGATCGTCACCGTGTTCGCCGCCAAGGGCGGCTGCGGCAAGACCGCGTTCGCCGTCAACCTGGGCGTAGCGCTCGCCACCGGCACCGGCCGGCGGGTATGCGTCGTGGACCTGGACCTGGCGTTCGGCGACGTGGCGATCAGCGTCCAGCTCGATCCAGCACGGACCATCGTCGACGCGGTGCCGATGGCCGGTCACCTGGACACCACCGGTGCCGCGTCGCTGCTGACCAGCTACCGGCCGGGACTGGAGATGCTGCTGGCCCCCGTCGTCCCCGGCGACGTGGAGAACATCTCGCCCGCGCTGGTCAGCGAGCTTCTTACGGTGCTGCGCGGGATCTTCGACTACGTCGTGGTCGACACTCCGCCGCAGCTCAGCGACCACGTGCTCGCTGCCATCGACATCTCGTCTCACCTCGTGCTGATCACCACCCCGGACGTGCCGGCGCTCAAGAACCTCCGGATGACGCTGGACGTCCTTGACATGATCTCGTATCCGGCGGGCCGCCGTTCCGTGGTGCTCAACCGGTCGGACTCGAAGGTCGGGCTGAGCCCGGAAGACGTCGAACGGGTGGTGCGCGGGCCGATCGCCGCCCGCGTCCCTTCCAGCCGCGACGTGCCCGTCTCGATCAACAAGGGCACGCCGATCACGCTGGGCAACCCCAGGCATCCGGTGAGCCAGGCCATTACCCGGTTCGCGCGGCAGTACCTGCTCGAAGCGGCTGAGCCCGCTTCCCGGCTGCGGCGGAAAAGCTCGCGGCACCTGTGGCAGCTAAGGAAGGCGGCATGAGCCTGTCCGAGCGGCTGGCCAAGCAGCGGACGCTGGCGCCCGCCGCCACCGCGGCGGAGAGCCCGGGCCCGCCGCGCCGCAGCGGGCAGCACCGGCTTTCCGGCCGCCCCGGCCAGCAGCAGCAGGGGCAGCAGGGGCAGCAGCCTGCGCAGCAGATGCTGGCGCCCGCGCTGGCCAGGGAAACGCCCGGCGCGTCTCGCCGCGCCGCTCGCGACGCCGACCCGTTCGCCGCGGTCAAGCTCAGCGTCCACGCGGGACTGCTGGACGTGCTTGGGCCGAAGCTGTACGACGCGCGCCTGGAGCAGCAGGAACTCGAGCTGCAGGTCACCCAGACGCTGCAGGAGGTGCTGCAGCGCGACGAGACCCCCCTGACAGCGGCTGACCGGCAGCGGATAGCGCAGGAGGTGGCGGACGACATCCTCGGCCACGGCCCGCTTGAGCCTTACCTCCGCGACCCCGAGGTCTCCGAGATCATGGTCAACGGCTACGACCAGATCTACGTCGAGCGCGGCGGCAGGCTGCACCCGGTGCCCGTGGCCTTCACCGACGAGAGCCACCTGCGCCGGACCATCGACAAGATCGTGGCAAGGGTGGGACGCCGGGTGGACGAGGCCAGCCCCATGGTCGACGCCCGGCTGCCGGACGGCAGCCGGGTCAACGCCGTCGTCCCCCCGGTGGCCCTCGACGGCTCGCTGCTGACCATCAGGAAGTTCGCCGCCGACCCGTTCACGCTGGACGACCTCATCGGCTTCGGCACGGTGACCCCGCCGGTGGCCGACTTCCTGATGGCCTGCGTGCGGGGCCGGCTGAACATCGTGATCGGCGGCGGAACCGGCTCGGGCAAGACGACCACCCTCAACGTGCTGTCCTCCTTCGTGCCGGACGACGAGCGGATCGTCACCATCGAGGACGCCGCCGAACTGCAGCTGCGGCAGGAGCACGTCATCCGGCTGGAGTCGCGCCCGCCGAGCCTGGAGAACCGCGGCGAGATCCGGATCCGCGACCTGGTGCGGAACGCGCTGCGGATGCGGCCGGACCGGATCATCATCGGCGAGGTCCGCGACGGTGCCGCCCTGGACATGCTGCAGGCGATGAACACCGGCCATGACGGTTCCATCACCACGACGCACTCGAACTCCCCGCGCGACTCGCTTTCCCGCATCGAGACCATGGTGCTGATGGCCGAGGTCGACCTGCCGCAGCGTGCGATCCGCGAGCAGATGGCCTCAGGCATCGACCTGATCATCCACCAGTCCCGGCTCAAGGACGGCAGCCGGCGGATCACGCACATCACCTCTGTCGAGGGAATGGAGTCCGACATCATTACGCTGCTCGACGTTTTCCTTTTCGACTTCCACGCGGGGCTGGACGAGCATGGCCGGCACCGGGGTGTGCTGCGCAGCACCGGCCTGCGGCCGCGGTTCGTCGACACCCTGGCCGATCGCGGCGTGGCGCTGCCAGCGGAGATCTTCGCCTCCGATGGGTTCGGACAGTGAGCGGGGTCGCAGCCGGGGCAATCTTCATAGCGCTGCTGGGACTGGCGCTGCTCGTCACCAGGTCGCTGCGCAGCGACGACGGGCGCCCGCACCTGGAGGCCCAGATCGAGCGCTACGGCCAGCGGCACGGGCAGGCCGCTGCGCACGCGGACGGAACGGTGGCCAGCGCGGCCGTGGGCTGGGTGGCGCGGATGCTGCGATCCGGTGACACCGACCGGCAGCTTGCCAAGCGGCTCGACCGGGCCGGAATCGCCAGGAAGCCAGCCGAATGGGTGCTGCTCGGCGGCTGCGCCTGCGTGGTGCTCGCCGCGCTGCTGACGGCACTCACCGGCAACGCGCCGGTCGCCGTCATCGTCGGAGTGCTGGTCGGCTGGCTCGGGATGCGGCTCGTGCTGAGCTTCCGGATCGCCCGGCGGAAGGCTGCCTTCGGCGACCAGTTGCCGACGGTGCTGCAGCTGGTGGCCGGCTCGCTGCGGTCGGGTTTCTCGCTCGTGCAGGCGCTGGACGCGGTGGTGCGCGAGGAAGCCCAGCCCGCCGCCGGGGAGTTCGCCCGCGCGCTGGCCGAAGCCCGGCTCGGAGTCGCCCTGGACGTCGCGCTCGACGGCGTGGCCAGCCGGATGGACTCCGAGGACCTGCGCTGGTCGGTGATGGCGATTCGGATCCAGCGCGAGGTCGGCGGCAACCTCGCCGAGGTGCTGCGCAACACCGTGGTCACGATGCGCGAGCGTGCTTACCTGCGTCGCCAGGTCCGGTCGCTCAGCGCGGAGGGGCGGCTGTCTGCCTACATCCTGGTCGCGATGCCGTTGCTCGTCGGCGGCTGGCTGATGCTCACCAGCCCTGCCTACATGCGCCCGCTTTTCACCTCGCCGGTCGGGCTGGGCATGCTCGTCCTGGCCGCCCTGCTGCTCGTGGCCGGCGCGCTGTGGATGCGCAAGGTCATCACGGTGGTGGTCTGAGGTGCCGGGTAACGTGATCCTCATCGGCGGGGTCGGCGTGCTCGCGCTGGCGATCGTGCTGCTCGTGACCGCGTTGCTACCGGCCAGGTCCGCGTCGCGAGGGGTCGCCGCGGGGCTGGCCGCGATCGACCGGGGCTACGCCCAGCGGGCCTTGAAGGCCGCCAGGGACGGTTCCGACCTGTTCGCGGCGATGCCGGACTGGCTGGAGCGGCTGGCGCGCCGGCTGTCCCCGGCAGGTATCGCCGGCGCGATGGAGCACCGGCTGGACCTGGCGGGCAACCCGACCCGCTGGACCCCGGACCGCATCCTCGCCGTCAAGGGCCTCGGACTGCTGGTGCTTGGCGTCCTGGGTGCGCTGTACGGGCTGCACAACGTCGGCCTGTTCGTGCTGTACGGCGGCATCGGCGGCTTCGCCGGGTTCTTCCTGCCCGACCTGCTGCTCTACAACGCCGGCGTGAAGCGGCAGGCGCGGATCCTGGCCAGCCTGCCGGACGCGCTGGACATGCTCACCGTGTGCGTGGAGGCGGGCCTTGGATTCGACGCCGCGCTCAGCCAGGTAGCGCGCAACACCCGCGGGCCGCTGTCCGCCGAGTTCGCCCGCACGCTGCAGGAGATGCAGATCGGGCTGTCCCGGGGCCAGGCGCTGCGCGGGCTGGTCGCCCGGACCACCGTGACCGAGCTGCGGGCGTTCGTGTCCGCAGTGGTCCAGGCGAGCGAGCTGGGCATCCCGGTCGCCCAGGTGCTGCGAGAGCAGGCCACCGAGATGCGGGTGCGGCGCCGCCAGCGGGCCGAGGAGAAGGCGCAGAAGGTGCCAGTGAAGATCATGTTTCCGCTGATCGGCTGCCTGTTCCCGGCGCTGCTCGTGGTCATCATCGGACCGGGTGCGATCTCGATCGCGCGCTCGCTGTTCGGGCATTAGATCGATGGCCACCGCAGCGACCGTGAAAGCCGCTCCCGGCCGGGTGGCTCCCGACCTCGCCCGTCCCGGCCGGGCCCGTCCCGACCTCGGCAGGCTGGTCATGGTGCCGTTGGCCGTCGTCATGCTGCTGCTCGACGTGGTCGCGCTGACCCGTGGCGGCGGCCTCGACCCGCTGCGGCTGCTCCGCACCGCGGCGATCTGCGCCTTCTACGCCCTGATCATCTGGTGCTACCTGCGGCGGGCTCCGGCCATCGCCACCAGCGGCTCGTTCACCGCCTACGCCGCCGCGGTGGTCGCCACGCTGACCCCGTTCGCCTTCCCGCTGCTGCCCGCGGGGCTGCCCGGAGCAGGCCAGCAGCTGGCCGGCGACGCGCTCGTGCTGGCGGGCACCGCGTGGGCGGTGTGGTCGCTGCGGTTCCTCGGCCGCAACCTGTCGGTGATCGCGCAGGCCCGCGACGTGGTCGACAGGGGCCCCTACCGCCTGGTGCGGCACCCGCTCTACGCCGGGGAGATCGTGTCCGCGCTCGGGCTCGCGCTCTGCGTCGGCACCGTCGCGGCGTTCGCTGTCTGGCTGGCGCTCTGCGGGCTGCAGGGGTACCGCGCGCTGCGGGAGGAGCAGGTGCTGCTGGACGCCCTGCCGGGCTACCGCGGCTACCGCGCCCGTACCGCCGCCCTGCTGCCCGGCCTGTTCTGAAAGGTCCGTCCGGGACGCAGCCGACGGCATGGTGGCCGTGTTAGCTGCGCTGAACGCTTCCGCGCTGAACGCTGCCGCGCTGAACGCTTCCGCGCTGAACGCTGCCGCGCTGAACGCTGCCGTGCTGAACGCCCGGGCATCCCTTGACGCAATCAGCCGATTGCCATAATATAGCAACCATCTGTTTGCTATCTACTGGAGGGCTGGCATGGGCTTTCCTGATCGCATCGAGCGGACCGTGGAGCTCGCTCACCCGCCGGCCAAGGTGTGGGCGGCGCTGACCACGGCCGAAGGACTGGGCACGTGGTTCGGCAACGAGGCGGCGATCGACCTGCGTCCGGGCGGGCTGGCCCGGATGAGCTGGACCGGCGGGCCTACGGCGCAGATGCGCGTGGAGCGGGTGGAGGAGCCGAGGGTGTTCGGGTTCACCTGGCAGATCTACGGGCTGCCCGAGGGCGATCCGCGCCGCACCTATGTCGAGTTCACGCTCGAGCCGGCCGGTGCGGGCACGCGGCTGACAGTTGTCGAGTCCGGGTTCGCGCAGCTGCCCGAGGACGTCCACGGCAAGGCGTTCGACGGCAACACCGAGGGCTGGGCAAAGGAACTGGGCGAGCTGGCCGGCTACCTCGATGCCGCCTGACGTCGAGGCGCTCGCCGAGCAGGTGTTCGCTGCCCTGGCCGACCCGAGCCGGCGCGCCATCCTGGCCGCGCTGGCCTCGGGCGGCCCGGCTACAGCGACGGACCTGGCCGGCCGTCTGCCGATAACGCGCCAGGCGATCGCCAAGCACCTGGCCCTGCTGTCCGAGGCCGGCCTGGTGACGGCGGAGCCAGGGGAGCGGCGGCGGGTGCGTTATCGGCCGCGGTCCGCGCCGATGCAGGTAGCCCAGCAGTTCCTGGCCGCGCTAGCTCGCGACTGGGACAGCCCGCTTAACGCACTGAAGGACCATCTCGACCGGGATGCCGGCGAAGCCGGCATCCCTTCCGCGGAATCTGAAGTCATGGCTGAGCGCGAAAGGCGGACTGCGTGATGGAGACACCCCCGGTCGTCACGGAGCAGGAGTGGGAGGCAGCGCGCCACCGGCTGCTGGTGAAGGAGAAGGAGCTGACCCGCGCCCGGGACTCGCTGGCCGCGGAGCGCCGGCGGATGCCGTGGCTCGCGGTGCAGACAGACTATGCGTTCGACGGGCCCGAGGGCAGGACAAGCCTGCTCGGCCTGTTCGCGGGCCGCCGTCAGCTGATCATCTACCGCGCGTTCTTCGAGCCCGGAGTGATCGGCTGGCCCGACCACGCGTGCTACGGGTGTTCCATGATGGCCGACCAGGTCGCGCACGTGACCCACCTGAACGCCCGCGACACCACGTTCGCCTACGCCTCGCGAGCGCCGCAGCCCGACATCGCGCGCCTGAAAGAGCGGATGGGCTGGACGATGCCCTGGTACACCGTCACCGACCAGTGGGATGTCGACTTCGGCGTGGACCAGTGGCACGGCACCAACGCGTTCTTCCGCGACGGCGACCGGGTGTTCCGCACCTACTTCGTCGACAACCGCGGCGACGAGGCGCTGGGGAGCACCTGGAGCTACCTCGACCTGTCCGCGCTCGGGCGGCAGGAGACCTGGGAGAACTCGCCCGAGGGCTATCCGCAGAGCGCGCCGTACGACTGGTGGAACTGGCACGACAACTACGACCATCCCGAGCGGGCACAGGGGCCGATGCGCCGGGCCGCGGCCGACCCCGCCACTGGACCGGGAGATACCTAATCGCGGCATCACAGCGCGCCGGTCGCGGCAGCCGCAAGGCTCAGGGCAGGGCGGACCTGGATGTCCATAGTCAGTCTGGTCAGCCAGCGCATTAGTGGCGATTTCGTCCAGATCGACGCAGCCTGGAAGGACGACGGCTTTGCGGGCGGATGCGCGATGATGGCGGCGTGGTCAGGGCGGGTAGGCAGTCGTAGTGCGCCGGTTCGCCGAGTTCATCGCGCCGTCGCGCCTTGGCCGCGGTTTCCGCTGGCTGCTGGCTTCATCGTGGGTGACGAACCTCGGCGACGGGATCACTCTCGCGGCTGGCCCGCTGCTGGTCGCGTCCCAGACGCACAATCCGCTGGCGGTGGCGATGGCCGTGTTCCTGCAGCGGGTGCCCTGGCTGATGTTCGGCTTGTACGCCGGGGTGGTCGCCGACCGGCTCAACCGGCGCGCGATCGTCATTGTCACCGGCCTGGTGCGGGTGGCGATCCTGCTGCTCCTGACCGCGTCGATCCTGACGCACCGGGTCGACGTGGCGGTGGTCCTGGCCGCGCTGTTCCTGTTCGGGGTGAATGAGACCTTCGGCGATACGACGACCACCACCCTGCTGCCGATGCTGGTCGGCAAGGCCGACCTGGGCATCGCGAACTCGCGGGCGATGACCGGGATGGTCGTGTGGAACCAGCTGGCCGGCCCGCCGGTCGGCGCCGCGCTGTTCGCGGCCGGGATGGCGCTGCCGTTCGCCAGCGAGAGCGTCTGCGTGCTGGCCGGCGTGCTGCTGATCTCGCGGGTGCGGCTGCCGGCGCACGGCGCGCGCGGGCAGACCAGGGTGCGCGATGACATCCGCGAGGGGTGGAACTGGCTCTGGGCGCACGCCGCGTTGCGGACGCTGGCGATGACGATCTTCACCTTCAATGTCACCTTCGGCGCCGCCTGGTCGGTCCTGGTTCTCTACGCGCGGGAGCGGCTGGGCATGGGTCCTCTCGGCTTCGGGCTCCTCACCACGGCGATGGCGGCGGGCGGCCTGCTGGGCACCGCGTCCTACGGGTGGCTCGAGCGGCACGTAAGGCTGGGCGTCATCATGCGCGGCGGGCTGATCATCGAGACGCTGACCCACCTGGTGCTTGCGCTGACCCGCTGGGCCTGGCTCGCGCTCATCGTCTTCGTGATCTTCGGCGCGCACGCGTTCATCTGGGGAACGACCTCGACGAGCGTGCGGCAACGGGCCGTGCCCGCCCAGTTCCAGGGCCGCGTCGGCAGTGTCTACCTCACCGGCATGATCGGCGGCATCGTGATCGGGTCGCTGCTCGGCGGGCTGGTCGCCTCAGCGTGGGGCATCACCGCGCCATTCTGGTTCGCCTTCGCCGGATCGGCCATCATCCTCGCGGCGATCTGGCGTTCGCTGCTGCACATCGCACACGCCGGCGAGCACCCGCGAGAAAGCCCCCCCGCCGCCCCGGCCTGACCACCGCGCGAACGGGACCGATCGGCCCGCCGCGTGCGCGCTCGCGATACCGGCGGCAACGTCTTATCGGTGAGCCGCAGAACCCGCAGAACCAGGTGATGGGTGCGCCCCTGCCTGGTCCCGGGCAACCGTGCACGGTGAGCGGGAATCGGCAGGGACGCTAGGGGAGCCAGAAGCGGGCGGGTTCGCTGATGCAGTCCGGCGTGCCCGCGCATACTGACGGCATGCCTGTCCGACTGCATCACATCGTCGTGGATGCTCACGACCTGCCAGGGCTGGCCCGGTTCTGGACCCAGGCGCTCGGCTGGAAGGTCCTGTCCGAGCGGGAGCGTGAGATCGTCATCGGGACCGACGACAACGCGCCCGTCGGCATGTGCTTCATGCCGGTTACCGATGCGTGCATTACTACCGCGGTAGGGAATACTCGGGTATGCTGGTGGTATGAAGGTCGACAAGCTGAGCGTCTCATTTGAGCCGGACCTTGGCGACGCCGTCAGGTCGGCCGCCGCCCAGGCGGGCAAACCGGTTTCCTCGTGGCTCGCCGAGGCCGCGGCCAGCAAGCTGCGTGCCGAGGCACTGGCGGAGTTCTTGTCTGGCTGGGAAGCCGAGCACGGAGTGCTCACAGCCGAGGAAGTCGCCCGTGCAGAACGGGAACTCGGCCTGGCATCGGGCGATCCTGCCGCGTGAGCGCGCTGATTCTCGATGCCGGGACGCTGGTTTCGGTGGACCGCAACGACCGCGCCATGATAGCCAGGCTCCGGGCGTCCCAGCAGCATGGCCTGGAACTGCGGACCAACGCGATGGTGGTCGCGCAGGTATGGCGTGATCGGCATGGCCGGCAAGTAAACCTGGCCCGGTTGCTGCAGGCCGTTGACGTGCGCGCGGTCAGCCAGCGCGACGGCCGCGATGCCGGCATCTTGCAGGCAGCAGCAGGCACCTCAGACGCGATCGACGCGACCGTTGTTCTCCTCGCCTCGGTCGGCGACCGCATCCTCACCAGTGACCCTGGCGACATAGCCCGACTTGCCGCAGCAGCAGATAACCGAGCCGTCGTCATCATGTGCTAGGCACCGCACATGCGTGCACTCCCGAAGAAGTCGTGGTCCTCGTCCCGTGGACCGTAGACGTGCACTTCGGCGCCGTCTCCCAGCCGGAACAATGTCGCACCCGGCCGCTCCAGAATGACTTCGAGCTGGAGCACATCCGGGTAGAAAGCCGTCATCGCTGGAGCCTGGGGGGTTCGCACGCCCAGCCAGCCCAAAGAACACAGCCACAGCGCCTCCTGAAATGCTCTCCGGCTCGGCCGATGACTAGTTCGCGATCAGCATGTTTGCTTGCTTTGGCGACGGACGGAGGGTCGGCGATCTTCCGGAGCATTCGGCCGTTCTCGTGAAGGGCACGCAGGTCGAGGTTCATGTGGCGGCGTACACGTTCGAGCGGTTCGATGCCCGGCTCAGTCAGGTAGCAAGCTTGGGCTGCTGCCTCGAGCGCGCTACGGGCCAGTGTGTACAGGGAATACATGCCGCTTCGTGCCTGCAACACCTTTGCGGTGACCGTCAGATAGTCGGCGCAGGATGCGGAGGCAAGGGCGATCGTCGCCATGAGTTCGCGTGCTGGCTGTGCACCCCCGCCGCCTGCGAAGGGTTCGCCGGCTGCCTCTTCCGGCCGGCGTGCCTGGCCGCGGCTGGGCGTTAGCACGGAATAGTGCAGCGAGGTCACTGGCGAACTGCTCGAGCGTCCTGCCAAGGTCTGCGATCGGGTCGGAGGACATGCGGGAAGCGTAGATGCATGGCACCGGCTACAGCACCTGACTTTCGTCCCGGTCAACGATGCCTGTCGCAGTGGTCATGGCCGCCATAGCCAAGGCCAGCCGCGGGTGGCTCGCCCGGCGGCAATAGCGAACGCCGTTCTGCGGTCAGGTGCTGGCGGCGGCTTCTAGGCTTGCCGTGTGCCCAGGCTGATCGTGATCAACGGGCCGCCGGGGTGCGGCAAGTCCACGCTGGCGCAGAGGTATGCGGACGGGCATCCGCTCGCGCTGAACCTGGATCTCGACCGGCTGCGCAGCTGGATCGGCGGGTGGCGCGACGACCCTGGCGCCGCCGGGGTGCTCGCCCGCGCGATGGCCCTGGCAGCGGCGCGGGCTCACCTGGCGGCCGGGTACGACGTGGTGATCCCGCAGTTCCTGGGCCGGCCGGAGTTCCTGGAGCAGCTAGAGGACCTGGCCCGCGGGACCGGCGCCAGGTTCGGCGAGATCGTGCTGATCGACAGCAAGGACAACGCGCTGCGCCGCTTCGCCGAGCGCGGCCGTCAGCCGGCCGGCACGCCGGCCGCGCAGGCGCACGAGCTGGCAGGTCACCGCGGCGGCAACGGGGAGCTGGCGGCGATGTATGACCAGCTGATGGCTGTCGTCGCCGCCCGGCCCTCGGCGCTGGTTGTTCCCACCAGCAGAGGCCGGGTGGACGAGGCTTACCAGGATCTGCTCAGCGCTCTGTCCCGGGAAGCCAGCTGACCCGGCAACCAGCTACGCCCGTCCTGCGGAGGACCCGGTCGGCAGCACGAGCGGATGGTTGCGGTTGGCTTGGGTGGCCATGAAAAGCTAGTTGTACTTCAACGTACAGTAACGTACCATTGGGTCCATGGCGACCATGACGGCCTCTCAGGCGCGGACCGCGCTGCCCGAACTGCTCACCCGCGTCCAGGACGGCGAAGAGGTGACGATCACACGGCACGGCCGTCCCGTGGCGGTCCTGGTCAGCCCCGGAGCGTTGCGCAGTCGGCGGGCGCAGGCAGCGCTGGACGGTGCCGCGCGGGTCCGCGACCTGCTCGCCGGAGCCGCGGCCGCCGACCTGCCCGAGGGCGCCGGGCTCACCGCGCAGCGCGCCGAGGAGCTGATCAGCGCGATCAGGGCAGGCCGCGACACCCGGTAATGGACTGCTTCGACGCCGACGCGCTGATCTACGCCGCGGTCCCCGGCCACCCCCTCGGACGGCGGGTGGCCGCGCTGTTCGCCGCCGCCGGAGCCGGCGTGCTCGCGGGCGCCGGATCGGTCCTGCTGCTGCCCGAGGTACTCGGCAAGCCGCTCTGCGACGGCGCGGCCGACGAGGTCCGCGCCCTGGCCGGGCTGCTGGTCCGCCTTGACCTGCTCCCGGTGGACCGGGCAGCCGCCGAGCTCGCCACCGCCCTGGCCGGCCGGTACCGGCTGCGGGCAGCCGACGCCGCCCACCTGGCCACCGCCGTGGCCCTCGGCGCCGACCGGTTCATCACCAACAACCAGCGGGACTTCCCCGCGGACATCACGGAGATCCACATCACCTACCCCGCCGACCTGCCCGACCCGGACGCCTGAATGCCGTCCGCGCATTCCGGCAAACTGGCGCCACCGCGCCCGCCCGCTCGGCGGCATGTGCGGATGCCGAGGATGGCTGAAGCCGGGAGCTTAGAGCCATCCGAGGAAGGTCATCAATTCCTCGGCCACGGCCTCGATGGGACGGTCGTTGGCAATTACGACATCCTCGATGCCCACGCCCTCAGATGCCGCGATCGACGCTGCTGCTCGCCGCAGATCATCGCGACGGCCGCTGGTGATGTCGGTTGCCAGGCGCTGTTCGATTTCAGCCAGCGAGACCTCGAGGCGCGCGACGCGCAGCGGCAGCCCCGCTGCCTTCCGCAGCTCCTGCAGCTCGGTGCCGTCGTGGAGGGAGTAAGCGAGCACGAACAAGTGGATCCCGGCGCGGCGGTAGTTGCCCGCCACATCCGCCAGATTCTGCAGCAGCAGGCCGAACTCCTCGGCGCGATCGCTGCTTCCGGTGCCCGCCCAGCTCAGGTAGTCCAAGTCGAGCAGCGCATAGGGCTGGCGCCTCTGCTCGAGCATGTAGCCGATTTCTGCAGCGACCGAACTCTTGCCCGACCCGTACACCCCAGCCGGCGGCGCGCTGGAAGGCCAGCTGGCGCAGGCCGGGCCCGGAACCGATGACCACCCAGTCGTCGGTATCCTCATTGATGATCATCCCCGGCACCTGGCAGTAGAACTCTGCAAGAGCGCGGGCCGGGGCAGCCGATCACTGTCTTTTCCAGGCGTCCGATCACGCCGAAAGCATGCCAGCGTCCTGGCGGTAACCACTTCCGCTCATCGGCTACGAGCCATGAGCGCATTGCATGGCCGCCGTTCGGACTATGCCGGCCCGGTTGCGCGCTCCGGCCCTGTCGCCGCCGAGCCTCGGCGCGCGCGCCGGGAGCAGGTATCCCGGCTCAAGGCCAGCGCGCTACGGGGTGGGCACGACCTTGCCGCCAAGGCGGCGGGCGATCGACGTGATGATGGGGTGTGACGGGCGTATGGAGGTGACCGATGCCACCCAGCCCGGCCCCTCGGCGCAGCAGCCGGCGTTGTGCGGGCCCTGGAGGCCGATCCAGGCGAGCTGATGGCGGCGGGAGGAGAACGTCGCCAGGTCGATGATGGCACCGTGGGCTATGCAGGAGTACTCCTGCCGGGCGTAGGCCGCCCTCAGGCGGCCATGGTTCACCGGGTGCGCGCAGCCGGGGATCCGCACGATGAGCGATCGCGCCGAGGGCGGCGATGGTGGCGGCGACGAGCAGCCGGCGATGACGGCCAGCACCATCGCCGCGCCCATCGTGACCGCTCGCGAACGCATGCCGGGATCGTAGACCCGCCGCGCCGCCCGGGTGGGCGCTTCGCTTGAGGTCTGCCCTGGCCGCGCCGGGATGAGCGCGCGCAGACGGCAGTCGCCGGCAGGCTGACTTGAACTCGGGCCCGTATCGGACGGTGCTGCCTCGCGGTGTCTCCCGGCGGCTGAGCCAGGAGCCCTCGCGGCTGGACATCGGGCTCACGGTCATTGATCGCTCCCGGGCCCGCATGGCCGGGGAGTAGCGATTTCAGGCCGCCGTCCGGGTTGTTGAAAGTTAGCGGCGCTAATGAAATGGGGGAGCCAAACGAGGAGCCAATGTCCACCGGCATCAGGCCACGCCAGGCCACGTCCAGCCACAGTCATCGCTGGCAGATGCCACACCGGGCCACGCCCAGCCACGTCCAGCGACGGCACGACCTCGCCTTACAAGCGAGAGGTCACTGGTTCGAAACCAGTTATGCCCACAAGCGAAACCTTCGCGGCCCGGGCTGATTCCTCAGAACATCGACGGGCACCAGGGCGCGGGGTCGGAGTACATAGCGGCCGAGAGCCTGGCCAGTGTGCCGTGCTTGTGCTCGGTGATCAGGCCGGCTGCGGCGAGGGCGCCCAGCCTGGTGCCGCCCAGGTACCCGGCCCCCAGGACGGCCACGGGCAGCACGACGTCAGCAGCGGCCGTGGTGCGCTCGCAGCTGGCCTTTCCGCCGTCGGTGGCCCCGGGGCACTGCAGCCGCCACCGGCCCGCGTTGGCGGGCAGTAGGTCGTCGCTCACCTCGATCACGACATCAGCTGCGCAGGAATAGCGCCGCTGGCGGAGCGCGGCCGGGACATCAATGAGGCGGATCCACAGCCCGTCGGTCAGGCAGGCGCGTGCCCGGCGACGGTCGGCGAGCATGGCCAGCAGCGGGTCGTCGACCGGCCGATGCCTGGCCACCACCTCGCCGATCAGGTCCCTGGTGAACAGGTCGGTCCACAGCGCCGCCGTGGCCTCGCCATCGACGGCAACGAGCTCGTGGACCGACAAGCTGCCGAACGGCAGGCCATCGTCGTCCCAGCCAGCTTTCGTCCGGTAGAGGGCGTATCCGCGCGGAGCCAAGTCGTCCTGCGCCAGCAGGCACTTCAGCGGGCCCATTCCGCGCCGGAAGAATTCCAGATCGGCGAGGACATCCTGCCACCAGCGCTCGTCCCTGGCCATCATGCCGGGCCGATGCGGAGCCGCCGCATCGTAGACCTTGGCCAGCTCGGTGCGTAGGTCGGCGGGCGGCGCGGCCAGCAGCCGCACCAAGCCGTGGCCGGTGCGGGCACCGCCTGCCGTAGCTGGCGTCAGCGCGCCTTCGCCGCGGCGGATCGTCAAGTTCAGCTGCCCGGACGCGCAGCCGTAGCCGTACCTTCCGTAGATGGCCGACTCGGACGCAAACAGCGCCGCAACCGGCTCGCCCCGGCCGGCGATGTCGGCGAGCTGGCGGCGCATCATCGCCGACATGATGCCGCGCCGCCGGTGGCTGGGCAGGACGCTGACGAAGCTAACACCCGCCGCGCCCACAACCCCTCCGGGCGTGGTGAGCTGGAATGAGTACGCACCCGCCGTGCCGGTTATCGCATCGCCGTCGAACGCGGCGAGGCTGCGGTCGAACTCGAAGACCGTCCGCTGCTGCTCGATGGCCTCAGCCGGCCACGGGCTCTCATTGAACGCCTGGGAGAGTACATCGCCGAAAGCACCGAACTCCTCAGGCGTGACTGGCCGCAGCACATATCTCTCGGTCATGCTGCTGCACCTAACCCATCGATTACCTGGCCGGGCGATCTTAGTGGTCCCAGCCGTGTCTTCACAGGTATCCAAGACCGCCGGCAGAGCGTACCGCACGACCGAGCAACTGTTCCGTTTCAGCTTGCATGCCTGCGTCCCATGCATGAACGGCGCGGTCAACCAAGGTCCGGGCGGGCTCCTGGAGCAGTTGCTGCGGGGGAGGGAGCATTCGGCGGGCGTACTCGGCCGCTGCCTCGACGCGCCCGGAGGCCAGGGCCATCGCAACTAGGGGCCAGAGCGCCATCCAGTCGAAGAAGTAGCGAACGGGAAGCCGTTTCCACATTTCAAGCGCTGCCGCGGCGTCTGTCGCTGCCGCCTCTTCCTCCCCCATACGCCACGCCACCCAGGCGCGGTTGGCGATAGCCATGGCCTCGTACTCGGGGAGCGAGGCCTCGCGTGCCCGTTCGATCACGGAGCCGATAGCCTCCCGCACTGCGTCGACGTCGCCCCGCTTCCGGTCGGCGACCATGAGGTAGGTGAGGGATCGCGCCCGGGTACCGGCGTCGCCCTGCCGTTCGCCTTCCTCCAGGCTTTCCCGCAGTACTGCTGTCGCTTCGTCCAGATCTCCGTGGAAGAGAAGTGTGAACCCGAGGGTAAATCCCGACCACCACCACGGCGAAGGAGCGACCTCTTGGACTGCCGCGGAAGCGGCGCGGGCGAATTCGAGGGTCTCGTCGGCTACCAGGTAACGGTCCCGGCGGAAAGATAGCTGCACGATACTGACGAAGAAGCTTGCGCGCTGTTCGGCGGATCCGTGTGTCTCGACGAGCGGGCGGACCCTCTCGATCAACCGGGCGTGCCCTTCAGTGTCGTTGAGCCAGTACAAGGCCTCCATTCGCGAACCTTGTACGGCGAGCCACGACGAAAGCCATCGTGATCCTGGCGCATCGGAAGCCGGTCCGAGCGCCTGCTCGGCCAGATCACACTGCGCCAGTGCCTCTTGGTGACGATGGGCCGCGGTCTCCGCCTCGCTGCACAGCACATGCAGGTGAGCTCGCTGGAACGGGTCGCTGGCCACGCCCAGAGCCTTCTGGTAGGCATCGATGGCCGCGTCGTATCGGCTCAGCCGCTCCAAGACGACGCCCAGGCCTTGGCAGATAGCGCCGTAAACATCAGGCTGACGGCCACCTGGCAGTTCCTCGAGCAGCCCGATCGCGCGGCGGTACAGCGCGGCTGCTTCTTCGTTGGCGTACCTGTCCCGGGCCCGGTCCCCGGCAGCGGCGAGGTGGGGGATCGCCCGGGCCGGCTCGGCGCTGCGGGAGTAGTGGTAGCCGAGCAGTTCGGAGCGCTCGAATCCCTGGCTGGCTTCAGAATGTTCCAGTGCGGCGCCGACCCGCCCGTGCAGTTCCCGGCGGCGGGCGTGCAGCAGGCTGTCGTAGGCGACCTCGCGGGTCAGCGCGTGCTTGAACACAAAGACTCGGTCAGGGAGGCCGTATCGCTCGCGAACGAACTCCAGAGCTTTCAGCTCCTGGAACCGCTCCGCCAGCGAGACGTCGCCGTCCCAGACTTCCTCGGCGAGGTCGAGTGGGAACTCCCGTCCGAGTACCGCGGCCAGCTGGATCGCCGCCTTCTGGTCGGCGCTGAGCCGGTCGATTCTGGCGGCCAGCACCTGCTGGACCGTCGCCGGCACGCTGGCTTCCCCGGTGTCTGCGACCCCTGTTTCTGCGGCCATGTCCCTGCTGGCCCGGGCGAGTTCTTCGAGGAAGAACGGGTTGCCTTCCCCGCGCTGGGCGATCGCCGCGGTCGCACCCTGGTCCTGGCCGGGCAGGATGGAGGTAACGATCTTTTCGCTGGCTTCTGGTGCCAGTGGGCGCAGCGCCAGCTGGGAGGTGAACGATTTGCCGGTCCAGGGGGGTGAGTAGCCGGGGCGGTAGGTGGCCAGCAGCATGATCGGCGCCGACGGCAGGTCGCCGGTGAGCTCGGCCAGGAAATCCTCCGATGTCTGGTCGATCCAGTGCAGATCCTCTACCAGCACCACCAGCGGCGGCCGCTGCCCGGCCTCCGCCACCAGCAGGTGGCGCAGTGCGTCGAAGGTGTGGACCCGGATGGCCTGCGGGTCGAGCGCGGCAAGCCCTGGGTCGCCGGCCGGCAGGCTGAACGCATGTCGCAGGTAATGTGCCAGCGACACGTCGAGCTCGAGCGCCTTGATCTTCCGCTCGATCTTGGTCCCCGCCAGCTCGGGGGCATCATCGGCGGCGATGCCGCAGGCGTTGCGTACCAGCTCGAACAGCGGCAGATAGGCGATGCTGGCCCCATAGGACAGGCACCGGGCTTCTAGCACACCTGCGTGGGGTTCGGCCAGTCGGCGAAACTCCAACGCCAGCCGGGACTTACCCAGACCCGGGTCTCCGGCCAGGCCCACCACCTGGCCCTCGCCGTCGGCCGCGACCTCCAGCGCTCGTTGCAGTTCGGCAAGCTCACGGTCCCGGCCGGTGAACGGGATCAGCTCATCGCCGGAGGCGATCCGCCCGGTCCGGGTACCCAGCCCGGTCACCCGCAGCGGGTAGACGGTGCGTTCCTTGACCTGGACCGGGGTGACCTCCTGCAGCTGGAAATAGCCGCGCACCAGCCCGGCGGTCCGCTGGCTCAGCAGCACCGCGCCCGGCGCCGCCGCAGCCTGCAACCGGGCGGCCAGCACCGTGGTGTCACCGAACGCGGTGTAATCCACCCGCAGATCATCACCGATCGTCCCTACCACGACCAGGCCGCTGTTGATCCCGATCCTGATCTTCACCTCGGCCTGCGTGGCGATGCCCAGGGCCGTCAGCACCGCGCGCCGGGCATGATCCTCGTGCGCGACCGGTGCCCCGAACAGCGCCATGAACCCATCGCCGAGGAACTGGTTGATGGTGCCCTCGTAACAGTGCACCTCGGCCATCGCGACCCGGAAGAAACGGTCGATCATCAGGTGAAACTCCTCCGGGCCCAGCTCCGTCGCCAGAGCGCTGGAGGCCACGATGTCGCAGAACAGCACGCTCACCTGCTTGCGCTCACCCTCGATCGCGCTCGGGACGGCCAGGATCTGCTCAGTGATGTGCGCCGGGGTGTAACCAGCCGGAGCCGGAGCCATGGCCACCGCGCGCCCGCATTCGGGGCAGAACCTGGCATCCGGCGGCAGCGCCACGCCACAGCCCGGACACGAAACACTCAGCCGCGCGCCACACTGCAGACAGAACCGCGCCCCGCCGGGATTCTCACGTCGGCACGAAGGGCACAGCACCAGCGACCACCCCGGCCCTTCAGCTCGGCGATAACCAGTTGCATCCCATCAACCGCGGACCCGGCACGCGCCGACAGCCCACGCCGGGCAGCGCGACTGCCGCTACCCGTTAACGGTAGGGACTCCTGGACATCGCCTCAAGGGAGATCCGCCCCGGAACTTCCCGACCCAGTCGCCTGCCCGACCCAGCTCAGCCATCCCGGGACCAGGCGAGCACCGGGCCGTGCGCCTGGAGGGTGACCGGCGAGCCGGGCGGCAGGTCACGGCCGCCGAGGGTCCGCACGATGATCGCCCCGCCGCCGCTGTCCCGCTCGGGCTGCACGTAGACCACGGCGTCGTGGCCGTGGTAGCCGTAGGACACGACCCGGCCCGCCAGGCAGCACGGCCCGGCCGCCGCCGCAGGGCCAGCCCGGCCGCCCCCGTCAGCCTGCCCGGCCCCGTCAGCCCGCCCGCTGCCGTCAGCATTCCCGCCCCCGTCGGCGGGCCGGCTCCCGTCGGCGGCCCGGAGCTCGACCTGCTCGGGCCGGATCAGGACGGTGACCGGGCCCGGCGGCGGGACCGCGGTCCCGCCGGGATCCACCGGCAGGCTGCCCAGGATCGTCTGCACGACGCCGGCGCCGAGCACCCCGGTGAGCAGGTTCGCGTCCCCGATGAAGGAGGCCAGCTCGGCGTCGACCGGCCGGGCGTACAGGTCCTGCGGGGCGGCGCACTGCGCGATCTTGCCGTCGCGCAGCACGGCGACCCGGTCTGCGGTGGACAGCGCCTCGTCCTGGTCGTGGGTGACCAGCACGGCGGTGGTGCCGGCCTGGCGGAAGATCTGCTGGACGTCGGCCCGGACGCTGGCCCGCAGGTGCGCGTCCAGTGACGCGAACGGCTCGTCGAGCAGCACCACGGCCGGCCGGATGGCCAGCGCCCTGGCCAGCGCGACGCGCTGCTGCTGGCCGCCGGAGAGCTGATGCGGGTAGCGCTTGCCGAGCCCGCCCAGGCCCACCGACTCCAGCAGCTGCGCCACTGCGCCGCCGCGGCGCTGGCGGGCCGGGAGCCCGAAGCCGACGTTGGCCGCGACCGACAGATGCGGGAACAGGCTGCCCTCCTGCGGCACGTACCCGATCCGCCGCCGTTCCGGCGGCAGGTGCACGCCGGGGCCGTCGACCACCGTGTCGCCGATCGTCACCATGCCGGCGTCGGCCCGCTCGAAGCCGGCCAGCAGCCGCAGCAGCGTCGTCTTCCCGCTGCCGGACGGGCCGAGGATCGCGGTCAGCGACCCGGCAGGCACCGTCAGGTCGACGCCGGTCAGCACCGGGTGGGCGCCGAACGCCTTGCACAGGCCGGTGATCGCAAGCTGCCTCATGTGGTCATCATTGCCCCTGGGCCGAATATGTCATCATTGCGCCTGGGCCGAGCGGTCGAAGAACCGGCCGAGCACATAGCTCGGCAGCGCGGCGACCGCGATCATCACCAGGGCGAACGGGGCGGCCTGCCCGTAGGAGAGACTCCACTCGTAAGCCCAGAACTGCGTCGCCAGCGTCTGCGCTCCGGTCGGGATCAGCACGAGCGTGGCCGTGAGCTCGGTGACCACCGAAAGGAAGACCAGGCAGAACGCAGCGACCAGGCCGGGCCCGGCAAGACGCAGCGTCACCCGGCACAGCACTGCCAGCCTTCGCTGGCCCAGCGACCTGGCGATCTCGTCGAGCCTGACCGGGGCCCTGGCCAGCGAGGCCTTGACGCCGACGAGCGCCAGCGGGAAGAACATGATCGCGTAGCAGGCGATGAGCAACGCGGTGCTGCCGCTGAGGAAGCGCAGCCCGTAGACCTCGGTGAAGTACGCCAGCGCGAAGGCGATGACGACGCCCGGCATGGCGAGCACCAGGTAGGTGCTGCGCTCAAGGAACCGCCGGGCGCGGCCGCCGTGCCTGACGGCCAGCAGCGCCACTGGGAACGCCATCGCGGTGGCCAGCGCGGCCGCCGTGGCGCCGTACAGCGCGGTATGCCCGGCGGCATCCAGCAGCGAGACGTTCGCGCCGCCGGCGATGGCGGGCGCGCGGCTCTGGATCATCCAGTAGATGCAGGCCCACACCGGGACGCCAAGCGCGAGCAGGGCCAGCGCGGCGAAGCCGGCCAGCGCTGGCCAGCGGGCCCGGCCGAGCCGCAGCGGCGGGGCCTTGCGCTGGGCCAGCGGCCCCGACCGGCTGACCCTGCCCTTCCCCCGCAGCAGGCCCTCTCCGGTGAGCACGAGCAGGCTGAGCAGCACGAGCACCAGCGCCAGTGCGCAGGCCGCGGCGAAGCCGAAATTGTCGAACTCGGTGAAGATCTCGGTGGTGAACGTCTGGTAGCCGAGAATCTCGAACGCGCCGTACTCGGCCAGCAGCACCAGCGCGACGAGCAGGCAGCCGCCGAGAATGGCGCCGCGGGCCTGGCCCAGCGTGATCCGCACGAAGGCGCGGACGCGGCCGGTGCCCAGGCTCCTGGCGACCTCCTCCTGGCCGGGATCTGCGCTGCGCAGGCTGGCCGCGACCGGGAGGTAGACCAGCGGGTACACGGCCAGGGTCATCACCAGCACCGCGCCGCGGAAGCCCTGCACCCACGTCCACAGCGAGTTCCAGCCGAAGCTCACCACGAAGTCAGGGATCGCCAGCGGCACCACCACGAGCACGGCCCAGACCCGCCGGCCCGGCAGGTCGGTGCGCTCGACGCACCACGCCGCCGCCGTCCCGATGACCGCGCACAGCACGGTGACCACCACGGTGAGCCGGACGGTGTTCCAGAGCAGCTCGCCGGTCAGCGACCGGAAGACGAGCCGCCGCAGGTCGGAGCCGCCGACGCCGCGGGCCTCGATCAGCAGGAAGACCAGCGGCAGCGCGAGCGCGCCGGCCACCAGGCAGCTGACCGCGATCAGCACCGCCGGGCGCCGCGCGCGGCCGCGCCCGGCGGCACCCGGCTCCGGCGCGGCGGCGCCCGGCGGGCGGGCCGGGCTGGCGAGCGTGCCCGCAGCCGCCGTCACAGCAGGCCGGCCGCTTGCAGCAGGGCGCGGGCCTGCGCCCCGTCGCCGAGGTCCGCGATGGTGATCGAGTTGGGCCGGAGCTGGCGCAGCGGCGTCTCGGGTGCCGAGGTGCGGCTCACGCCGGACGCGATCGGGTACTCGAAGCTCTCCTCGCCGCCCTTTGACTGGGCGATGATCTGCTGGCCCTGCTTGCTGACCAGGAAGGCGAGGAACTTCTGCGCGGCAGCCTGGTGCGTGCTCGCCTTCAGCACCGCCGCGCCGGAGACGTCGATGACGTAGCCGGGGTCACGCGGGGCGAAATAGGTGATACGAGAGTGCATCGCCGACGCGCCCAGCTCGTCGGCCATCCGGTACCAGTAGTACTGGTTGACCACGCCGAAGGCGGCGATCCCGCGGTTCACCTCGTCGGCGATCGTCTCGTTGTCCGGAACGACGTGACCGGCGGCGTTCGCCTTGATGCCGTCGAGCCATTTCAGCGTGGCGGCCCTGCCGTAGGCCCGCAGCACCGAGGTGACGATCGGCTGGAAGTCGGTCTCCCCGGCGGCGAAGGCGAGCTTGCCCTTGTACTTGGGGTTCGCGAGCTGCAGGACGCTGGCGGGAAGCTGGCTCGCCGAGATCAGGGACGGGTTGTAGATCAGCACGCTGACCCGGGCCGACACGCCCACCCAGTCGCCCTGCGGTGAGTCGTATTTGGCCGGGGTGCGCGCCAGCGTGGACTTGTCGACCTTCGCCAGCAAACCCTTGCCCTGCAGGTACTCAAGTGCCGGGGAGTTCTCGGTGTAGAAGACGTCGGCCGGCGAGTGCGAGCCCTGCAGCGCGATCAGGTTGGCGAGCGTGTCCTCGTCGGCGGTGCGGACGTTGACCGTGATGCCGGTCTCTTTCTCGAAGGCGGTCACCAGCCCGTCGGTGGTCAGCTCGTGCTGGCCGTTGAAGAGGGTGATCGACTGCCCCGAGGATCCGGAAGCGGCGCCGCAGCCGGCCAGCAGCCCGCCGACGACAGCTGCGGCGGCGACCGCCGCGGCCCAGTGCTTACGGGGGGCCCAGTGCTTACGGGGGGCCCAGTGCTTACGGGGGGCCCAGTGCTTACGGGGGGCCCAGTGCCGCATGAGCGCCCGGTGCCTCATGATGCTGCGCCCGGGCAGAACGAGTTGACCCGCTTGCTGGCCGCCGCGACCGCGTCCTTTCCTGCGCTGCCCCGCCCGCTGCTGGCGAAGAACTGCCGGTAGGCGTCGGCGAGCGCGCTGATCGCCTTCCCGAGTGCCTTGTCCGGCGCATGGACCTGACTCAGCGGCCGGATCTGCGCCTCCGCGTATCCGACCGGGTCGGCGCCCGGATCAGGGCCGTCGCTGAGCACGGCGCTGACCTGCAGGCAGGTCTTCCTGACCGCCCCGGCCGGCACGGCGGCGTGCGGCGATGACCCGGACCCGCACGCGCCCAGCAGCACCGCCGCCAGCAGGACAGCGGCGCTGCGAGCCAGACGGGCCGGGCTCGGCGCGTTATGAATGGTCATGGATCCCGTCCCTCGGCGCTCCGCGCGGCTGACGAAGCTTAGGCTAACCTAACAACGGCTCGCAGAGGTTAGGCTAGCCTAAGAAACTGGAAAACTTCCGCCCCGCACGTACTCTTGGGTCATACCGCGAGACTCCCTGAGGTGACCCGCTGTGCGAGACATCCTGACTCCTATCGCCAAATGGTGGGACGCCGGAGAGACGTTTGGCCTGGCTACCGTGGTGCGGACGTTCAGCAGCGCGCCGCGGGAGCCGGGTGCCGCGCTCGCCGTCTCGGCCGGCGGCGAGGTCGTCGGCAGCGTGTCGGGCGGCTGCGTCGAGGGCGCCGTGTACGAGCTGGCCGGCCAGGTCAGGGCCGACGGGCGGGGCGTGCTGCAGACCTACGGAATCAGCGATGACGACGCGTTCGCCGTGGGCCTGACCTGCGGCGGAATCATCGATATCTTCGTCGAGCCGGTCAGCCGCGAGTTCTTCCCCGAGCTGGGCGAGATCGCGGACGCCGTCAGCGCCGGGGAGCCTGTCGCGGTGGCCACCGTGATCGCGGGCCCGGGCAAGATCGGCGCGCGCCGGGTGATCTGGACGGCTCATGACTGGGCGGCAGATGACCTGGCTGCTGACGGCCCGGAGGTGGCCGTGGTGCCGCGGACCTCGGGCACGCTCGGCAGCGGTGACCGGCTGGATCAGGCAGTCGATGACGATGCGCGGGGCATGCTGGCCCAGGGCCTCACCGGCGTCCGCCGCTACGGACCGGACGGCGAGCGCAGGCGGGACGAGCTGTCGTTGTTCGTGCAGTCGTTCGCCCCGCCGCCGCGGATGCTGGTCTTCGGCGCGATCGACTTCGCCGCGGCGGTCGCCAGGGCAGGCAAGTTCCTCGGCTACCGGGTGACCGTCTGCGACGCCCGGCCGGTCTTCGCCACGTCTGCGCGCTTTCCCGACGCGGACGAGGTGGTGACCGACTGGCCGCACCGCTACCTGGCCGGAGTCAGTACCGACGCGCGCACCGTGATCTGCGTGCTCACGCACGATCCCAAGTTCGACGTGCCGCTGCTCGAGGTCGCCTTGCGGATGCCGGCCGCCTACATCGGGGCGATGGGCAGCAGGCGCACGCACGACGACCGGCTGGCGAGGCTTCGCGAGGCCGGGCTGAGCGAGGAGGAGCTGGCCAGGCTCCGCTCGCCGATCGGCCTCGATCTCGGGGCGCGTACGCCTGAGGAGACCGCCGTCGCGATCGCCGCTGAGCTGATCCAGCTGCGCTGGGGCGGCTCCGGGCAGCCGCTCACCGCGACCACCGGGCGCATTCACCACCGCTGAGCCCGAAGCGCGCCGGGTCCGCCGCCGGGTCCTGGCCCGCCGGGTGCGCCGCCGAGGTCGGGCCGGGTGCGCCGCCGGGGCCCGGCCCGCCGGGTGCGCCGTCGGCGTCCGGACCGCCGGCGCCGGGCAGGCAGGAGGACCTCGCGGCGGCCCGGGCCGTACCCTTGACGATCGTGGAGTCTTACGTCGCCGGCATCCTGCTCGCAGCGGGCGCCGGCAGCCGTCTCGGCCAGCCGAAGGCGACCGTCAAGATCGGCGGCGAGCAGCTGGCCGGCCGGGGGGTCGCCCTGCTGCGTGACGGCGGCGCGCAGCCTGTCGTGATCGTCACCGGCGCCGTGGGCGTCGACCTGCCGGGCGTGCTGATCGTGCACAACCCCGGCTGGCGCGCTGGCATGGGCTCCTCGCTCGCCGCCGGGCTGGCGACGGTCCCGGACAGCTGCGGCGCGGCGGTAGTGGCCCTGGTCGACCAGCCGCTGGTCGGCCCGGAGGCGGTGCGGCGGCTCATCGCCGCCTACCGGGCAGGTGCCAAGGTCGCGGTCGCGACCTACGGCGGCAGGCAGCGCAACCCGGTCCTGCTCGCGCGTGAGCACTGGCCGGAGGTGACCGCGCTGGCCGTCGGCGACGCCGGCGCCCGGCCCTTCCTCCGGGCGCACCCGGAGCTAGTCACGCCGGTGGAGTGCGGCGATACCGGCAGTCCCGATGACGTGGACACCCGCGCCGATCTCGAGCGCATCGAGGGCCTGGCCGGCCAGGACCGGGGCTAGCGCACCTACCGGATCAGGGCTCGCGCACCTACCGGATCAGGGCTCGCGCACCTACCGGATCAGGGCTCGCGCACCTGGATGCCCCACGTGTGCGTCACGCCGGCGCCGGGGTCCAGCGTGATCAGGTCGAGCCCGGTGACGAAGGCGTTCGGCGGACAGGTCATCGGCTCGACCGCCAGCGCGCGCCTGCGGTGCGGCTCGTCCAGCGTGTCGCCGGTGAATACCTGCAGCCAGCGGTAGCCCTGGCCCGCCCAGAACGAGACCTGCAGGCCGGCCGCGGACAGCCGTGCCCAGGCAAGGCCGTCGGCGTCCCTGGCGAGGCCGGTGAGCGCGTGGTCGAGGCAGGCGCCGCCGATCGCGCGGCCCGCGCGGAAATCGTAGGGCGTGCCGGTGACGTCCTGCGGGGGCCCGGCCGGTATCCCGCGAGGGCCGGCCGGCAGCCATTGCGCCGCGGGCAGGGCAAGCTCGCATTCGTCGATGGCGGGCGTGCCTGCGGTCAGGTACGGATGCGACCCGGTGCCGTACGGCGCCGGCCGGGTGCCCGCGTTCCGTGCCGTGATGGCGACCCGCAGCCCGTCGTCGGCGGTCAGCTGGAAGTCGGCGGCCAGGTCCAGGCAGAACGGGTAGCCGGACCGTCCGAGCAGCAGATGGCTGAGCAGCACCCGGCTCGGCTCGTGCTCGTCGGCCTGCCAGCCAGCCCACCGGGTCAGGCCGTGGATGGCGTTGCCCTGGGCCGGCTCGCTCAGGTCCAGCTGGCAGTCCATCCCCGCGAAGCTGTAGCGGCCTCCGTCGATGCGGTTCGGCCAGGGCGCCAGCAACTGGCCTGCGGCCGCTGGCGGCTGCTCGTCGGCTCCGTATTGTGCGATAACGGGCCTGCCGCGGTAACTCAGCTGGCGCAGGCCAGCGCCGAGTTCGGTAACCGTGGCCCGGTAGTCGCCGGCGGAGATCTCGTACTGCGCACCGGTCAGCGGGATCGATCTCGGCGTCACCATGGTGCCCATCATGCATGCCGGACTGGTGGAGATCCTTTGCTGCCCCTGGCATCGATGCCGGCGGGGCTGCCTGGGGAGCGGGGGACCGTCAGCCCCGCCAGCAAGTGCACGATAACTTTCCGCGGCGCACACGCGGGCGGACTTGACCAAGACCGTGCGTTCCGCGGCGCCGTCCCGTTTGCGCTGAGGCATGATCGAGTTCCGGCGCGCCCCTGCGCGGGCCGGCGCCGTCAACGCCGAGGAGGACTCGAGATGCCCGGACCGCTGGACGGAATCATCGTGCTCGACATGACCAGGGCGCTGGCAGGCCCGCACGCGACGATGATGCTCGGCGACCTCGGCGCGCGGGTGATAAAGATCGAACAGCCGGGCACCGGCGACGAGTCACGGCACTGGGGGCCGCCGTTCGCCGGTCCCGACAGCACCTACTTCCTTTCTTGCAACAGGAACAAGGAGTCGGTGACCTGCGACCTGGCGACGCAGGAGGGCAAGGACCTGATCCGGCGGCTGGTGGCCCGCTGCGACGTGCTGGTGGAGAACTTCCGCCCCGGCGTGCTCGACCGGCTCGGCTTCTCCGGCCGGCAGCTACACGAGCTGAACCCCAGGCTCGTCATCTGCTCCATCACGGGTTTCGGCCATGACGGGCCGGAGGGAGCGCGCCCTGGCTATGACCAGATCGTGCAGGGCGAGGCGGGATTGATGAGCGTCACCGGAATGGATCAAGCTCATCCGGTGAAGGCCGGGCTGTCCGTCGCGGACGTGCTGGCCGGGGTGCACGCGGCGCTCGGCGTCGTCGCCGCGCTGCACGAGCGCACGGCTACCGGGCTCGGCCGTGTCGTCCGGACGTCCTTGCTGGCGTCGGTCGTCGGCGCGCACGCGTTCCAGGGCACTCGCTGGACCGTGGCCAGGGAGGTACCGGTGGCGACGGGCAACCACCACCCGTCGATCACGCCGTACGGGGCGTTCCGGTGCGCGGACGGCATGCTCCAGGTGGCCGTCGCCAACGAGGGGCAATGGCGGCGTTTTGCCCCGGTCGTCGGCATCGACCCGGCGGACCGGCGGTTCGCCGAGAACCAGCTCCGGGTCGCGCGGCGGGACGAGCTCATCGCGGAGATCGAGCAGGCACTTGCGCGGGGCAGCCGCGCGCACTGGCTCGCGCTGCTAGCGCAGGCGGGCGTGCCGGCCGGCTCGATCCGGGCGATCGACGAGGTCTACGAGTGGGACCAGACCCGGTCCCAGGGCCTGCTCATCTCGGTCGATCATCCGGTGCTCGGCAGGATCGAGCTGCCCGGGCCGGCGCTGCGCTTCGACGGCGCGGCCCCGCGCGATCACGCTGCTCCGCCGGTGCTCGGCCAGCACGACGCCGCCGTGCGCGGCTGGCTGGACGAGCAGCCGCCTGCGCCTGCCGGAGGCTGATCCGGCTGGTCAGTAAGGAGCGCAGCGACGCTGTCGCGACGGTGCCGTCCGGCGAGGACGAAAGGGGTTGTCCGCGTCCTGGCTCGTTATAAGGAATCCTGATGCTGGCCGGAATGGGAACCGGCCATCGGCTTGACCGCGAGATGCCCCAGCCGCGGGTTCGCCTTGACGGGAGGCGCAGCGCTGCCCTGCGCGCCGTTCGCGGCGGCGTAGGTGGACGGGATCGGCGGTGGTGCCCAGCGAAATGTGTGCCGTCCGGCGAACGCCATCACGACGCCGGATGCCATCAGGCACAGGACGACGGTGTTCAGCCAGTAGATTTTGCCGCGCCGCCGGTTACGCACGGCAGGCCGCCGGTGCCTGCCGTGGGTCCGCGATTTGCGCACGGTGCTCAGCATGCCCGCCCCCCGAGTGCGATCCACGCGATTACTCTGCGTGACTCATGCCCAGTTCCGTGCGGGATAAGCGGATCCTGCGGGATGAGCGGGAATTGCGCGGATATTGCGGCGAATTGCGAATGATGTCGTCAAGGGAACGCCTGGACGCCGGGTAGTTTCCGCACAGCCGCAGGCTGCCGGGAGCGGGAGCTATCGGTGCGGGATGAGCAGGCCGGTCCTGACCGCTTCCGCGGCCAGGACGCCGAAAAGGTAGAAATAAGCGGACTCTTCGTCCTCGAAGAAGCGCACCTCGTGCCGGGCCCCGCCGGCTGCGCTGAAAACCTCGTACCCGGTGGCCGTCTCGATCAGGCAGAGAGCGCCATCGACCTCCTCGCCGACCGCATAAGCGGCAGCCGGGATGGCCGCGAGTGCCGCGAGCTCGGTGAAGATCCGCTGGGTGGCCATCCGGGATCGCGCCGACCTCTGACGGCGGGCAGCCGCGGCCGCCGACGGGTTCAGCGGCAGTTCTGGCGTCGCCGGCACCCGCGGCGGTGCCGGGGCGACACGCGCTGCCGGGGCGACCGGCGCTGCCGGGGTGACACGCGCTGCCGGGGTGACCGGTGCTGCCGGGGTGACGGACGCTGCCGGAGCGGCCGGGGCCACGGGCGTTGCGGGCGCGGCCGGCCCGGCTGGCACCGTGAGCAGCTCCAGTGCGGCGGGTCGGGGAGCCTCGGCCGGTGCGGGCCTCGTGGCCAGCGGAGTATCGAATCCCCGGGTGGCCCCAGGCTGCTGCGTGGTCAGCCGGGTATGGCCGGGGGGAGTTCCGGCAGTGGCCGCGCGCAGTGCTGCCGCTTCCAGCGGCATGGGAGCATCACGGCTCGGCGCCACGACGGTGAACCCGGGCGGATTCGGCAGCGGGGAACGGCCCGGCAATGCGCTGGCCTCGAAGTCCGGCGGTTGCGGCAGGGGGGAACGGCCCGGCAATGCGCTGGCCTCGAAGTCCGGCGGTTGCGGCAGCGGGGCGAGGCCGGGCGAGACGTTAGTCCCGAAGTCCGGCAAGACTGGCGCAGGCGTCAGGCCGTCGGCCGGAAAGATGACGCCAAAATCTGTCGTGGCTGGGCCGTAATCGGCATTCAGCGGGTCGTAGTCAGCCGCCGCGGTGCCGTTATCGGCAGTGGCGGGGAGGTAATCAGCAGTGGCGGGGGCGTAATCGGCAGTGGCGGGGGCGTAATCGGCAGTGGCGGGGGCGTAATCGGCAGTGGCGGGGAGGTAATCGGCGGTGGCGGGGGCGTAATCGGTCATCGTGGTGCCGAAGTCAGCGGCCGCCGGGTCATAGTGAGCGCCCGCCGGGTCGTAGTCAGCGGCCGCCGGGTCGTAGTCAGCGGCC
>Ga0302314_10002068_pt1 | contig 37497 bp, 33 predicted proteins | sample III_Palsa_N2_3_FD_200533 | JGI IMG/M metagenome (GOLD analysis project Ga0302314, IMG submission 200533) | Peat permafrost microbial communities from Stordalen Mire near Abisko, Sweden - III_Palsa_N2_3 | ecosystem: Environmental > Terrestrial > Soil > Palsa > Peat permafrost | place: Sweden...
CGTTTGGCAACGGTGCTCGCGGGCGGGAGAGCCGCTACATCGCAGCACGCGGCCGCTGCGTAAGCGAAGACCCACAGCATGAATGCCGGCAGGCCAGGTTTTGGTGCGCGACTTACAGGGGTATAAGAAGGGCCGCGCCCCTTCGGCGGCATTTCGCGCACCAAGAACGGGACAGGGGGACAGGGTGGTTGCAGCATGACAACCGGGGAGACCGGGCTGCCCTCTACGCAGGGCACTGATCCGCAAGCTGGCGAGGATACGGTAGAGCTCGAGCTTACCGCGGCCGAGCAGATCGACCTATCGCGCGCCGCCGCAGCAGCGCTTTCCTCTTCGCAGGTGGCGCCGAGCGACCCCGGCTATGACACCTTAATATGCGCGCGTACGCGTCGAGCCGACATCCTCGGTACGGTAACTTTTGCCCTGTTCGTCTGCGCGATCGTTGCGGCCGCCGGATGGCACACCTTCAGTCGACAGCCTGACTCTCACGTGCCGACACTCGCCTCTTCCCCCCCTCCCACTGCGCCCGTCATGCAGCAGCCGCAACCCGCGGTCGTGCAGGTCGTAAACCCATTCGACGCCACAGAAGTATTCGAACTTCCGCCCGAGACTGGGGAAGCCGAAGCCAGGGATGTGATCGCACAGCTGCTGTTACAGCGAGCACGCGAGCGACGCCAGCATGGCGTGGCTCTGAATCCCGCAAGCAATCGCCACCCGCATCGCTTTGCGGCGGCTGGACCCTCCGAGATCTTCGTCACCAAGGTGTCTGGCCCGGCAAACCGATTCTCTGACCCACCTGGTCCGCGCCCGGGAACCGGAGCGGCTGAATAGGCAACACCGCCGCAGCGGCATTGAAACCCCACTGGCATCAACGTCCGACGCACAGGAAACTCTAGCTACGACCTCTGATGTGAGAGTGCCGGTTCTTTCTGTCACTTACCTAGGACAACAGCTCTCCGCGCGCCGGGGCGTTCCCGTCTGCGGTGACGAGATCTGCCTTTCCCGCGAGGGCCGTGGCCAAACTGTGCAGTTCGACAGGCTTCACCAGGTGGTGGTCGAATCCCGCTTGCTCGGCACGCCGTTTGTCGTCCGGGCGTCCCCAGCCAGTTACTGCGATGAGTTTCACGTGGCTGCCCCAAGGCTGGGCCCGAATCAGCCGCGCGGTCTCATAGCCATTTAGGCCCGGCATCCCGATATCCAGTATCACGACGTCGGGCCAATACGTGTCGCCGATCGCCAGAGCCTCGCGCCCTTCATGCACACAACGACTTTCATGCCCCTGAAGACTCAGGATCAGCGCAAGGCTCTCAGCGGAGTCCCGGTTGTCATCCACAACCAGAACGCGACGCCTGGGGCCACTCCCCGTCACCTCGCCATCGAGCGTCTTCGCGGGGGGCTGCAGAACCGCATTGCCAGGGAGCCAGACCGTGAAAGTGCTGCCTTCACCGCGGCCCTTGCTTTCCACGCCGACAGTTCCGCCATGAAGCATCACCAACCCCTTAACTAGCGCCAGGCCGATACCGAGACCGCCCCCCGAGCGCTCGATGGCATGGGTACTCTGCGAAAACATCTCGAACATCCTCGGAATCATTTCTGCTTCGATTCCGATTCCGTTATCAGTGACGCGGACCACGAGACCATCTTCGTTGGCCTCGGCGGTAACGCTTATTTTGCCGCCGGCATCAGAATACTTCGCTGAGTTAGTCAGAAGGTTCGAGAGCACCTGCGCGAGCCGCAAGGCATCTGCCTCGAGCCATACCGACTCTGCGGGTAATCGAACCTCCAGGGTGTGTCGACGTTCGTCGATCAACGGACGTGCCGTCTCGACGGCGTTGCCTACGATGACGGCAAGCTCTACCCGCTCGAGACGCAGCTGCAGAGTTCCACGAGTGATGCGTGACACGTCCAGCAGATCGTCCAGGAGTAGCCCCATGTGCCTGACTTGCCGCTCGATAACATCGGAGCTCCAGCGTCGCTGGGCGTCGGTTGCGTGCGGCGACCTCGCCACGTGGCTGGCATTCCGGATCGGAGCCAGTGGATTGCGCAGTTCATGGGCCAGTGTGGCAATGAATACGTCCTTGCGCTGATCCGCATCCCGGAGCGCCTCAGCGGCGGCGCGCTGTTCAGTGATGTCCGTATGCACGCCGACCCACTCAACGAGCTCTCCTCGCGCATCCAGTAACGGAATGGCCCGCACCGCGAATCGGCGCCACTGCTTATCTGATTTGTGCTTCACCCTGTGTTCGAATACGAAGGGCCGGCGCTCAATCACCGCTTGCTGCCATGCGGAGACGGTGCCTGCAGCATCGTCCGGATGAATGGCGTCCGACCAGCCGTAACCCTGATATTCATCGTAGGTCTGGCCTGTGAGCTGTGACCATCCGGGTTGCTCGCCCGCCATCCTGCCGGTCGCGTCGTTGGTCCAGAGTGTGCCCTGCACCGCGTCGACCGCTCCACGGAAGCGTTGTTCGCCCAGCAGCAGTCGTTGTTGTGTCTGGTGCGTGTCAGTGACATCAAATCCTTCGCAGAACACTCCGACGATTTGGCCCGCGTCATCCGTCCAGGGCGCATAGATGAAATTCAGAATTCGCGTTTCCACGGCAGCTTCGGGCGTGCGTTGATATCGCACTTCCGCGGCTTCCGCGTGAAAGCTTTTACCGGTTGCGAAGACTCCATCCAGCAATTCAAAGAAGCCCTGGCCTGCGAGGCTGGGGAAGGCTTCGCGGATTGTCTTACCGAGCCACTGGCCGCTGTTGAATGCTCTACGGTGCGCGTCGTTGACAAACTCAACCACGTGTTCCGGCCCCTTCATCACAATGATGAATGCAGGAGCCTGTTCGAAGAGTCGCTGCTGACGCTTGCGCGCTTCGTCGCGTCGTCGGGCCTCGAGTACCCGTTGGGTAGTCTCCGTGCAGAGAACGAGCACTCCGCCAACACCACCCTCGTGATCGATGGGGCTGTAGCTGTAGGTCCAGTAAACGTCATCGATCTTGCCGTGTCGCGCGATCGGGACCAGGTGATCCTCGTGCCAGGTTGCACCATCGCCTGCCAGGACGCGCTCGATATCGTGGCCGACGATGTGCCAGATTTCCGTCCACATTTCGCGGCCTGCCGCACCTAACATCTGTGGGTGCTTCTCCGGGCCGAGCGATTGCGCGTAGGCATCGTTGTAGAAGCAATAAAGCTCCGGCCCCCACCAAATGAACACGGGGTGCCGCGTCGTTAACATCAGCCGGACTGAGGTCTTAAGTGCCTGGGGCCATTGCGAGGGAAACCCGAGCGGATGCAAATGCCACGGGTAGGCACGCATGCGCTCCCCCATGTCACCGCCCCCCTGCAGGAAGTCAGACGTAGCACCAGCTGTGGCGGGGAAGTTCGTAGTGGCTCCGCGTGGTAGTTGAGATCGATCGCGCGTTCTGTGGCCGCCCGATTTCCGTTGTGGATGCTACACGCCGCAGCCCCCTGTCGAAAAATGCCGGCTCCTTACTCCGGAAGGGGCTTAAGGCCCACTGTTCCCCTTGCTAATCAGTTAGTTACAAGTCGATAAGAGGCGGCTCGACTCACACAGAGCGGTCGTTAGACTAGGTGACTTCCTTGAGGGCTGCCCTGCGAGGCGCGGCTGCCAAGGTACGACGCTCTGGGAGCTATAGGCCCCTCTCCGCCGCAGCACGCTCGAGGTTCTCGCTGACTCTTTGCATCAGCTCTCCGAGTCGCTCAATGTCAGCCGAGCTAAATCCCTGCAACGCGATCCTTACCGTCGCGTCCATGATCGCCTTACCCTCCGGCAGGCGCCGAGACGCTTGAGCGGTAAGCGATATGAGGCGGCTTCTTCTGTCCGTCGGGTCCGGGGCGCGCGCGATCAGCCCGTCGCGCTCCATGCGGTTAAGCAGCTGCGCCATGCTCGACTGCTCGACACGGGCCACCCGTGCGAGCTCGGCCTGAGGCAGCTGCTTGCGGCTCCTGAGGGCGGTGAGAACAGGCAACTGGCTCATCGCGAACCCGAGGCCACGCAATTCAGCATCCACAATCCGCGTAAATGTTCGGTAAGCGTGGCCAATGATGCGCAGCGGGCCGGGCTTATCGCTGATCTGCGGTTGACTATCCATAGGGGGCTATGCTTTTATAATAGGTACCTATCATTATAAGGCAAGGCGTATGCCTCGCAATACACGTATCGCTATCGTCGGCGGCGGACCGGGCGGTCTAGGCCTGGCATGTATCCTCAACGCGCACGGTGTCGCCAGCACTGTATTCGAGCGCGACGCACACGCGCTTGAGCGACCGCAGGGCGGTACTCTCGATCTGCACGAGGAGTCGGGGCTCCTGGCCCTCGACCGCGCGGGTCTCCGGAAACCCTTCCTCGGGGCGGCGCGCTATGAGGATCAGGGTGATCGTCTCCTCGATCAGCATGCCCACGTTCATTTCTCCCACGAAGAGACCGGGAGCGGCGACCGCCCGGAGATCGATCGCACCGCCCTGCGCCGTATCTTGCTGGACGCATTGCCTCCGCAGTACATCCGCTGGGGTAGCCCGGTGCGCGCTGTTTCGCCCGCCGCAGCCGGCGGCTGGTTTGTCTCCGTCAACGGTCAAGACGAAGGACCATTCGATCTCGTGGTCGGGGCCGACGGCGCCTGGTCACGCGTTCGACCATTGCTGTCGCCGTACCAGCCGCAATATACGGGTCTCACGTTCATAGAGTTCGGTATAGACGACGTCGATCGTCGTCACCCGGCACTCTCACGGCTGGTTGGCCGCGGCAAGGTGGGCATCCATGGCCAAGGCCGCGAGATCATCGCGCAGCGCAACGGCCACGAGCACGTGCGTGGCTATGCTATTTTTCGCGTGCCTGCCGACTGGGCCGAACGACGGTTTGACCTTAGCTCCCCGGCGTCGATACGCGCCGGGCTGCTCGCCGAGTTCAGTGCATTCGCTGACGCGATCACTGATCTGCTACGCGCCGCGAACGATAACTTCGTTGCACGCCAGATTCACGCGCTGCCGGTCGGGCATCGTTGGACGCACCGTGCCGGGCTTACGCTCATTGGCGACGCCGCGCACCTGATGCCGCCCTTCGGCGGCGAAGGCGTGAACGCCGCCCTACTCGATGCGGCAACTCTCGCACAGCGTCTGATCGAGAATTCCGACGCCTCGGCCGCAGTGGCCGGCTTCGAGGCGGAGATGTTCGGACGCGTCGAAGCGGCTGCGTGCGAATCTACCGAGGCGGCGGTCACATTCCTCTCGCACGACAGTCTTGCGCTGACGCTGGCTCACTATCAGGAGCGGCTCGCGCGTATGCAGGCCGCAGCGCTTGCGCCACGGGAGGGCTGATCACCCTATCTCCGTTGAAGGGGTCGAGAACCCGGCGTGCATCGCCGGCGCCACTCGCCCCCTACACTCAAGCACGAACCCGTGCACCAGCCGGCGATGGCGGTCGCTCTCACCCACTCCCGTAAACGGTCTGGAGCCTGGTATAGAACATTGCATCTCCGACCCCGTGCTCGGGCGGACCGATCCCGGATGACGCCCAGCCGCAAAAAGGCGGCGCCGCAGCGACCGCCGCGGTGGCTGCGTTAATCTTGAGTATCCCCGCGCGACAGCGATTGAGGAAATCGCGCTGCAGCTCCGCGGAATCCGTGAAAAGTGACGCGACGAGCCCCTGGCGCACCCCGTCGCAGAGCGCGAGGGCGTGCTCCCAATCACGTGCCGGCTGCACCACCAGTACGGGTCCGAATGTTTCCTCTTGCACGATCTCGGCACTTGGATCGTTGGAGACGACGATGCTCGGAAGATAATAAGAGCCGCGCGCCACCAGCCGCTCCAGCTGCTCCTTGGGATGCGGTTGGAGGACCCTGTCCCCAGCCGCACGCGCACGGCTCAAGACATCCGCGATCTGCTTGCAGGCTGCGTCGGAGATGACAGGACCGATGACCGTGCTTTGATCACGGGGATCGCCCCACGCGAGCGCGACGACGGCTTCCAATAATGCGTCTGTCCATTTTTTAATAGCCTGCGCCGGGACAATGACCCGACGGTTGGCGGTACAGCGCTGTCCGGCAAAGCCCATGGCGGCCGCCGCAACGGCACTCGCAGTCCCGGCAAGCGGTGCATCAGCGAGGACGATGGACGCATTGTTGCCGCCGAGTTCCGCCTGCAGGGGTATCCGCCTGCGCCCGCAGATTGCCTGAGCTGTGTAACCGGTGAGAGTGGATCCCGTCACCGACACGGCCGCGATTCCCTCGGAACCCATGAGTGCTTCTGCGGTTCCGCGATCGCCGCAAACGATCTCAACTAGGCCGGCAGGGAAACCGCAGTCGTCGAGGAGCGCCCGGACGCGCTCGGCGATGAAGGTGCCGGGTGGCGAGGGCTTCCATACAGCGCTGTTCCCGTACAGTAAGGCGGGCACAATCTTGCCCAGCGGGATGGCAAGCGGATTGTTCCACGGGGTGACGAGGGCCACGACGCCGTGCGGCCGCGAGCGCACTCTCCAATCATCCCCGCAAGCGTCATGAAGACTGCTCTCACCCCAGCGCAGCGCAGCCTCGACCAGCTGCAGGGCAAAGGCCACCTCCGCGCGCGCCGCCGCCAGGGGCTTACCCACATCGCCTACGATCTGAGTGGCCATCGAGGCCGACTGATCCTCCAGCCGGCGCGCGAGCTCACGCATCAGACCGGCTCGCGCTGCTCTCGGCGTCCCTTCCCACGCGGGGCCCACCGCGCATGCGCTTCGCACAGCGGCAGCCACTCGCTCCGGCCGCGCGACGCTCACGGTCCCGATGATGCGCTCTCGCTGAGCGGGATCGCGCAACGTGAGTTCCCGGGACTCCCGCTGGATCGGACGGGGCAGGAAATCGCCGCCACCAGGCGTCGCCGCGAAACGTCGCTCAATCTCTGCGGCATCCAGGAAGCGAGCGACGCGGCCCTCAAGATAGAGGCGGGTCTGTTCGCCGTGCAGCGGGTCGTATGAGCCCACGGCTTCCTCGGCGATCGCCACCTCGAAACCAAGCTGGTAGGCATCAACAGCCGTGCAGCGAACGCATGCGTGCAGATGCACACCGGCGAGGATCAGCTGGATGATGCCGTCATCGCGCAGCATTGACGCCAGCGTCGGATTTGTGAATCCGCTGAAAAATGTCTTCGGAATCACCCTCTCGCCCGCCCACGGCTCAAGGGCTGGCGGTGGGCTTGACCCGTGCGTCCCGCGTATACAGAGATGGCGGTCTGCTTCCTTCCAGTGCGGCATGCGGTCGACCGCGGAGTCGATCAGGGTGTGGACGTGGTAGACCGGTGCGCCCGCCTGTCGGGCGGCGTTTAACAGCCACGCCGCCCGTTCGACGAGCCGCCCGGCCGGCGGCGCCAGGCTGCGGTCGCAGAGAAAGTCATGCTGCAGGTCGATGAGCAGGAGCGCGGGTTTCACAAGCCTATCAACTCAATGAGCCCAGTTCTACAGCGATCTCGGCGATCCGGCGCCCCATCTCTGCGGTGCCCACCACGCGACATCCCTGCACGGCCACATCGGCGGTTCTCCAGCCACGCACCCACGCCTCTCCCACTGAGCGCCGCATCAATTCGGCGGCTTCGGAGAGGCCGAAGCTCTCATGCAGAAGCATTGCCAGCGCGAAGATCTGGCCCACGGGGTTGGCCCGATCCTGACCGGCAAGATCGCGCGCCGCACCATGATTGGTCTGATAAACCGCAGCGCCGCTGGGCGCAAAATTGCCCGAAAAGCAGACGCCGCGACTGCCAAGAAGCACTCCGCCCAAGTCTGCGAGGATGTCGCCAAACAGGTTTCCGGCCACCATGACATCGAACAGCCGGGGCTGCTGAATGAGCGCGAAGGCCGAGTAATCGACCTCGAGCAGAGTCAACTTCAGGCCGTGCTCGCGCGCGACGGCGTTCGCCACATCGACCCACAGCCGACTCACTGTTGGCACGCCGCATAATTTGTGGATCACGGCCAGCTCGCCGCGCCGTTGCGCGGCGATGCGAGCGCCGACTTGCATGATCCGCAGCACCTCACCTTCCTCGTACGAAAACTCGTGCGCGGCGCGACGGGAGCCGGCCGGCGTCGTCTCCTCGGACCAGTCGCCCTGATAAATTCCTGAGCAGTTCTCTCTTACCACGAGGATGTCGACTCCGCGGCAGTGCTCGGGCCTCATGCGCGCCACCTCAAGCAACTCCTCATGCACGATCAATGGACTTAGTTTGCAGAACAGATCGAAGCGCATCCGCATCTCATAGACGAAGCGCCCACCGCCGGGACCGGCCAAAATAGCACCGCCGCGCGAAAATACCGTCTCACAGAAACCGACGACCTCATCGCTCAGCGCTCGTCCGTGGATTCGCTCAGCCTCGAGCCCGATAACGGCGCCGCGCTCGATACTCACCGGGCATGCGCGCACCGAAGCCACGGCGGCGAGGACCTCAAGAGACGCGCTCACCACTTCGCGTCCCACACCCTCTCCTTCGAGTACACCCATGACACGCTGCTCACCGGGTCTAGCTTCGCTAAACACCGATGACACCAGCGGGCTCCAACGATCGGATGCGGAGCCGGCGGCAGGGAGTTCGGGAGGCGTTTTGATCATGAGCGCGTAGTCCTCGGGAAAGCCATCCACGGCGTCGCTTGCCGTGTGGCTCGCTCGTACAGCGGCCCCGCACCAACGCTCGCGCCGCCTGTCCGTGGGCGAATTGTTAGCTATTCAGGATTTTTTCTCTCAGTTCGCTGCGCTTGACCTTGCCGGAGGCCGTCCGCGGTAGCTGTTCGACGATATGAATCTCCGCCGGCCGATACTTTGAGGACAGATGGCTGCGGCAGTGCGCGAGCAGATCTTCGCTTCGAGCCGGCCGATTGATGACTACGAATGCCACCACTTCCTCGCCCAGACCGCTGGCCGGACGCCCCACCGCTGCGACATCGGTTACCGCCGGATGCAACAAGAGCGCGCTTTCAACGAGTTCGGGATAGACATTGACGCCGCCGCGGATGATCACGTCCGTAGCTCGGCCCACGAGGTAGAGGTACCCACCGTCGTCGAGCCGGGCGATGTCCCCCGGAGCGTACCACTGGTCAGCGAGTGCAATCGGCTCGCCGTCGACGGGAAGAAGAGCCATGGCAAGTGACGGTCCACGCAACTCTAGAAGTCCTGTTTCACCTTGCGCCAGCACCTGTCCCTCCGCATCGACGATGCGTAGCTGTACCCAATCATAAGGCTTGCCGACGCTGTCTGGGGGCATCTCGGGCAGCTCGGACGACCAGTGGCAGATGGGGCCGAAGGCCGAGGCGCCGTAGCCGTGATACAGGCGGGCTCCAATGCGGCTGACGCAGGCGCGCTTTTCAGAGGCGGTCATCGCTGAACCCGCGACGCGGATGGCGCGCAAGCCTTGCAGGCCGGCGAGCTGCTCATCGCTCAGCTGTAGCAGCGCCCTGAGTGTGGTTGGCACGATACCGATGTACGTCGCGTCGAATGCCTTCACCGCGTCGACCAGCTCTTTGGCCGTAAAGAGCACCGGATGAATAATCACGGCGTTGCCTGCTACCAGATTACGCAGGGCCTGGCTGATCCCATTTGCGAAACACAGCGGCAGGAACGAAAGGTATCGATGGCCCGCGATCGGAAAAGCGGCATTGCCCCCTTCCGTGAGGCGGTGCTCCATGGCCGCACGCGAGACCAGCGCACCACTGGGCGCGCCAGTGGTACCCGAGGAAAGGAGGATCGCGCACGGCTCGTCTGCATCCGGTTCCACGAATTCCAGCACCGGCGCCTGGGTCTCAGCCATCGGCCAGGGGACCTGACCCGGCTCGCGCGCCAGGAGCGCGGGCACGACCATCGCCCGGAGCGAGAAACCCCTGACCAGCGCGGCCCTTTCTTGCGTCTTCGAACGCCAATCAATGGGCACGATGACCAACCCGAGCTGTAGCGCTGCAAGCACCAGTACGACAAAGTCGGCATTGTCCGGCACGGCGATTCCAACGTGATGACCCGGACGCAGCCCGTGGCTGCGCAGGTGCCCTGCCGCCTTCTCCACCCGTTCCAACAGTTGCGGCCACGTCAGCGATCGCTCAAGGTCGGCAAGCGCAACGGTTGCAGCTCGACGCTCAGCCTGCCGCAACATGGAGGCTACCAGCATCACGGTGTGCCTTCTGCGAGTGGATCTTGTTTTGCTACCTGGCGAACCAGGCCCTGGCAGCGGTTCACTATTCCGCCCTGAGAGGTCTCGCTTATACTCTGCGTGGCTGATTCACGATGCAACTTCAACCGCCTGTCGCCGGCCGGAATCACTCATTTCCGGTGGTTCCCTCGCATTATGGTGACACGCAATAAGGCACCGCTAGCGTGAAATCTCCCCTGCAAAGGGACGCCATTCTGGACGCTGCTTCATACGACGCCCTGCGTCTCGGAGTGGAGCTCGGGCTCGGGGACTTGTGGATTGCGTCGCTGCATCTGGACCGGGTCGGCCGACTCGATGATTTCTTCGAGATCGGCGGTGACTCCATCGCAGCCGCGGCGCTTTTTACCGGCATCCAAGATACCTTCGGAATCGAGCTCCCCACCGCCACTTTACTCGAGGCGCCGACGATTGCGCAGCTCGCGGAGGTCATCGAGCGGCGATCAGGGATGCAGGAAGCACCGAACCGTCCGACCACTCTTCTCCTCGCCCGGCCGGCGCGCGGCGAAACCGATCCGCTGGTGTTGGTGCCGCCCCTGCAGACCCTGCAAGCCGCGTTTCGTAACCTCGCGAGTGCGCTTGCCTATCGCGGACCGATCTACCTGCTACACCATCCGCCCTTCACGCGGATGGACCAACACACCCAACAACACCTGCAGGGCCTCGTATCAGCCAGCCTGGGCCCGAGAGTCCACCTGTTCGGGGTGTGTTGGGGCGGCCTGCTGGCACTCGAGATGGCGCGGCGGGCGCCGGACTACGGCCTGCGGCCGGGCGTTGTTGCCATTTTCGACCCACCGGCCCTGATCAGTGCGGCAAATCGGCTGCGGTCCCGGGCTCGTAACAGCCCGCCGCTTGCCGCCGTTGTGAACCGTCTAGGTCTCTACCGGGACGAGTTGGGAAACCTCCCGTGGCAGCAAAGGCCGGCATGGGTCATGCGCAAGCTCCGAACACTTGCCACGTCCCGGAATGAAAACCTCAAGGACGAATTCCGGCGGGACCCCCTGATGACCGCTGCCCTGACCTACTCGCCACAGCCGCCTCGCCAGCCGGTGCACCTGATATTGACGCGCGATCGAGCTGACGGCAGATCGCGGCGGGGCCGACGAGCCTGGAGCCGCTTTCTTGACGCAGCCGAGCGAACTCATATCGTAGCGGGCCAGCGCTCCTACGACGCCATGCTGAGCGGGAAAGCCACCGAACTCGCCAAGGTGGTCGACCGACTACTGGATGGCGAAGGCGCTCAAGGCTCCCGGCCCACGCAGTAGCGACACATTCCGGAATGCCGCCGATTCCCACGCACGCCTCCGCGGCAAAGAATCTACTTAACCCAGCACTGGCAGGCGAACGACGAACTCACTGCCATGTCCGAGCCCCGAGCTTGCTGCCGTAACACAGCCGCCGTGACGATCGATCAGATTGCGTACCAGGGCCAGTCCGATCCCGAGCCCGGCGCCGCCGTGGCAGGCCGAGGGATCCGCTTGAACGAAGAGGTCGAATACGCGTGACAGGACTCCGGGCGCGATGCCGATGCCGTTGTCGCGAACGCGCACGACCGCTTCCCCCTGCTCTTGCTCCACGGACAGACGAATGTCTCCTTCCGCAGGCGTGTACTTCGCAGCGTTGAGCAGAAGGTTCACCAGTACCTGCTCAAGCCTCGTGGCATCTCCCAGCAGCCATAGTGGTCCCACAGGCAGCGATACGGTCACACGGTGACGGCTTTGCTGCATCGTGAATTCCACCGATTGCAGGGCTTGCTCCGCGACAAAGCACAAGTTGACTTTCTCGCGCTTCAGAGCCAGATGGCCGGTGTCCGCACGCGAGGTCTCGAGGAGATCCTCGACGAGACGCGACATCTGAGCGGTCTGATGTTCAATCAGCGTTCGCGCCTTGATTACCGCCGGGCTAGCGGAGGGTTCCATTTTTAGGATACCCGCGGCCATCCGGATGACGGACAGAGAATTGCGCAGCTCATGCGATAAGACCGTCACAAACTGGCTATTCAAGTCCTCGGGCGCACGCGTACCGCGGCGCCTTGGCCACAGCCCCCCCATGGCGCTGTCCGACTGTTCCGATTCTTCTCGTCCAAGTCTTGCGTGCGATCTGAGTACTGGAACCGCGTTTGTGGGCCCGAATCGAGATCCCACAACGCTCAATTTTTGCCGGCTGAGATCGCCGTAGCGATTCGACGCCGTCCGTTCACTCATGACACTCTCCTCCCCACGTTTCCGAATCCCCTCCCCCATTTGCCAAAGCTAAGCCGTATACGGGTCCCGGTCTGTGCGCCGTCGTACAGAGCCAGATGACGAATGCACTGGGCTCGCGAATGGCCCACACATCTCACCGGTTTGCGAGCGCGCTTCCGATTTTCTATGGCACCCACCCGATCCGCGGCGTCCATACGCAAGCGACCCGGTGGAAGTACTACGATGGAGAAGCGTGTAATCAAAAGCGCAGAGCGCTCTTTAGCATGACGGAACTGTCGGCATGTTCTTGAGCGGCGCGATTCCGGGAGCACCCTCCGGGCTCCCTGACTAGCGGTGTCACACCTTAGCCTCTCCGTGCGCCGCCGCGTGCGGTGACGTACAGACCCGCTGACGCGCTGGAGATACGGTCTGTGATTGGGTTATTCCCACGTTCTACCGCAACTCCCGGCGCGTCCATCCGCGCTCCAGCGCTTCGGTGCTGTCATCAACGATAGAGATTACATATGCATATCAATACAGCCTTGGCCACAACCGGCCTCGCAATGCTGGCGCTCACCGCCGGTTCCGCCTCGTTCGCCGCCACCCAAACCCAGATCAACAGCCGCGTCTCCGAGACTCTCGTGGACTTCAATGCACTCAATCCCAGCAATAAAGCCCTGGGTGACAAGGCCGCGGGCGTCCTCGTGTTTCCTCGGGTTACGAAGGGTGGCGCCGGCATCGCCGGCGAGTTCGGCGAAGGAGCATTACAGGTCAATGGAAAGACTGTCGGATACTACAGAGTGGGTTCCGGTTCAGTCGGGCTGACACTTGGACTCTCCCAGCACAGTGAGATCATCATGTTCATGACGGAAGAGTCACTCAAGAAGTTTACTACCGGCGATGGTTGGTCCATCGGCGCCGATGCGGGCATCACGGTGATCTCCGGCGGAGCCAGTGGTAACTACGGCACGCAGACGCAGCAGAAGCCAATCCTTGGGTTTGTTTTTGCCGAGAAAGGGTTGCTCGGAGACTTGTCGCTAGAGGGCTCCAAAATATCAAAAATCAATCCGTAGAGTTGTTTCAAATACTGGCCCGGCGCTTCCGCGCCGGGCCTTTTTTATTCTTGGTTGCGGATGAGCCGCTACGCCTGTTAGCACTCCCTGCGCACTGCGAGGCTCCGGTTCGCGGCGCCCAAGAGGCACTGAACAGGCTCTAGGGCATCCGCTCATCCAGGCTGGCGCCACAGTTTGGACAGAGATCCAACGTTCCACGCTGCCACATGAAGGACTTTCCGAGTGGTTTGGAACATCGAGGACAGGTGACACCCGCCATCAGGATGGCGCCCAGGGCGAAGATGAGAAGGCTTGTGATCTTTAGCAGTCGGGTGAGCGCCTCTCGTTCATCGAGCAGGCTTGGAACCAAGAACAACCCGAAGCCGACCGCACAAGACAAATAGAACCATCGGAGACGGCGATTGACGTGTTCGCGTATTGTCTCGCTCATGGTGTCGGGACGACGCAGGCTTATTAATCAATCAAGGGCAAAACCCCCTACGCCCTCGACCTGCCGGGCAGCAGTTCTCGGAACCAGTACCCCGTCAACGGGTAGTCAAGCTTCAATGATCACCTTCAGGGCGCGTGTATCCGGCGCATGCGCGAATGCCTCGTAGGCGTCATGGATGCGGTCGAGCTTGAATCGGTGAGTAATCAGGCGCTTCGGATCGAGCTTGCGCGACTTCAAAGTGTTCAACAGCATCGGTGTGCTGACGGTGTCGACAAGTCGCGTGGTGATCGTGATGTTCCGATCCCATAAGTTCTCGAGGTGTAGATCCACCTTGGTGCCATGAACCCCGATATTGGCGAGGGTGCCGCCGGGGGCGAGAAGCTTCTCGCACAGCTCAAATGTCTGGGGAATACCGACCGCCTCAATGGCCGTGTCAACGCCGCGCCCGTCAGTCAGCTTCATGATTCTTTCAAGGGCTTTGCCGTCAGCGCTGTTGATCACTGCCGTGGCCCCGAAACGGGCTGCGACATCGAGACGGTTGTCATCCAGATCAACCATGATGATTGCAGCCGGTGAGAAGAACTGAGCCGTGAGCAGGGCGGCCAGTCCAATAGGCCCCGCCCCGACGATCGCTACCGTGTTTCCTGGCTGAACCTTGCCATTGAGCACACCGCACTCGAAGCCCGTCGGCAAGATGTCGCTCAGCATGACTAAGGCCTCTTCGTCCGCTCCCTCCGGAACGAGATAGAGGCTCGTGTCCGCATAGGGGATGCGGACGAACTCGGCTTGCGTCCCATCGATGCGGTTGCCGAGGATCCAGCCGCCCGTCAGACAGTGCGAGTACATGAGCTTGCGGCAGTAGACGCATTTGCCACAGGCGCTGATGCAGGAGATGAGTACCCGATCTTCGGGCTTGAACGCCGTAACCGCCGGCCCTACTTGGTCAATGATTCCTACGCCCTCGTGCCCCAGGATGCGGCCGGGCTGACAGCTCGGGACGTCGCCCTTGAGAATGTGCAGGTCCGTTCCACAGATCGTCGTCTTCGTGATCCTCACGATCGCGTCTGTGGCCGCGCCGAGTGTCGGCTTCGGTCGCTCCTGCAGGGCCTTACTCTCCGGACCCAAATAAACGAGAGCTTTCATCACGGATATCCTGCTGTTTTACATCCGGGGCGGGCGTGAGAATCCGCCATGTGCCGCGGTGTCTGCTTATTGGAAGTCTGTGGGCCTTCGAGCGAAGCGCGGACCAACGATGCTTTCGGATACTTGAGCTCCAGCACACGGGCGCTGCGCGCTCAATCTGGCTCGCTGCAAACGCGCAGGTAAGCACACTCCGGTGCGCGTCACGGCTCGTGGGAGCCGGGGCTGCCTTCCTTGGCACTTCATATCGTCCATGACAGCCCCGAGCACTCAATCTGGTCAGTCGCTCGGCCTCTAGTAGGGTTTACAGGCCGCATCGCCTAAGCTAGATCGCCGACGGTCGCTGGTCTGTGCGATGCCGTACATAGCCCACTACGGGTTGGCCTCTGACGACGGCTACGACTATGCGCTTACCGTCGGCTCTCCCCTTAGGCGGAGGCTCGCGCGCAATGCGACCTTACCGCGTCGTAGCATTCGCAAGAGGTGCTCTCGAGCCCGCCACGGTCGAGAATGCGGATTTCACCCCGGACATACTGGATCAGGCGCCGGCGGCGCAGCTCTCCGGCGGCGATGGTAACCGCGCTCCGGCGCACGCCAAGCATGTCGGCCAGAAATTCGTGCGTAAGATGAAAGTGATCCGCGTGGGCCCGGTCGTGGGTCATTAATAACCAGCGCGCCAATCGTGCCTCAACCTCGTGGAAGCGATTACACGCGGTATTTTGAGAGAGCTGGACCACCCATCCGTAGAGGTATCGGTTGAGCGAACGCGTTAGATGTGGACTCTTGCGCAGTTCTAGATCGAGCTGCGGCTTGCTCATCCTCAGGGCGGTGCCGGCGCCCTGCACTATTGCGCGCTGGGGCGCGCTGTCAACCCCCAGTACCGCGGTTACGCCCAGCATCCCCTCACTACCGATAAGCCCGAGTTCCAAGGGTTTGTGGCCACCCACCTTTGTTACCAGGGAGATAAATCCGTTGACCGGAAAATAGACATGCCGCAACGGCTCATCCGTTTCACACAGGGTCGCCCCCAGCACCAAATCGACGGATTCGCACCGCTCCACAGCCCGCTGCCGATCTTTGCGCGGCAGTTCATCGAGCAGGCGATTGATGCCACTCCCCTCGACCGCGGCTGACACCCGACTCTCCTGCAGCAAAAAAGCGGGCCCAGGCGGCGCGCGTCCTAGCTATGCACTCTGTCGAGAGGTGTCAAACGCGTCTGTTCGCTACCCAACACGCTTGGCCACGAGGAGCGGACACCCAGTAGTGTCCAGACGCTTGACGGCTCCCCCCTAGTTACTTAGTGGCGATGCTCGCAAGGTACGGAAGCAGGCGGTCCGTCTCCTTCTTTACCACGGCATAGCACTCGCAGCTGAGACGCTCGAGCTTCTTCCGATCCAATACCGTGATACGTCCCCGCGCGTACTCGATTACTCCTTGAGTCTGCAGATTTCCGGCCGCCTCGGTCACGCCTTCGCGGCGCACCCCGAGCATGTTCGCAATCAGTTCTTGGGTCATGGTCAGCTTATTGCTGGGTAGTCTGTCGAGGGACAGGAGCAGCCAGCGACACAACTGCTGCTCGATTGAGTGGTGCCGGTTGCAGACCGCCGTCTGGGCCATTTGCGTAATCAGGGACTGGGTATAGCGGAGCATCAGCAGCAACATCTCGCCATGGCGGTGGAATTCATCCTTGAGGCGCTGCCCCTGGAGCCGGAAGGCCTGTCCGGCGCTTTGTACGACGGCACGACTAGGCGTGCTTTCACCTCCCATGAACAGTGCTATCCCAATGAGACCCTCGTTGCCGACCACTGATATCTCAGCCGATGCGCCGCTTTCCATGACGTAAAGTAAAGAAACAATCGAATCGGTCGGGAAATAAACGTGGCGCAGTGCATCCCCGGACTCGTATAAAACCTTGCCGAGCGTGAGCGACACCGGCTCAAGAAAGGGGTACAGGCGCAGCTTCACCTCCTCAGGGAGGGCGGCCAGCAACCGGTTCTGCTGTGGCGCGGGTATCTGGGGCAAGTCAACCACTTTCCCGACCTTGGAAGAAGGACTCTCCCGTGGCTAGAGCATAGCGCAATGCCCGACCACTAGGTACGGCAGCGAACAGACGCCCCCGCGCTGCCGGGCGCAACCTCCCCGGCAGTATTCAGGAGACTTCAATGAAATGCATTCAAGCTGCCGGCGCGGCGCTTATTGGATCGGTGGTCCTACTCGGCGGCTGTGCCTCTGCCCCGCTTGCACCCAGCACTGAAATGACCAAGGCCAAGGCTGCCATCGACCAGGCTGACCGTGCCGGGGCGCGCGAATACGCGACGGACACTCTCAATTCCAGCGTGCAGAAGATGGCGCAGGGTCAGGCGGCGGCCGCCAAGGGTGAACAGGTGCAATCAGAGCAGCTATTCGAGGAGTCCTATGCGGATGCGCATCTTGCGCAAATCAGCGCCCAGAGCGCGAAGTCGGCCAAGGACGCCGCGGATGTCGATAAAGGTATCGCCACACTGCAGAACGAAGCCAGCCGCTCGAGCACCCCGTGAATTTGCATACTTCTTGTTCGGAGACCTCTCGTATGAAGACCTCATTCCCTCGTTTGCTCACCGCGACCACGGTCGCCGCGGCGGCGTCGCTGGCCTTGGCCGCGTGCGCGACTACGCCTCAATCCAACCCGATGTTGGAGCAGGCACGAGCCGCTGTGACCAGCGCACAGAACAATCCTCAAGTAGCCGGCGAGTCCAAGGTCGACCTGACAACCGCTCAGAGCGCCCTGGCCCAAGGGGATGCCTTGCTGAAGGCGGGCAAGCCCGTAGAGGACGTCAATCACCAGGCCTACATAGCCGAGCGCTTTGCTTTGGCCGCGCAGAAAGGTGTCGACCTCGAGACCTCCCGCAAATCCATCGCGGATGCCAATAATCGCCGCAACGCCGTGCTGCTCACGGCCCGCGAGGACGAAGCCGCCCGTGCCAACCAGCTGGCGCAGACCAAGTCGCAGGAGCTCGCGGCCGCCCTCGCCGCCTTGCAGGCGAGCAAGACCGACCGCGGACTCGTGGTCACGCTGGGAGACGTACTCTTCGCAACCGGTCGCGCCGACCTCAAGTCGGGATCGCGTCAGACGCTGGATAGGCTTACCACGTTCCTGCGTGCCTACCCGACGCGAAACGTCCAGATCGATGGCTATACCGATAATGTCGGGGGCGATGACTACAACCAGGGCCTCTCCGAGCGCCGCGCCGATTCAGTGCGCGATGCGTTGACGGGCATGGGAATTGCCAACGACCGCATTCTGACGAAAGGACTCGGTAAGAGTTCCCCCGTCGGCGACAACGATACCGCTGCGGGACGTCAAGAAAACCGGCGTGTCGAAGTTCTTATCCTGGACGAAGGCGCCGCCCGCACCGCTTTGGCGGAACGCCCATGAACTGGGAAAGCATCGCCACTGAGTGGGGGCAGCTGAAGTCGAGGTTGCGACGCCTCTGGGGCAAGGTCGCGGGCACCGGCCCCGCAAGTCCAAAGGAGCCAACCCTTCCACGAACTCAAGGAGTCTTCACATGACAATCATTGCCTGGATCGTTCTCGGTCTTATCGCTGGCTTCATCGCGAGCAAAATCGTCAACAAGTCGGGCGACGGCGTCGTGATGGATATCGGCCTCGGTATCGTCGGCGCCGTTGTCGGCGGCTGGCTGTTCAATACCTTCGGGATGGCAGGTGTGTCCGGACTGAACCTCTACAGCTTGATCGTCGCCGTGCTGGGCGCCGTGGCAGTGCTGGTTGTCTACCACCTAATCGTGCGCTCGAGAGTCGCGTCCTAGCCTGCGCCGCAGCCCGGTAACTCAGGGGCGTCCACCACCAAGTCGATTGATTGGTACCCGGCGCCTGAGGCGCCGGGCTATTCTTCGAAGCGTTCGTCAGAGTGATTACTGGATGGCTTAGCTCAAGAGCACCCTCACGAGCCTCACCCCCTACACGGACCTACAACAATGAACCTGAGTCTGACGCCAATCGCTTCACTGATCGCCGGCATATTGATCCTAGTCGTACCGCGACTATTGAATTACATAGTGGCCATTTATCTTATCGTCATTGGGCTGGTTGGACTCTTCGGCAACGGATCGATGCACTTTAGGTAGCTGCGAGCGCTCGTCCTTCTGGTGGTCGACGAGCCTAAGATCCGAAGGCGCCGCGAGGGGTCTACCCGAACCGGTTGCCCGTGCTCCCTCCGCCCGCACCCGGCGCCCCTCGCTTCGAGTCGCTGGCCGGCAGATAAAGTCAGTGCACTGGATTCGCACTGACGCCTCCCCCGCAGCGGCCCAGAGAGACCGGAACGGTGAATTTCGGACCATCCCCGATGGATTGCATGTCCGTCGGACCCCTGCCTGGCATGCGGTCCTCGCCGCCTGCACTTGCGGCAGGGTCCTACACGCAGCCCTCCTCGACACCTAAAGAACTTCAGCCCGTGAGACGCGAACGTATCGGTCTCAAAACCTGCGTGCTCGGAGATTCTTTCAATGTGGGTAGCAGCTGACGAGGACTTCGCTGGCGCCCGCCGACGCTACGCTCTGAAATCGGCCCTGTGCGCGGCGGCAGGCGCCGGACAGGGGCCGGGCGCATCGGCATCCGAGGATCGCGCGACCGGGGCCGCCCGGGCGGTGGGGACCAGGTCGGGCGCTACCAGGCCGTCAGGGCGACTCTCAAAGGGCATGATCTCTTTCATGCTCGCGCACGAGCAGTTCCCAGTGCCCGAGCTGATCCGGCTCGGAACGTCCGCCGAAAGAGCCGGCTTCGACCTCGTCTCGACCAGCGACCACTTCCAGCCGTGGCAGGCTAACGAGCGCCACTCAGGACAGGCGTGGGTGACCCTCGGGGCACTCGGTCAGCACACCGAGCGCATCTGGATGGGGACGACCGTCACGTGTCCGACGCTGCGCTACCACCCGGCCGTCGTGGCCGAGGCATTCGCGACCCTGAGCCAGCTTGCTCCCGGCAGAATCTTCCTCGGGCTTGGTTCGGGCGAAGCCCTCAATGAACAGGCGGCGACGGGCCGGTGGCCAGCGTGGCGCGAGCGGTGGGACCGGCTCATTGAGGCGGTGGACATCATCCGCCAGCTCTGGACCGGTCAAAGGCTGGAGCACAGGGGCACGCATTACACCGTAGATGGCAAGTTGTACGATCCGCCACCCCAGCCCATCCCCCTACTCCTGGCGGCGAATGGCCCCAAGGCGATGAAGCTCGCCGGCGAACACGGCGACGGCCTGATCACGGATCCGCAGACCTGGAAGCAGCACCGGGGCGAGTGGGAAAGCGGCGCCCGTTCGGCTGGAAAGGATCCCGCTTCGATGCCCGTGCTCGTGGAGGCATTCGTCGTTGTAGGCGGCGAGAGTGAGGCGCGCGCGTCGGCGAAACTCTGGAACTTCATTCCCAAGGCCTTCAAGGGCTACCAGAACATTCCGGATCCGGCGCAGATCGAGCAGCGCGCCGAAGCTGAACTGCCGCTGCCGAAAGTCTATGGAGACTGGACGGTCAGTTCCGAGCCCGCTGCACACGTGAAGGCAGTCACGGAACTCTTTGACAGCGGCGTGACCATCGTGAACGTTCATTCAGGTCAGTCCGATCAGCAGAAGGTCATCGAGTTCTACGGCACCGAAGTACTACCCGTGCTCCGCCGCCGTCAAACCTAGCCCTCAGATCACATTACCTTCTTCTCAAGATCGTCCTATGCGCCAGGTGATTATTCGGCTCCAGCGGGAGCGCGCGCTGCGTAGCTCGTCCAGGTGTCTGTGCGCGGATTGTGTATCCGGAACGAACCGTCCGGCTGCGCCTCGAGCTTGAGCCAGAACGAATTTCCTTCATTGAGGTTCGCAATGACGGGTTGCGGAAAATTCTCGGCCCCGCTATTGCTCGAGGCATGCAACTGCCACACGTTCTTGATGCCAGCGACGTGGTGAAGCGAGTGCAACGTGGCTGCACCTCCGCCCTTGGTGACTCCGTTGTTCACGATCGCCACGACGGGACTGAATGCCGCGAAGCTCGCCGGATCGGCCGCATCCGGCCCTCCGTGGTGTGCCACCAGGTACACGTCCACAGCGCCAATCAGGGATCTCGGGCACGCCAGAGCGCGGAGCGGCTTGCCACTCAGGTCACCCACGTCCAGGAACCGGAAGCGACCAAACTGAAGGAGAATACCGGTCGACCTCGGGTTCTCGAATGGATCATTGGCCCGGATCAGAGATGTGCTGCTGCAGAGTGGGTTTTGAGCACCAGCACCGCGCAACGGCTGAGTCAGGACCTGAGCATCGGAACTGATCACGGTAGCCGCTACGCCCGGGATTGGGAGTCGATCGCCAGGCTTGGGCACGATGTGCGTGTGGCCCGCACGGACAGCCTTGTATGCATCAAAGGCCGGCTCGATATCAGGGCCCGTGATCACGGCCCCCCAGCTGGGGCTGTCGTGGTCGATGAACGTCCCTATGGGCATGAGCTTCGCCAGCTCCGCGACACCGCCGTCATGATCGGGATGAAAATGGGTGATCAGCAGGAAATCGATTCGCGTGACCCCCGCATCCTTTGCGGCGGCCACAATCCGGTTGGCATCCCGCGCCTGGTGCGGGTCGGCCGGAGAGAAGCCTGTCCCCTGGCCGGCCCAGCCGCTATCCACGAGCAGGGAGTGCTTATCCGGGGTCACGATCAGCGTCGACTGCCCTCCTTCCACGTCAATGAAGTAGATATTCAGAGGATCAGAGACCGCAGTGCGAGCGAATCCGCTTCCCAGCAACAGCGTAGCCATCGAAACCAGGATGCAAGGCAGTTTGATCGTTCTCATGCGCGAAGTGGGTGTGCTAACTGGCGGCATATGTAGCACCAGTGTGTTGCAGTCAGGAGCGAAGAACAGCCGTTGACGGATTCCCGTCCTGACCGTGCCCCCGGACTTTTTGGTTCGTCCCGGCCCCATCGCTCAACGTCAGCGAGAGCGAGACTGTGATGGATATTATCCTACGTCAAGCTCACGGTCGCTCGATGTGACGACAAGTGCGCAGCGCACGCGGCTGAATCGCGTGGTGATTTCCGATTCCCCAACCTGTTCGGATTCACCCCGCGACCCGATCACCGCACTTGCGCGCGCAGCGATTTCTATAGAAACCTCTTCTTGCCGCAATTTTAGTCTGGCTTAATCCACGGGCTTTCGCGTGGCTTGATCGGCTGGCAGCCGATTCCGGCGCGCGCCAACCGTAGTTCAGTGTCGGACGCTGCCGGCTCCATCCAGTCAGATCGAATAACCAATCGGGGAGATATGAACGTGAAAACACTTACCACACTTCCAGTACTGCTCGCGTTGGGCGCAGTGGCCACCACTGCTCTCGCGGACTCGCCGGACTGGAACAGCTCGCACGAGCAGTGCACCATTCCGGGCAATGTCGTTGCGCATCTGCAGTCCCAGCTGATGACAGTGATAACTTTTCCCGATGCGAACGGCGGAATCTTCAAACCGAATCGCATGTGGTCCGCGATCGTCGATCGCAATGGCACCCTGTGTTCCGTCGTCAACAGCGGTAACGATCCCTGGCCCGGCAGCCGCGCCATCGCGATCGCCAAGGCCGGCACCGCCAATGACTTCAGCAACAGCGGCCTTGCCCTCTCGACAGCCAACCTCTATGGGCCGACGCAGCCGGGCGGCTCGCTCTATGGCCTGAACAATTCCAACCCGTTTGATCCGACCTTCCTTCCGCGTAACAGCGGCATCGGCGCAGTGCCCGGCGGAATCATTACGTTCGGCGGCGGCGTGGCGCTTTATCAGAACGGCAAGGTGATCGGCGGTCTCGGTGTCAGCGGCGATTCCTCGTGCGCCGATCATGCCATTGCGTTCCGCATGCGAATCCTGGCCGGCCTCAATGTCGTTCCGTCGGGCGTCGCACCTGACAACACCGACAACATCATCTACGCAGCCGCGGGCACGGCTCCGACGGGATTTGAGCAGCCACATTGCTTTCCCCAGGACCTGACTCCGGCGCAGGTGGAATCGATTCCGAAGTAACCGCTCGGCGGTACACCACAGGAGTCTCCAGGAGATCGTCCCCTGGAGACTCCTGCGGACCCTCTGGCTCGGTGAGGCGACCCGTCCTGCCGCCACTGACGGGTCGGTCCTGTTACTTCCGAGTCTTCGGTCGCACGGGGTTTGCACCAACGTCATCGCGCGCCGCGATTTGCCGTCTACTCGGCACACCCGCAATTCCCATCAAGGGATTGCGGATCCGCGTATTTCGGCGTGTTTGCAGGGAGACACCATGAATGACTTTACCGCCGCCATTCTCGCCACTGTCGTCGCGCTCGCCCCCGCGGCGGCATACGCGGAGGACCTTAAGGCTTCTCAGCGTTACGTCGAGGTACGAGGCGCCAAGCTTTACACGCAAATCTATGGTCGTGGGCCGCCAATCGTGTTTCTACACGGCGGGATGGCCTTCTTTGATAACAGCTTCGCCAAGCAACGGGATTATTTTGCGACCTATCGCACCGTCATCGGCATCGATCAGCGAGGGTATGGGCACAGTCCTGATGGCCCCTGGTCTCTCTCCTACCAGATGATGGCAGATGACACAGCGGCCATCATCGAGCGCCTTGGCATCGGCCCTGTGGACATCGTGGGACACAGTGATGGTGCCGATCTTGCGTTGATCCTCGCGCGAGATCACCCGCAAATGGTGCGTCGTTTGGTCATCTCGGGCGCGAACATCCGAGCGGATCTCTCTCCGGAGACAAAGCAGCGCGCTCAATGGTCGCCTCAACAATTGACCGAACACCTTCGCGCGGTGGCCAACGGGCTGCCGCCCTGGTTCTTTCCTGACTACTCGAGGGTCAGTCCCGACGGTCCCGAACACTGGATGACATTATTGGCGAAGACCTACGACATGTGGCTTCAACCCGTCGTGATAGAACCTGCCGACCTCAAGAAGATATCAATACCGGTGCTCGTCGTGGCTGGCGACCACGACTTAACCTCCATCGAGGAAAGCGCGGAGATATTCCGAGACCTGCCGAATGGGCAACTCTTCATCGTGCCTGCGAGCAATCACGGAACGTTCAACAAACGACCGGAACTGGTGAATCTCGCAATGCGCGAGTTTCTGAACCAACCCGACAATTGACGGCCCATCGCGTTAGCGGGGTGTGTCCGTCCGTTACCCAGCACCCGATACCGCGTGGTCCGCCGCGTGTGTCCAGGATTTAGACATGCCAGACCGTCATCAATTGACTCACTCCAAGACCGACGGATTGCGACACCGCTCATAAGTGCGCGCCCCTGCCGCCTCAGAACGAGTTAGAGCTCGCAGGCGTTAAACAAGAACATCTTAAAATCGCTCTCGGCGGGCGCGAAAATCGCCCGATCCGCGGCACAGGCCTGCCCTTCGGGACTCTCGAAAGCGCCCTGGATCGCAGTCAGGTCCTCGAAATGCAGCGTAGCGACCATGTATGCGCCCGAGCCCCCGGCCGGGGTGGCGATGAATCCCCGGCTGACCTCGTATTTCCGCAGTCCGGGCAGCTTTTTTGCCAGCGGCACGTGGATCTCGAAGTAGTGCTTGTCAAAGGCCGTCGGATCCTTTGGCATGTTGTAAATCACCACCATTTGAGCCATCGCAAGTCTCCTAGAGAGCGGGGTCTATCCTGGATCTCGATGAGTAGCCGCGTTGCGCAGGAAGGCGCGCTCCTCCGCCGGACTGCGTGCCAGCGTGGCTGCCCGTTGATAGCAGCCGTGCGCTGCGTCGCGCTGATTTGCCCGTGCGTGAATCTCACCCCGCGCCGCCCAGTAGAACGGGTAGTGCGCCAGTGCGGGTTCGTCGGCCAGTTCAACGGCCTCGCTCAAGGCGCGCTGCGGATCACCGGCGTACGCTCGTGCCAGCGCCCGGTTGATGGCAATCACGGGACTCGGGTTGCACTTATAGAGCAGATCGTACAGTCCTAAAATCACGTTCCAGTCCGTTGCCGCCAGCGACGGAGCCAAGCAGTGCTGACAGGCGATGCTCGCTTCCAGGTGCAGCGCGCTCAGCTCTGACCCCCGGGCCGAATGGTTCAGATGGGCGAGGCCGCGCTCCATGAGCGCGCGATCCCAAATCGCCCGGTCCTGTTGCGCCAGGGGCAGGTAGATGCCCTCCGAATCGACGCGCCCGGGTACGCGCGAGAAATGAAAGCACATCAGGGCCATTAGTGCGTGCGCCTGCGGCGCGCCGCTGTCGACCCCTTCCGTCAGGAACGCACAGAGTCGGATGGCCTCCTCGCACAGCACCACGCGCGTGGGCATCGAGGGATGACTGCCGTGATAGCCCTCATTGAAAAGCAGATACAGTGCACGCAATACCGCGCCAAGTCGCGCATCCTCGGAACCGGCGAAGGCGGCCGGCGCCAGCAACTCTATCTGCCGCAACACCGCCCTACCCCTCTGCAGGCGTTTGTCGATGGTCTCCTCGGTGCTGAGAAATGCCGCGGCGATTTCCCCGGAGGCAAACCCGCACAAGAACTTAAGAATCAGCGTGACCTGAGTTTCCTCGGATAGTTGCGGCTGACAGACCGTCAGCATCATGCGCAACTGATTCTCGGCGGTGCTGCTCTCGGCCAAAGACTCCTCCAGCGTCGTGGCGCCAGCCCATTCGGAGGCGAGTTGCTCGCGATGGCCGTCGACGAAACGCCGCTCTACCGCGCCGCGGCGAATCACGTCAAGCGCGCGGTTGCGCGCGACCTTGCTCAGCCAGGCGCGCGGGTTGTCGGGCAGCTGGAATTTCCACGCCTGCAGCGCGGTTTCCAGGGCTTCCTGTACCACGTCCTCGGCCAGCTGCAGGTTATGGGGACCGAACGCGCGGGTGAGCGCGGCCACGAGCCTGCCCGACTCGTGTCGGAACAGGCTCGCGACCAGTGCTTCCGGTCTGTCGCTTTCGGCGGACTCGTTCATCCAACCTGTTGCACGGGGCGCACTTCGACCGACCCGTCGTAGATGTAGATGGGGCACCCGAGCGCGAGATCCACCGCTTTATCCAGTGATGCCGCCTCGACTGCCAGGTTGCCGGTGACCAGATCCTTCAGCTCCGCGTACGGGCCATCGGTCACTACCTTCTTCTTGCCTCGAATGGTGCGCCCACCATCATGCACGGCGTTACCGGCGGGCTGATGCCCCTGCTTGGCCAGCTCACCCATCCAAGCGCCCCAGAGCTTCAGGTGCTCCTGCATCGCGCTTGCCGATAATCCCTTCTCCACGAACGCTCCACCCCGAAACACATATATGAACTTCGCCATGACTGCTCCTTGAACCCATGAACCATAATATGAACGCGATCAGCGTTCGTCACGGGTAAGACGTTTCACGGTGGACCTGGTAGGACACAGTACGTCCCATGCCGCGTCCGCATCAGCCGGCAGGTAGCGCTCCAGAGCGGTCAGAGCGCGGCGCAGGTGCCTGGCTGCGCTCTTCGGTGCCGCCGACAGCGCCTCCTGGACCGCGCCAGGAAAGCTTTCGACAAGCGCCTCAATGAGGATCGCCGCCTGGCTGAGATCTTTTGCCGATTTGCTCCTGGTCTCGGTGCGAAGCTGGGATACCAGGAGTTTGTGGATCGCATAGCGCTCCGGAACCGGCACGCGCACCAGCACCACCCCGTGCGGACTCAATATGGGCACCTCCTGTGATCCCGATAGCAGGTAGCGCAGATACGGAAGACCCCTGGCATGGGCCTTGAGTTCCGGGACCGGAACCGTGGAGTAGCCTTCGCCTGCGGAAGGTACGAGCAGATCTACGGTCAGCCGGGACTTGCCGCCCTCTTTGAATGAAGTCGCGGGCTGCCGACAACTCAACGCAGGCACTTCGAAGAACTTGATGCCGGTATTGCGCAACATGTCGATGAACGGCGGGATCTCCGGCAACGCCAATACCTCCGGGCGAGCGATGTCGACGTCCTCGGTGGCGTAGGGCACGGCTTTCACACCCAGCGCGTTCAGCAGTGCTCCAAATGCGTGCGACCCGATCAACACCGCCCCACCCCGGAACAGGCCATGGTTGTGCAAGCTCGCCAGGGTTGCATACGTCTTGCGATCCACCGTTGCGAAACCCGCGCGCGCGAGCACCCTCACCCGCGAAATCGTGGAGTTGGCCTCCTCTATTCTCTGGCGTAAGGACTCCACGCGGGTTTTGGCCGATGGATCCTCGTCCGTCCCCAGGTAGACTTCCTGACGCTCGCCGAGCGCGTTCGAGAAGCGGTGGACCCAAAATTCCGTGCCGCTCTCGTTCTTGCGCAGCGTCAGATTCCCCGGGGTCCCGAGAAAAGCCTCGGGTTGCTCGCGTGCCGTCGCATCGAGCTCCGAGAACAGCAGGCTCAGGGCTTTTTCATGGTGACTGGTGAGTTTAACCATCGTATCCCACACAATTTAACTCTGTGGGATATGGTACTCCATGGTCTCGTATCCCACAAGGATACGCTCTGTGGGATACGCCTCAGAAGGATATCCGCAAGAACCGACTTTCTGGCATAACGCGCCGATTTCGCACGTTTTATATTAGTACCCACAGGCACAAAGTTCCGCCCGGAAATCGCTCACTTGAGGGTCCGCGACAAGGAAATGGCGTCGATTCAGCGCCTCACGAGCCCACTCACCGGTCGAATCTCCTACCGGGTACAAATTCGACTGAAGGGACACCCCTCGCACAGCGAGACCTTTCGCAACCGAAAGGACGCAGAGCGGTGGGCCGCCTCGATCGAATCAGCGATTCTCGAGGGTCGCCACTTTCCACACTCCCGTGGGCAGCGCATCGACTTCAAATCCCTCGCCCAGCGCTATAGCGAGACCGTGCTGGCCGACGCGAGTCCCTCACGAACAGTGAACACAGAACGTCACATTGCGTGGTGGGTAGCCCGCTTTGGCAGCCTGACCGTCGCGGAGATCACTCCGGATCGCATCGCAGAGGCTCGGGACGCGCTGGCAGCGCAACCCTTTACCCGCGGTAAGGTCCGAAGAACCGAGGCAGGCCCGGAGACATCAGCGCCCGGGTATAAGCGCTCCGGCGCCACCGTGAATCGTTACCTCGCCACCCTGTCTCACATCTTCAGCACGGCCCTGATGGAGTGGCGCCTCATCGACCGGAATCCGGTGCGCGACGTCAGCAAGAAGAAAGAGGCGCGAGGCCGGATTCGCTTCCTACGTGATGAGGAACGAGACGCACTGCTGGCTGCCTGCGCTAAGTCTGGGTGGCCCCCTCTTCGCGCTCTGGTGCTCCTTGCAATCTCGACCGGTGCCCGCCGGGGCGAACTGATTCGGCTGCAGTGGACTGACGTCAACGTCGACGGTCAGTCGCCCCAGGCAATCATCCCGGACACCAAAAATGGCGACCCGCGACGGCTCCCACTAGTCGGGAAGGCTCTCGTTGACCTCAGAACAATCAAGGCCACCAACAGTGGCGCAAGCCGGTTCGTCTTTCCTTCGAGATCGGACCCGGGCAAGCCTTACCTAGCCTTCGATGCCCACTGGTACGCCGCACTGGCAGCCGCCGGGATAACGGACTTCCGCTTCCACGACCTCCGACACACCTGCGCCTCTTACCTGGCCAGTCAGGGCTCGAGTCTCCTTGAGATTGCAGACGTCCTTGGCCACCGCACGATGGCCATGGTTAAGCGATACAGCCACTTGGCTCAGGAGCATAAGACCACCGTAATCGAACGGATGACCAAAGCCCGAGGCCTTTAGCGGTGCTCCCGGCCCCGTAACCGATTGATAATAATCGCCAATACCATTCGATGAGCTGAATGTCTGCACGAGAACGTGCCGTCCACCAACAAAACCGCGTCCCTGCAGCCGATTGAATCGGCCGTCAACGGATTGCGATAACGACAGAATCGAGCCGCGCTTGCGCCCGTTTAGCAGCGGTCAGCTCATGGATCCTAGTCGCAAGCGAGGCGAACAAAATGCCGCGGACGAGCTAGGCCACCTTCGTCAGTGAAACCGGCAGCGCGTTCATCTGCGGCTGGGTCGTGAGCGGATCGACCCCTTCGATCGCCGAAGTCAGCTCCGAGACGTTTGCCTCATGCCAACCGTGCGACATCGACACGACCCCCCGCCGCAGGCGACCGTCGGTGTGGACCTGCGCGCACAGCTTGCCGAATTCACTAAGAACCTGAACCCGATCGCCGTTTGAAAGTCCCTGGCAAACGGCGTCATCGGGATTGACGTGCACCTGCGGCAAGTCACGCGAGACATCGGGCGATACGTAGGCGGTTGAATTCGTCCGGCTGAGCTGGCGCGCGTTAATCAACAGCATCGGATGCCTCGCGTCAGGGCTTGACCGACCGGTCAGAGTGCTCACCAGCTCCCCGAGCCGTTCGATCATCTCCGGCGGCGTGAGACGCCAGCGCCCATTCGGAAGGGCCCGTTCACGGACCCATCCGTAAAGTCGCGGCGGCGTCAGTCCGTTACTCCCGGCGGCGATCAGGGCATCACTTCCGTCCCGGCTGTAAGCCATCAGGTGGCGAATCACCTCGTCGTCGGAGTCCACATCTGGGTCGAGCCCCTCAAGCACATCGACGCCCAGGCGGCGTCCCAATTCGCGCAGCATCCACCACATCGGCCGACGCTCCGCGACCCGCGGCACGACTGCTGGTGCGTAACTGGTGCTTACCTCTGCCACGACGTCGGCACGCTCCAGCTGTCCGACGGACGCGAATACATGCGAGGCCATCGCCGTCAGCGGCGTCTGCACGACGTCGATGCAGACCAGGGTGTCCAGCGACCGGAGGGCTGCCTCCGTGCGCCTGGGATTGGGAAAAGCCGTCAGGGGATTCGAGCCGCAGACCATCAGCGCTTTCAAATTCCCGGCTTCAATCTCATCGACAATGGCAATCGCCGGCCGTTGCCCAAACACACTGTGCAACTCGGGACGCGCCTTAGGACCCGGACCCAGCAGGCCCTCGGGAGGCGAGTGAGTCCACTCCGTCAGGCGCTCCAACGGATACTGCCATCCCGGGTTGAACCACATGCCTCCGCGGCGATCGAGCGAGCCGGTGACTATCAGCAGCACCCAGCGCAGCCATTCGGTCAGCAGTGCATGCCTGCCGAATGTGATCCCCGTCCCCGCGACCACCGCGATACGCCCTGCGGCGCGAACGTCTGCAAGCAATTCCAGCAACGACTCTGCAGGCAGCTCGGTCTCGGCGCTCGCGACTTCCAGAGTGAACGGCTGCACCGCGCGCAGCAGGCGTGCGCGCTCCGCCGCACCGGTCATGCGCCGGTAGTCTTCGTAATTCGCGCCCGCGTATTTGTCCGAAGTCGGCTCCTCATTCAGCAGCTCACGCACCAGCCACGCCAGCAGTACCGCATCCGACCCCGGCCGTAGGGCCAGGTGGCGGTCGGCGAGCACCGCGGTTTGCGTCCTCTTCGGATCTATGACCCAAAGCCTGCCGCCGCGCCGGCGGAAGGCGCGGATCCGACGCTGCGGATCTGGCAGCATCGTCAGATAACCGTTGGAGACCGCGGGATTGGAGCCAAGATATATCGCGAGGCTGTTTTCCTCGTCCTCCGGGATCCACACCGGGAACAGGTACCAGGTGCCACAGACCATGTCGCTGGCGCGAAAGGCCGGGGCTACGTCCACGGTCGCAGCGGTGTAGAACTGGCTCGAACCGATCTTGCGGATGAACCGTTCGATGACGGGCAAGCCGACCGTATCACTCACGGCACCGGTACCCTGATACACGCCGATGCTGTCGGCGCCGAATTGTGCAATCAGCTTCTGCAGTTTGCCGGCGAGATCGTCGAGGGACTCGACCCAGTTGGACTGTTGCCCGCGCAACAGGGGGAAATTCAGCCGATCCGCGCGATGATGAAAATAGCCCAGCGAGTGCCCCTTGGGACAGATGTACCCGTGGGTTCGGACATTGTCATCGTCGCCCTTGACGTCGAGGATGTGCCCGCTTTGCGCCGTGACGACGATCCCGCAGGCGGCGCTGCAACAGCGACAGACAGTTCGCACTTGCATGGTTGAAGTATGGCCAAAGCGCGGCAGCCGGAGTATCACCGCCTCATTGGCACATCTATCCCTCCCCTACTCGGACTACCTTAGGCGGAGAGTTCCCACGGGCATGCAGGCGGACCGGTTGCTTCTTAATGAGGTTTTGCTGGATTACGCGCCCGCGCTCGCACGGCCCGCTCAGTTCGAAGCTCGCGACGCGAGCTACGAACGCACCCCAGAAAGCGATCAGCTGCATTCTGGCCAGTCCCGCTCCCATGCAGAAATGCGCGCCGGCGCCGAGTGCCAGGTGCTGGCGGGCATTGCTGCGCCGGACATCGAGCTGGTGTGGCTGCGCAAAACGCGCCGGATCGCGGTTGGCAGCGCCCAGAAACACCACGATGCGAGTGCCCGCGGGAAGCGTGACACCAGACAGCGTCGTCTTACTCACGGTCGTGCGGCGCAGATAATTGATCGGGCTGACATAGCGCAGTGACTCCTCGACGGCGTTGCCGATCAGGGCCGGGGCCGCGCACAGCGCCTCCCACTGCGCGCGATGCTCGCCGAGCGCCACGAGGAACCCGGCCAATGCGCTGCGGGTTGTCTCGAGGCCACCGATTACGATCTGCAGCAGCATTCCGTTGCGCTCGAGTCGGGTCATGGGCCGGTCGCCAAAATCCACCTGTGCCAGCCGCGTCATGTAGTCCTCGCGGGGCGCCCGCAGCCGGTCGTCGATGAATTCCTCAAGGCACCGGCACAGATCCGCGACCGCGTTACCGCTGTTGTTGATTCCTTGCTCGATGACGGCGTCGCTGGGTGCCCTCAACGGCTCGATCTGGCGGCGCTCAAGCCCCATCAGCAGGCCGAATGCCGCCAGTGGCACTTCAGCGGCAAGGCGCTGTACGAAATCGATGTCCCGCTCGTTAACGGCCTGCTCCACGATATCGGCACAGATGTTTTCCAGTTGCGCTTTCAGTCCTGCCAGATGGTTTGGCATCAGCGGCGGGAAAAGCTTGCGCCGCAGGTCACTGTGCTCGGGCGGATCTGCGAAGGGCAGCATGGCGCGCATGACCGGACGCATCTCTGCAGACACATCCTCGATGAGAATGCCCTGCAGCGCTGATGAGTAGACGGCCGTCTCCTGCAACACAGTCGCCGCCTCCGCGTGACTTAAGACTGCGTAGAACGGATGAGCTCCGGGGTTGAAGTGAATCGCGTGCTCGCCGCGGACACGGTCGTAGGCGGCGTGCGGAATGCCATCCTCATACAGGCTAAGCTCATCGAGCAGGACCACTCAGGCCACCGTCCGCGGACTGCGCCCACGCAGCGGCAATACCCTCCCAGCGGGTACTGCATGCGGTTGAGCAAGGTACTGCATCGATTTTTTGACTACCGAGGGCACTGGCCCTGACATTCCTTCTCCATATAATAGCGGTGTCTGAATCGCTGCCCGCGCACGGCTACGTATCGCAGCGGCGCGACACGTCTAGGCGTCCAACGCCTGCGCCACCTTAACGAGGACCTCATGCTCACCCACGATCTTCCAAGCGGCATCCCCGAATGGCTGTGCAAGGTAGGCAACGGCGAAATCACGCGTCTCGAGCGCCACACGGCGCGCCGTGAGGCGTGGGTGGTCGACGTCAAGGATTCCGCGGGACGCGTGGCAGAAGGGTTCCTGCGCCTGGAACGCACGCCCATTCCGGGAAATCCGTGGTCCCTGGCACGCGAGACACGCATCGTAGAAACACTGCGCGACAGCCGCGTGCCGGTACCGCGGGTGCTCGCTCAGAACGATGTGCTCGCGTGCACGCTGTTCGAGCGCGTGCGCGGTCGCTCGGACCTGCAAAACGCGCCCCCCGATCAGCAGCGCTCCGTCATGGAGCACTTCTTCGACATCGTCGCAGATCTGCATACCACCGATATCGAGAGATTTCCCCAGGTAGAATTTCCGCGGCCAACCAGCGTCCGCGATTGCGCGCTGGGCGAGATGGATCTCGTAACCGGCCGCTGGAAGCAGTTCCTCGCCGGCTACCAGGATCCTCTCATTACCTACGGGATCGACTGGCTGGAGCGGCACGTGCCTACCCGAGTGAGCCGGGTCTCCCTGGTGCAAGGCGACACCGGCCCAGCAAACTTTCTGTTCGAGGACAACCGCGTCACCTCCGTCATCGACTGGGAGTGGGGTCATCTGGGAGATCCCATGGAAGATCTCGGTAACATCTGCGTACGCGAGTTCTGGAACCCCTCCGGTGGGCTCACAGGACTGATGCAGCGTTACGGGCAGCGCTCTGGTCTGCCGGTGGATCTGCAGGCCGTTCGCTACTACCGGGTGCAGCAGAACATGCGCGGCATGATCCCCATCGCCGAGCGCACGCTGGTTGCCGATGCGCACGAGCCGCTCGCCTGGTATCTCGCCTACCGTTACGTCGGCGATCGCTCCACACTTGAGGCGATGGCCGAGTTCATGGGCATCACCATCGCGATGCCAGAAATGCCCTCCGACAAAGGCGCGCCCGATCCCTTGGCGAGCGCAGCGCTCTCGGCCAACGAGCTTGACGTCCGCCCCGCGCTGACGAAGCCCTTTGCGCAGTCGCGCGCAACTGAGGTCTCGATCCTGATCCAGTGCATGGAGCGTGTGCGCCGGCTCGGCAGCGCAATTGAAAGCGCTGATCTCGCGGAACTCAGTACTCTGCTCGGACATCGCATCGGCAGCATCGCATCCGGAAACGCGGAGCTGGAGACGGCTATCCGCGCCCACCGCCTCGACGATCAGCGGCTTATCCAGTTTCTCGGCCGCCGCGCATACCGGCTGGAGTGGCTGTACTCGCCCGTTACTCTGCTCTACCCTAACCGCAGCTGGGCGCCGCTCAACTGATTGCACTGGATCGGCGGAGTTACAGAGGATCACCATGGAATTTTCAGACTACCTGCAGATTCAGAATCTGCTGCATCGCTATGCCCATCTGATGGACCAGGCCGAGTTCGATGCAGTCGGGGAGCTCTTTGCGCACGCCAACGTTTACATGCCAGGTGATGCCGGAGTCTTTCGCCAGGATCCGGCCGGGGTTGCCAATCTCTTTCGACGCTGGAATCGGGTGTACCCGGACACCGGAACATTGCGGACGCGCCACATTACGACCAACCTCATCCTCGAGGAGGATGGCCGCGACCGCGCCAAGGCGCGCTGCTACGTGCTCGTCGTGCAAGCGACACCGACGTTTCCGCTTCAGCCTGTGATTGCCGGCACCTATGAGGATAGATTTGAGAAGGTCCATGGCGTCTGGCGCTTTGCGGAGCGGCGCGAGGAGTTCAAGAATTTCGAGCTGGTGGGCGATCTGAGCTCACATCTCGCCCTCGAATTCACGCCGCCTCCGACGCCGAAATGACGGCCGCAGGAAGCGGCAAGCTCGTCTACTCAGCCCGGAGGCCTGGTGCGTCACGGCGGGGAACCTGAACAGACTTCGCACCAGCGACTGGTGCCACTCGTAGGCGGCCGCAACTTTCGCGATCTCGGTGGCTACGAAAGCACCGATGGACGCAAGGTGCGCTGGCAATGCCTGTTCCGCTCCGGAACGCTGGCAGGTCTGACTGCGGCCGACCAGCAGCTTCTCGCCAGACTCGGGGTACGCACCGTCTGCGATCTGCGTACGACCTCGGAGCGCAATTCGGAGCCCAGTTCCTGGAAGCCCGATGCCGGGCAGGTCATGACCTGGGACTACGAACTCGATGCAGGCGCGGTCATGGGCGCCTTTCGCGTCGGCATCCCGACACCGGAGCGGGTGCGCGCCGCGATCACCGAGTTCTACCTCACCGCGCCGGAAGATTTTGCCGATCGGCTCACCGCAATATTCGAGTTGCTCGCCGCGGGCGAGACGCCCCTGGTTATGCATTGCACCGCCGGGAAAGATCGAACCGGCGTTGCCACGGCGGTGGTGCTGCGCGCGCTCGGGGTATCCCAGCAAACGGTCGTCGACGACTATGCGCTCTCCGATACCCTCGTCGATTTCCATACTCTCGTTGGCGGCGAGAGCTTTCAGCGCAGTGGCTCGTGGGCATTTCTCTCGGCGCTGCCGCCTGATATTCGAGCACCGCTCGTGGCCTCTGAGCCCACCTACCTCGAAGCGATGCTTGGCAGCGTGGACCGGCACTATGGGTCCTTCGAGGCCTATCTTGCCTCGCGCTTGGGCGTCACGGAGGCCGCCATCGCACACATCCGCAATCTCTACCTGGATCGCTAGCCGATTACGAGCCGACATCGATGTCCTGGGGAGGCGCAGCGCTGAACTAAAACTTCACCCCAAAATCCACGCCGAAAGTACGCGGCGTGCCGTAATTCGTCGTTTTGATCGCGTGCAGACCTGAAAAACTCCCGAAGGGATCGGTCAGGTACTGGGCGTCCGCCAGGTTGCGAACCCACAGCGATACGTGACCATGAGTGCCCTTACCCACCCAGTTATCACCGTCCAGCGAAAGGTACGCGTCAGCGATGGAATAGGACGGCACCGTCGAGCCCCCGTCAATGACGTAGCGCGCGGCGGTAAATGACTCACTGCGCCACGAATAGTCCGCCTTTGCGTTGATGGTCCCGAAGGGCAGCTTCGCAATGTCCCAGCTTACTGCGGCGTTGACGGAGTTCTTGGGCGCCGCCGGCAGGTGATACAACGAAGCATCATCGCCTGCGACCTCGGTGATGTCGTTGTAGAGATACGCGTAGTTCAGCTGCAACCGCACCGCTTCAGTCACGGCAAAGTCCAACTCCGTCTCCACGCCTGCAACCCTGGCCTTACCGGCATTCTCTGTTTCCGTGAGCGTAGGGTTCGGCTGGTTCGGAACAAGAATGTCGAGCTGGATATCCTTGTAATTGGAGTAGAAGACAGCGTTGTTCCAGCGCAGACGCCGCTGCAGCCATTCGGTCTTCCAGCCCAATTCGTAAGTCGTGATCTTCTCCGGGCCGAACGGATTGTCGAAATTACCTTCGCGCCAGTTGAAGCCTCCCGCCTTGTAGCCGTCCGTTACCTTGGCGTACAGGTTGGCGTCCTCAGACAGCTTGTAAGACACTATCCCCGAGGGAGAGAAATTGTCATATGACGTCGAACCCGGGGCCGTCGTGAAGTTTTCGGCCTTGCGCTCGTCCTTCGTATATCGGGCGCCGGCGGTCAAGGACCAGGGCGACGCGGCTGTCGGGTGCCAGGTGAGCTGCCCGTAGGCCGCATAGGTGGTGTTGGTCGCCGTCACATCGCTTTGTTCCACAACGTCGTACAAGTCGATGCGATCAGTGTCGTTGGACCCGGCCTTCTCCGTAAAATAGTAAACGCCGCCGATGTAATCGAAGATCTTCGAGTTCGTGGAACCTACCAGCTGCAATTCCTGGGATATCTGGTGCTGATCGACAATGATCGGATCGTTACGGTAGATCGTAACCGTCGTGTTGGCTGAGAAGTCCTGATATTCGTCGGAATACGTTTCCCGGTAGGCGCTGATGGACTTCAATTCGCCGATAGCCGTATCGATGGAGACCGTGAGCGTATGACCCGAAATCAGATCGTTGCTGGGCTGATAGGGTGCTGCGAGCGTCGTGCTCGAGAGCCGATTCGGTTGAGCGGGAAGATATGAGAATGCCGGACTCGGAATCGTCAGCTGGTACAGATCGCTGGTGTAAACGTTCTTTCCGCGGTCATACCCGTAATCGACCGTGACTGCGTCATTCGGTTTCCACTGCATGTTAAAGCGGCCGGTCAGCTGATCGTAGGATGACCAGTCGGCGCCCACGCCGGTGTTCGTAACCCAGCCGTCGCGCTTGCTCCAGTCGAGCGATGCCCTGACCGCGAACGTGTCGGTAACCGGAACGTTGAGCATGCTCTGCGAGCGAACGGCGCCAAAGTTTCCAAAACTCACGAGCTCCGAGGCGCCGAGCTGCGCCTGCGGGGTTCCGGTGATGATGTTGATCGCGCCGCCAGTGGTGTTGCGGCCGTACAGCGTGCCCTGCGGCCCTCGCAGCACCTCGATGCGCTCAATGTCCGCCTGATCCGTCGCAAGGCCCACTGGCCGGGCAACATAGACGCCGTTCAGGTAGATCGCTACCGGTGAGTCCTCCGTGACCTGGCTGTCGACCTGGCCTACGCCACGAATGAAGACCTCCAGAGTGGTCGAGGCGCTGCCGAAGGGCATGATGTGCAGGTCGGGGACGTAATTTGCTAGATCCGCAACATTGGTGATTCCCTTCTGCTGCAGATCTGCCGCACCCAGCGCGACGATCGATATTGGGGTGTCCTGAAGGTTCTCCGTCCGCTTCTGGGCCGTGACCGTAACTTCCTGAAGGACTGCCTCGTCGGATTTCGCCATTGGCGCGAGCGACAAACCGCTTAGCACGCCCAGCAACACAAGGCCACCGCGAACGATTGACGTCATCTTGATCCCCCCTGAACTCCACATCGAACAAGCAGTCGCCGACTCGAAGCGCAAACTGATCAGTTTGCGTGAGCGCGTCAATCATCGGAACCGATTAGCGAATGGCCGCACCAAGGGCTCCGGCCCGCGCACTCCTCGGAG
>Ga0302314_10002073_pt1 | contig 37386 bp, 28 predicted proteins | sample III_Palsa_N2_3_FD_200533 | JGI IMG/M metagenome (GOLD analysis project Ga0302314, IMG submission 200533) | Peat permafrost microbial communities from Stordalen Mire near Abisko, Sweden - III_Palsa_N2_3 | ecosystem: Environmental > Terrestrial > Soil > Palsa > Peat permafrost | place: Sweden...
CCCAACCCACCACCCCGAAACCCCAACCCGACAGACCAGGACACTCTCCGAGGGAGGCGCCCGCCGGAGGCAGCAGTTGACCTTGACGTTCAGCACTGAACACAAACCAGAAGCGGGACGCCGACACAAACGACACCGACAGCGCGAACCGAGGCGACGATTGAATGCGACAGGCGCGAAGCGGCGATATTGATAACGGCAAGCAGACAACCCAGCCGACAGACAAGAGAGAGTGATCAGTGAGCGATCGCGTCTCGCCGAGTCGCGTAGCCGATCATGGACGAGCTAGTGATCAACGCTTGGTCACCGAGGCGACCGGCGAACACCACCCTGATCAGCTACACCACACGGCGACACACGACCTGTGCTCTGCGCGTCGAAGCGTTGAAACGCACTCCTGGTCCCAAGCAGGGGACCACGCCCTCAACCCTTGCTTTTGATCTTAGAGTCCGCAGCCGACAAGCCGACGCAACGGGTGGGTGGGCCGGCAAACGACACCCCCGGTGCACCGCACAGCGGCGCACCCGAAGCACCCAGCAGCATCCAAGGCGCGCTGGTCAACGTCTCCACCTCGGTCACCCGATTGCAGCGGCCGGGCTATGCGGTCTACGTCGCGTCCAGCGGGATCGCCTGAGCCGATCGTGGGTTGGTACCGGAGACTGTCACCAGTCGGCCGGGATCCACACCCGAAGGAGCAGGTCGCCATGCGAGCAGTGCGCTTCCACCACTACGGAGACACCGACGTCCTCGACGTCGAAGAGGTCGAACTCCGCGCCCACGCACCGGGCGAGGTCGTCGTCAAGGTGCGCGTCGCGGGCATCAACCCCGGGGAGGCCAAGATCCGCTCCGGCGCGTTGCACGAGAAGTTTCCCGCCACGTTCCCCTCCGGCGAGGGCAGCGACTTCGCGGGCACCGTCAGCGCCGTCGGGTCCGAGGTGACGGATTGGAGCGTCGGCGACGAGGTTCTGGGCTGGTCGTGGGAGCGCTCGAGCCACGCCGAGTACGTCGTCGTCCCCGCGGATCAGCTCGTCGCCAAGCCCGAAGCGCTCGACTGGATCGCCGCCGGCGTGCTCTACGTGGCCGGGTCCACCGCGTACGCGGCGGTCGACGCCGTCGATCCGCAGCCGGGCGAGACGGTCGCGGTGAGCGCGGCTTCGGGCGGGGTTGGGAGCATCGCGGTGCAGTTGTCGCGGCTGCGCGGCGCGCGCGTGATCGCGATCGCCTCGCCGCGGCACCAGAGTTGGCTGGAGAGTAAGGGCGCTGTCGTCGTGCACTACGGCGATGGCCTCAAGGAGCGCATCGAGAAGGAGGCGGGCGGCGCGCTCGACGCGCTCCTCGACTTCCACGGTGCCGACTACGTCTCGCTCGCGGTCGAGCTCGGTGTCCCGGCCGGTCGGATCAACACCATCAACTACCCGGCTGCGGCCACCTACGGCACTCACTCCGCCGGGAACGCGGAGGGTACTAAGCCTGAGATTCTCGCTGAGCTCGCGCGCCTCGTGGCCGAGGGGAAGGTCGAGATCCCGATCAGCGCCACGTACCCGCTCGGCGACGTCCGTCAGGCGTTCACGGAGCTGGAGCAGGGTCACACCCTCGGCAAGATCGCGCTCACGTTCGAGCCGTGACATTACTTTCGACGCGAGGGAGATTGTTCGTCGCGACTTTGTAGAATGGATCCATGCCCAGCGATGACGAGAGCACGGTCATCCCCCTTCACACGCGACGTCAGCAGGCGGGGGCGGGTTCGGCGCGGTCCCTACTGCTCTCGGTTTTCGGGGAGTACGTGCTGCCTCAGGGGCATTCGGTGTGGACCTCGACGGTGCTGCACGTGCTGGCCGAAGCCGGCGTCGAGGAGAAGGCGGCCCGGCAGGCGCTGAGCCGGATGGCGGCGGACGGCTGGATCGTGTCCGAGCGGCTCGGGCGGCGGGTGCGCTGGGGGTTGACCGAGACCGGTCGGCAGCTGCTGACCGAGGGCGCGGAGCGGATCTACTCCTTCGGGCGGGACCGCGACTCCTGGGACGGACGCTGGCTGACGCTGCTGGTCAGCGTGCCGGAATCGCAGCGCGATCTGCGCCACCAGCTTCGCAATGGTCTGACGTGGGCGGGCCTGGGCAGCCCGAGCCCCGGGGTGTGGGTCAGCCCGCACGCCTCCCGGGAGGCCGAGGCCAAGCAGGTGGTCGAGGGCCTCGGCCTGGAGTCGGCGGTCTTCTCGTTCTGCGGACCGTTCGCGGGCGTGGGCTCGGAGCGCGCCATGGTCGAGCAGGCCTGGCACCTCGGCGATCTCGCCTCCGCGTACGAGGAGTTCCTCAGGCAGTTCGCCGGGCTGCGGCCGGAGCACGGCGATCAGGTGCTGCTCGCGCAGATCCGCCTCGTGCACGAGTGGCGCCGCTTCCCCCGCCTCGACCCGCAGCTCCCGCTCGAACTGCTGCCCGCGCACTGGGTCGGGCTGCGCGCGGCCAACGTCTTCAAGGACCTGCACCAGGACTGGCACCGCTCGGCCCAGGCTCGGTGGGCGGAACTGGCTGAGGAAGACTGAGGTTGTAGACGCGGGCCGCGTTGCCGGCCAGCACAAGCGCGGCGGTCTCCTCGTCGGGGCAGAGGGCGGCGACGGCTTTGGCGTTCTCCGCGATCCCGGGCACGCCCGGCCAGTCGGTGCCGAAGATCATCCTTCGGGTGAGCCGGTTCCAGTTGTGCTTGGCGTAGTACGCGCGCAGCCGGGAGGGCGGCAGGCCGGACAGCTCGATCCAGACACGCTCATTGTGGGACAGCGCCATGAACGCCGCCGCGTCGTACCACCAGCCCCGGCCGCCGTGGGCGAGCGCGATATTCAGCCTGCGGAAGTCGCGTAGCACGTCGTCGAGCAGCACCGGGTCGGCGTACTTGTTGGCGGAGCCCGGAAACGTGCTGGTTCCGCAGTGCACGACGAGCGGAATCCCGGCGGCCTGGCAGAGCTCGTATGCGGGATACAGACTGCGGTCGTTCGCGGCGACGCCCGCATGCACGGGGTGAAGTTTGCAGGCGACCGCGCCGAGATCGAGTTGACGTTGCAGCTCCTCCTCGATCGGGTAGTGCAGGTGCGGGTTGATGTTGGCGATCAGCTTGAGGCGGGCCGGGTTGTGCGCACTCAGCGGCAGCATGTCCTCGATCGGCTGGTAGCCGGTCGCCTTCGGGCTGTACTCGCACAGCAGCAGCGCGACGTCCACGCCCTCGGCGGCCAGGTACGCGTCGAATTCCGCGGGGATCACGGTGCCGGACTCGTCGTAGACGCGGCCGATCACTTCGGGATCGCCGAAGCCGCTCGCCCACTCGCTCCAGGCCGGTTTCAGCGTGGGCAGCCGGGCGGCGTGCAGGTGGACGTCGATCAGGGCCCTGCCGTCGAGCATCAGGCCGCCTCGTCCGCATGTCCGGCCGCGAGCAGCTCGGCGGCCCGGGCACGCAGTTCGACCCGACGTACCTTGCCGGTCGCAGTCGTGGGCAGCGCCTCGACGAACACGACGCGGCGCGGCCGTTTGACCGAGGGCAGTCCGGCGCGGCAGAACTCAATGAGCTCGGCTTCCGTGGTATCGGCGCCGGAGGCGGTCACGACGTACGCGACGGGTTTCTCCAGCCCGTCGGCGTCGATGCCGGCCACGACGACGGCCTGGCCGACCGCGTGATGCTGCAGCAACCGACCCTCGACCTCGGCGGGCGCGACCCAGATGCCGCTGGTCTTGAGCATGTCGTTGGTGCGACCCAGGCAGGTGTAGTAGCCGTCGTCGTCGCGGACGTAGGTGTCGCCGGTGCGCAGCCATTCGCCTTGGAAGACTTGGCGGGTGGCGTCGTAGCGCGACCAGTAGCCGGTCGCGGTGGACTCCCCGCGCACGTACAGGGTGCCCGGGGTGCCGGGTGGAACCTCGTGGCCGGCCTCGTCGAGGATGCGCAGGTCGTAGCCGGGCACGGGGACGCCGGTGGTGCCGGGGCGCACGGAGCCCGGGCGGTTGGACAGGAAGATGTGCAGCATCTCGGTCATGCCGATGCCGTCGAGGACGTCGATGCCGAAGTGCCTGGTCCAGCGTTCGTAGAGCGCTTTGGGGAGTGGTTCTCCGGCCGATGCGCTCACCCGTACGCCCGCGAGCGCGTCCGAGGGGAGGTCGGCGTGCAGCATGTTGGCGAAGAACGTCGGGCCGGCGAAGAACAGCGTCGCGCCGTGCTCCCGTGCCCGGTCGGCCATGAGCTGCGGGCGGGCGGGGGCCGGTTCCAGGATCGCCGTCGCGCCGGCCGCGAGGGGAAAGAGCACTGAGTTTCCCAGGCCGTAGGCGAAGAACGCCTTCGCGGCTGAGAGGCAGCGGTCGTCGGGGCCGATGCCGAGGACCTGGACGCCGTAGGTGTCGTAGACGACGCGGATGGCGCCGTGTCGGTGCATCGCGGCTTTGGGAGTTCCGGTGGTGCCGGAGGTGTAGAGCCAGAACGCGGGCGAGTCGGCCGACGTGGTGCTGGGCCCGTAGTCCGGTTCCGCGCTTGCCAGGTCCGTCAGCAGGTGAACGGGCACGGTCGCAGTGATCGATGAACCCTCGCCGACCAGCACTCCGGCGAGTTCCGGGGCGTGTGCGGCGGCCTTCTCGGCGGTGGCCGCGTAGTCCGAGGTGACCGCGAGGAACCTGGCCCGCGAGTCGCGCAGCAGTTCGGCCAGGCCGTCATCGTGCAGCATCGTGGAGACCGGTACCGCCACGGCGCCGATGCGCAGTGCGGCGAGGAAGACGGTGACGAACTCCGGCGAGTCGGCCATGTACATCAGGACCCGCTGTTCGGGCAGCAGCCCGATCGCGCGCAGCCCGGCGGCGGTGCGCAGGACGCGGTCGTGCAGGGCCGCGTAGCTGAGCTCACCGTGCGCGCCGGTCAGTGCGACGCGGTCGGCTCCGCTCTGCTCGAGGTGCCGGTCGAGCAGGTAGCGGCACGCGTTGAAGGAATCGCTCATATCCCTTCCGTCCGGCTTCAGGCGAGATGGACGTAGTCGTAGTCGGCGGGTCGTCCGTTGATGCCCTGACGCGGCGGAGCGATCCAGGCGGCGACCTTGCCGCGCTCGTACACCGGCCGCATCAGTGACCGGACATAGGTCTTGTCGACATCGGTGGGCAGCCAGTCACCCTTGCGGCGCTGCCACTCGTCCTCGGCGATCAGCTCGCCGGTCGGGGTGGCCTGGACGCCGGCGAACGCGCCGACCTGCCGGTTGAACGCGATGTGCGGCAGGTGCAGCCGCTGCGGCAGCCCGGCGTGCTCGAGGATGCGGTTCCACCGGGTGACGCCGGTCTCGCAGTCGTCGATGTACGCGCGGCGCAGGTCGGTGTTCAGGCCCACCAGTGCGGCGACCTCGTTCTGCGCGGCCCGGCCGTCGATCACGACGTCGATCAACATCGCGTCGTCGGTGAGCTTGTGGTCGTCCTTGCGCCGGCCCTCGGCCCAGCGGCCCTTGATCCCGGCGGTGTAGTAGTTCGCGACGTTCGTCGAGGTCTCGGAGCCGAACAGGTCGAGCGAGACCGAGTAGTGGAAGTTGAGGTACTTCTGGATGGTGTCCAGCGGGATGCCGCCGTGCGCCACGACCTCGTCGGTGTCGTTCTCGCACATCAGCCGCGCGGTGCGTTCCACGACGCGGTCGATGCCGGTCGTGCCGACGAACATGTGGTGCGCCTCCTCCTTCAGCATGAACTCGCAGGTGCGCGAGAGCGGGTCGAAGGCGGATTCCTTGAGCGTGCCGAGCTGGTACTTGCCGTCGCGGTCGGTGAAATAGGTGAACATAAAGAAAGAGAGCCAGTCCGGCGTCTCCTCGTTGAAGGCGCCGAGGATCCGCGGAGCTTCCTCGCTGCCGGAGTTGCGGTGCAGCAGCAGTTCGGCCTCCTCGCGGCCCTCGCGCCCGAAATAGGCGTGCAGCAGGTAGACCATCGCCCACAGGTGACGGCCCTCCTCGACGTTGACCTGGAAGAGGTTGCGCAGGTCGTAGAGGCTCGGGGCGGTGGCGCCGAGGTTGCGCTGCTGTTCGACCGAAGCCGGTTCGGTGTCGCCCTGGATCACGATCAGCCGACGCAGGTCCGCGCGGTACTCGCCGGGGACCTGCTGCCAGGCCGATTCGCCGTGGTGCTCGCCGAAGCCGATGCGCCGGTCCGGGTCGCGCTCGGCCAGGAAGATCCCCCAGCGGTAGTCGCGCATGGCCACGTGGCCGAAGTTGGCCCAGCCCTCGCGCCCGACGTTGATCGCGGTGCGCAGGTAGACGTCCTGCGTGGGCAGGGTCGGGCCCATCGACTCCCACCAGTTGAGGAAGTTCGGCTGCCAGGACTCCAGCGCCCGCTGCAGGCGGCGGTCCTCGTGCAGGTCGACGTTGTTCGGGATCTTCTCTGAGTAGTCGGCGGCGATCGTCATCGGTCACTCACACTCGCTTGCGGTCGAAGTCGGCGCGCCTGCCGGTGCCGAACGCGCGCAGCGCGCCGCCGGGTCCGGAGGCGTTCGGACGGTAGAAGATCCAGTTCTGCCAGGCGGAGAGCCGGCCGAAGATCTTCGTCTCCAGCGTCTCCGGGCCGGCGAACCGGTAGTTGGCCTCCAGGCCGGTCAGCGCGTCGGGGCTGAAGCTGGCGCGCTCCTCGACGGCGATGCGCACCTCGTCCTCCCAGTCGAGGTCGTCCGGGGTGAAGGTGACCAGGCCCAGGCGTTCGGCGTCCTCGGCGAGCAGCGGTTTGCCGTCGGCCTCAGCGGACTGCGCGGCGGCGAGCGCCTCGTCGTCTCCGTGGAAGCGGGTCGCGAGCCGGGTCAGGCCGTTGCCCATCGGGAGCGGGCCGAGATTCATCGGGCCGAGGACGATCGAGGCGGGCGCCGCGTCCGGATCAAGGTCCTCGAATACGCCGGTGAGCTGGAAGGATCGGTCTGCGACGAGGGCGAGCTCGAGGAGTGATCCGGCGAAGCAGCTACTGGGCTCGATCAGGGCCATGATGCTGCGGCTGGTGACGTCGAGGCGCTTCAGGGTGCGCTTGAGGTAGTGCACGATCTCGTTGGCCAGCCAGTCGTCGGCCGCGTGCTCCAGCAGCAGCGCATCGTAGGCGAGCACCTTGGCCGCGTCGCCCTTGGTGCGCAGCAGCCAGGTGCCGAGCTCGTTCTCGTTCGTGCGCAGGTCGAGGATCAGGTCGTCGAGCTCGCGCGCCACGGCCAGGGTCCAGAAGTCGGCGCCCTGTGTGTGAATCGCGGCGGGATCGGTCGGCGCGTCGCGGTCGGGGCCGAAAAGGGTGATTTCCGTGACGGACCGGGCGCGGTCGAGCTGCGCGCTGACGTACCGGTAGCCGATGTGCTCGTCGGTGCGGGTCTTGGCCAGTTCGGTCAGCTCGACGCCGCGCGCATCGGCCGGGCGGGTCGAGCGTGCGGCGAGTTCGGCGGCGCGCTGGGCCACGGTCTGCTCCCACGCCGGACGCGGCACGGCCTCGTCCACCAGCTTCCACTGCACGGCGCGGGCCCCGCTGACGCCCTCGGACCTGGTGGAGAAGTAGTCGGCCAGGTCACGGCGCACGTGCCGCTTGTCCACGAGCCGGGTCAGCCCGCCGGTACCCGGCAGGACGCCGAGCAGCGGCAGTTCGGGCAGCGAGACCGCCGAGGACCGGTCGTCGACCAGCATGATGTGATCGCAGGCCAGCGCCAGTTCGTAGCCGCCGCCCGACGCGGTGCCGCCCAGTGCGGCGAGGTACGTCTGGCCGGAGTTGGCCGAGGCGTCCTCCATGCCGTTGCGGGTCTCGTTGGTGAACTTGCAGAAGTTCACCTTCCAGGAGTGCGCGGAGGCCGCCAGCATCCGGATGTTCGCCCCGGCGCAGAAGACCTTCTCCTTGCCACCGGTCAGCACGACCGTGCGCACCTCGGGGTGCTCGAAGCGCAGCCGCTGGACCGCGTCGTAGAGCTCGATGTCCACGCCCAGGTCGTACGAGTTGAGCTTCAGCTCGTAGCCGGGCACCAGGCCGCCCTGCTCGTCCACGTCCATGGTGAGGGTCGCGACGGGGCCGTCGAAGGCCAGGCGCCAGTGCCGGTAGCGGGCCGGGGACGTGCGGAACTCGACGGGTTCGCTGAGCGGATCGGCCATCGGTGTTTCCTTCGAGTGTCGGGAACACTCGAAAATCTACTCTTGCAAGACGTCGCGTCAAGATGGCGTAGATTATTGTCTCAGCGGTGCAGCAGCAGGTACCCGTCAAGGGACTCGACGACCTGGAAGCCCTCGTGCTCCGCGGTCTTGACCAGCTGCGCGAACCCGGCCGAAGTCAGCTCGGGATATACGTTGTCGCTCTGGGTGTCGAGGAGGATCCAGCCGACGCTGCCGAGCGTGCTCGGTTCGAACAGGTAGACCGTGGTGCGGTCGGTCAGTTGCGGAATGAGCGTGTTCGAGGCGCTGACGCTCGCGCCGTCGGGAATGCGCTGTATGACGGACCGGGCCACGGCGACGCGCGGGGAGGTGGACCACGTGCTGGGCAGAGCCAGCTTGGCGACGGGATAGCGGGGAAACAGCACGGCGGTCACGACGAGGCCGACGACCAGCGGGGAGATCCGGCCGACGCGGCGCCACCACTTTCGGGTCAGGGACTGTGCCGGCGACTGCGCTGGCGTCGGCGACTCGGCCGCCAACCGGGCGCGGTCGCGTCGCCGGATCAGCGCCTCGATGAACGCGGCGGTCACGATGGGCATCAGCACCGCGCTGTACTGGAACATCGTTCCCCAGTACACCATGTCGGCGGACAGGAACCGCCAGGCCAGGGTGGGTACCGCCAGCCAGATCAGCCGTGAGCGCGCGGCCAGGAACGCGGTCGGGGCCAGCAGTTGGATCAGCGTGATGACCTTGACGTGCGGGATGAATAGGTGGGTCGCGTCGTAGAACAGGTGGCCGATCAGGCCGTCGTGGGCCGGACCGCCGCTGAAGAGCGTGCTGGTGTAGGCGTAGCCGGCGGGGTTGACCGCGGGAATGAGCACCTTCATCTCGAGGATGCTGCCCGCGATGCCGACGGCCGCCACGGCCCAGCCGAGCCGCTTCGCGCCGCGCGTGGCGGCCAGCACGCCGACGACGGCGACGGTAAAGCCGAGGTCCTCCTTGACCAGCAGCAGCGGGAGCGCCCAGAGCAGCGCGGCGCGCGGCCTGCTCTGCCCGAGGGCGGTGGCGCTGAAGGCCAGCAGCGGGACGCCGAACGCGACCTCGTGGAAGTCGAAACCGGCCGCGGAGGCGATACCCCAGGACAGGCCGTAGATGACGCCGACCGCCAGACCCGCCCTGGCCCCGAGTTCGGCGGTGGCCCAGCGGCTGAGCGGCACGACGGCGACGGCGAACAGCGCGGCCTGGGCCAGCAGCAGCGTGTACACGCTCGGCCAGAGCAGGTAGAAGGGGGCGATGGTCGCGATGATCGGCGAGAAGTGGTCGCCGAGCAGGTTGTAGTCGGAACCCTTCAGCGTGGTGATCGGCAGGTGCCCATGCGCGTACGCGCGCACGGCCTGGTCGAAAATGCCCAGGTCGTAGCCCGTGGTGATCATTCGCTGCTGGTCACGGACGGCGAGCGCGGCGTAGAGCGTGAACAGCGCCAGGGCCAGCAGCCAGGGCATGGCACTGCGCAGGCGCTCACGTCTGCGGTCGTTGTCGTCATCCCGGGCGACGGTGGGTCGCGCCTCGGAAAGATCCGCGGCCATCGCCGCACCTCGTTTCTGTGGCCGCTCGGCGTCGGCCGCCGACTACTCGGCGCCGAAGTCGGTCAGCCGATACTAACGGCGCAGCCGCCTGGACTCCATTCGTCGCGGTCCGACACCGCACAGAGCGTTCCCGCCTTATGGAGTGATGCCGAAGGTGATGCGGTAGTCGCAGCCGCCCTTGCAGGCCATGGTCGCGGAATCGTCGAAGGCGTAGGAGTAGGCGTACGGCTCGGCGTCCTTGAAGACGAGCTTGGCGTAGTCGATCGGCCACTTGGCCGGGTCGCAGTTCGCCCGTCCGGCCCACGCGCCGGTGCAGCAGTAGGCGTCCCCGCCGAACGCGGCGCAGGCGGTTTCGCAGGCCACGACCTGGCCGTCCGCCTTGACCTGCATCGCACTCGGACATACCACCGCGCTGGTGCAGGCGCCCTCGTAGCAGCCGTTCGAGCTGATCGGGTCCGTGCCGACGCGATGGGTGGTGTTGATGTACATCGGAAGATTCGAGCCGTCGACCATGCTCACGTCGTAGAAGTCGAGCCCGTCGAAGGAGTCGAGGGTCAACTCCGCGAGCGTGGCGGGCGTGGCCCCGGTGCCCTGGCACTGGAAGACGCCGCCGCAGTCGCCGCTCTCGCAGTGCCCGACCCCGGCCGAGTCGAACGAGCAGCCGGTCCGGCCCCAGACCCGGCCTCCCCAACCCGCCGGAACGACGAAGCTGACGGACTGTCCGGGCGCGAGCTTCCACCCGGTGACGGGGATCGGGTGCTGGGCGTTCGGGTTCGTCGCGGCCCAGATCGTCTCATTCCACGCGTTGACGATGGTGATCACGTGGGATCCGGCCGGGGCGGACACCGTCGTCGTCGTGGTGGAGGCGGCGGCGGTCGTGGTCGATGCCGCGGGCGTAGTCGGCACGGTCTTCTTGCTCGGCGTCGGCGACGCGGCGGCGCTGGATCGGGTGGCGCCGAGGGTGATCGTGGTCTGCGCGACCGAGGCGCTGTCCGATACGCTCACCGTCCTGCTTGCGGAGGACGAGGACCCCACCGCTGACCCATCGGCCGTGTTCCGGCTGGCGAAGGGCCCGGCGGCGGTGAGCCAGAGCGCCGCGGAGACAGCCGCGACGAGCGCGACCACCGAGGTCAGGGCGGCGCGGGCGCCCCTCCATCCGCGCGGCGAACTACGTCTTCTGCGATTCATGAACCGGTCCTCTCACCATCCCGTGCTTAGTACCCGAGCACTGAGGAGACGGTGACGGCACTGCCGGGATTACCGAAAATCAGCCGTCCAGTCCCCCAATTTTCGGTAATCCCGGCGGGACCTGCGCGGTCTCCTCTCGCACAGTCACCGATCGACCGGGAGTGGGAATGACGGAGCGGAACGCGCGCCATCGCACGGCGCGCGCATCGTCGTCCGAGCGCGGGCAGCGCAAGGGCCGGGGACGACGACGGCTGATGGGCGGCACGCTCTTCGTGGTCCTGGCGCTGACGGCCGGGGCGCTCGTGGCGCGCGCGCAGTCCGATTCCGGGAGCGCGACGGTTCGAAGCGTCGCCGCCTCCGCCAGTACGCACGCGTCGGCAAGCGGATCGGTCTCCGCCGAGTCCTCCCCCACTGCGGCTCGGACCACCTCGACGCCGGTAGCGAAGACGCCGACGTCGCTCCCGTCCCGGACAGTCGCGGCCTCGCTCTCGCCGAGCGGTGTCGCGAGCGCCACGGAGAGCACGTCGTCAAGCGGCTCGCTCGTCGCGCCCGCCGGGTGGCGGACGCTGACCATGGTCAACCGCCTCGATCAGACGATCTGGCCGGCCATCGCCGCGGATCCGAACCATCCGATCTCGGCCACGGGGTGGGTGCTGGCGCCCGGCGCCAGTCTCAGCATCCTGATCCCGGACCACTGGGACGTGCGGATGTGGGCGCGCACCGGCTGCTCGTTCGACGCGGCGGGCGACGGGTCGTGCGTGACCAGCGGCTGCGGCCACCTCCAGTGCGGCAGCACCTGGGGCGAGTTCCCCTCGACGCTCGCGGAGTTCAACCTCAACGCCTGGGACGGTATGGACTTCTACGACGTGAGCCTCGTCGAGGGCAACAACCTGCCGATGTGGGTCAACAGCTACGGCGGCCGGTCCACGGACAAGATCGACGCGGACGGCTGCTCCGCGACGGGCTGCACCAAGAACGCCAACCTGACCTGCCCGGCCAAGCTGCAGCGCGTCGTGGGCGGCCAGGTCGTGGCCTGCCTGAGCGCCTGCCTCGTGTTCAACACGGACCAGACCTGCTGCACCGGCGCCTACGCGGCCCGCTCCGCCTGCGTCCCGTCGAGCTGGCCGATCGACTCCGCCGCCGTCTTCAAGCAGGCCGAACCCTTCGCCTATTCGTACGTTGACGACGACGCGACGAGTGTGCTTACCTGCACGGGCGAGTGCGACTACCGCGTCACCTGGGGCGTGAGTCCGTAACCGGTTCCAGCGTCGGCCGCGAGGCGGCGTCACGGGCGAACACCATCCAGCGATCCCTGAGTTCCACCGGAAGAGGAAGCATGTCCACCACCGTCCGGCCGGGCCCCGCGCGCGAGCTCGTCGCCGCCGCGCGCGACGGCGATCCGCACGCGCTCGACGCCCTGCTGTCCGCCTCCATGCCGCTGGTCTACAACCTGGCCGGCCGGGCGCTGCGCGGCCACGCCGATGTCGACGACGTCGTGCAGGAGACGATGCTGCGGGTGATGCGCGGCATCGGGCAGCTGGAGCGGCCCGAGTCGTACCGGTCCTGGCTGGTGGCGATCACCCTGCGCCAGGCGCGCGACCAGGGCAGCAAGCGCAGCACGTCGGACGCCCGCACCGCGGTCCGCGACCAGTGGAACGAGCACGCCGACGCGGGCTCGGACTTCGCCGGACTCACGATCCTGCAACTGGGGCTCGACGATCAGCGCCGAACGGTGGCCGAGGCGACGCGCTGGCTCGACCCCGAAGACCGTGAGCTGCTGTCGCTGTGGTGGCTGGAGGAAAGCGGGAACCTCGACCGCAGCGAACTCGCCCGCGCGCTCGGCGTGTCCGGGCCGCACGCCGCCGTGCGCGTGCACCGGATGAAGCGGCAGATCGACACGTCGCGCAATGTCGTGGAGGCGCTGCGCGGCATAGAGCGCTGCGAGACGCTGCGTTCCGTCGCGGAAGGCTGGGATGGCACGCCGAATCCGTTGTGGCGTAAGCGGTTCGACCGCCACCTGCGCGGCTGCGACGTGTGCGTCCCCAAAGGGCGGGTCCTGATTCCCCTGGACCGGTTGATGCGCGGGCTTCCGCTGGTGCCGGTGCCGCAGGTGCTTCGGATGGCGGTGGCCGGTCCGGGGTCGGGGTCGGCGTCCGCCGTCGGCGCACACGCTTCGGGCGCGGGTCACGCGGCGCGCGCGGCCGGGCACCGAGCCCGTCGTCCGCGAGTCAGGCTCCGGCACGCGGGCTCGAAGTCGCTCGTCACGGCGCCACACGTCGTCATAGCGTCCACGGGCGTGGCGGTCGCGGCCGTCGCAGCGTACGTAGTCATGCCGGGCGGCCATCCCGCAACGCCGGTGGCGGATACCGCCCGGCCGCACCCGGCGACGTCGCTCGTCCGACCGACCCCGACTCACCCGGCGACGTCCGCCGCACCAAGCCCGAGCCCGCACACGAAGGCAGCCGCGGTCGTGACGCCCGCCGTGCAGACGAGTTCGCGCAAGGGTGTCGGCGCGTGGACGTTCAGCGGCCAGGACCAGGCGTTGGCCGAGTCCGGCGCCTCGTGGTTCTACACCTGGTCCACCAGCACCGAAGGCATCTCCGCGCCTGACGCCGGCTTCGTGCCGATGATCTCGGGCCCGGCCAGCATCACGTCCTCCGCGCTAGCACAGGCCAAGCAGGATACGAGCTGCGGCTGCGTCCTCGGGTTCAACGAGCCGGACAACTCGGGCCAGTCCAACATGACCCCCGCCCAAGCCCTCACCCTGTGGCCGCAACTGATGAACACCGGCCTCGAACTCGGCTCCCCCGCAGTAGCCAGCGGCGGCGCCACCCCCGGCGGCTGGCTCGACCAATTCATGACCGGCGCCAAAAACAACGGCTACCGCGTCAACTTCATCACCCTGCACTGGTACGGCTCCGACTTCAACACCACCGACGCCGTCAGCCAACTCCAGTCGTACATCGAGGCCGTCCACACCCGCTACAACCTCCCCATCTGGCTCACCGAATTCGCCCTCATCAGCTTCGCCAACGGCGGACAGCAATTCCCCAGCGAAGCCGGACAAGCCGCGTTCCTCACCGCCGCAACCAAGATGCTCGACAACCTCCCCTACGTCCAGCGCTACGCCTGGTTCGCCCTCCCAGCCACCAGCGGCCTGCCAAGCACCGGCCTGTTCCAGCCGGGCCCGGTCATCACGCCCGTCGGCACCGCCTTCGAAGCAGCGCAGTAGTGTGGAGGCACTCACACGAAGGAGTGCCGAATGCAGCAGGTGAAGGCGGTCATCGCGCGGTCCAAGGGCGCGCCGGTCGAGATCGTGACGATCAACGTGCCGGACCCCGGTCCCGGTGAGGCGGTTGTGAAGGTGCAGGCCTGCGGCGTGTGCCACACCGACCTGCACTACCGGCAGGGCGGCATCAACGACGACTTCCCCTTCCTGCTCGGCCACGAGGCGTCCGGCATCGTAGAGGCGGTCGGCGCCGGGGTGACGGACGTGGCGCCCGGCGACTTCGTGATCCTCAACTGGCGCGCGGTGTGCGGCCAGTGCCGGGCGTGCAAGCGCGGTGAGCCCTGGTACTGCTTCGCCACGCACAACGCGACGCGGAAGATGACGCTTGAGGACGGCACGGAGCTGACCCCGGCCCTGGGCATCGGCGCGTTCGCCGAGAAGACCCTCGTCGCGGCCGGTCAGTGCACGAAGGTGGACCCGAGCGCGCGACCGGCGGCCGTGGGCCTGCTCGGCTGCGGCGTGATGGCGGGCATCGGCGCGGCGATCAACACCGGCGGCGTCACGCGCGGCAAGTCCGTCGCGGTGATCGGCTGCGGCGGCGTGGGCGTGGCGGCCATCGCGGGCTCGGCGCTGGCCGGGGCGTCCACGATCATCGCGGTGGACATCGACCTGAAGAAGCTCATCACCGCTGTCGCTCTCGGCGCGACCCACATGGTCGACTCCTCGAAGACGGACCCGGTCGCCAAGATCAGGGAATTGACCGGCGGCTTCGGCGCCGACGTCGTGATCGAGGCCGTCGGCCGGCCCGAGACCTGGAAGCAGGCGTTCTACGCGCGCGACCTGGCCGGAACCGTCGTGCTCGTCGGCGTGCCGACCCCGGACATGAAGATCCCCGACCTGCCGCTGATCGACGTCTTCGGCCGCGGCGGCTCGCTGAAGTCCAGCTGGTACGGCGACTGCCTGCCGTCCCGCGACTTCCCCGTGCTCGTCGACCTCTACCAGGAGGGCCGACTCGACCTCGACGCGTTCGTCAGCGAGGAGATCGACCTCGGCGACATCGAGGCGGCCTTCGAGCGGATGCACCACGGCGACGTCCTTCGCTCGGTGGTGATCCTGTAGGCATGGCTGCCCGCGTAGACCACGGAGTCACCTCCGGCACCTTCTCGCTCGACGGCGAGACCTTCGACGTGGACAACAACGTCTGGGTCGTCGGCGACGACACCGAATGCCTAGTCATCGACGCCCCGCACTCGGTCGACGGGATCCTCGCCGTCGTTGGGGGACGCCGAGTCAAGGCGATCGTGTGCACGCACGCCCACGACGACCACGTCCGCGTCGCCCCGGAGCTGCGCGAAAAGGTCGTCGCGCCGATCCTGCTCCATCCGGACGACCGTCCGCTGTGGGAACTCACCCATACGGACTACCTCTGGGACGCCGAACTCACGGATGGTCAGACGCTCACCGTCGGCGGCACCACGCTGCACGTGCTGCACACCCCCGGCCACGCGCCCGGCGCCGTCTGCCTCTACGCACCCGACCTCGGCTGCGTCTTCACCGGCGACACGCTCTTCCACGGCGGCCCCGGCGCCACCGGCCGCTCCTATAGCGACCGGCCCACGCTCGAGGCCTCGATCCGCGCCAAGCTGTTCGCCCTGCCCGACGACACGATCGTGCACACCGGCCACGGCGAGGACACGACCATCGGCGCCGAGCGGGCGTTGCTGGGCTGAGGGCTGACACTCGCGGCGGGCTCAGTCCTCGAACATCTCCGCGAACGCGACCAACCCGAGTAGGAGCGGTATCGCGAGACCGGCGATGACGATCACCACGTAGAAGAACACGTACTGCGGGGAGATGACCGCAAGGTCGTCGGGGCGCGATGGGTTGATGCGCACGGCGGCGTGGTGGCCGTCCTGCCAAAGCTGCGGCGCTCCAGCGGCCTGGGTGTGCACGACGCCGTCGTAGGTCCAGTGATACGTGCAGGTCACGTCCTGGTCGGCGTCACTCTGGCAGTCGGTGACGGTCGCCGAAACGCTCAGCGTGGCGCGGCTGTCGTACGCGAGGTCGTGGACCAGCCGACTGACGCACAGTCCTACGGTCGCGGCGGCGGCTCCGGCAGCGACCATCGCTATCAACTGCATGATGTAGCCGTCGTCGCCGTCATGGAGGAAGATCCGGACGATGCCGCCGATCAAGCCGACCGCGCCGACAGTGGCGGTGAAGATCCACAGCGCCTCCCAGAACCCTCCGCCCCACGAGGTGAAGGCCGCGCCCAGCGCACCCACGACGGACAATCCGGTGCAGATATGCGTGGTCAGCCGGACGATGCGGGGGACCGAGTGGGACACGTCGATCGGACGGATAACTGGATCCTGCGGCCGCATGTCCTGCGGCACCGCGTCTTCTGGCGTCATGCACTCACGATCACGGAGTGCCCCGGACCTGGGCCAGAGCGCTCCGCTGATGGAGGCCTTCAGTAACGCTTACGACTTGAGGAAGAACTCGATGACGGGGATCTCCACGTCCGGCGCACGCGTGGGCAGGTTGAGTGTGAGCGTGCCCTTGGGCTGTCCGGCGGCCGAGGTGGCGTACGCGTGCTGGTCGTCGGGGTCGGTGAGCTCGCGTTCGACATCTGAGCCGTCGTGCAGGAATTGCGCGTGGACGACGCGGCCGGCGAGGCCCGGCAGGTGCACGGCGTCGAAGGGCCAGGCGAAAAGGTGCAGGTAGAGCCGGTCGCCGCGCTGGGTGTAGCGGCAGTCGGGCGGCGGCACGTACGCGCTGGGCCCGGCGCCGTGGATCGCCCGCGCTTGCCGACGCATCCACTCGCCGATGCCATGCAGCGTGTCAAGGGCGACGGCGTCGAACTCCCCACGACCGGTCGGTCCGACGTTGAGCAGCAGGTTGCCGTCCTTTGAGACCGTGTCCACGAGCATCCGCAGCAACATCCCGACCGACTTGAAGTCGCGGTTGTCGCGGTGATAGCCCCAGCTGCCCTTGAGGGTCTGGCAGGCCTCCCAGAGCATCGGCACGCCGTCGTCCCGCGTCATCGGTCCGCTCGGCTGGTACTGCTCGGGAGTGACGAAGTCGCCTGGCAGCCCGCTGCGATCGTTGATCAGGATGCCGGGCTGCAGGTTGCGGACCATCGCCAGCAGGTCAGCACTCCCCCAGTCCGCCGCGCCCTTGCCGCCCCACACGGGGACGCCGTCGTGGATGTGGTCGCGGTACGAGAAATCCAGCCAGAGCGAGTCGATCCGGCCGTAGCGGGTCAGCAGTTCCCGGACCTGGCCGTGCAGGTATTCGCGGTAGACGGCCACATCGCGCTGGTCGTTGGCGGCACGCGCCTCGGGGTCGTCGCGAAGTGGGTGCAGGCCGTCGATCGGGAACTGCGGATGGTGCCAGTCGATGAGCGAGTGGTAAAAGCCGACGCCGAGACCGCGCTCGCGGAAGGCTTCGGCGAACGGGGCGACGAGGTCGCGTCCGGCGGGCGTGTTCGGGGCCTTGAAGTCGGTGAGTCGTGTACTGGCGCATCCAGAAGATGCCGAAGGCGTTCGCCGAGGCCGGGATGATCAGCGCGCGCAGATCGCCGACCCAGTTGAGCTTCACCATGATCTCGAACTCGGGGATGAGCGCGAGCTGCATCGGCAGCATGAACGTGAGCAGCAGCAGTCCGAACAGCGCCTTCTTGCGGGGGACTCGTACTTCGCGAAGGTGAACGCGGCGAGCGAGTCGAGGAAGAGCACGAGCGCGGTCGTGCCCACCGCGACGATGAGCGTGTTGAACATCGACCCGAAGAAGTCGATGTTGCTGAGCATGTTCCTGATGTTGACCAGCAGTTCGGTGCCGAAGACGAGCTTCGGCGGGTCCTTGTAGACGTCCGCGGTGCTGTTGGTGGCCAGGACGACGGTCCAGTAGAACGGGAACAGCGAGATGAGGACGCAGAGCAGCAGTACGCAGTGGAGAAGGATTCCCTTGACGCGCTTGGACATGGCGGCCCTCACTGCTCCTTCCGCGCGACGAGGCGCCAGTTGATCGCGGTGAACAGCAGGATCACCAGGAACGCCGCCCAGGCGATGGCCGCGGCGTAGCCGAAGTCGTTGTTGTCGAAGGCCTGGTGGTAGAAGTACAGGATCAGCGTGAGCCCGGCCTGCACCGGACCGCCCGAGTTCGGGTTGATCGAGGCCGCGCTGCCGAAGAGCACCTGCGGCTCGGTGAAGCTCTGCAGGCCGGTGACCGTGGAGATGATCACGGTGAACAGGATGATCGGGCGCAGCAGCGGGATCGTGATGGAGAAGAACATCCGGATCGCGCCGGCGCCGTCCACCCGGGCCGCCTCGTAGAGTTCGGGCGGGATCGCCTGCATCCCGGCGAGGTAGATGATCGCGTTGTAGCCGGTCCACTGCCAGGTCATCAGCACCGCGATGACGATCTTGATCGTCCAGGAGTCGCTGAGCCAGTCGACCGTCGGCAGGTGCATCGCGTGCAGGACGACGTTGACGAGCCCGTAGTTCTCGCTGAAGATCGCGCTGAAGAACAGCGCGATGGCCACGATCGAGGTCGCACTCGGGATGAAGAACGCCACCCGGTAGAACGCGGTGAACCGCTTCGTCGAGTTGACCAGCGAGGCGATGACCAGGGACATGAAGAGCATCGGCACGGTCGAGAGCACCCAGATGATCAGGGTGTTGCGCAGGGCCAGCCAGAACGTCGGGTCCTTGACCAGGAAGCGGAACTGCTCGAGGCCGACGAACTTGATCGCGCCGAGCCCGTCCCAGCTGGCGAAGGCGAGGTAGAGCGAGAAGACGATCGGGATCAGCAGGAAGACCAGGAAGATCACATAGAAGGGCGAGATCGCCAGGAAGGAGCCGCCGTTGTCCGAGGGGCCGCCCGCGTTCGGCGCGACCCGCCACGTGCCGGAGAGGTTGGGCGCGGCCTGCTCGATGTCGAGCGCGTGCCAGGCGGCGCCGATCACCGAGCCGACGGTGCCGTTGCTGATGTTGCCGTTCCAGCTGTTGTCGTTGATCTTCGCGTCGATGCCCAGGGTGATCGGCTTGCCCGCGGTCTCCCAGGCGGCCCTGATGTGGTCCTGGTCGCCGATGAACGCGCCGCCGCTGGAGATGAACCGCTGTCCGCTCTGGCCGACCACCGCGGTGAAGATGTCGCTCGCGTTGTCGATCAGGTACGTCTTGGGGATCGCCTTGTGCAGTTCGACGCCGGCCGCGAAGTACTCGTCCCAGGTCTTCAGCTGCGCACCCACGACAGTCGGATCGGTGGGCAGGCCCGCCTGCTGGAACAGGTCCTAGCGGTAGTAGAGCGCGGTCGGGCCGATGTCGATCGGGAAGCCGACGAGCTTGCCGTCGGTGGTCTCGCCCTGGGCCCACTTCCAGCTCAGGTACTGCGACTTGAGCTTCGCGGCGCCCAGGGTGTTGAGGTCGACGAAGCGGTCGGCGTCGGGCAGGAACGAGGGCATGTCCTCACCCTTGATCCCGGTGATGTCGGGCACGTAACGGCGGCTGGTCATCGTGGTCGGCAGCTTCTGCTTGAAGTCGCCGCCGATGACCGAGGAGCTGAGCCTGGTCTGCCCGGCGAACTTCTTCACGGCCTCGGAGACGACGTTGGGGCTCAGGCCGCCGCTCCAGTACCAGAGCGTCATCGACGCCGCCGAACCGCTGCCCGAGCTCGACGTACCGCAGCCGGCGAGGGCGCCGCCGGCCGCGAGCCCCGCCACACCGAGCAAGCCGTTCCGAATCGCCTGTCTACGCGAGAGTTCCACGGTTCCTCCACCTTCCGGGTGCGTCCACACTGACTCGCTGCGCGCCGGGGGCGCCTGCTGCCCACCGGTGGCGTGGATTCACGCATGAGACTGCACTATTCTGCACAAGTTTGACAAGAGTCTTCCCAAAAGACGCGTGCCTGTGACCAAGTTTGCAGAGTATGGTGGTCCGCATGATCCCCACCCGTCGATACCATCCGATCCCGCGCGCCGCGATACGGCGCGCCGAGACGGTCGAGGCGCCATGAGACTCACGATCCTCGGCGGAGGCGGGTTCCGCGTTCCGCTCGTCTACCGCGCCCTTCTCGACGATCACGCCGAGGGCCGCGTCACCCACGTCACCCTGTACGACCTGGACGCCGGGCGGCTCGCCGCGATCGGCCGGGTGCTCGCCGAGCAGGCCGCGGGCATAGCCGACGCGCCCGAGGTCACCGTCACGACCGATCTCGACGCGGCGATCACCAAGGCCGACTTCGTGTTCAGCGCGGTGCGGGTGCGCGGGCTCGAGGGCCGCGCGGCCGACGAGCGGATCGCGCTGAACGAGGGCGTGCTCGGCCAGGAGACGGTAGGTGCCGGGGGCATCTCCTACGGCCTGCGCACGATCCCGGTGATGACGGAGGTCGCCCGCCGCGTCGCCGAGCTCGCGCCGGACGCGTGGGTCATCAACTTCACCAACCCGGCCGGCATGGTCACCGAGGCGATGTCCGCGCACCTCGGCGAGCGGGTCGTCGGCATCTGCGACTCCCCCGTCGGCCTCGGCCGCCGCGTCGCCGGGGCGCTCGGCGTGGACCCGGCCGAGGCGAGGCTGGACTACGCGGGCCTGAACCACCTCGGCTGGCTGCGCGGCCTCTACGTCGGGGGCCGCGACCAGCTGCCGCGGCTGTTCACCGACGACGCGGCGCTCACCTCGTTCGAGGAGGGGCGGCTGTTCGGCGCCGAGTGGCTGCGCTCGGTCGGCGCGATCCCGAACGAGTACCTGCACTACTACTACTTCAACCGCGAGACGGTCGCCTCGGCGCGCGGCGCCGCCAAGACCCGCGGCGCCTTCCTGCTCGACCAGCAGCGCGGCTTCTACGACGAGCTCGCCTCCTCGGAGGCGCCCGCGTTCGCCGCGTGGGACCGGACCCGGCTCGAGCGCGAGGAGACGTATATGGCGGAGAACCGCGAGGCGGTCTCGGCCGGCGAGCGCGACTCCTGCGACCTGCAGTCCGGCGGCTACGAGCAGGTCGCCCTCGGGCTGATGCGGGCGATCTCGCGGGACGAGCGCACGACGCTGATTCTGAACGTGCGCAACCGGGGCGTGCTGGGCATGCTCGACTCGGACGCGATCGTCGAAGTGCCCTGCCACGTGGACGCCAACGGCCCGCGTCCGCTCGCGGTCGAGCCGCTGCCGGGCCACGCCGCGGCCCTGGTGTGCGCGGTCAAGGCGGTGGAGCGGGACGTGATCGCAGCGGCAACAGACGGTTCGCGCGCGCTGGCCGTGCGCGCCCTGGCCATGCACCCGCTGGTCGATTCGGTGAGTGTCGCCCGGCAGCTTTTCGACGAGTACCAGAGCGCCATCCCCGACCTCGCCTACCTGCGCTGAGAGGTGTAATTCCCATACACGACGATCGACGCCTCGTCGAGGCCCGGCTTGACCGGGTGCTGGCCGAGCGAATCAGGCCCGCGGTATACGCCGAGAAGGTCCCGTTCGAGCTCGCGATCTGGCGGGTTCCCGGCGAGCCGATCCCGGTGGCCGAGGCCCTCGCCGCCGCCGAGTACACGCCGTTCAAGGTCGGCGAGCGTTGGGGAACGCCCTGGTCCACGGCCTGGTTCCGGGTCTCCGGCACGGTCCCGGAGCAGTGGGCCGGGCGCCGGGTGGAGGCCGTGTTCGACCTCGGCTTCGTCGGCGACTGGCCGGGCGGCCAGGCCGAGGCGCTGGTCTACGACGCGGCCGGGCACCCGCTCAAGGGCGTCGCGCCGCGCAACCAGTACGTCCCGATCGCGCATCCGGCGGCCGGGGGCGAGCGGGTTGAACTGCTCCTCGAGGCCGCGGCCAACCCCGACATCCGGATCAGCGCGGCGATCAAGTCCGGGCGGTGAATCCCGGTCGGCAGCATGTGGATCGAGCCGGACGGCAACCTCCCCGGCGGCGAGGCCCTGGCCCGTCAGCTGATCCACGGCAAGCGCTACTTCCTCGACGAGTTCGGTCTGCAAGGCGGATTCATCTGGGAGTTCCGCGACCACGGCATTCTCCAGCGCTTGACGGACGGACGCCCGGCCGGGCCTGACTCCACTGTGCTACCCGCCGATGGCGTCGCGCCGCCGGGATATCGCTGGGCCTACGGCGGCGACTTCGGCGACGTGCCGAACGACGGCGTGTTCTGCGCGGACGGCATTTTCTTCCCCGACCGAACCCCGATGCCCGCAGCGCATGAACACCGCGAACTCGCCGCGCCGGTACGGCTCGAATTAACGGCTGACGGCCTGGTTCGGGTTCATAACCGGCAGGACTTTCTCGGGCTCGATCAGTTCGAGGGAACGTGGATTATCGCTGGTGCCGACGGCGAATCCCGTACCGAGCCTGCGGATCTCCTCTCGCCTTTCCACACCGAAGCCTTTGAGAGCGAGACCTGGCTTACGCTACGGCTCGCTTCGGACAGCGAGGAAGCCTGCCTGCCATCCGTCCGTCTCCGCCCCGAAGACCGCGACCTGCTCACTCGCGCCAACGCGCAGGTCGAGCCGGGCGTCATCGAACTCGACGACGTCGGGCTTTTGATTCACCCGCTGCTCGCTGCCGCGCCCACGCTCTCCCTCTGGCGCGCGCCGACCGACAACGACGTGCTCGGCGGCATGGCAGAACGCTGGCGCGAGTGGGGACTCGAGGCCCCCGAACGCATCCTGCTCGGCGTCACGCACGAGGGCGGCCGAACCGTCGTCCGTTCCGAGTACGCGACCGAGGCCGGACCCGTCACCCACGAGCAGGCCTTCACTCCCCTGCTCGACGGCGGCGTCCTCATCGAAGAAACCGCCGTCCTGCCTGACGCCCTGGACGACGCAGCCCGCGTCGGCTCGGTCTTCGAGACCGCCGCGCGCTACGCCGACGCCGAGTGGTTCGGCACCGGACCATGGGAGACGTACCCGGACCGCGCTACGGCCCCCGTAGCCCGCCACCGATCAACCATCGACGCACTCTTCACCACGTACCTGCGACCGCAGGAGAGCGGCGGTCGCAACGGCGTGCGCTGGATCGCCTTGTCAGATGCGAACGCACCGGGTCTGACGATCCACCTCGACGCACCGCGCCAGGTGAGCGTCACGCGCTACCGAGCCGCCGACCTCGCAACCACCGCGCATCACGACGAGCTCGTCCCGCTGCAAGACCGCTGCGTCGTGCACCTCGACGCCGCACATCGCGGCCTGGGCACAGCCTCCTGCGGCCCCGACACCCTGCCCGCCTACCGAGTGGCGCCCGGCGTCCACCGCTGGTCCTGGACCCTCCGCTGAGCCGCGGAGGCTCAGCAGAAGTGCTCGAGAGTCGCAGCAGCGTGACGGACCTCGGTGGCGATGTCCGCCGGGATGACATCGTCGAGGAATGCATACTCGGCGCGCAACGAGGCCGCGTCGCCGCTCTCCTTCACGTCCCGCCACCAACGCGCCACGCCCGCCCAACCGGGTGCGGCGAGCGCGCCGCCGAACTGCTGAACGGCGAGCGCGGCGCCGAGGTTGGCGAAGCGCAGGCGGTCTTCGAGGGGCCAGCCGGCCAGCGTGGCCGCGACGAAACCGGCCCCGAACACGTCGCCCGCGCCGGTCGCGTCGAGCACCTCGGCTTTCAAGCCCGGCACGGCGGCGCTCTCGCCGGTCGTCGCGTCAACCGCGAAGACGCCGTCGCCGCCGCGGGTGATCACCGCGACGGGCACGAGGTCGCCGAGCTTCGCCAGCGCCGCCTCGGGAGTGCTGGTGCGGGTGTAGGCCATGGCCTCGTCGGCGTTGGGCAGGAAGGCGTGGCACAGCGGCAGTTGTTCGAGGATCGCGTCGGGCGAGCGGTCCGCCTCGTCCCAGCCTGCGTCGGCGAAGACGAGCGTGCCGCGCTCGTGCGCCCGCTCGAGCCACGCCTGGCGCTGCGGAGCGAGGTGTGCCACGGTGACGCGGCTGGCGGGCGGGCCGCCGCCGATCATCGCGTCGGCGGTCAGCGGCGGTTCGTGTCCGTGCGTGACCATGGCGCGGTCGTGGTCGTAGGCGAGCGACACGGTGACGGGCGAGTGCCAGCCCGGGAAGCGCCGGGAGCGCGAGAGATCCACGCCCTCCTCCCGCCCGAGCACGTCCCAGCAGTAGGCGCCGTACGCGTCGTCCCCGAAGGCCGCCGCTAGGGACGTGCGCAGGCCGAGCCGGGACAGGGCCACGGCGAAGTTCGCGATGCCGCCGGGGCCGGAGCCCATGCCCTTGGTCCACACCTCGGCACCCAGGCGCGGCGGCTGATCCAGGCCGGTGAATACGATGTCGAAGAACAACAGACCGGCGAGGAAGACGTCGAACGGCTCCGGTGGCTGCTGGTGGGCGACGGGGTCCACGTGCCCCTCCCTCCTGTGCTGAAGTCGTGCAATCGTAGCAAAAGTCGATCACATATGAGTAGGATTCTGCTCGACATTGAAAGGTAGCGTCCAACCATGCTTCCCGAACGCCGGCACCAGCTCATCCTCCGCGCGCTGCGCGACGACGGCGCCTCCACGATCGTCGCCCTCGCGGAGCGGCTCGGCGTGAGTCCGGCGACGGTCCGCCGCGACCTGGTCCGCCTCGACGAGGAGGGCCTGCTGACCAGGGTGTACGGCGGCGCGGCGCCGATCGCGGACAAGGACGAGCCGTTCACCGACGTGGCCACGGTCCGGGTGGGCGAGAAGGACGCGGTGGCCGAGCGCGCGGCGGCGCTAGTCGAGGACGGCGAGACGGTGCTGCTGGACATCGGCACCACCGCGCACCGGCTGGCCCGCAGGCTGCGCGGCCGGAACCTGACGGTCGTCACCAGCAATATGGCCGTCTACGAGGAGCTGGCCGACGACGCGGGCATCCAGCTGGTGCTGCTCGGCGGGATGCTGCGCCGCGAATACCGTTCGCTGGTCGGCTTCCTGACGGAGGACAACCTGCGCCAGATCCACGCCGACCGGCTGTTCCTCGGCACCAGCGGCGTGCGCCCGGACGGCCGGGTGATGGACACGACGGTGGTCGAGGTGCCGGTCAAACGGGCCATGATCGCCGCCAGCGACCGGGTCGTGCTGCTGGCCGACTCGGCGAAGTTCCCGGGCACCGGTGTGGCCACCGTGTGCGGCCCCGAGGCGCTGGACACGGTCGTGACCGACGCCCCGGTGGACGCGCGCACCTCGGCGGCGTTCCGCGAGGCGGGCGTCAGCATCGTCGAGGCCGCCGGATAGAGCTGGACAGCGGCCCATCACGCGCGGTCGGACGACGGCGGCCACCCGGAGACAGGGTGGCCGCCGTCGCGCGTTCCGGCCCGATTCCGGGTTCCGGAGGTTCCGGAACCCGAGAGCTGATTCCGGCACAGACTCTTGACGACCGAGGCGCGGATGCCTAATCCCCCGTTTACGGTAAGGAAAGTTTCTTAACGAAATGTGATGCAACGCCACCCGCACGCCCACACGCACGCAACTCCCCGCCACACTCCCACCGGAGGATCCGCATGCCCCGTGGTGTCCGCAAAGCTCTGATCATCGGCACGGCCGCCGTGCTGCCGGCCACCGGGGCGGGAATCGTGCTCTCCGCGACCTCGGCCACCGCCGCCAGCACCACGTTCCCCGCGCACTATTCCGCCCCCTACCTGCAGATCGACAGCTCCGACGCGAGCGACATGGACCAGACCGGCGACGTGAGCACCACGGGCGTCCAGTTCGACCAGTGGACCTGCAAGTCCGGAACCGGCACCAACCAGGACTTCGCCACCCGGTGATCGGCCCCGGCTGATCCCCGGTGTTCAAGTGATCCCGCAGAGCCGGAGAGCCCCCGCAGACCGATCCCCCACGGCCGCCGGGGGCTCTCCCTTGTCCCACGGTGCACGACGAGCCACCTGGCCAGAGGGGTCGGGCCAAGGTCGCGGCGGGCGTGGCCGACGCGGGCCGGTGTGGCCGGAAAGACAGTGCCCGAACGGCGGTGGCGGGTTGACGCGGGGCCGCGCCGTCGGGCAAGGTCACCGACAGAAGTTCATATCGCGAGACCACGGTGCGCAGGGATCCGGTGCGAGTCGGCCGGCGCCTCCCGGCGCCGCGACCACCGGGGAGCGCGCGGAAACGTGGGCCACGGCACGTCCGCTCAGACGGCCGGAAGGTCCGCGATCGACGCGCGTCGGGATCCGGAGTCGGGCATCTGTTCCCTGTGGTCTGACGGAACCAGGCGGGGCATGGCACCCCGCGAGGAGGCCCCAGATGACACCGGTGTCAGGCGCCGGGGAGACCGCCGCGAGGTACGTGCGCGGCTCCCACGGCCGGAGCTTGGCCGACGGTTCCACGGTACGACGGCTGCGTCACGGCGTGCGCGCATGACCGCCGCCGACGAGCTCTCCACCGCCGCGCTCTTCCCCGACGCGAGCCGCGAGCAGTGGCAGCGCCTGGTCAGCGGGGTGCTGGCGAAGTCCGGCAAGCCGGGCCTCGAGGGCGAGGACGCCGAGCAGGCCCTCAGCACCCTGCTTGAGGACGGGCTGCGCGTCAAGCCGCTCTACACCGCCGAGGACGCCGCGCCGGAGCCGGGGCTCCCGGGCTCCGCGCCCTATGTACGCGGCGACCGTGCGCAGGGGGCCGCGCTCGGCGGCTGGGACATCCGGGCCCTGCACGCCGATCCAGATCCCGTGCGTACGCACGAGGCGGTGCTCGCCGACCTGGAGAACGGCGCGGGCTCGCTGTGGTTCGAGCTCGGCGGCGAGGGTCTGGCCGTCGACGCGCTGCCGACCGTGCTCGACGGCGTCCTGCTGGACCTGGCCGCTGTCGTGCTCGACGCCGGCGAGGAGTTCGGCGCGGCGGCCGAGCGGCTGTTCGCGCTGTACACCGAGCGCGGCGTGACCGCTGATCAGGCCGCTGGCAATCTGGGCGCCGACCCGCTCGGCCTGCTCGCGCGCACCGGCGAGGACGAGCCGACCGGGCAGTTGCTCGATACGGCCGTCGAGTTGGCGCAGCGCTGCGCCCGCGAGTACCCGGGCGTACGGGCGCTGACGGTGGACGCGCTGGCGTACCACGACGCGGGCGCCTCCCCGGTCCAGGAACTCGGCTGCGCGCTCGCCACCGCGCTTGCCTACCTCCGGGCCCTGACCGACGCGGGCCTGCCGGTCGACGCGGCGGCGGCCCAACTGGAGTTCCGCTACGCCGCGAGCGCCGACCAGTTCCTCACCATCGCCAAGCTGCGCGCGGCACGCCGCCTGTGGGCGCGGATCCTCGAGGCCTGCGGCGCGCCGGAAGCGACGGCGAGCGGCCGGACGCACGCGGTGACCTCGGCCGTCATGATGACCGAGCGCGACCCGTGGGTGAACATGCTGCGCACCACCGTCGCCGCGCTGGCCGCCGGCGTGGGCGGCGCGGAGTCGCTGACGGTCCGTCCGTTCGACGCGGCCGTCGGGCTGCCGGACGACTTCGCGCGGCGGATCGCCCGGAACACCCAGTCGATCCTGCTGGACGAGTCGAACCTGGGCCGGGTCGTGGACCCGGCCGGCGGGTCCTGGTACGTCGAGTCGCTCACCGACTCGCTGGCGCGAGCCGCGTGGGCCTGGTTCCAGGAGATCGAGCGCTCCGGCGGCCAGCGCGCGGCGCTGACCGGAGGTCTGATCGCCGAGCGGATCGGCGCGACCTGGGACGCGCGGAGCGTTCAGCTGGCCCGGCGGCGCGAGCCGATCACCGGGGTCAGCGAGTTCCCGAACCTCGGCGAGAACCCGATCACCCGCCGCCCCGCGCCCGCCAGGACCGGCGGCGGCCTCGCCCCGGTCCGGCGTGCGCAGGAGTTCGAGGCGCTGCGCACCCGCTCGGACGAGTTCCTCACCGAGACCGGCAGCCGACCCAAGATCGCGCTCGTCGCCATCGGCCCCGAGGCGGTCTACTCGGCGCGCGCGTCCTTCGCCGCCAACCTCTTCCAGGCGGGCGGCGTCGAGACGGTGCTCACTCCCGCGGCGGATCTGGCCAAGAGCGAGGCACCGATCGCCTGCCTGTGCTCGAGCGACGCCCTCTACGCCGAGCATGCGGTCGCCACCGCGCAGGCGCTTCGCGACGCGGGCGTGCGCCGGATCTGGCTGGCCGGACGCCCCGGCGAGGCGGCCGACGCGTACCGCGAGGCCGGGATCACCGAGTACGTATACGTCGGCTGTGACGCGCTCGCCGCGCTGCGCGCCGCCTTCGCCGAGAACGGAGCGTGCTGATGACCATCCCCGACTTCACCGAGGTCGCCTTCGACGGGCCGTCCGCGCCGGCCGACGAGTCCGCGTGGCGCGAGGCCTGGCAGCGGGAGACCGGCCACGGCGTCGACGAATCGCTGTGGGAAACCCCCGAGGGCATCGCGGTCAAGCCCCTCTACGCCTCCTCGGATCTGGACGGGCTCGACTTCCTCGGCACGTACCCGGGCATCGCGCCCTACCTGCGCGGCCCGTACCCGACGATGTACGTCAACCAGCCGTGGACGGTGCGCCAGTACGCCGGCTTCTCCACCGCCGAGGAGTCCAACGCGTTCTACCGGCGCAACCTCGCCGCCGGGCAGAAGGGCCTCTCGGTCGCCTTCGACCTGGCCACGCACCGCGGCTACGACAGCGACCACCCGCGGGTGACCGGCGATGTCGGGATGGCGGGCGTGGCCATCGACTCGATCTACGACATGCGGCAGCTGTTCGACGGCATCCCGCTGGACAAGATGTCGGTGTCGATGACGATGAACGGCGCCGTGCTGCCGATCCTCGCGCTCTACATCGTCGCCGCCGAGGAGCAGGGCGTCGCGCCGGAGCAGCTGGCCGGGACCATTCAGAACGACATCCTCAAAGAGTTCATGGTCCGCAACACCTACATCTACCCGCCGAAGCCGTCGATGCGGATCATCTCCGACATCTTCGCCTACGCCTCGCAGCGGATGCCGCGGTACAACTCGATCTCCATCTCCGGATATCACATCCAGGAGGCCGGGGCGACCGCAGACCTCGAACTCGCCTACACCCTCGCGGACGGCGTCGAGTACCTGCGCGCGGGACTCGACGCGGGCTTGGACATCGACTCCTTCGCGCCGCGTCTTTCGTTCTTCTGGGCGATCGGCATGAACTTCTTCATGGAGATCGCCAAGCTGCGCGCCGCGCGGCTGCTGTGGGCGAGGCTGGTCAAGGACTTCGAGCCGAAGAGCCCGAAATCCCTGTCCCTGCGCGCGCACTGCCAGACCTCCGGCTGGTCGCTCACGGCCCAGGACGTGTTCAACAACGTCCCGCGCACCTGCATCGAGGCGATGGCCGCCACGCAGGGCCACACACAGTCGCTGCACACGAACGCCCTCGACGAGGCGCTCGCCCTGCCGACCGACTTCTCCGCCCGCATCGCGCGCAACACGCAGCTTCTGCTGCAGCAGGAGTCTGGCACCTGCCGGGTGATCGACCCCTGGGGCGGCAGCGCGTACATCGAGCGGCTGACGTACGACCTGGCCCGCCGCGCATGGCAGCACATTCAGGAAGTCGAGGCGGCGGGCGGCATGACCGCGGCCATCGACGCGGGCATCCCGAAGCTGCGCGTCGAGGAAGCCGCCGCCCGCACCCAGGCCCGCATCGACTCCGGCCGCCAGCCGGTGATCGGGGTCAACAAGTACCTGGTCTCCGGCGGCGAGGAGATCGACGTTCTGAAGATCGACAACGAGCAGGTCCGCACCCAGCAGATCGAGAAGCTGCGCCGGCTGCGCGCGGAACGCGACGAGCAGGCCTGTCAGGACGCCCTGCGCGCGCTGACCGCCGCGGCCCGCGAGGGTGCCCGGCGCGACGGAACGCTCGAAGGCAACCTGCTCGCCCTGGCCGTGGACGCGGCCCGCGCCATGGCCACCGTCGGCGAGATCTCCGATGCGCTCGAGGAGGTCTACGGCCGGCACGCGAGCCAGATCCGCACCATCTCAGGGGTCTACCGCGAGGAGGCCGGGACCGGGGAGGGAAGTCCGGTGGTCGAGACCCGCGCGCTGGTCGACGCGTTCGCCGAGGCGGAGGGGCGTCGCCCGCGCATCCTGGTGGCCAAGATGGGCCAGGACGGCCACGACCGGGGCCAGAAGGTGATCGCCACCGCGTTCGCCGACCTGGGCTTCGACGTGGACGTCGGCCCGCTGTTCCAGACGCCCGCCGAGGTGGCCAGGCAGGCCGTGGAGGCCGACGTGCACATCGTCGGCGTCAACTCGCTGGCGGCCGGGCACCTGACGCTGGTGCCCGCGCTGCGCAGGGAACTCGACGAGGCCGGCCGCGAGGACATCGTGATCGTCGTCGGCGGCGTCATCCCGCCGCAGGATTTCCCCGCCCTGTTCGAGGCCGGCGCCGCCGCCGTCTTCCCACCCGGCACGGTGATCCCGGACGCCGCCCGCGACCTGGTCCGAAAGCTGGCCGAGTCCCTGGGGCACCACCTGTGAGGGCGCCGAGGCCGACGACGACGGGCCACGCGTGCCGCTGAACGCCACCGACCCGGGCTCCTACGCGCGGGGCGTTCTGACCGGTCAGCGCGCCCAGATCGCCCGCACGATCACCCTGCTCGAATCCACCCGCGCCGACCACCAGGTGCTGGCCCAGCAGGTCCTGACCGACCTGCTGCCGCACTCCGGCGGCGCGATCCGGATCGGGGTGACCGGCGTGCCCGGCGTGGGCAAGTCGACCTTCATCGACGCCTTCGGCTCGCTGCTGATCGACCAGGGCCACCGCGTCGCGGTCCTGGCCGTGGACCCGTCCTCGACCAGGACCGGCGGCTCGATCCTCGGCGACAAGACCCGCATGCAGCGGCTGGCCACGGACCCGTCCGCCTTCGTCCGCCCCTCCCCCACCTCCGGCACGCTGGGCGGCGTGGCCAAGGCGACGCGCGAGAGCATCGTCGTGATGGAGGCCGCCGGATACGACGTCGTCCTCGTCGAGACCGTGGGCGTCGGCCAGTCCGAGACCGCCGTGGCCGGGATGGTCGACACCTTTCTGCTGCTGGCCCTGGCCCGCACCGGCGATCAGCTCCAGGGCATCAAAAAGGGAGTGCTCGAACTCGCCGACGTCATCGCCGTCAACAAGGCCGACGGCCCGCATGAGAAGGACGCACGCGCCGCCGCCAGAGAGCTGGCCGGCGCCCTACGCCTGCTCCGCACACCTGACGGTACCTGGCACACCCCCGTCCTCACCTGCAGCGCACGCGAAGGCACCGGCCTAGACGAGGTCTGGACCCAGATCCAGCACCATCGCACAACCCTGCAGAACGCCGGCACCCTAGACGCGCGGCGCCGCGACCAGCAGGTCGCGTGGCTGTGGAACCTAGTCGAGGACCGCCTGCTGACCCGCCTACGCAAGCACCCCGGCGTACGCGGCCTGGCGTCGGGCCTGGAGCACGACGTGCGCACCGGAAAGCTGACCGCGACCACCGCCGCAGAGCAGCTCCTGGACGCGTTCACAACTCCTGCGGCCGAGACTCCCGAGAGTTCTGATTCCGCCTGACCCGCTGTCAGCGCTCGGTCTTCCTACGTCCCGTTTTAGGACATCTCATGGTGCTTCCTCCCCATCAGATGATCTCTTGACGACGCACCGGTGACGGCTACTATCCCCATTGTTAACGCTCACAGTTAAGCCTCCCTCCCCCGAACTCTCATCCCACCTAGGGAGCAATTGCATGAATGACAATGGTGTCACTCGCCGCAACGTGCTGCGCGGCACGACGCTCGGAATCTTGGGCGCAGCAGCGCTGCCCGCGACGGACCCGCTGTTCGCGGGGACGGCGTGGGCCGATTCCAGCACCACCCCGCTGGCGTTGAGCATCGACTCCGCCGACCCGGGGCACGCGGTCAGTCCGCAGCTCTACGGCGCGTTCTTCGAGGAGATCAACTACGCCGGCGTCGGCGGGATCTATCCGGAGCTGCTGCGCAACCGGGGCTTCATGGACCCGGCTACGCCGCTCGAGTGGTACACGCCCGACGACATCCCTCGTGTGGCGGGCAAGTTCGGCAACGCGCTGCAGCTCGGCGGCGGAAGCCCGGCCGAGTACGTGCTGCTGCCCACCGGCATCGTGAACGGGCTGACGGACTTCACCATCGCGGCCTGGGTCAACCCCGCGTCGATCAACACCTGGATGCGGGTGTTCGACTTCGGCGACGGTGAGGAGGTGTACATGTTCATGACGCTCTCCGCCGGATCCGCGCCGCGCTTCGCGATCACGCTCGGCAGCAACCCGGACGAGCAGCGGCTCGACGCCACGTCCGCGCTGCCGCTGAACACGTGGACGCACCTGGCCGTCACGCTCTCGGGCACCACCGGCACCTTCTACGTCAACGGCTCGGTGGTCGACACCAACTCCTCGATGACGCTCAATCCGTCCAGCATGGGCTCGACGACGCAGAACTACATCGGCAAGTCGCAGTGGTCGCCCGACCCGTACCTCGACGCGGCCGTCGACGAGTTCCAGATCTACAACTACGCCCTGACCGCCGCCGAGATCACCGCTCTGCAGACCTCGCCCGCAGGGTCCACCGGCGGCGGGAACGTAGCCTGGTACGCGTTCGACGAGGCCAAGGGCGATATCGCCGAGGACTCCTCCGGCAACGGCGAGAACGGCACCATCGAGCTGATCGCGGAGGACTGGACCGAGGTCGCGGACGGCGGCGCCTCGACGACTCCGGTGCTCGACACGTCCGTCCCGCTCAACAGTGCCCTGACCCGCTCGCTGCGCCTCGACTTCGTCGGCGTCGCCGCCGGGCAGCGCGCGGGCATGGCGAACGGCGGTTACTTCGGCGTGCCGATCGTGCCGGGGCAGACGTACCACGTGTCCTTCTTCGCCAAGGCGTCTGAGGGTTTCGACGCGCCGATCACCGTCGGTCTCGAGTCCGGGGACGGGTTGACCTCGTACGCGTCGGCTCAGGTGCGCGGGGTACGCGGTGGTGGTGAGTGGGCGCAGTTCCGGGCCGTGTTGTCCGTTCCGCGCAGCGCTACCGCCACGACGTCGGGGCGCTTCGTGATCGGCGTGGACAACCGGTCCGGGCACGTGACGCCGGTCGCGTCGGGCACGTCCCTCTGGCTGCAGGTGGTCTCGCTCTTCCCGCCGACCTACCGCAACCGCCCGAACGGCCTGCGCCCCGACCTGGTCGAACTGCTCCAGGGCATGCGTCCCAAGATTCTGCGATTCCCCGGCGGCAACTACCTCGAGGGCGACACCGTCGAGACGCGCTGGGACTGGAAGCAGTCGATCGGACCGGTCTGGGAACGCCCGGGCCACCAGAACACCGCGTGGGGGTACTTCTCCGACGACGGCCTCGGCCTGCTGGAGTTCCTGCAGCTCGCGGAGGACATCGGCGCCACGCCGGTGATCGGCGTGTGGGCGGGCTACACGCTCGACGGCACGGTCACCGCCGAGGCGGACCTCGCGCCGTACGTGCAGGATGCGCTCGACCTGGTCGAATACGTCACCGGCCCGGTCAGCTCGACCTGGGGCTCCCAGCGCGCCGCCGACGGCCACCCGGACCCGTTCCCGGCGCCCTACCTGGAGATCGGCAACGAGGACTTCCTCGACGGAAGCGGCAGCTACCAGGCCTATCGTTACGCGGCGTTCTACGACGCGCTCAAAGCCGCGTACCCCGACGTCCTGCTGATCGCCACGACCTCGGTCACCTCGCGGCCGATGGACGTGCTCGACCTGCACTACTACGAGAGCGAGTCCTGGTTCGAGTCCGAGTCGACGATGTTCGACTCCTACGACCGCAGCGGACCGCTGATCTTCGTGGGCGAATACGCCGGGACCGCAAACGCCGGCTCGCTGCCGACCGGCTTCCTGGGCAACTCGCTCGGCGAGGCCGCGTTCATGACCGGGCTCGAGCGCAACTCCGACATCGTGCATATGAGCTCGTACGCGCCGTTGTTCGCGAACTACGGCCACACGCAGTGGAACCCGAACCTGATCGGCTACGACCAGGTGCAGAGCTATGGTTCGACCTCTTACTACGTGCAGCAGATGTTCGCGAACAACGTGGGCGACAAGGTGGTTCCGGTCACCGCGTCGGCCACCGGGCTGTACTACTCGGCGACGATCGACAGCCGGTCCGGCCAGGTCTACCTGAAGCTCGTGAACCCGGGCTCCACGGCCGTGTCCACGCAGCTCACGTTCAGCGGCAAGACGGGCAGGACCGCGAAGATCGAGGTGCTGGCGAACTCCGACGACACTGTCGGCAACACGCTCACCGACCCGGATGCGATCATCCCGACCCGGTCGACGCTGAGCGGTACGGGCGGCGTGTTCGACTACACCGCGCCCGCGAACTCGCTCACGGTGGTGACGGTCTCGCCACGATAGGCAAGCCCGTCAGCCGACGCCCAGCGCGGCGGATAGTCGATCGCACGCCGCGCGGGCCGCCGGTTCGTCATACTCCTTGAACAGCTCCAGCGCCTCCGCCCGACTGGCTCTGGCGTCGCGATAGCGGCCGAGCTGAGCCATGATCTCGGCGAAGCGTTCCAGGCTGAGCGCCAGGTACCAGCGGTCGCCGATCTCTCGCGAGATGTCGATCGAGAGTTCGTAGGCGTTGCGCGCCGCGTTGCGATTGCCCCGGTCGCGATGCAGGACGGCGACGCGGCCGAGCACGCGGGCCTCGCCGGCGCGGTCTCCGGCCAGGCGCGCGTGGTCCAGCGCATGCTGGTAGGCGGTCAGCGAGTCCTGATATCGGCGGTTGGCCTGAAGGACGACCGCGAATTCGAGCATCGTGCGGCCCTGGAGATTGACGTCGGCGGTGAGCTTCGCCTGCGCGACGGCCTCCTCGGCGATGGGCAGCGCCTCGGCCATCCGCTTGAAGGCACGCATGATCCGGCTCAGGTTCCACAGCGTGTCGGCGATTCCCATCGGCCAATTGAATGCGCGGTGGATGGCGAGCGCCTCCGCGACAGCGTCGCGGGCTTCTGGCAATTCGCCCAGTTCTAGGAGGCACTCGCCGAGATTGCCGAGATTCACCGCAGATATACGCTTCTCCCCCAGCTCCTCGGCCGTAGCGATGATCTCCTTGAGGAACGGAACGGCGCGCGGCCAGTCACGGAAATCCATCATCTCGTAGGCTCGAACCGTGTGGCTGACGGTCATCCGCGGCCGGTCGCCGAGTCGGCACCAGATCGCCATCGCGGCGGCGTTGAACGCGTGGCTCTTCTGAGTCTGCCCGATCTGCGAGTACACGAACGCGAGGCCGTCGAGAATGGTGCCTTCCGCCCGGAGGTACTCCAACTGCCGGGCAGCCTCGAGCGCCCGGTACTGGACCGCGAGTCCGGCATCGCGGCGATCCGCGCGCACGAAGACGAAGCGCATCGTCGCCGCCAGCTGCCAGACAAGCGAGAACATCCCGTTCTCATCGGCGGTTTCGACCGCCGCGACGAGATTCGGCCACTCCTGCTCACACCACAACGCGGCAGCACCCTGATCTGGAATCTCAGGGACCATATCCGGTACGCGGTCGAGTTCGAGCTCGAACGGGAAGTGGCAGCTCACGTCCATATACTGACTCGCATTATAAGACCCCTGTAAGTACCACTTCAGCACCCGCCGCCGCGCCGCGTCCAGCTCCTCGGCCGGTTCCTGCGCCTCCGCACGGTCCCGGGCGTACGCGTTGACCAGGTCGTGGAGGCGGTAACGTCGCGAGCTCGGCTGCTCGACCAGGTGGGCGTCCGTCAGCACCTCCATCTCGGCACGCGCCTGCGGGAGCGACACGCCCGCCAGCGCGGCAGCCGCCTCGATCCGCATGTCAGGACCCGGATGCAGGCCGAGCAGGCGGAAGAAGCGCGCCGCGCTCGAGGACAGTGCGTAGTAGGACCAGGCGAAGACGCTGTGCACGGCCTCGGCCTCGTTGCCGTTCTCCATGGACAGCGCCGTCCAGCGCTCGGAGGAGTCGCGCAGTGCGGCGAGCAGGTCGGCCAGCGGGGTCATCGGACGGTGCGCCGCGCGCTGGGCGGCGATGCGCAGGGCCAGCGGGAGCTGCGCGCAGGCCACAGCCAGCTCCCCGAGTTCCTCGGCGTCGTCGGAGCGGTAGTCCCGCAGGATGTTTCGCAGCAGCCTGACGGCGTCCTGGTGCGGGAGGGGGTCGAGCGTCAGATAGCCCGCGCCCTCGATCCCGGCGAGTCTGCTGCGACTCGTGATCACCACGGCGCTGTCACTGCTGCCGGGCAGCAGCGGGCGGACCTGGGCCGCGGTGGCCGCATTGTCGAGGACTACCAGCACTCTGCGATCGGCGAGCAGGCTGCGGTAGAGCCCTTCCTTCTCTTGCAGGTCAGGTGGCACACGGCTGTCCGGGATGCCGAGCGCGCGCAGGAAGCGGTCGAGGACGCGCGTGGTGAACTCGGGGTGCACGACGGCGTATCCGCACAGGTCCGCGTACAACTGGCCGCCGGGAAAATGCTCGCGCACCCGGTGGGCCCAGCGCACGGCCAGCGAGGTCTTGCCGGTCCCGGCCATGCCGGAGATCACCGAGATCGTCGAGGCGGGCGCCGGATCCCCGTCGGCGCCCGGCGCGAGCATCCGGTCCAGCCAGCGCAACTGCTCCTCGCGGCCGACCAGTCCGCGTACGTCGTGCGGCAACTGCCTCGGCACCGGCAGCTCCGGCCGACCGGACTGGCCGACCTGCACGAGGTTGACCGATCCGTGCACGTCGCGGGCCTGGACCACGTCCCGGGCCGCCCCGGACACCTCCGAGCGCACCGAGTCCCCGCCCGGGCCCGGCCCCGTCGGCCCCGGCCTGTTTCGCGCGCGGCCACGGCCCTCGTCCTCCCCGGTCAAAAACGCCCCCTCGATCGATTCCACCGTAGGTGTGGGTGTCAGTGGGCTATCTATCAGAGCACACTGATCGCCGATCTCGCGGGATTTCCCGGGGGCGCATGGAACCTTGGCCGGATCACAGTCGGCGCTCGGGAACTCAGGGTGTCCGAGCCCGATGAGAAGAACGGGCGCTTCTGACGTGTCCGTGGGTCGGGTTCGTGGGTTCGGTTTGTGGTTGGTGGTTGGCCTTCCTACGTTCCGGCACTGCGCTGCGCTTCGTGCCGGACCTCGTACGGCGGCCTGCCTGCGTCGGCGCTCTCCGTCGTCCTCCCTCCGGTCATCCTCTACGCGTACTCTGGCCTGTGTGTGCGGTTACGTTGGCTCCTGATGTGGGGTGTTGTGCCGGAAAGTCAACGTCAACGGCGCCTCCGGCAGGCCCGGCTCAGAGAACGATCGGGGTGTTGGTCGTGTCGGGGTTGGCGCGTGCTGGGGTTTCAAGCCTGTGGTGGCTGTCGCCGGTCGGGTCGTTCTCCTCGCCAGGCACCGGAGGCAACCAGTGGTTCTGCCGGGGGCGCAACCGGCGGCAGTGTTCGTGGATGCTGTATTTAACATTCGCC